>Ga0209632_10000180_pt1 | contig 65717 bp, 66 predicted proteins | sample COG_10_FD_184754 | JGI IMG/M metagenome (GOLD analysis project Ga0209632, IMG submission 184754) | Pelagic Microbial community sample from North Sea - COGITO 998_met_10 (SPAdes) (version 2) | ecosystem: Environmental > Aquatic > Marine > Neritic zone/Coastal water | place: Helgoland, sampling...
CGGGTAAGTAAATTTAATAAAAAATTTCAAAACTTCAGATCAGAAAAAAAGGATTAAATGTCTAACGTTCCATTAATGCCTATGGCAACTGCTGTTTGGCTTGTAGAAAATACCACTCTTACTTTTAGACAAATAGCAACCTTCTGCAACTTGCATGAGGTTGAAGTTCAAGGAATTGCTGATGGAGAAGTAGCAAAGGGGATTATGGCTTACAATCCAATTATATCTGGTCAATTAAGTAGGGAAGAAATTGAATTGTCATCAAAAGATGAAAATAGAAACTTGCAAATTAAGAATATGGATGTTGAAATTTCAACTTCTGATAAAAAAATTAAAAAATATGTTCCGTTGTCGAAAAGACAAGATAAACCTGACTCGGCATTATGGTTAATCAAACATCACTCGATGTTAAAAGACTCTCAAATTGCAAAATTAGTTTCTATCACAAAAAACTCGGTAACCTCAATCAGAAATAAAAGTTATTGGAATTATAACAATTTAAATCCCAAAGACCCTGTTGCAATGAACTTATTTACACAAAAAGATTTAATTGCAGCTATTGAAAAAGCTGAAAGAAGAATAAAAAGAGAAAAGAAACAGAAAGAAAAAGAAAAACAAAGTAAAGCAGTTTAAATTAATGCATAAATTTAATAGACATCTAAATTTTAAAGTGATAGTTAATCATTTTTTTGGAGGTATTTACGAAAATAGAAGTTAAAGATAATAATATTGAACAAGCGCTCAGAGTTTTAAAAAGAAAGCTTCAGCGTGATGGATTCTTTAAGGTTGTTAAATTAAAGAGTGTCTATGAAAAGCCCTCGGAAAAAAAAAAAAGAATTTTACAAGAAAATATTAAAAGAGTTAAAAAACTGAATAAACTTAAAAATAGAATTTAGTTATACCGCGGGGTGGAGCAGTCTGGTAGCTCGTCAGGCTCATAACCTGAAGGTCGGCGGTTCAAATCCGTCCCCCGCAACCAATCAAATTACGATTATCCCCAATAATTATTATGTTAAGGAATAATTATTTTTTACTAATCTCATTATTATGAAAACAAGATAAAAAGAATAAACAATAAAAACATTATATCGGTTTTCAAAAAATTTGTAATTCAGTGGATTGTTGATCAATGTAAAAAATAAAATCATAATTAAAGGATCATAATATTTATGATATATTGTGTTTTGTATGTTTGAAATAATCAATAGAAAAAAAATCAAATAATTTTTTATACTATTTCTAGAAAGTTTGCATAATACAAATAAAGATATTAAAGTGATTAAATAAAAAAAATAATTATTATTAAATAAAAGATTAGATAATTGAAAAAAGACCCCGCCACCTGTGTAAATAATAAGATAACCAAAAAAATATAAATTTATCAAATAAAATTGTGTAATGAACAAAATCTCTTTTTTCGAAGGTTTTACTAAATTTAAAAGAAATTCTTTATTTATTAAAAAAGGGGATAAATGAAAAAAAAGAATACTGCTTATTATAAAAATTTTATCTGATAAATTAAAACTATAAACATTTGATAAATTTGAATTCGTACCTGGCTCTCTGACTATTAAAAAATTAATATCTAAGATAAAAATATAATAAAATGCTGGAATAGAACAAACAAAACAAAACAGTAATATATATATTAAATCTTTATAGTCAATTTTTCTAAAATAATGATAAAGAAAAAAAATTATAAATACAGAAAAGTTGGGACTAACATAAGATGAAATGATTAAAAAAACTATATTTTTCCACATATTGATTTTTTTTTGGTTTTTTAAAAACTTTAAAAATTCGTATACTGAAATTAAAAAAATTATTAGACCTATAACTCTTGAACTGGGCCATATTGCTAAGGATCTAAAAGTTGGAGATAAAAATATTGTTAAAGAAAATAACAATAGTAGATTTTTTTCTATTTTATCAAATTTAAAAATTAAACATTTATAAAAAAAAAATATTAAAAAAAGAGAAATATTTAAATGTAAAAATCGTATCCATTCATAAGAAAATCCTATTTTTCTCAATAAACTTAAGAAAATTAGGTAAACAGGTGAATGCCTATGTCCATAATTATCATAATTTAAAAGAGTTTTTTTTATATCTAAAGCTAATTCTCTAATCACTGGTAGATCTGTATATTTCCAATCTGGCATTGCTCCAAAATTAAGGTTTTCATCAAAAAAAAAACCAAATAGCAAACTTAAATACAGAAAGAAAAATATTATAAAATTTAAATTTCTATTATAATAATTTTTAGTCATCTCTAGTTAATTTTTTTAGAAATCTTTAGTTTGTATATAAGTAATGAATATAAATAAAATATCCTTGCTTTTATCATTTTTTTTTCAAAAATAATCATTTTCTTATTTGACTTTTTATATAACAAAATTTTAAAATACATTTTGAAAAGTAATGAAAGTCCATAAAATATAAAATGCATTGCGTTAAAAAAATTTTCTTGAATCATTTTTTTTTCGATTGAACTATAATATTCAAATTTTTTTTTAATTTGTATGTTACTTAACTCTGCTGAGAAATTAATATAAATATCTTTTAGTTTAAGTTGTTTTAATCTGCTATTTATTGGAATTGGTTTTTCATGCACATTTTTAATATATTTTTGGACATTCGATTTATATATCAATCTAGGTTGAAAATTAGGAAATAAATTTGTTTCTTTATAAACAGAGTTTTTCAAAATGGGTACTCTTGGAATTAAGAAACAATAATACTTTTTTTTCATTATTTTAGATTTTGATAAAAAGTCTATTTTATTCAAATTACTTTGATAAAGCACCTCATCAGAATCAAGCATTAATATTAGATCGTGTTTGGCTTTTTCTAAAATAAAATTTCTAGCTTCAGAAAAATTTTTGATTCTTTTATTTGAAAACTTAAAAACTTTTTTTTGATTTATTATTTTACAATTAAACCTTTTTGCAATTTTTAATGTTGAATCAACACTTCCACCATCTAAAATTATTATTTCATCAAATTGAACTAAATTATTTAAGCATCTAAAAATAGTTTTGGAGCTATTTAAGGTTAATATTGCAACAGTTGCATTTACCATAATTTAGGTATTGGTTTTTAGTTATTTAGATCTTAAACTTTGATTTTTTACTATCAACTAAAAAAGTTTTAACAGTCTCTTTTGTCAATTGCTCAAATGTTTTACCAAATTGTTCTATTTTTTCAATTATTGATGGGGGTATAGTTATTATATGACATTGAAGTTGTTTTGCCTGTAAGTAATTATATGGTTCTCTTACACTTGCCCAAAGTATTTCAACATTCTTAAATTTTTTTGCCATAAAAATACTTTTTTTAATTTCTGGTATTGGGTCTTTTCCTGTATCTGCTGCTCTTCCTGCAAAAATTGATATTATAACTTTTGACTCCTTATTAATTAATTTTAAAATTTTCTTTGTCTGAGTGGAATTATAAACTGCTGTAATATTTAGTTTAATTTTTTGCTCGTTCAGCTCTTTAATAGCTCTACCCATAAAAACACCCTTTGAATTCATTATTGGTATTTTCACATAGACATTTTTTCCCCAATTGTTAATTTGTAGTGCCTGTTTCTTCACCTCATAATATTCATCTGCAAATACTTCTAGTGAAACTGGCTTATTATCACAAATTTTTAGAATTTTTTTTGAGTAAGCTTTGTAGTCTTTTGCGCCAGCTTTTCTCATTAAGCTTGGATTTGTTGTAAATCCTTTTACTATTTTTTTTTTATTAAATTTTTTAATAAGATCTAATTCAGCAATGTCACAGAAAATTTTTGTATTCATGAATTTTTAAAGATTTTTTGTTATATCTTCAGTCATTTTTTTTGCATCAGCAAATAACATTAATGTATTTTCTCTATAGAATAAATCATTATCAATTCCAGCGTACCCTGGGGATAAACTTCTTTTTACAAATAGAACAGATTTGCATTTTTCTACATCTAAAACAGGCATACCATAAATTGGGCTTTGTGGGTCTGTTTTTGCAACTGGATTTGTCACATCGTTTGCACCTATTACAAAAGCTACATCTGCATTAGCGAAGTCATTATTAATTTCTTCTAATTCAAAAACTTCATCGTAAGGTACATTTGCTTCCGCTAATAATACGTTCATGTGGCCTGGCATTCTTCCTGCTACTGGATGAATAGCATATGAAACTTTAATATCATTTTTCTTTAGGGTATCTACCATTTCTCTTAAAGCATGTTGGGCTTGCGCTACTGCCATTCCATAGCCTGGAACAATTATTACTGACGACGCATTTTTCATTAAAAATGCTGCATCTTCTGCGTTACCACTTTTGACTGGTTTTTGTTCTTTGTTTGATGAAGACGCAGACTGTTCTGTTGCACCAAATCCACCTAAAATAACATTAAAGAATGAACGGTTCATACCCTTACACATTATATAGGATAAAATTGCTCCTGATGAGCCGACTAATGCTCCAGTAATTATTAATGCAGTATTTTCCAAAGTAAAACCAATCCCTGCAGCTGCCCATCCAGAGTATGAGTTAAGCATAGATATAACCACCGGCATATCTGCCCCTCCAATCGGAATGATTAATAAAAAACCAATTAAAAAAGAAATGGAAAGTAAAATCCAAAATAAATTTGAAGATTGGGTTGAGCACAAAAAGTAGGTTACAACTACTATAGAAATTAACATTAATGCATTAAGTGGATGTTGCCCTTTAAATGTAATCGGTGAGCCTGACATTATTCCTTGAAGTTTTAAAAAAGCAATTATTGAACCTGAAAAAGTTATTGCACCAACTGCTGCACCGATCGACATTTCAATTAAACTTCCAAGTTTAATATCTCCAGGATAACCAAGATTAAAAGCTTCAGGATTTAAAAAAGCTGATATTGCCACAAATACTGCTGCAAGACCTACAAGGCTATGAAAGCCAGCTACAAGTTCTGGCATGGCAGTCATGGGTATTTTGTAAGCTATGAATGCACCAATTAAACCACCTATTAAAAGAAAAATTAAAACATAAACGAAACCACTTGAAAAATTTCCAATTGATAAAAATGTAACTGTTATTGCAATCACCATACCTAAGATACCAAAAAAATTACCCTGCCTAGATGTTTCTGGAGAAGATAATCCTCTCAATGCCAAAATAAATAATACACCTGAGATTAGATAAAATACTGCTGATAAATTTACTGATATCATTATTTATCTTTCTTCTTTTTTTTATACATCGCAAGCATTCTCTGGGTAACTAAAAACCCTCCAAAAATATTTACTGCTGCCAAAGATATTGCTAAAAAACCAAAAATGCTTGAAGTATTAAAAATGCTTTCAGAATTTCCTGCTAGCCCAGCAATAATAGCACCGACTATAATCACTGATGAAATTGCATTAGTCACAGACATTAATGGGGTATGGAGAGAAGGTGTAACGCTCCAAACAACATAATATCCAATAAATACTGAAAGAATAAAAATACTTAATCTAAATATAAAGGGATCTATTTCCATAATTTTATCTAATTAATGTTTTTTCTATTATTTCATCTTCTAGGTTAATGTTAATTTTTTTACTTTCTTTATCATATAAATTTACAACAAAATTGAATACATTTTTAGAATACAAACTTGAAGCTGAAATTGGCAATTTATTTAAGATATTTTTTTCTCCCATAATTTTTATACCATTTCTATCTACTATCTCATCTACCACAGAAAATGCTGTATTTCCGCCTTGGACTGCAGCTAAATCATAAATAACAGATCCTGTTTGCATATTATCAATCATGTTTTCTTTAATTATTAATGGAGCTTTTTTTCCAGGAATTAAGGCTGTACAAATTACAATATCAATTTTTTTTAAGGTTTCACCTAAAAGTTCCTCTTGTTTTTTTTTAAAATCATCAGAGGCTTCTTTTGCATATCCTCCTTCTGTTTCAAGATTTTCAGCACCCTCTACTGTTAAAAATTTACCACCTAAACTTTCAACTTGTTCTTTAGATGCCATTCTAACATCGGTAGCAAACACAATTGCTCCCATTCTCTTTGCGGTAGCAATCGCTTGTAACCCAGCAACACCTGCACCAACAACTAAAACTTTTGCTGCTGGGACTGTTCCTGCTGCTGTCATCATCATCGGTATAGCTTTTTCAAAACTTGCAAACGACTCTATGACCGCCTTATACCCCGCAAGGTTTGCCTGCGAGGAAAGTATATCCATAGATTGCGCCCTTGTTATTCTTGGTAATAACTCTAAAGAAAAAGTGTTAATTTTTTTTTTAACTAAATTATCAATTTTTGATTCATTTTCATATGGATTCAAAACACCAATCAATGTTTGGTTTTCCTTTATTAGAGAAATTTTATTATTTGATGGTAATCCTAGTTGAATAATAACATCGGCACTATTTATAATTTCATTTTCATCTTTAGAAATTTTTACACCTAGCTCTTTATATTCATGATCACTAAAGCCTAAATGTTCACCATAATTTTCAGCTATAAACACCTCACAACCAAGAGCAATATATTTTTTTGCAATCTCTGGTGTAATAGCAATTCTCTTTTCGAAATTTCTATCTTCTAAAATTGATGCAATTCTCATATGAGAAGTCTACAATAAGAATATTGCCATTAAAACTAATACAGCTATCACCGCGACAGTTCCCCACAACACAAATTTGGTGAAATTATTCCAAGTATCATTATGGTCCTTATTATCCATAAAATTACTTTTGTCTGGCTTTAAATTTTGGATTAGTTTTATTAATTATATAAACTCTGCCTCTTCTTCTAACTAACTTAGAATTAAGGTCTCTTTTTTTTAATGATTTTAGTGAGCTTTTTATTTTCATAATTTTAATTTTTTTTTATAGCCGGCGATGTCCTACTCTTCCGTGTCTTAAGACAAAGTACCATCGGCGCTGAAGGGCTTGACTTCCGAGTTCGGAATGGGATCGGGTATTACCCCTTCGCAATAATCACCGGCGAAAGATTTATATCTAATTCCAAAAAATTGTAAATAGACAATTTTACTTTTTAATCAATGATTTTCTCTTAAAATCATCAATATAATCTTTTAATTTAATCACCCCAAATTTTTTATAAACTTTATTTGAAAGATTCATGTTCGTTAAAGCTGAGGCATATCTTTCTCCTTTTCGTGACTTTAGCATTTTAATTTTTCTATTAAATAATGATGCAACCTGAAAAATACTCCAACTTTGTTTATGGGATATACTGTAATGTCTACACTTATTTTTTTTCCATGCTAAATAACAAATTTTTACTGTGTCATAAATATGTGTAAATCTTCTACTTTGTGAACCAGGCCTTACAACCGTCAATGGTTTATTTTTTAAATAACGATCTTCAAATATTCCTATTACCGTAGCCATATCTCCAGTTTTAATTTGTTTAGGGCCATAAACATTATAAAAGTAAATTATTTCATATTTTAAATTGAACCATTTTTTTAAATTTTCTAATAATTCCAAATTTTTAGCTTTTAAAAAAGCATAAGGAGATAGGTTTTGATCATTTCCTTTGTTTCCTAATGTTGCTGAAGTTGCGGAATAAACTAATTTAATATTATTTTTTAAACAGAAATTAAAAACTGCGTGTGTTCCGATTGAATTTGACTCTATACATTCTTCAAGTTTTAAAAAACTTTGATAAATTCTTGCAAATTCACCAAAGTGAAAAATGCATTGTATTTTTTTCCTAACACTAAATAGCTTTTTTGAAATATTTTTCGTATGAGAAAATACATACTTAATTCTTTTATTTTTTATATGATTTTTTTTATATCCAGAAGAGTAGTTATCAATGCTTATAATATTTAGTTTGGTTTTTTTTAATAACAATTCAATTAGATTTGTACCAACAAAGCCTGCACCACCAGTTACAACAATTATATTTTTCATTAATTTCTTTTTAAAAAACTTTTGTATGTAATATCAAAACCATCATTTAAAGAAGTTTTTGCTACCCATCCATATTTTTTAGCTCTATTTATATCTAATAATTTTCTATAAACTCCATCTGGTTTTGATTTTATAAAATTAATTTTAATATTTAAATTTAGTTTTTTTAAAATAAATTTTACATAATTTAAGATAGTCATATCTTTTCCTGAACCTATGTTTATTAATGAATGTTTAATTTTTTTTTTCATAAAAAAAACACATGCATCAGCTATATCATCAACAAAAATCATTTCTCTATATACTTTTCCCGAGCCCCAAACATTTATACTTTTTTTATTTTTAATTTTACAAATATGAGCTTTGTGAATTAATGCTGGAAAAAAATGCGATGTCATTAAATCGTAATTATCATTAGGGCCATAAGTATTAGTTGGCATTAAACATTTGTAATTAGTTTTGTATTGTTTATTATATGTTTCACACATTTTGATGCCACTAATTTTAGCTATTGCATAAGGTAAATTAGTCTCTTCTAATTGACCTCTAAGTAAATACTCTTCTTTAAGGGGTTGTTTTGCATGTTTAGGGTAAATGCAACTGGATCCCAAAAAAATTAAATTTTTAATATTATTCAAATAGCTAGAGTGTATTAGATTGTTTTGAATTTGTAGATTTTCATAAATAAATTCAGCACCAAATTCATTGTTTGCATATATTCCACCAACTTTGGCTGCAGCAATAATTACGATTTGTGGTTTATTTTTTTTTAAAAAACTAAATACTTCTTTTTGATTTAGTAAATCTAATTTTCTTCTATCTACCGTTAAAATATCCTTATAACCTTTAGCCTTTAGTTTTTTTACAATGGCAGATCCTACCAGGCCATTATGTCCTGCTACAAAAATTTTCATAAACTATTTTTTAAAAGATTGAACAATTTTTTATTATTTAATTTTTTACTTCATTTCCTCATTGATCATTTCTATAATCAATTTCTTTAAATCTGTTTTGGGTTTCCATTTTAGCTTTTTTAAAGCCTTTTTAGAGTCTCCTAATAAGGTATTTACTTCAAGTGGTCTATAATAAGCCTTATCACATGCCACAATAACTTTTTTGTTTATATCGTAAGCCTTTTCATTAATTCCATTACCTTTCCAAGAAATTTTCATATTTAACAATTTTGCTACCATATTAACAAAAAGTTTAACAGATACTTGTTTTCCTGTTGATATAACAAAATCATCTGGTGTTTTTTGTTGAAGCATTAACCACATAGCCTCTACATATTCTCTCGCATGCCCCCAATCTCTTTTTGAATTCAAATTACCTAGAAAAAGTGTTTTTTGTTTTCCTTTTTTAACATTACACAATCCTTGTACTATTTTCTGGGTTACAAAAGTTTCTCCACGTCTAGGGCTTTCATGATTAAATAATATTCCATTTACTGCAAACATATCATACGCTTCCCTATAATTTATAGTTATCCAGTGTGCATAAAGTTTTGCAACTCCATATGGACTAGCTGGATGAAAAGGAGTTTTTTCAGTTTGGGGTATCTTTTCTGTTCTTCCATAAAGCTCTGAAGTCCCTGCTTGATAAAATTTTGTTTTTTTAGTAAAATTGTTAAATCTAATTGCTTCTAAAATTCTTAATACTCCTAAAGCATCTGCATTTGCAGTGTACTCTGGTGACTCAAAAGATACTGCTACGTGTGATTGAGCCGCAAGGTTATAAATTTCATCTGGCTTAATTTGTTTTATAATTCTAGTTACTGAAAGTGAGTCTGTGACATCACCATAATGTAAAATAAATTTTCTATTTTTTACATGTGGATCTTGATAGATGTGATCTATTCTTCTGGTATTTATAGAAGATGATCTACGCTTTACACCATGAACAATATAATTTTTCTTTAATAGAAATTCCGCAAGATAAGATCCATCTTGACCAGTAATACCAAAAATTAATGCTATTTTTTTCATTTGAAAATTAATCTTATCATTTCTATTAATATTAAGAAACCATCTTTAATTGGGTTTACTTTTTTTTTGCCTCCTATTCTTGCTCTTTCAAAACTAGGTATACACAAATATTGTAATTTTAATCTTTTTGCTCTAATAGGTAATTCGACACATATTCTAAAATCATGTCTTGATAATTTCATTTTCTTAAATGAACTTGTTTTTCCCAAAATATAAGTAAATAAAATATCTGATATATTAAGTTTAAAAAATAAGTTTCCAAACAGTGTAAAAAAAAAGTTTCCGATAGATGTGACTATATCATCATCTTCACTACCTCCTCCTGGCTTTTGATATCTAGATGTAAAAATTAAATCTTTTTTTTCACACAATTTTAACATTCTTCTTAAATATTTTGGATTCATGGAACCATCTGCATTAATTATGCAACAATATTTTGTTTTTGTGGCTTTTATACCCTCTATTAGAGCATTGCCATATCCATTCTTTTTCTGTTTAATTATTTTAATATTTTTAATTTTCTTAATTTTTTCGAATGTTGCCAAATCTTCTTTTTGCATAACTATCATTTTTTGGCACTTATAATTTTTTAATTCTTTTAGAAAAACTGGCAATGATTCTACTTCTTTTTTTGTAGGTATAATTAGTGTTAAATTTTTCATTTTTATATTCTATAGTTTGTGTTCTTATAAATATATTCAAAAGTTTTTCTATGAAACATTTTAGTTTTAAATACTTTTTTAAACCCATTACTTGTTAAAAAATTATTAACTTGGTTAAAAGTATAGCTTTTATTTAACATATTATGAAAATGATGTTCAAAATATATAAAATTAATGCAATTAATTTTTTTTCCTAAACTTCTTATAACGTTAAAATCATATCCTTCGGTATCAATTTTTAATATTTCAACATAATTAAGTTTCTTTTCTTTTAAAAAATTATCTAAAGTTTTTATATTTACTTTTGTAGTAAAGAATAAATTCTTATCTTTTTTAAAAAATTGTAACAATTTTTCTTTTTTTTTATAATAGTTTGATTTGTAGTTAATTGATACTAACGTTGATGATTGAGATTCAACAGATTCATTAAAATCAAATAATCCTTCAGTTTCACCCAAGCCATAATTATAAATATTTAAATTAGAGCCAGTAATATTTTTAGTTTTTTTTTCTAAGATTTTAAAATTTTTATAACTTGGTTCAAACGCAAAAATATTATTAATTTTGAATTTTTCATTAAAAAGTTTGATTGTTTCACCATGGTGTGCCCCAACATCAATTAAATTATCAATACCTCCTATTGTGTTTTTTTTAAAAAAATTGATTACATTCCTTTTTTTAAAATAATCAAAAAATGATAAGATTTTTAATATAAATTTTATATACATAAAAAAATTTAAAGAATGATATACAGTAGAATTACCAATACGTAAAAAAAAATGCAAAATATTTCAATTATAATGCCTTATTATAGAAAAATTAATTCTGTTAATAGGGCCATCAAATCAGTTATCAATCAATCATACAAAAAGTTTGAACTTATAATAGTATATGATGACAATATACTTGATGATTATCATAAGATTATAAATTTTATTGGAGATAATAAAAAAATCAAAATAATAAAAAATAAAAGGAATGTCGGTGCTGGACAATCTAGAAACATTGGAATTAAAGAATCTAAAAATAGTATAGTAACTTTCATTGACTCTGATGATACATGGCATCCGCAAAAGTTAAGTAAACAATTAAATTTTTTAAATAAAAATAATCATAATTTTATATTTTGTGGATATAAAAAAATATTTAAAAAAAAATCGATTAAAGTTAAAATTAAATCAAAATATCTAAGTTATAATGATTTGTTAAAATCTTGTGAAATAGGTCTCTCTACAGTAATGATTAAAAAAAAAATTATCAATAATAATTTATTTACTAATTTAAAAACTCAAGAAGATTTTGCAGCTTGGTTAAAAATAACAAAAAAACATAACGCTTTTTTTTTAAATGAAATACTAGTCAACTGGTATGATACAAAAAACTCACTTTCTTCAAATTTTTTTCAAAAATTATTTGATGCATATAAAGTATTTTACATTCATCAAAACTTTTCTTTGATTAAATCTTTTTATTATCTTATTATTTTGTCTTTCAATTCAATTCAAAGAAAATTTTAATATAAATGTTTCAAGATCTAAATCATTTAAAAAAAAATAATTTAAATCATTTTATTTCAATATTAATAATCTCCATCTTTCCAATTTTTTTTTTATTTTCATCTTTATTAATAAACCTATCTACAATTATATTAATTTTTCTCTTCACATTTGAAATTAAATTTTCTTTAAAGAACTTTACAAAAGATAAAATTTTAATTTTATTAATTACATTTTGGTTTTTTATTTTAATTAGTCTTTTTACTTCAATTCACTTTGAAAATTCTATTTCCCGTAGTATTGGATTTTTTCGATTTATTTTATTTGTATATGCTCTTTCCTATTATATTAAACTTGATAATTATAAATATTTTAAATTCATAAGTTTAATTTGGTTTTCAATTTTTACTATCACATCGATAGATCTCTTTATTGAGCACATTCTGGGATATAATTTAACAGGAAATGAATCTTACATGCCTGGAAGATTAGCAGGTTTTTTAGGAGATGAGCTTAAAATAGGAAATTATTATCTAGGTTTTTATTTTTTATCACTTGTTTTTTCAATACAATTTTTTAAAAATAAATTTTTAAGTATTTCTATAATTATTTTTTTTTCATTAATTGCACTTCTTATTGGAGAAAGAGCTAATTTTATAAAAATTATTTTAGGTTTATTAATTTTCTTAATTTTTTATGAAAAAATTATTACAAAATATAAAATAGTAATTTTTAGTTTTATATTATCTACTGCAATAATATTTATTAATTTCAATAATGACTTTAAAGTCAGATATCAACATCAGTTTTACACCCCTTTGAAATCAGAAGGTGTTTATAACTATTTGAAAGGTAATCCATATGGTGCACACTTTTCAACCGCTTTTGATATTTTTAAAGAAAACCCAATTAGTGGAATTGGATTAAAAAATTTTTATTTTGAGTGTGGAAAAAATAAATATGTGGATAAAGAATTTGCTTTTAATCATTCTAGATGTTCAACTCATCCACATCAATTACATTTAGAGATACTATCTCATATTGGAATATTCGGCTACTTAATTTTTATATCCTTATTTATTTATTCAATTTATTTTGGTTTTAAAAATTATATTAAAAATAAAAATCAGTATCTTTTAGCATCACTAGTTTTTATTTTTGTTTCAATTTTTACCCCTGTGCCATCTGGAAGTTTTTTTACAACTTATGGAGCAACTATATTTTGGCTTAATTTTGGGCTAGTTTTAGCTTTTTCCTCAAAAGATAATAAGTAGAAATATATACAAAAATATTTACAAATATTAATGCCAACATAATCTTTGTTTTATCATTATAATTTAGAGCAAACATTAATATAAATAAATTGTATGTATTAATAATAGACCCAGCCAAAAAATGTTTTAAATTATTAGATTTAAATTTTAATTTATCATTAATTGTTTTTAATATGATCTGGTGAAGATGTAAAATGTCTGGTTTATATGAGTAAAAGTTAGATACAAGTCTTCTGAGAATTGAAAATAATAGTTCAAAACAAGGATACCAAACCAACAAAATTATAAAATATGGTGATACAAAATTATTATCATTAGAAAATTTTATTAAAATTAATCCTACAGCTAATGATAAAATATAGGCTCCAGAATCTCCAAGTATTATTTTTCCAAAAATATTAAATAATAAAATTATAGATAACAATATAATTAAGTTGGCAACTAAATAGTGATCAAAAATTGCATCTTGAAAAAAAAACAAAATAATCCCCAAAATTATTATGTAGTAATTAATCATTAAGGTATTAATTCCATCAGCAAAATTAGTGCCATTGATCAGTATTGCTACACAAAAAATGGTAAACAAATAATTGGGAAGATCATATTCAAATAAAAAATCTATTATTGCTATTCTTGTACTTGGAACTTTTATATCCAATAAATAGACAAAAAAAATTAAGAAAAATAATTGAGCTAATAATCTTAATTTAGGATTATTAAATATTTTTAAGTCAGCAAACAATCCAATACTGAAAACAATTATAAAAAAAGCACAATAAAAATATTCTAGTTTATTTAAAAAATGATATATTAAAAAAATTAAAATAAATAAACCGCCTATATAGTAATTTTTTTTTTTTGTGGCAAATTTTTTGTGATTGTGATCCTTTATATCTAAAAAAAAATCAAATTTTTTACATATTGAAAGTGTGATAAATATGAAAAAGAAATATATGATTGAGTTTGTTATCATATTAATAATTATTTTTTGAATGCATTAATATATATATTATTTTTTAAATTTAGGTAAATTATTAACATGTTGTTTTCAATCTTGATAAATACTCAGAACCAATATGAGCTTATTGATAGGTGCATTAAAAGCTGTTTAAATCAAGATTATAAAGACAATTATGAAATCATAATTAGTGACACCTCTGACTCAAAAACAATAAAAAAATACTCAAAAGAAAATGTTAAAATCAAAATAATTGAGTCTAATAGCTTTTCAAATTTTCCATGTGTCGATCAAATGCTATCTATCAAAAATTCATTAAAATACGCTTCAGGTAACATTGTTTGTTTATTAGATGGGGATGATTATTTTTCATCTTCAAAATTAAATTTTATAAAAAATAATTTTAATCATAATGATTTTTTCTTAAATCAAGATAATTTAGTTGGATTTAATGAAAAAACTCAGAAAAAGTTTTTAATTAATAATAAAAAAGAATATAAAAAAAATATTATTTTTAACAAGTTGTTTAATAGTTGGCCAAGAGTACTAGGAACAAGTTCTATTACAACAAATAAGAAAATATTAGAGAAATTTTTTTCTGATATTGATCCAATTAATTGGAACTTTATGGCAATTGATGCTTTGATATCAATTTATTTTGAAAATATTAAACCAATTTCGTTTCTTGGAAATGAGCTAACGTATAAAAGTTTTCATAGCTTAAATTTAGATGGTACTTATTCAAATAAATTTTCTAAAAATTATTGGACCAGACGATCCCAACAACATAAATATTATCAATTTATTAATAAGAAGAAATATATAAATATTGATACCTTGGTATCAAATTTTTTTTCAGACTAGTAAATTTTTCAACTCTAAGTAATGATTAAAAATTGAATATTTTTTTGAATTTTTTTTTGCTAGAAATTTTTTTTCACGAATTTCTTTAATAGGATCTTCTAAAAATTTATTAAAAGACTTTATTAAAGATTCTAAATCGTTATTTTCAAACAAATATCCTGCTTTGCCGTTCATTAAGAATTCTTTTGGCCCGTTTTTGCAATCGCTAGATAAAACAATCTTATTACAGAATGCAGCCTCTATCATTACCGCTCCAGGGTCTTCCCACAAAGATGGCGAAATTATTGCTCTGGAAGAAAAAATATAAGGGTAAACATTTTTTTTGAAACCTAATAAAAAAACTCTATCTTGTAGATCTAATTTCATTATCATTTTGTTCAAAAAATATTTTTCTTCTCCTTCCCCTAATATATATAACGAAAAATTATTATCATTTTTTTTTAAGTACGAAAATAATTCAATTAATAATTTATGATTTTTTTGTCTAGTTAATCTTCCAATACTTAAAAAATAGTTTTTATTCAAGTTTTTGAGATCTATATTTTGTACATTTTTTTTAGTAGATATTTTTGAGACATTAATTATTGGGTCATGCAACATAACAATTTTATTTTCATCAAAAATCCTAGATTTTTTAATAAATTCAAATGTTGCTTTAGATGGGCATGTTACTAATGTTATTTTTTTATTAATTATTTTCCATAAAAGTTTTCTAAAAAAATTTAATCTGGGTAATCCTGAAATTCTTAAAATAAATTTTGTATCAAAATTAAAAAAAATTAATAATGTTAATGGTATGAATGTTAATAAGTGAATTATTAGATAGTCTGGTTTTTCTCTTTTCAATAAAGAATATAATGGAAATATATTTGTTATGAATAATACAATTGATATAAACCTTGATTTTAAAAATCCTGATATTGGTAACTCTATGGTTAAACGCCCTAATTTGATATAATTTATATTATTGTCTAACAAATTTTTTTTTTTACCAGTCCATTCTCCTAAAACATCCAAGATATTTATATTAAAGTTACTTTTACCATATTTACTCAGTGAATACGCTGAGTTTAATACATTCCCTATTGTTGCTACATTTGATAAATAAGGTGACCAGTAAAATACTTTTTTCATTAATAGCAGCAAATAATTTTTTAAAAAATTTATTTTAATAATTATTAGTTATAAAATAATAATATTATATCTTAACAAATGAAAAAAAAAATAAAACTAATATTTTTTCACCCTTATTCATATTTAGGTGGTGCAGATCAATCCTTACTAAGGCTAATTAAAAAAATAGACTTAAGTAAATTTTCAATTACATTTGTTTCACTTAATAATAGTTACTTAAAAAAACATTTAAGTAAAAAAATTATCTTTAAAAGCTTAAAAGTTTCTAGAGCTATTTTTGCGATTCCACAATTAAATAAAATAATACTTTCAACTAATAATATGAACTTTGAAAAAATTATACTCATTTCTAATCAAAATTTTGCTAACTTAATTTCCTACTTTGCAAGTATTAACATCAATTATATTAAAAGAATTTTCATAGATCGTAATCATATAGATGAGCTTAATTTTTCAAAAAATTTAAATGAGAGATTTAAAAAAAATATTATTAAATTTTTGATGAAAATTATATACCCAAAAGCTGATCAAGTGATTGGTGTGAGCAAAAAATTAAGTCGTGACTTACAACTTTTTGTTAAAACTAATGTTAAAACTATCTATAGTCCATCTTTTGATGTCGACATAATTAAAAAATCTAAAAAAATATTAAAATTAAATAGTAATTTTAAATATATTGTTAATGTTTCTAGATTTTCAAAAAGAAAAGATCACAAAACTACTTTAATAGCATTTAATATCGTATCAAAAAGAATTGATAAAATAAAACTTATTTTGATAGGTTATGGGCCGGAACGTAAAAATATTATTTCTTTTGCTAAAAAATTAAAGATTTACGATAAAATAATAATGATTAATAAAACAGAGAATCCTTTTTCTTATATAAAAAAATCAAAACTTTTAATATTAACTTCTTTATATGAGGGATTTCCCAATATATTGGTAGAGTCATTAACGATTGGAACCCCAGTTGTAAGCACTAATATGAATTCTGGTGCTTCAGAAATTTTGCTTAATGGCAAAGGTGGTGATCTTGTAAAATTGGGTGATTATAAAAATTTATCAAAAAAAATTATATCCTTTTTTAATTCTCCTCAAAGTCTTTTAAAAAAAACACACTTTGCAAAAAAATATTTGTACCGATTTAATACAATCACTCACTCTAAAATTTATACAGAAATTTTTAAAAAAATATAATGTACCAATTAAAAAAAAAAATAACAATTATTACGGTTGTTAAAAATTCAGAGAAAACTATTGAAAGGTGCATTAAAAGTGTTCTTAATCAAAATTATAATAATCTTGAATATATAATAATTGATGGAAATTCATCAGATGGAACGGAAAAAATAATAAATAAATACAAAAATCAAATAACCAAAATAATCATCGGTGAGGACTCTGGTATTTGGGATGCGATGAACAAGGGTATTAATTTAGCTAGTGGAGAAGTCTTGGGGTTTTTAAATGCAGACGATTATTATTATGATAATATTTTTGAAATAGTTAATAATTATTTTTTAAATAATAATATAGATTTTTTATTTGGGTCTGTTGAAAAATACAAACTTATGCATGGTTATAATCCATGGAAGGTTCGATGGAGTTTTGGTTTTTATACTTCTCATTCAGTTGGTTTTTTTATTAAAACTAAAAAACATTTAGAAGTTGGACTGTATAACAAAAAATATCTAAGCGCTGATTTAGATTTTTTTTATAAAATGATTGTTAAATATAAATTGCTAGGAATTGGTTCTAAAAAAGATGAAGTGTTTGGTAAGTTTCAAAAAGGAGGATTTTCCTCTAAAATCAAATATTTAGATCATTTAATAGATCTTAATAAAATTAGAATTGATAATGATCAAAATACTTTATTCGTATATTTCTTGTTTGTTATAAAAATCATAAAAAAACCTATAAAATTTTTATTGTCATTATATAAATAGATTAATCAATTTTATTATAATCCCTTATATTTTTTTTTGAAGTCTAAGAAACTAAAATGATTTTGGTCCCTTTCAGATATAACTGGTTTTTTTGTTTTCCATCTTATTTTTAAATCTTTATCATTAAACGGAATGCCAGACTCATTTTTTGCATCTCTATAATTATCTAAATGATAGATTATTGACGCTTTTTTTGACAAACATTCATACCCATGTGCATAATGATTTGGAATAAATACTGTATCACCCTCATTTAATATATAATAATAAATTTTACCAAATTCTTTAGAATTTTTTTTTAGATTGATAGCCACATCTAAAATTTTTCCTGAAATAACTGATATTATCTTTGTTTGCTTATTTCTTAGCTGAAAGTGCATTCCTCTAATTACGTTCTTTTTAGAATTTGCCAATGCAGTAAATTTAATTTTTATTTTAATTTCTTTTTGTAAAAATAATTCTTGAAAATAACCTCTTTTGTCTAAAAATTTTTTTTTTTTTATTAAGTAAGGCTTAGAAATTTTACTCATAATATTTTCTTTAAATTTTAAAAAATTGTTTAATTATTTTAGATATATAATCTATTTCTATTTTAGTATGTTCTTCAGAAATCGGTAAACTTAATATTTTATCTCCTAGATTTCTTGCGTTGATTATTTTGCTGTTAGGAAAGCATTTCAATTCATTAAGCATGTAAGGATAATGTATCATTGTTTCTATTTTATGTTTTGATAAATATTTCTTTAATTGATTTCTTTTTTTTGTTTTAATAACAAATTGGTGAAATACAGATTTATTTTTTTTTTCAAGTTTAAATAAATCAATTTCTTTAATTTCTTTTAAATTTTGAAAATATATTTTAGCTAAATAATTTCTTTTTTTAACTACATTGTTGTAATTTTTTAATTTAATATTTAATACAGCAGCTTGAATACTATCTAGTCTAGAATTTCTGCCTGAAAAATGATGATCATATTTTTTTAAAGCACCATGATTTCTATCTCTGAAACAATATTCAGAAATTTTTTTAGAGTTTGTTATTATTGCACCTCCATCACCAAATGCACCTAAATTTTTTCCAGGAAAAAAACTAAAAGTTCCTATATCACCAAAAGTACCTACGTGTTTTTTATTGATTTTACTTCCATGTGCTTGGGCACAATCCTCTATAAGTTTAATATTTTTTTTTTTTATAATTTTTTTAATTTGAGGTATGTTTGTTGGATTACCATAAAGATGAACTGCTATTATAGCTTTAGTTTTTGAAGTTAATTTTTTTTTGAGATCGTTAAGACATAAAGAGTAGTCATCTAAATTTATATCACAAAAAACTAGCTTTAAACCATTATTCACAACTGCTTCAGCTGTAGAGATCCACGTATTTGTTGGTATTATTATTTCAGATCCCTTTTTGAGATTTAACGATTTAATTGCAATTTCTAGTGCATCTGTTCCATTGCCAACACTTATACAATATTTTGCCCCAACATATGTAGAAAAGTTTTTTTCAAAACTTTTAACTTCATTTCCACCTATAAAATTCGAATTTTTTATTAGGTAATTCAATTTTGAAATAATTTGTTTTTTATTTAAGATTAATTTATATAAATCTGTAAATTTTATTTTCATATATTTTGTGTTTGTTTTTAGTATTTATCTGGCTGTTTTAAACATATTTTAGTTAAAAAGATATGTTCAAAATATAAAAAAAATAGTTTATCCATAATATTGAATTGAAAAAAAAAAATATATTAATTACTGGAAAAACTAGTAGGTTTTGTAAATTCCTAAAATCGAATTTAGATCCTAAGAGCTCTATTTTTACATCAAGTAAAGAATTTAACATCTTAGATTTCAGTAAAATGAATAAATATTTAGCACAAAAAAAAATAAAATATCTAATTCATGTTGCTGGTTTATCTAGGCCTATGAAAATTCATGAAAAAAATATTTCTAAAAGTATAGACCTTAATATTATTGGAACAGCAAATATTGTAAAAGTTTGTAAAAAAAACAATATAAAATTAATTTATATTTCTACAAATTATGTTTACCCTGGTACAAATGGAAACTATAAAGAGGACTCTCCATTAAAACCATTTAATAACTATGCGTGGTCAAAACTTGGTGGTGAAGCTTCTGTTCAACTATACAAAAATTCATTGATACTAAGGGTATCGATGACAGATTTTCCTTTTGTACATAAAAAAGCTATTAAAGGAGCAACAACCAGTTTTATGTTTAACAAATATGTTGCAAAAATTATTCCTTTCATTTTAGAGGAAAGAGGCATTCTTAATTTGGGTGGGAAAACAAGAGAAATTTTTAGTTTTGCAAAAAAATTTACTGATAAAAAGATTTCTGGTATCAATTTCAATAAAGTAAAAAATTACCCGAAAAACACATCTTTAAATATCCAAAAATTAATAAAAATACTTAAAAAAAAAAAATTAAAAATTAATGATTTTATAAAATAAATTTTATTGTTTTTTTGTTTTTTTATTCAAATATATTGAACAGGTTATTATTAAAGAATGCACAGGTATAAAAAGTCTATCGGCACTTGAAGTTGTCATAAAATATTTTATCTCAAAAAAATTGTTTGGTGACCCCTCAGACATAATGAATATCAAAACTAAAAGAGTGCCATAGAGAGTAAAGGTTATAATTATAAAGATAATTTCTTTTGAAAAAATGTATTTATCTAACTCTATATCAGTTTCATTTTTATTGAATGAAATATATTTTGATAAAAAAATCAAAAAAAGTAATAATGAGATGAACATTGGCTTGTTAAGTATTATATGTTTGATCAAAATCAATAAAAATTTAAAATCTAATAAATTTTTAAATAATCTATCACCTCCACTTAACATTAGTTGGCTTGATGCAACTATATTTTGGTCATAAATAAAAGTTTTCCAAGTCACGATTGGAAGCAAACTTATAAAAAACACTATGATTAAATGATTGTGAGTTTTATTTTTATAATTATAGTAAACAATTAAATAAGTAATAAATAAACATAAAAAAATTCCTAGACCTTCTATTTTGATCATTGTTAAGCTTGAAATAAATAAAAAAATCTTTAAATAATCCTTAAAAAAAATTTTTTTTAACTTTAAAAAATTCAATATTAATATAACGCTTGAAATTGCATAAAGACCTAATAGGGCATCCATTTCTCCATTTATCAATTTTTTTTCGTAAATAAAAAAAATTAATATCATTAAAATTAATTTATCTAAATTGTTTTTAATTATTTTTGAGATTACTAACATCGCTGGTAAGGCAAATATTATACTTGAGATTTTTGGAAAAACTTCATTCCATTTACCAATTAATGTTGCAAGTGAAGCCGAGAGTGTTTGAATTAAAATAGGATAATCTAAGTGTGAAAATTCTGATCCTAGATAATTTGTATAGCTAGCTAAATTTTGATTATAAAAAATTCTTTTAGCATTAAATAACCATATTGATCTTGCGTCCCAATCGGCTACCGGACTACCAAGGCTAATTAATAACATTAATAGCAATATAAGCACAATATAAAAATTAGATTTTAAATTTTTAAATAAAATTATTAAAAAAGTTGATAAAATTAGAATTGAAAAAAATATGAAGTATGACTTTGTATCTAAAATAAAATAAATTAAATAATTAAAAAAAATTAATAAAAGTAATAAAGTGACATTAAAATAATCTAGAATTTTATTCACATTTAAATAAGTAAATATCATTGATTTTATCTCTTAAAGTACAATTTTCTTTAATATTTTGATTTGTAATTAAATAAATACTTTCTTTCTTATATCTGGCTGGATAAGCACCTTCAAATACTCTTTGCTTAATTTTTCTTGAGTCTAAAAGTGTCTTTTCTAATTTAAATGAAGTTAATTTATTTTTTTTTATTAATTCTATAATATTAATTATTAATGTATTTTTGATACCTTTTTGTAGGCCTGCATTTTCTTTGTAAAAATTAAAAATTAATTTGTGCGAAAAAGAGTTTCTATGGGCGATTAAGATAGTTTGTATTGAAAAAATTATAAAAATTACTATACAGATAATTTTTGAATCTACTTTTAAGCTCTTCATTTTATTTTTTTGAATACTAGATTACTTTTATGTCTTTAGTTAAAACAATAAATTTTCCACCATTTTTAATAAAATTCTTTTCTTTTTTTATAATAATGTCACTATAATTTGGTGCTAATATTATAAAATAGTCTGGTAATTTTTTTTGAGCTTGCTTCCTAGAAATGATTGGTACATGGTCAACTGGAGAGTATAACCCTTGTTTTGCAGGTGAGTCATCAATGAAATATTTTAGTTGATTTCCTATATTCGAACATTTTAATATCGTCATACCTTTTGCTGCTGCACCATAACCAGCAATTTTCTTTCCTTTTTTCTTTAAATTTAAAACTAAATTTCTCAACCTTTTGCTAACTGAATTAACATTACTTCTATATTTTAAAGATGTTGAATACGAATTCAAGTTGCTATTATTTTCTTCATTCATTAAATCTTTATATCTTTTAGTTTTCTTCATTTTCTTCTTAGACAAAAATAATCTTAATGAACCACCTTGGGCTGGTGTAACTACCGCATCAAATGGTGTCATTCCATATTTTTTTGCAAATTTTATCCATGGCTTAATTGAAAAGTAGGAAAAATGGTCATGATATATGAGTGAATAATTAGTATTTTTAACCATTCCTCCCCAATAATTACATTCTAAAACAAATACACCATCATCACTCAAAAGTGTTTTTACTCCGTCAACTAAATCTCTTAAATCGTTTAAATGAGCTATACAGTTGTTTCCATAAATTAATTTAGCCTTACCCCACTCATTAGATATCTTTCTAGCCACATTATTTGTAAAAAAAAGAGGCAAAGCTGGAATATTATTCTTTATACACCTTAATACTACATTTGTTGAAGGATCAACACCTAGTATTTTATAATCTTTTTTAAAATTTTTCAGCATAAGCCCATCATTAGAACCTATCTCAACTACAAAATCATTTTTTTTTAAAAAACGTTTTTTTAAATCATTTGCATAGGGTTTAAAATATTGATCAAGTTTTGGCATATCAGAAGAAAAATATAAATAATCAACATTTTTATATATCTCATTTGCATCAATCACATCTTTAATCTGAACAAGGTTGCAAGATTTACATTGTAAAACTTTTATAGAAAAAGTTGGATCTTTTTTATTTAAATTTTTTTTTGATATTAGACTATTAACAAGTGGGTGTTGACCCAAATCAATTACTAGATTGAATTTATTCGATTCACACATTCTGCATGTTTTATTTTTTATAATTTTCATATAACTATTTTTTTACAAATTCCGCTAACCACTCTAATACTTTTATAGTTGGTTTCCAGTCTAACAGTTGGTTACATAGCGTCATATCTGCTTGGTGAGCCTCTACTTCAAAATTCCTTTTAGGTATAAATTCTACTTTTCCACCTATTGTTTTTGCAATATCCTCCATTGTTGTCATTATACCAGTTCCTATATTTATCATTTCTCCATTTCCTGTTTTTTCTGATAACATTGTAGATATAAAAGCTTTAGCAACGTCTTTTACATAAATGAAATCTCTTCTTCCTGTTCTAAAAGTTGATTGTGCAGTTGTTTCAGTAAGTGTAATTGGTTTGCCCGTTTTTTTTGCCCTGATAAATGCTGCTAAAGCAGTATCTTTTCTCTGATTTTCTCCATAAACTTGATACAGACGCAATACTGAAGTCTTTAAATTATACCTTGTATTCCACATCTTACATAGTTTTTCTACAGAGTGTTTGTGCCAGCTGTAGGGCTCTATTGGTTCAATATTCATACTTTCTACCCATGGTATTTTGTTATGACCGTAAAGTGATGCTGTTGAGGGATAGACAAATTTTTTAACTTTATTTTTAGTTGCTAAAGCAAGAAGCTTTACAGATGTATTGATATTTTCATCTGTTGTTTCAATGGGATTTTGGATACAGTAAGGTATATTTGTTATAAATGCTAAATGAGCAATGTAGTCAACTCCATTAAGATGGGTATCTGTCAAATTATTAACATCAATTTTTAAATAAGTTAGATTGGGATGGTTGATTTTTTCTTCCACTTCAATCCTATCCACGGCTATCACTGTCCAATTTAAATTTAATGCTTCTTCAATTATATGAGGAGCAATAAAACCTGCTGCACCAGTGACTATAAGTTTACTCATAATGATTAATTTATATTATTTGATTTTTGCCAATTTTTATTTAACATATTAAAATAATAATCTCTACTCCAATCTGAAATTTTAAACCATTTATTAAAGGTAATAGTAAGGCCTTTTTTTTCAATTTCTAACGCTGATTTTTTTTTATACTTTTTTAATAACCTTCTGATTAAAATTTTTTGTTGTAAGTCATGTATTTTCAAGTGAGGCGGGAGGCTAAACGCAAATTCAATAATATTCTTATCTAAAAAAGGGCATCTATTTTCAATACCGTGAGAGCTGGCCATTCTATCACCCATTTGCAATAAACTTGGCATAATCACTTTAAAATCAGCAAATCCCATTGCATTTATAGGGTCATCGAACATTTCAAAATAAGGTTTAATAGTTTCCCTCACTAGTTCAATATTTTCTGTTCTAGCGGTAATTTTTGCAAAACTGTCAATATATTCATCATAAAATTTGTTAAATAAATATTTATAAGATGTAAATTTTTTTTTTAATTGCCATTCCTGAGCAACAGGTAAATATCTAATATAACCACCAAATAACTCATCTGCCCCTTCACCTGAAATAACTACTTTGACTTTTTTTGATGCTTTTTCTGCAAGTTTCCACAAAGGGTAAGATGATAGAGATCCAACTGGAAAATCTAAATGGTATGCAATTTTTTTGATATTTTTTAGAAAATTGTGTTTATAATCACCTTGGTCATTAAAATAAAATTTATGCTTAAAATTTTTTAAAGCTGCTAACAAAGAAGAGTCCATGCCTTTGGAATAATAAAGTCCAAAATCAACGTCAGATCTAAATCGCAAATCTAAAGATTTTTTCAATAAATCCTCTAATTCTTCCTCTGGGTTTTTAAGATCGATTTTTTTTTGTGTAAATTTCCAATATTCATTGGTCTTAAAATTAAGAGTTTTAATATCTAAAACTAAATAATTTGCAGCTGGAAGCTGATAAACATCTTTCCATAATGTTTTTGACAAGCAATGTTGAAAGGCGTCATAAATTTTATTCTTTACTAGCTGGGGATTGGCTACTGCAACAATTGCTTTGGCTTCTGATGAAAAATAAAATTTATTATTTTTTTTTAGATAGTAAAGAGGTTTTTCTCCAGATATATCTCTTGATAATATTATCTTATTATTTTTTCTGTCAAAAATGCAAAAAGCAAACATTCCATTAAGTTTATCAAACATCTTAAATTTCCATTGTTTCCAAGCATAAGCTAAAACTTCAGTGTCTGATTTTGTTCTAAACTTCCATTTATATTTTTCTAGCTCTTTTCTAAGCTCAAGATAGTTATAAATTTCTCCATTATAAGATAGAACTATATCTTCATCAACATAAGGACATAAATTTTCAGATTTTAAATCTATAATTTTTAGTCTTCCCATTCCTATAAAAATATTGTTGACATTATAAAAACCATCATCATCTGGGGCTCTATGCACCTGTGCATGTATCATTTTTTTTAGTGATTTAAGGTCACCATTAATTATGCCACTAATACTACACATGAGTTATTTGAAGATACCTGTTTTTATATTATATTTTGCCAACCTAAATTGAACTATAGTTTTAAAGGTATGCCAAATAAAAGGGAAGCCCTTCCACATACTCATTGATGTATGGTCAGATTTATAATCACAATCTGCAGGAATTGCTTTTATATTTAATTTGTTAAAAACTGATAGGGCAATGATCTCAAAACTAAACCAATAAAATTTTGACAATTTATCAAAATTTAATGTTTCATAAAAATTTTTGCTATAAACTCGGTATCCTGGAAATAAGTCTCTAAATCTAATTCCAAGACCTAAACTTGCCATGAAGGTTACACCTATATTGCCAAAATACTTTATTAGATCCATTCCATTTTCAAGTGGTTTTTTATAATCATAAAACCTATTGCCTAAAATTAAATCAATTTTTTGATCATGGCTCAACAATGAAATAGTATCAATAATTTTACTCAAATCGTACTGTCCGTCACCATGAATTTCAACTACATGAGTTGCACCTCTCTCAAAAGCTATTTTTAGACCCTCAAAGAGATTTCCCCCATACCCCATGTGCTCATGTGTAAAAAATTGTATATTATTTTTTTCTATTATTTCTTTCGTATTGTCAGCTGACGCATCATCTATGCAAATTACTTCGTGCAAAACATTTTTTGGAATTTTATCAATAGCTTTTTGAACTAATGCTTCGCAATTATATGTTAAGATTAAACCAGTCAATTTCATAAGTTATACTCATCTTTATTTAAATTAAAAATTGATATCAAAAAACTAAATATCTTAATAAAATATTTTAAAAGATGATCTTATAGATATTTTAAGCTAAATTGCTATATTAAAGATACTTTTAAATGTTAGAAAAATATATTAATTCAAAATTTTTAAATTCTGAAAAATTAGAAGAAATTAAAGTTAAATATATTAATGCTAAGCCATTTCCTCATATTGAATTGGATAATTTTTTTAATAATGAGATTATTAATAAAATTAAGGATAATTTTCCAGATTTAGAAAAATTTCACAGCTACTCTAGATCTACAATAAATGAAAAAAAATTTGGGTTAGAAGATCAAAATAAATTTCCAACAGTAATTAATGATTTTATATTATTTTTGAATTCTCAAAGTTTTTTAAAAATTCTTCAAAAAATCAGCAGCATAAATGAAATTTTAATACCTGATCCCTATTTAGTAGGTGGAGGACTGCACCAAACAAAAAAAGGTGGATTTCTTAAAATTCACTCAGATTTTTATCAACATCAAAATTTAAAAATTGATAGGAGATTAAATTTATTACTTTACCTTAGTGATAATTGGAAAAAAGAATATGGTGGACATCTAGAGTTATGGAACAAATATATGCAAAAATGTGAAAAAAAAATTTTTTTTAAATTTAATAAACTTTGTATTTTTTCAACAGACAATTTCAGTTTTCATGGTTACCCAGACCCAATTATTTGTCCAAACGATATATCCAGAAAATCTATAGCTTTATATTATTATTCAAATGGAAGGCCTGATAAGGATAAAATTAAAGAAATGCCTAATATAACAAATTGGAAAAATAGAGAAAATAAAAAAGAAGTTTATAACAAATATAAATTAAAAGATCATTTAAGAAAAATATCTTTTTTTAGAAAAATAAATAATTTTTTAAAATAATATTATTATGATTTCTGTAATTATAGTTGTTTATAAATCCAAAAAAAACCTACTCAAAAAATTTATTAAAAATTTAGATAAAAAAAATAATCTAATCATTATTAATAATTCAAAAAATTATGATTTCTCAAAGATTAAGTTACCAAAAAAAACAAAAATTATTAAATCAAGTAATAGAGGTTATGGGGCTGCACTTAATTTGGGTTTAAAACATTGTAAAACGAAATACGCTATTATTTCAAATATTGATGTAATTTTTAAAAAAAACTTTATTTCGGATTTTTTATTAATTGCGAAAAAAATTAAAAAATTTGCGATATTAATTCCTAATCATAAAAATAATAATTATCAAGATGAATTGGTTGAAAATTATGATGGTGAAGGCGCCACAATGTTGATTAATGTAAAAAAAATAAATAAATTGAAATTTGATGAAAATTTTTTTCTTTATTATGAAGAGACAGATTTGTTTTTTAAGTGTAAAAAAAATAATTATAAGGTATTTATAATTAATAATTTAAAGATTAAACACAAAAGATCATCATCAATTTCTTATAAAAATAATAATTTGCAATTTTTTATGAAATGGCACTTTATGTGGTCAATGTTCTACTTTTATAGAAAAAATTATAATTTTCTTTATGCATTAAAAAAAACATACTTATTAATTTGTAAAGACTTAATTAAATTAATATTTTACATGCTTACTTTTGATAAAATAAGTTTCAAAGTAAGATTTTACAGACTGCATGGAATTGCCTGCTCTATAATTGGTTTGAAAGCTTATAAAAGACCTTAAATGACAAAAATTTCAATTATTTCTTCAAATATTAATTTTAAAGGTGGTGCTAGCATAGCAACAAAAAGGTTGATAAATATTTTTAAAAAAAATTTTTATGTTAAAATTTTTTTTCCAAGAAATAATTTTATACAAAAATTAAAATATTATATCGCTAGGTCTCTAATAAATGTTTTTATAGGAAAAAGTGTCTACCTAAATTCTCTGAATATATTTTCAAAAATCGACTATAAAAAAATAAATAGTGAGCTAGTTAATTTAAATTGGATTGGGGAAGAAACAATCTCTCTTAAAAATATATCTAAAATAAAGGTACCCATAATATGGACTCTGCATGACATGTGGGCCCTTAATTCTACAGAACATTTTCTAGATTTTAATGAAGAAAATAAATATTCAAAAAAACACAAAATGCCAATTTTAAAAAAATATATTTTTAATCAAAAAAAAAAATTTTATAAAAAAAACTTACATTTGGTCACTAATAGTAAATGGCTAGAAAAAATTGCCAAAAAGAGCCTCCTTACAAAAAATCAAAAAATACAGACAATTTATAATCCCATAGAAACAAATTATTGGAAGAAAAAAAATAAGCTTTATTCAATAAAAAAACTCAACTTAAATAATAATAGAGAGTATATTTTAATGGGAGCACATGGGGGTCTTGCAAATTTTAGGAAGGGGGGTGATTTGTTTATAGAGTCTTTAAAAAAAATAAATTATCTGAAAGATGAATATGAAATAATTATTTTAGGTCAAAAAGAAAATTATATTGATTCTATTAATGGATTTAAATTCAACTTTAGAAAATTTGAAAAAAAGATTTCTAGACAAATTTTATATCAATCTGTAACTAACTTAGTAATAATTCCATCTAGGGCCGAGTCGATACCTCAGTTTGCAGTTGAGTCGATCATCTGTCAAAACCCTGTTGTCTCATTTAAAATAGGTGGTATGAATGAAATTATAGAACACAAAAAAAATGGATATTTGGCAAAACCCTTTAATATAAATGACTTTTCAAAAGGTATTGATTATTGCTTAACAAAAATAGATAAAAAAAACTTAAAAAAATTCTCTAATAAACTTAAAGTACAATTTGGTCAGGAAAATATTAATAAGTCATATAACAATTTATTTAATAGTATTTTGTCTAAATCATAAATAATATACATTTAACAAAAGGGTTGATTACACAATCCTCTAAGCATAGTTTTTTTATTTGCCAAATATTTGCCCAGACAAAATGTTTTTTGTTTAGGCTTTTGTTTTTATTGTCTTTTAAAAAAACTATCCAATTCTCATTTCTTTTTCTCCAAAATCTAGCACCCTCCTCATTGTGAGCTGATTTTGCAATTATTCTAGATCCTTGCTGCTTGATTATTAAATTGTAAAGTTCTGTTCTTTTGCCACCATGTGCACGGTTCATATTAGATTTTGTGGCTGAAAAAGAAGGACAAAATTTTACATTCTGATCACCAGGTTCAGATCTTAAACACAATAAAAATTCTATTCCTGCAGTTTTGGTCTCTCTGGCAAGTAAAGCTAAAATTCCGCCGTGAGGTTGGGTAAAAATTATTTGTTCCCAATCCTTTACTTCTCTTAAAGAATTTTTTACTTTAACTCCTTTAACTCTGAAAAACTGACCTGATTTGTGCAATATTTCACCATTTTTATATTTCCAATCTTTTAAATCATCAATTTTACATAATTCGCTTTGCATTTTTTCATAATTTTTTTGAAATTTTTTTCTAATTCTTAATAAACTTGAAATATCTTTTGATGAAGTCGACTCATATTTTTTAATTTTTTCTCTTAAGGTTTGTAAATTTTTAAAATAATTATTTTTCATTTTGAATTTTTAAAATTTTATCTTTAAAATTTTGTCTATACTTTATACTAGAATGATAATAAGAAAATCTTTTATTTTTTAAGTTTTTTAAAACCTCTACTAAAAAGTTTTTAAAAGTATTATTTTTTTCAACGGTTACCTCTTTAACTTTATTTTTATTTTTTATCTTTATTTTCAATTTCTGATTACTTGGTGGTGCAGTAAATCTTTGTAGTTCAACTAAATTATCTTTACCTGAAAAACTAATAAAGTTTTCATACTCTGCAGAGTGGGAAAAGCTTCCATAAAATTCTATATTTTGATTTATTACGTTTACAGAAAAGTCAGTACTTAGTTTTTTATTTAATTTAATATTTGCATTAAATTTTTTAAATCTTTTTTTTAAGAAAATTCGTACTATTTCAGATGCATATGGTACCATATCATTAAAACAACCTCCCCCAAATTTCGGGTTTAGCATAAAATTATTTTTATCAAGTTTAGGAATGTGAAATTTCATAAATATATTATGAAAAGTCATTTTTTTATTTTTCATTAATTTTTTTAAATAAAGAAATTGTTTATGGTAGTTAAAGACTAATGCTTCGGCTACTAATAATTTTTTTTTTTTTGAATAATTTAATATTTGGCTTAATTCTTTTTTATTTAAAACAAAGGGCTTATCAATAATTACATTTTTACTATTTTTAAGTGACTCCATTGCATATTTGAAGTGTAATGAATTAATTAGTGATATATAAACTATTTCCGACCTAGTATTTTTTATAGCTTCACTATAGTCAAAATATCTCTTTTTTTCTCCAAACTTTTTATTTGCTGATATAGATGCTAAATCAAATTCTAGATCCTGAATTTTTTTAATAGATGGTATAATTTTTTTTTGAGCGGTTTTTGAAGCTCCTAAAATAAGTATTTTCATTATTTTTATGTATATTTGTATTTAATTATTATAAATTATGAATAATATCCAGTTTAAAAAACTAATTAATTTAATATTTAGAACTTTAATAAAATGACAAACACTAAACACTATGACGAAAATTATTTCACTTGGCAAAAAAAAATTGGTTTATTTGGTGCTAAAGCAAATAAAATTAAATTTGAAAGATATGTTATCAAGGGACAAAGAGTATTAGATTTTGGTTGTGGTGGTGGATATCTATTATCTGATTTTAAAGATATTGAAAAATTTGGTGTTGAAATAAATAAAACTGCGATTGATGAGGCAAAAAAAAATGGATTAAAAATTTTTAATTCATCAAAAGATTTGCCTGACAACTTTTTTGATTTAATAATATCAAATCATGCTCTTGAACATTGTGACAATCCCTATTTAGAATTAAAAGAATTATACAGATCTATGAAAAAAGGATCAAAAATATGCATTACAGTTCCTTGTGATAACAAAAAAAATAAATTTTCTAAAAATGACCCACACAAACATCTATACTCATGGTCTCCAAATAATTTGGGAAATATATTATCAGCATGTAGCTTTAAAGTTATAGAGAGTAAACCATTTCTTTATAAATGGTTTCCTCACAGATATTATCTAAAAAAATTTATGACCTGGCAGATGTTTCATTTTTTTTGTAAAATTTGGTCTTATATTGATAATGATTGGTACCAAATAAGAGCTGTAGCTGAAAAATAAAATGATCAATCCAGCTCTAAGAATATATATATATTTTTTAAGGTGTTTGAGATTGTTTTCCTTTCTTTTAATAAATCCAAAATTTTCAATTACTATTATAGATATTTTATATAAATACTTTCTATCTACATTATTTATTAACAGAAGCTTAGTAAGAAAATTCGCAAAAGAAAAAAGTAGCTTTGTTGAATTCTGTAATAAACAACTCCTGTTTAATCACAGAGATTTATTCAGTAATAATATACCTTCTTGGATGTATATATTTGAAAAATATTCCTTAAAAAATAAAGAAATGGATGTTTTAGAAATAGGATCATTTGAAGGAAGATCGTCTATTTTTTTACTAAAAAAGTTAGATAGAATTAATCTTACATGTGTAGATACATTTGAGCCATTTCATGAATTGCAAGATAATAACAGTGAAAGATTTGATAATATTTTTGATAATTTCAAAAAAAATACAAATACATATTCAAAAAGGTTAAATATTATAAAAAACACCTCATCAAATTTTTTTAGTATTAACAAAAAAAATTTTGATTTTATTTATGTTGATGGTTCACATGAATATGTTGATGTAAAAAAAGATGCCGATGAAGCTTTTAAAATTATCAAAAAAGATGGAATAATAATTTTTGATGATTTTTTATGGCACTATAGTCAAAATTTAAAGAAATCTATCACTTATGCTATTTTAGAATTTTTATACAAAAATAGAAAAAATCTAAAAATTTTATATTCGAATTATCAAATTATTGTCCAAAAAATCTAAAAATTTTATTTATTGGACGTTTTAGTAATCTAAGAAAATTTTTTCTTCTATAAAAATTTTCAAAAAATTTTTTTGCTTCTAAGTTTTCTTTAATGTCGATTTTTTTAACGTTGATAAAATAATCATAAATTAATTTATCATTATAAAAATTATCTGGTTTTTTATTGTGAGTGCCAGATCCATCAAAACCAATGTTTTCCACTAAAGATTTTGAGGTTCGCAAAGATAACATATTTTTTAATAAAGTCGACGCTTTCCATATTATAGTCCAGGACTCATTTAATTTATTATGTCTTTTTTCGAGCATTTTATAATAATCAAATGTATTATTTAAATTAAATTTTTTTATCATTTTTTTTCTTTTTAATTCATTTAATAAATATTGTGTATCTGGATTAAAATTATCCCAAGCTCTTTTCCAAGTACCCCAGCCCCATGTATCTGCAGAACCTGCAAAGAAGGTTTCATTTAAGTTATTTTTACCTGAAAAAAACCATCCATTAATTGTACAAATAGATTTTTCATTTTCATACATATTTAGACCATCATTTATAAAATTTAAAAAAAATTTTGATGTTTTATTATCATCCTCTACTACAATAACTTTTCCATATTGATCACAAACTTCGGTGATACCCTCTACAAAATTTCTATATAAACCAAAATTTTTATCTCTAATAATAATTTTTTTTTCTTTAAAACCTTCGATTTGTTCTATTATATCTCTAACTTCTGAAACTTTTGATTTGTCTTCTTGATAGTTTTTAGGTGCATCAGAATAAATTATAATTCTTGTATGTTTTGCTAATTCGTTGTTTTTGAGAGCGTTTAAAGAAATTTTTGTATGTTCAGGTCTATTGTAAACAAAATAAGCTACAGGTGCTAATTGATTCATTAATTATTTATTTTTTCATGTATTTTCAGTAATTCATCATAGTTTTTTAATCTAACTAAACTACCTTCATCCATTGAATATATGTCATCACATGTATTTAAAGTTTCTATTCTATGAGAAACTATTATTATTGTTTCAATTTTATAGTCTTTTAAATTTTTAAATATTTTTTTTTCAGTGGTAGTGTCTAAGGCACTAGTTGCCTCATCCAAAATAAGTATCTCTGGATTATTGTATAAAGCCCTAGCTATAGCAACTCTTTGTGCTTGCCCCCCCGAAACTCTTTCACCATTTTCTCCTAAATTTAAATCTAGATTATTAACAAATTCATTTAAACATACTATTTTCAAACAATCCTTGATTTTCTCTTCGTCAATATGCTCTTCTAAACAACCAAAAGCAATATTTTGCTTTAAGTTTCCTTCACTAATAAAAAAATTTTGAGGTACAATAGAAATATTTTTCTGCCAACTGGAAATCTGACTTTTACCGATTTCTTTTCCGTCAACAGTAAATTTTCCTTTTTCAATATTTAAAAAACCACAAAGTAGATCTATCATTGTTGATTTCCCAGAGCCTGTTTTACCTACAATTCCAACTTTTTTTCTTTTTTCGATTTTTAAATTAATATTTGTTAAACCTTTGTTTCTTTTTCCAGGGTATTTAAATGTTACATTTTCCAATTCTATTTCTTTTTCAAATCTTAATTTATGAGTTTTGATCTCATCTTCCATTGGAAGATCTTTTGTTATTTTTGATTTTATAAGATCTTTTTCGATATTCTCAAATGCACTAATGTGTGATTTGATAGTTGCATAGCACTGAAAAACTTTTTGAAATGCTGGTAATAACTTAAGCACACATATTCCATAAAATGCAATTATTGGACCTATTTCTTGAAATTGATACTTTTTAATCTCTATCAAATAAGTCATTGATAAAACTATTATCGTAAATACAAATATTTCCACAATACTTCTTGGTAGTTTTAATAAAAACAATTGTTCTGTAAGAGAATTACACCTTTCGGTGGTTGTTTTTTTAAATAGATCAAAGAAATATTTTTTTTTTTTATATAAGATTGTGTCTCTGATTGAAAAAAAACTTTCACTAATTGTTTTATGATACACTGGATAGCTTCTTGTTATCGAGTCTCCAATCTCTCGCATTTTTTTTTTAAAAAAAAAATAGAAAAATACATAAAAAACAAAAAAAATCATTGCTACAAAAAAAGCGATTTTAAAATTTACCACTACAATTGTTACCAATACAAAAAGTATCAAGAAAAGATTTGTAATTAAATCTAGCGTTTGGTCAACTACAGATCCTTTAAGCCTATCAGTATCATGATGAATTTTACTCAACAATAATTTTGAGGAACTGTTAATATGAAACAAAAGATTCTGTGAAAGAAAATATCTAAACATTATTGTTTTAAAATGAATTTCTAGGTGATTTGACCATTTAAGGTTAAAATATGTAACTGTTAAATTTGCTAAAATAGAAAGACAATAAAAAATAACTAAAATTAAAACTAAATAAATTATTATATCATCCTCTGGAAACCTTTTTAAAAAAGGTTTTGCCCATCTACTTTCTAATACGGCATCTTTATTTATTAAAATTGCTATAAATGGTGCTATCAATATCGCAGAAATTGCAGCAAATATTGAAGAAGCAATGCTTAATATTTGAATTTTTATCAACTTTCTTTTCATTGATTTATCAATTGAAAAGAAAATTCTTTTTATAATATCAACCATAAGTTTTAATTTTTTGATCTATGTACCACTTACAAAATTTTTTAATGCCTTTGCTGAATTTTGTCATACTAATATTACCAATATATTTTTTCAACTTTTTAGTATCAGAAAATGTATTTTTAACATCTCCTTTTTGAAGAGGTTTGTATTTTATTTTTATTTTTTTTTTATAATTTTTTTCAAGTAATTTTATCAAAGTATTAAGTTTTATTTGTTTTCCACAGGCAACATTTACTACATCGTAGTAATTTTTACTCAATAAAATTTTTCTAGATTTTACTACGCTCAATAATTTCATGACAATCTTTATACAATCATCAATATAAGTGAAATCCCTAGCATGTTTGCCGTTATTGTATAGTTCTATATGCTTATCTTTTCTTATTAAATTTGAAAATTTGAAGTAGGACATGTCCGGTCTTCCATATGATCCGTAAACAGTAAAAAATCTCATACCAAGAATCGTCATTTTAAAATTATTTGCATAAAAAGTTGCCAGATTTTCATTCATTTTTTTTGTCGATGCGTAGAGAGAAATTTGTGAGTCTGCTTTCATGTTTTCACTAAATTTTTTTTCTTTTAAAGACCCATATATTGATGACGATGATGCAAACATTATCTTTTTAACATTTTTTTCTTTAGCAAATTCTAATATATTAAAAAAGCCAACTACATTGGTATCAAGATATTTTTTTGGGTTTTTAAATGAATATTGCACACCAGCTTGAGCTGCTAAATTTATTATTAAATCTATTTTTTTATTATAAATTTTTTGAAGAGATTTTCTATTTTTAATATCTATTTTATAAAATAAAAAATTTTTTTTTTTTTTTAAATTATTTAATCTTATTAATTTTAATTTAACACTATAATAGTTGTTAAGGTTGTCTATGCCAATTATTTTATGTTTTTTATCTAAAAGTTTATTAATTAAATGATAGCCAATAAAACCTGAGCACCCGGTTACTAATATATTCATATAACTAACAAATTTTATTTATTATTTTGATTAATTAATATATTACATTAATTGTTTCATCAACTTAATAAACAAAAATGAATATTAATATCAGTATCGACAATAATAAAATTTATTCAAAATTAAAAAATTTTAATATGTCTAAAATCGATTGCTTATTTGTTGCTAATGATCTGGGAAAAATTGGATTGATTCCAGGAAAAAGTAAAAAAGATCTTCTAGATGCAATTTACAAAAGTATAATTGAGATAAATCCTAATATTACAATTGTTGTTCCTACTGCAAATTTTAATTTAATAAATACAGATAAAATATTTGATTTAAAAAATACACCTAGTTTCAAAATGGGTGCATTTTCTGAATATATTAGAAAATTTAGTAGCTCTAAAAGATCATATCACCCTTTTTGGTCTCTGACTGCAAAAGGTCCTTTGGCTGACAAAATTGTCAATGGAATATCTAATCATGCTTATGATCAAAATTCTGCTTTTGCAAATTTATTTAAAATAAAAAATAGCTATTTTTTGTCTATTGGCGATCATCCAAGATTTATGCTTGCAATAATTCATCATTTTGAAAATATGTTCAAAGTCCCATACCGATTTACTAAAACTTTTAAAATACATTGTACAAAAAATAACCAGATAACAACGGAATATTTTAAATTAGATGTTTTAAAAGATGAATTTCGTTCTCAAAAAAGATCTTTCAATAAAAAAATTTTTGAAAATTTTGAACAAAATAAAAGATTATATAAAAGTACTTTAGGCAAAGGAGCAATTTACTATTTTAATATCCAAGATTTTTATGTTACGACCTGTGAACTTTTTAAAAAAGATATTAATTGTTGGTGGAAATGATATGACTAATGAAATTGAGATAAAAAATAATTTAATAAATCTTGTTTCTGCTTCAAGCCTTGCTAATGCTGAATTGAAAAACAAATCTAATAAATTTATTAACAATTTAATAGACAGCATTGTGTTAAAAATTTTAGATAAAAAAGTTAATAATTCCCTATCAACTTTAGCTGTAAAAGAGACTAAATTTGGAAATATTAATGATAAAATTAAGAAAAATCATAAAAAAACTATCAATTTATTGTCTGATCTAAAAAAAGTTGAAACGTTTAAACCTCTTTATGATAAAAAGAAGAAGATATATGAAATTTATAAGCCTATAGGTGTTATTTGCGGCGTAACACCATCGACAAATCCTATAGCTACACCACTTAATTATATTCTAAATTCTATTAAAGCAAGAAATTCAATTATTATTTGTCCTAATCCAAGGGCATATAAGACAGCTCTTGAGTTGATAAATACTATAAAAAAAGTTCTATTAAAAAAAAAAATATCTCAAAATTTAGTCAATATAGCTCCTAAGCATGTGTTAAGAGATGAAACAATTATAGATCTATTCAATTTATGTGATAAAAATATTGTCACAGGAAATCAAATAGTAATATCAAGAGTAAAAAAATCCATTAAACCTTTTCTAGTTTTTGGAGCAGGTAATGTTCCCGTAGTAGTGGATAAAACAGCAGATATTAAAAAAGCAGCTGAGTCCATAGTTCTTTCTAAATCTTTTGATAACTCAACAAGTTGTTCTGCAGATAGTGTAATAATAGTAGATAAAAATATTTACTCTAAATTTATTGAAAATTTAAAAATAAATGGTGTTTATTTATTAAATAAAAATGAACAATCAAAATTAGATAAAATTTATTATAACAAAGGAATGATTAATAATGAAATTATTGCCAAAAATTCAAACGTAATTTTAGAAAAAATTGGAGTTATAAATAATAAAGTTTCTTACAAATTAATAGCATATGAAGTTCTTAATTTTGACAGTAAACATTATATATTTGATGAAAAAATTTTGCCACTTGTTGGTATTATACCATCAAAAAATATGGAAAATTCCGTAGAATTAGTTAAAAAAACACTTGATAAAAAGGGCAAAGGTCACTCTGCGGGAATCTATACCAAATCTAAGAAAAATATAATGAAACTTTCTATGGCAGCTTGTGTTTCAAGGGTAATTGTAAACCAACCTCATTCACAGTCTGCTGGTGGTAGCTCAAACAATTATCTTAAATCCACTCTGTCTTTAGGATGTGGGGCTTGGGGAAATAATTTGATAAATGAAAATTTATGCTTAAAAGATTTCTGTAATATAACGAAAGTTGTTCTTAAAAAGAAATAGTCTATTTTAAAATTTTTTTTTCTTTTAATATTTTATATGCTTTTTTAATATAAAGGATATTAATCTTACTTAGTGTTGATATATGACTTAATGATGTAAAACCATCAGAATAATGAACCAACCACTTTATAGCAAATGTAAGATCATCTGGTGTTACGTTATCTTTTTTCATTTCATAATGAACTTTATATTTAGATAATCTTGGTTCCCCTTTTGTTATCAAAATTTTTGGGTATATTTGGTTTTTATTTTTTTTCAAAACTTTTTTTATTTTAGGTAAATAATTTGACTTATATAAATTTTCAATTTCTTTAAAAATTTGAAGAAATATTTTTAAGGAAATATATAAATTGTTAAAATTTAGAATACTCTTATTATCGAGAGATGTATGATATTCTTTGTATTTATGGTCAGGTGCTGATAATAGAGTTCCAACCGGTAAGTTATACCCCAATGAACAATATTGCCTCTCATCACTACCATTAACATAAAATTTTGAAATTTTTATTTTATATTTCTTTGTTTTTTTTAAAACTCTTATAGCTGCTAAGTCACCAATACTGTTGCCTTTTTTAGATTTTTTATATGAAATAAAATTTTTGTAACCTAATGAGTTGCAAACAAAACCGGCTACTGTATTTTTTATTAACTCTTTTCCATTAATATGCAAGTAAGAGATTGAACCAATGGTTTCTGGGGCAAAAATAAATCTGTATGAAAAATATCTATTTTTTATTTTTGAAACTTCTTTTGCTAAAATGGAAGCGATCAAAGGTCCACTTAATTCATTTATTGCCATGGAAGGATGACAGGTATAGGCATGAATTAAAATTTCTTTTTTAATTTTACCTGGTAGATACATTTCAGAGATAGTCATAGATCCCTTATGTAATTTAGTATCCACTTTTACATAAAACTTTTTATCTTTAAGTTTTTTTAATTGATTATACGATACACAAAATCCCCAGTCTTTTTTGTAATAGCTAGTTTTGTAAGGTATAGCGTTAGGTAAACTTTTCAAATAAGTTATTTTTTCTAGCAATTTTTTTTTAGAAATAAAGCCATTAAATGGAACTGAATAACCAACTACATGTAAATTATTTTTTTTAAAATCAATAATTTTTTTTTTTTTTAAATTAGCTATATAAGCACTTTTTACATTCCACTCATTTGGTACAGTCCAATCATTAACCTTTTTACCTGATTTGACTTCAAATGTTTTAAGTGGAAAAATCTTTGATAAAATTTTATGTGTTTTCCTGGTATCGTTACCCGTTAAACTTCTATTTAAGGACCATAATTGATCAAAAAAATATAGAAATTTATTTTTAAATTTATTTTTACTAATCATATAATTTTTGAATTTCATTCATGATAATTTTATATTTTATATTTTCTTATATTATGTTTTAGAAGGTTCCAAACTTTTGAAGTATTTATTGGTTCAAAACTACGATTGTCAACTTGAATGTCATTTTCTGTAACAAATCTTTTTAAAATTTTTTCAGCTTTTTTAAGCCAATCTTTTTTTGGAGAATAAATAACTCTACTATGTTTATAGCCAATAATTTTATGATTTTTTAAATTAAAAATTTTTGATAGCTCTATTTTTATTTTATTTACTGAGGCATCTATTAACTTTATATTTTTTAAAATAACTTCTAATTGTATAAAAAAATTATTACAATCTTCCAGATGAATTGCCCTACTTATTCTATTAACATTACATATTTTGTCATTTAAACACAATAGCTCAGAAAAATAAGGTAGGGTATTATTTTTTTTTGGGATCTTAATTAAAACATTATAAAAGTTTCTTTTATATTTTTTTAAATCAAATAACATTTTAGGCTTGAGATAGTTTAAAAAAATAATTGGTGATCCGCAAAATATCATTTTGCTTTCTTTTATTTTTTGCTCATATTTATCTTTTTTATCTTTTATAATAATTTTGTTTTTATAAATTGATACGTTTGAATTTAAATTAATTTTTATTTTTTTTTCTTTAAATTTCTTTAAAAAACTTTTGCTTATTGTCTCAAATAAATCGTTCTTTGGAATATAATAGGATGGTATAATCTTTTTATTTCTAACTAAGCTCCTAAATAAATGGCCCTCATCTTTAGATAAATGTTTTACATCGGATGGAAGAAACCATGGTAAAAATAAATGTTTTGACATTTCTATATCATCGGTAAATCTTCTTGAATTTTTTTCAATTTTTTTTGAAAAGTTTTTTTTAAAAAAAAATTTAAAATTTTGATTTTTATAATTTTTTAAATTTTTTTTTTTATATAAGATTTTTATATTATTCGGAAACTCATTAAATTTTGCCGTATAATCAATTATTTCTCTATTGATAAGAAGTTTTCTTATATTTGGAATTTTTCTTAATTTTAAATCAACTTTATTTTGTAAAAAATTAATTAACTGCTTAGTCCTTGGATATTCAAACCCATGAAAACCATTATTTAATTTATACTTGCCAATTTGAATACTGTTAAATCCACTCAATAACTTGTTGCTTTTTTCATATATAGTTACATCATATTTTTTTGAATTTAGATAATAAGCTAATAAACAACCATATAAGCTTCCACCAATAATAGAAATTTTTTTTTTCATTAATTGATAATCTTAATTTTGACTTATTTTATTATTACATCACTTTTAGTCAAAATCATAAAGTTTTTTTTTTTGATGCAATTTTAAAAACAATTTAGTAGTACTTCACTATTCTATGAAAAATTTTAAAAATAAAAGTATTCTTATCACTGGCGGTACTGGATCCTTTGGTAAAAATTTTATAAAAATGCTTTTAAATAAAAAATATAATTTTGAAAGAATTATTATTTTTAGTCGTGATGAATTAAAGCAACATGAAATGAAGCAAAATGAAATTTTTAATGAAAATAAATTTCCCCAATTAAGATTTTTTATAGGCGATATTAGAGATAAAGATAGACTGACTCATGCACTTAGAGATGTTCATTATATAGTCCACGCTGCAGCATTAAAACAGGTACCTACTGGTGAATATAATCCATTCGAAGTTATAAATACAAATGTGATAGGAACGCAGAATATTCTTGATGCTGCATTAAATTCGCATGATGTTGAAAAAATTATATCTTTATCTACAGATAAAGCTGTATCACCATTAAATTTATATGGTGCAAGTAAACTTTGTTCAGATAAATTAATACTTTCTGCAAATAATATAAAAGGTAAAAAAAATATTTCTTTTAGCGTTGTAAGATATGGGAATGTAATGGGAAGTAGAGGTTCGGTATTGCCAGTATTTTTAGAACAAATGAAAAAAAATATTTTAAAAATAACAGATAAAAAAATGACAAGATTCAATATTATAATGAGTGAGGCAGTAGACTTGGTTGATTGGGCAATGCACAATTCTATAGGTGGTGAAATTATAGTTCCAAAAATACCTTCAATTAAGGTAGTTGATTTAGCAAATGCTATATCTCCAAATTCAAAAAAAGAAATTATTGGGATTCGACAAGGAGAAAAAATACATGAAGAATTAATTTCTACATCAGAGAGTGAGGTTAGTTATGATATAAAAAAATATTACGTTATCTTAAATCATAATAAAGAATTAATAAATTATTATATAAAAAATTATAATGCAAAAAAAGTTAGTAAAAATTTCTACTATAACTCTGAAAATAACAATGACTATTTAACTGTCAAAGAAATTAAGAATATAATTGAAACAAAAGATCTTGGTTTATAAATAAGATAATGGAACAAGATCATTTTTATAGATTAAAGGAATCTAACGCATTTTTTGATAGATGGAAAAAAGATTATAAAGAAAATAATCAAATTATTTTAAGAGATCATAAAAAAACGATACTAAAAACCCTGAAAAATAATATTAACCTCAGGTCACTTAAGGTTTTAGAAATAGGATCATTTATTTCTGATTTATTATATTTCTTAAAAAAAGATTATAATTGTAAAATTTCGGGTGTTGAGCCATCAAGTAAAGCTGTAAAATTTGCCCTAAAAAAATACAAAATAAAAATAAATAATAAAACTTTTTACAATTCAGAATTTTTTGGTTTTAAAAAAAAATTAAAAAAAAAATTTGATTTAATTATATGCGATGATGTTTTGTCTTGGATTGATAGAGAGATAATCCTTGAAACACTATCTAGTTTAAACTGGATTTTAAAAGATAATGGGTACATATTTTTAAGAGATTTTTGTCCTAAAAATAGTTTTTCTCATATTAATCATCACTGGCCAAATAAAAAAATTTATAATTTTAAGGTCTCTGATGGACATAAAAGTTTTTTCTTAAACTCTGGAAAGTATAAGACAATATTTAATAAAGCATATTACACTAAAAAATTTCAAAAGATTAAAATTTATAATAAAGAGTCCTATAGGTGGAGTGACACTATTTTACAAAAAACTACGAAACATCAACATAAATTAATTAAATTTTAGACCTAAGCTAAATTTTTTTTAATACTCTCATATCCAAAGGTTCATTAGCATCTAAATTAATTGGTGATTTTTTATTTATAAGTTTTTCATAATATTTTGGAGGTAAACCATATCCCGGTCTAATTCGTCTGATATTTTTAACATTAAATTTTTCACCTTTATTAATTTTTTTAATAGTAAAAATTGATCTTCTAAAAATTTTGGAATTTTTTTCACTAGAGTTTCTAAAAAAAAAACTTTTACCAAGCAGATCACTGGCTAAATCAATATCTCTTCTAAAGTGTTTAATCTCTTTGCCTTTTAATGAAAATTCAATATCTAAACCTTTTTTTTGATTATCTAAAGCTATATGCTTTTCAATAATCTCAGCTCCGGCTGCCACTGCAGCTATTGCTACTCTATTATCTTTAGAATGATCAGATAAACCAACTTTACATTTAAATTTTTCTTTAAGAATTTTAATGTTATTTAAATTAAAATCCTTAGTTTCAGAGGGATATTTGCTAACACAATATAATAAGCAAATATCATTAGATCCATATTTTTTTGCGATATTAAAAGTTTCTTCTATTTCTTTTAAATTGGCCATTCCTGTGGATATGATTATTGGTTTTTTTGTTTTAGCAATTTTTTTTATTAATGGAATATCTGTCATCTCAAAGGATGCAACTTTATAAATTGGGCACTTTAACTTTTCTAAAAAATCAACTGCACTCTCATCGAATGGTGAACTAAATATTATTATACCAATTTTCTTTGCATATTTAAATAAATCTTTATGCCAATGCAGAGGAGTTTGAGCCTTGTTATAAAGATCCCATAATTGATATCCTTTCCATAAACCATTTTTAATTTTAAAATATTTCTTATTTGATTTTACTGTCATTGTGTCTGGGGTGTATGTTTGTAATTTTACAGCATCAGCACCATTTAATTTGGCACATTTAATCAATCTTTTTGCGAGATTAAAATCCCCGCAATGGTTAGCTGAAATTTCTGCAACAAAAAAAGGTTTTTTTTTATTCATTTATTTTTTTAAATAAATCTGAAATTTTTTTGTCATCTGTATTTATAGATTTTAGTATTTTTAATGTCTTTTTGGGTGAATTTTTTATAGAGTTTCTAACAAGATCCATCCAATTAACATTATTATTTTTTCTAGTTTTTTCAATTTTATCTATTAATTTTATCTTATTTTCAATTATAATTTTTTTTTGTTTGTCATACTTTGTTATTGTTTTGAAAACATTTTGCTTCCAAGATTTAAGAATTTTTGGTAGGTCTTTTTTATCATGATAAGATCCATTTCCTATTTGTGGATAAACTTCAAACTTTGATTTTAAAATCTTGTCAATATTATTCATAAATAATTTTTCTATTTCAATTTTTAAAATTTTATATGTTGTTTCAAAATTAAGATTTCTTTTGTTTTTAATTAATTCAAAGTCAATCTGTTTTTGATATAAAATTTTTCCTTTATCTACATTTTTGTCTATTTGATGAATTGTAACCCCTGATGGGGTATTCTCAGCAAACGACCAAAAATTAGGATGTGCACCCCTGTTGTAAGGTAAAAATCCTATATGTAAGTTAATTATTTTTTTTTTATATTTTTTTAAAATTTCATCTTTAATTATATGTCTGTAGCCATAACAAATTATTAAATCAAAATTCTTAATCATTTTAAAGTCAATTTTTGATGAATAGTTTTTGAGATAAATTTTTTTATCAAAATTTTTTATTTTATCAAAAAGTTTTGAATTTTTTCTGTTGTATCCAAGAAGCAATATTTTTTTCATTGATTTTTAAATTATCTTTGTTTTTATATCTAATTTTTAATGATCTTAATTTATCTATTAATAGAAGTAATTATGTTGTTAAATAGCATTTTATCAATTAAAAAATAAAGATAAATAATATTAATTTATTTCTTAAGATGATCAATTTAAACTAAATGGCCACAAAACAAAGTAAAATTTTTCTCGACTCTGAAGGTGATAATTATTATGAGAGAAATAAGGGGCTTTTATTTAATGAAGATGATTTAATTTTTAAAGAGATCATTAAATTAAATAATAAAAAAAAAATTAATAATCTATTGGAAATAGGATGTGGTGATGGTTTTAGGTTAAATCTAATTTATGACAAATTAAAAATTAATTGCTTTGGAATAGATCCATCGAGAAAAGCAGTAAAAAATTCCTATAATTCAAAAATTAAAGTTTCAAGAGGAACTGCGGATAAATTAAATTTTAGTTCAAAAAAGTTCGATGTGGTAATTTTTGGCTTCTGTTTATATTTAGTTGATATTGAAGATCTAATAAAAGTGGTCTACGAAACTGACAGGGTATTAAAAAAAAATTCATATATCATAATTTATGACTTTTATTCAAAAAAATCAAAAATTTTACCCTACAAACATAATAATAAAATTAAGGTTCATAAAAATGACTTTTCTAATATGTTTTTATGGAGTCCAAAATTTAAATTAATTAAAAAAAAAATTTTTGAAATGAATAAAAACCAAAAAAAACAAAAAACTAAAAATAATTGGGTTCCTGTCAGTATAAGTATTATTAAAAAAATATAATTTTAAAGAAATATTATCTTTTTTTTAATATCAAATAATTTTCAATCTGAATTCCATCGATATCACTTTTTTCTAATATTTCTATACAATCCTTACTATCTCTAGCGATCGGCTTACCATGTAAATTTAAAGAAGTGTTTAAAAGTACACCTATATGACTTTTTTTATAAAATTTTTTAATAAGGTCATGATATTCTTTGTTTTTTTCTTTTTTTACTAAATGTATTCTCGCTGTACAATCTGATGGATGTAGCACTGCTGGAATTATCTTTTTAAACTTTTCGTTTGTATCAACACATACAGTCATTTGAGTATAATCTACTCCTTTTTTTATATCAAAATATTTTTTGGCATACTCTTCATTGACTGAGGGTGCAAAAGGCATCCAAAAATCCCTTGATTTAATTTTTTTATTTATTTTATTAATAGTATCTGCAGCACTTGGGTTTGCAAGAATAGATCTATTTCCCAAGGCTCTTGATCCAAACTCCATCCTTCCCTTACATCTTCCAAGAATTAATCCATTTTTAATTAATTCTGCAATGTAACTGTTCGATGGTTTTTTTTTAATATGATATTTTTTTTTACTTAATTTATTAACATTTTTCAAAATACTTTTATCTGACTCTTGATATCCAAGATATAAACTTTGTAAGGGTTTGATTTTTAAATTATTTTTATAGGCATAAGCATAACATGCTCCAATTGATAAAGACTCATCACTTCCTGAGCCATTTACCTTCAAAGTTTTTATATTTTTTAAGCTACTTATTTCTTTATTAACTTTAACATTCATTGAGACCCCACCTGAATAAAAAATATTATTAATATTTGTTTTTTTTATCCAAAAATTAAACCATTTTAATATTTTATTTTCAGCAAATCTTTGAACCCCTTGTGCTATTCCATCAAACCTATAAAAAGAAAGTGGTTTTAAAAAATGAAAATAACAATCTTTTAATTTTTTTTTTATTGAAATCTTTTTATTTAATTTAATTTCTAAACTTTTATTAAAAATGTCAAAGGGACCATCAGAATAATATTCAGATGAATATGGCGCTAGACCCATTGTTTTATATTCATGCTCCCCCCACTTCATACCTAAAATAAGCGTAACATGTCTATATATTCTTCCTATTATAAAATTTTTTGTTTGAAATAATCGTTTAATTTTTTTATTTTTTAATATTGAAACAGTTGCATTAATCCCTTTGTCTCCCGAGCCATCAACAGTGAATATTAAGAATTTTTTGTTTCCAATTTCTTCATTACATATCGAATAGGATGCGTGGCATTCATGATGATCTATGCAAACTAACTTAGATCGATCTATTCCAAGCTCTTTTTCTACAAGCAATTCTTTAAATTTTTTACTAAAATTGTTTTTTTCATTATTTTTTTTTAATAAAAGATAATTTGATAATATTTTCTTTCCTGGACTTTGGGTTAAATCAATTTTTTCTTTAAAAATTTTTAAATAGTCATTTTTAACATTCTCATAAAGCTTTTTCCTCCACCATGAATATTGTTCTTTGATCATGTCTTTATTTGAAAAAGATGAATACCTTTTCGTTATAAAATAATCCATGAAGATTGGATCTTTTCCTGCCCAAATAACTTTATCTATTTGATCTAATCTTAAATTGGCTATTTTTAAACACGATTTGATTGCAAGGCCAGGCCACGTGTCATAATTTTTTTTTCTTTTAAATCTTTCTTCTTGTTGTGCGGCAACTACCTCTCCATCAATCATTAAGCAGCAACTTGAATTTATTCCCATTGTAATTCCTAAGATAACCATTGTTTCCTTCTAAATTTCGTATTTGTATTTGTCTTTTTTTGAAAGATACACGTTTCCATATGATGATGGGACTCCCCATATATTATCCTTGAACCATCTATTGTTTTTTATCCACCATACTTTTTTTGATCTGAATGTGTCTGCCTTTTCCCAAAAATTTTTTTCTTTCATGCCAACGTAATTTAACCATGTTTTTAAATCAGATGGCACGACATGATCTAATTTTTTTATATAATTAATGCCTTTAGACCTGCTCATATAGCCTCCCAGAATATCTTTTGTAGTATGATCTGTGGTCCTGCCATATCCAAATTTGTGAAACTTTAGGTAATCATGTATTCCGTTCTCATATATGTCATCTAAGTTTGACATTTTTCTGTATGTTCTTTCAAAATTTTTTTGTGCTGGTTTCCAGCCATACTTTTTTATAATCATTTTTGTATTTTTATTTGGATCCCATTTAAAATAATTTCCAATATATAAACCTCTTACCTTATTTTCTATTATTTCTCTATCAGATGGGTATTTTGCCCAATTCATATCTTTTGAAGTTAAACCTTCTTTATTATTTTTGATAAATTGATCCCATTCATACCCTCTCATCGAAAATTCCACCCTGACTCTGTTTGTGTATTCTACATAATCCTCTGGTTTATAAACTCCTAATATATCATTTGTTTCACCATAAATTACATATGGTATTTTAAATTTTACAGCATACTGCATTGGAATTGTCATAATACCTGCATGATTATGCCAATTCATGTCCCCAACTTTGTTAAATCCTAATCTATTTAATTTTATAAGTACTTCTTCACTAGGTGAAATTATTAAGTGATCTGCATCAAATACTTTTTTCATCCTATCTCTATTGTATTTTCCTTCTGGAGAATAATTATTACCATCATATGTTATTAACAATGGTTTCAAGCCATAACTTTTTATTACGTGTGTTTGGTAATAACTATCTTTTCCACCACTAACTGCAATTATACAATCATAATCTGACTTATTCGTTTTTTTAATATTAGAAACAAATTTTTCAAAAACTTTTTTTCTTTTATTCCATTCATTTTTTTTAATATTTTGCCAAGCAATATGTGTATGATAAGTTGATGAATAGCCGTTTTTATCAAATCTTATATTTAGAGCTACCTCAGGATAAGTACATCCTTTGCAGTATTGCATTCGCTTATAAGATAATTTTTTCATTTAAAATCAAAAAACTTAGGTGGTCTTATATTTTTTATATTTTCATTAATCAAGTAATCTTTAGCTAAGTAGTCGCTCTGATCAAAGTGATGAAAAATATTAGCTGCAGCTACTGCATCAATTTCTTTTTTACCCAAAGCTTCTTTAAAGTCCTTCCAATGACCAACACCACCACAAAATATCATTGGGATTTTTATTTTTTTTTTTATTTTCTTTAAAATCCCAAAATCATATCCAATTTTAGAACCATCTCTATCAATTGAATTAATTAAAATTTCACCTGCACCCTCTGATTGAACTACATCTACCCATCTATCTAAATTCATATCTGTATTAGTAGATCCATTATCTATAAATACCTTATATTCATCATTAACTCTTTTTACATCTATCGATACTACTATACATTGTGACCCAAACTCCTTAGCTGCTTTATTAATAAATTTTTTGTTTCTATAAGCATGAGAGTTAATTGTTATTTTATCTGCACCATTTTCCAGATAATTGTATATTTGTTTTAATTCTTTAATTTTACCTCCAATAGTTATTGGGATAAAATTATATTTTGAAATTTCCTGAATTAGTTTAACAAATCTTTTTACTTCTTTTTTTTCATGCTCTAAATTTTTTACTCTTGTTATATTTAAATAGACCAACTCATCTACCATCCATTCACTAAATCTTTTTAAGCTTAAAAAAGGATTTCCAATAGACTCGAAATCTTTAAAATTTCTGCTTTGAACTAATTGTAAATTATTAAGCAAAAAAACTGGAATAATTCTTTTTTTTTTCATTGAAAATTATCTACAAAATTTTTTAATAATCTTAAGCCTGATGATTGACTTTTTTCTGGATGAAATTGAACACCAACAATATTTTTTTTACTTATAACACTTGTAAATTTCTCATTATACACTGTGGAAGCTAAAATTTCTTTTTTATTTGAAACTTTAAAATTAAAACTATGTACAAAATAAAAATAATCTTTTTTGTCAATTTTTTCAAATAGTTTATTTTTTTTTGAATGAATTATTAAATTATTCCATCCAATCTCAGGTACTATGTTGGGTTTATCTTTCATTTTTACAACATTTCCATCTATCCAATTTAAACCTTTGGACTTCTTGAACTCAAAGCCATTTTTACTCATAATTTGCATACCTACACAAATGCCTAGTATAGGTTTTCTTTTTTCATATAATTCTTGTTCAATAACTTTGAGATTGAGGTTAAGTTTAACTTTTGTAATTGCATTTGAGTATGATCCTACACCAGGCAAAATAAGATGTGTACTTTTTCTAATATCCTCAACCTTATTTGAAACAACAACTTTATAATCTAAAAATTTTATTGCATTCTCAATTGATTTTGTATTTCCACACCCATAGTCAATTATACAGATTTTTTTTTTCATACTTACAATTATGAATTTATTTGGTTTTTTTTTTAAAAAAATCCCAAATTGTTTTTATAACTTTGTTTTGATCTTTTTTTTTCAAATCAACATATAGCGGTATGGATAAAGCTTCATCATAATAATCTAGAGAGTTTTTATTTTTTAGATGTTTTTTATTATAATAAAATGGATGCATAAAAATTGGCAAATAATGAACATTTGTCAAAATACCATTTTTTTTAAGAGCTTCATAAAGTTTATTTCTTAGACTTTTATGAACTCTAATTATCATTAAATGAAATGAAGATTGATAATTATCTGTTATTTTTTGAAATTTTATAGGTAATCCTTTAAGTTTTTTAATATAATTATTTCTAATTGAGTTTCTCTTATTCATAAAAAATTTTATTCTTTTTATTTGATTTAATCCTAACGAGGCATGGACCTCTGATAACTTAAAATTATAACCTAGTTTTTGTTGTTCATAATATAATTCAAATTTTTCTTTTTTGTTAAATAAGTTTTTTCTTAATCTCTCAATTCCATGTTCTCGAAACATTCGGATTTTCTTATTCAATTTTTTTGAATTTGTGGTAATTATTCCACCCTCTGCAGAGGTTGCTATCTTTACGGGGTGGAAACTGAAAATTGATGCTATTGAATATTTACATGATCCAACCAATAAATTATCGTGAGTGCTGCCTAGTGCATGTGAGGCGTCCTCAATAATTTCAAATTTAAACTTTCTTGAAAGTTTATAAATTTGCTTCATCTCAGATGGTAGTCCACCTAAGTGAACAACAACTAAAATTTTTGGTAATTTTTTATTTTTTTTTGCTATGTTTAATTTTTGCTCTAAATTCTTAATACAAATATTATAAGTATTTTTATTGATATCCACAAAATCAATTTTGGATCCACAATGAGCTGCACAATTAGCTGTTGCCACAAATGATATAGAAGATACCCAAACTAAATCATTCTTAGATAAACCCAAGGCTAAACACACTAAGTGTAAACCAGAGGTGGCACTGTTTGCAGATATGGCATATTTAGATTTTGTAAGTTTTGTCATCTCTTTTTCAAATTTTAATGTAGTAGGACCCTGGCTTAAAAATCGTGATTTTAATGTATTAACTACCGCTTTAATATCTGATTTATTAACACTTTGAGTACTATATGGAATATTATTAGACATTTGTTTTCATTACTTGAGAATTTTTATTATTTTTAAGAAACACATGATATATAAAAAATATTATTTATTATATAATGAAAAATAGCAAACAAAAAATAGTAGCAGTACTTTAAAATTTTTATAAATTTATAATGAAATTTTTGATATTTGGTGGCAATGGTTTTTTAGGATCATATTTATATGATTTTTTAAAAAAAAAATATTCTGTTAATAAGGTTTCAAGGAAAAAAGGTATCGGCATTTATTTAAAGAGTCTTGATAACAAAAGAATTAGTAAAGTCATTAATCGACTTAAACCTGATATAATAATAAATACTATTGCTGCTACAAACATAGATAAATGTGAAACTTTTAAAAAAAAAGCATTTCATTCTAATGTGGAAATAACAAAAAATATTGTAGATTCATTGAAAAAAGATTGTAATTTTAAAAAAAAACCTTTTTTTATTCATATTTCTACAGATCAAGTATATTCAGGTAAAGGGTATCATAAAGAAAATAAGACCAAACCTGTAAATTACTACGCAAAAACAAAGCTTCTATCAGAAAAATGTATAAATAGTATAGATGGTTGTGTTTTAAGAACAAATTTTTTAGGTAACTCAAAGACTCACTATAATTTCAATAGATGGATAAATGAGTATGCTAAAAGTAATAAGCAAATTTTTGGATATAAAAATATTTTATTTTCTCCACTGGCTATGGACACGTTAGCAAATACAATTATAAAAATTTCAAAAAAGAAAATTAATGGAGTTTTCAACCTTGGCTCTGTTGGGGGCATAAGTAAAGGCCATTATATTCTTCAATTTTTAAATAAGAACTTTCCCAAGTATAAAAAGTTCAAAATAACAAATTACAAAAATCTTACTGACAAAAAACTTGCAAAAAGATCACTAGATACTAGGTTAAATTGCTCAAAATTAATAAAAAAATATAAATTAAAATTGCCAAATACTAAAACTGAAGTAAATAGAATAATCGACAGTTATAGAAAATGAAATTAAATAGAGACGTTATTATTGGGATAAATTGGGAGCAAAATTCTACTGTTGCGCTAATGATTAATAATCAAATTGTTGGTTGTGTTAGTGAGGAAAGATTTACAAATATTAAGAATGATGAAAGATACCCATATAACGCTTTAAACTGGTTAATAAAAAAATTTAAAATAAACAAAAGTGAAATTTCAGGTGTTAATTTTATTTCAAATTCTTGGACTCCAACTTACTCTCTTATAAGACACTATACTAAGTTTAGCATGGATGATTATATCAATGAGCAACACAGTGTTTGGTTTCCTAGAATATATAGAGGTAAAAAAATATCACATATTAAAATTTTTGAAAAAAAGTTAGAACTAAATCAATTTCCTGGAAAAAAATATTGGATAAAATATATTAATCTTTTTAAAAAAAAGAATGATCATGCCTCAAAAAAAAGTAACCTATTTATTGGAAAAAAAATTAGATCAGAAGTTTTGTGTAAACACTTAAAAATTAACCCAAAAAAAATAAATTTTATTGATCATGCAACTGGTCATGCTGCCTATGCATATTTTTCCAAAAAAAAAAAATCAAATAACACTTTAGTGTTAACTTTGGATGCTTTTGGAGACCACGTTAATTATTCAGCCAAACTATTCAAAATTCAAAAGACAGGCAAATTAAAAGTAAATAATATTGTCCAGGGTAATGATTTTATAATTGGCCGTCTCTATAGATATGTCACTTTAATATTAGGATTAAAACCAAACGAGCATGAGTATAAAGTTATGGGTTTAGCTCCATACTGTAAAAAAAATTATTCTATAAAAATTTATAAAATATTTCAAAATCTTCAAAGGGTAAGTGGTATTAAATTTAGATATTTAAATCGGCCTAAAGATTTATATTTTGATATTAAAAAAAAATTAGATGGACACAGATTTGATACTATCGCATCAGGGTTACAATTATATACAGAAAATTTAATAATTTCTTGGATAAAAAACTTGATTAGAAAAACGAACATCAAAAATATTTGTTTAGCTGGAGGGGTTTCAATGAATGTAAAAACCAATATGTTAATTTCAAAAATCGACAAAAATGTTGATTTATATGTTCCCGCGTGCCCTGACGATGCATCACAAGCAATAGGAGCCTGTTATGCTGGTTTTTTAAATAAAAATAAAAAAGTTTTTGAAAAATCATTTTTAAAAAATATTTATCTTGGGCCTGAAGCTAAAGAATGGTCAAATTATAAAAATACAATTATTAAAAAATCTAAGTATAAAATTATTAAAAAGAATTTCATAAAAAGGGCTGCAAAATTAATTTTTTTAAATAAAATTATTGCTAGATATGCAGGTAGAGCTGAATTTGGTGCCCGTGCGTTAGGGAATAGGTCAATTTTAGCAAATCCAAATAATATAGAAATTAAAAACAAAATTAATGATAAGATAAAAAGTAGAGACTTCTGGATGCCCTTTGCGGCATCTGTGCCTTCAAAATATGCAAGTAAATATTTTATTTTAGATAATAGTCTTGAAAGCTATAAGTACATGACAAACTGCGTTGATACGACAAATTTGGGAAAAATAAAACTAGCAGCAGCAATACATCCATATGATAAAACGTGTAGACCACAAATAATTGAAAAAGGAGAGAATAAAGATTATGAAAAACTTATTTTAGAATTTGGAAAAATTTCAGGTACTTATGCTCTATTAAACACATCTTTTAACCTTCATGGTTTTCCTATTGTTAATTCTTTAAATAATGCAATAAATATTTTAAAAAAATCAAATCTTGATGGCCTATTACTCAGCGACTGCTTAATAATTAAAAATGAAAATTAAAATTAACAAAAGATATATTGGTGATAATTTACCCACCTATTTTATAGCTGACATAGGAGCTAATCATGATGGTAGTATAAAAAGAGCAAAAAAGTTAATTGAACTATGCTCAAAAGCAGGTGCAAACGCTGCAAAGTTTCAACACTTTAAAGCTGATACCATTGTAAGTGATTTAGGATTTAAAAACTTAAAAGTTAAAACACATCAATCAAAATGGGGGAAGAGCGTTTTTAGTGTTTATAAAAAAGCTAGTATTAATCTTAAATGGACGGCAGAATTAAAAAAAACATGTAAAAAATTTAAAATTGATTTTTTTACCTCACCTTATGATCTTAGCTATGTTGATAAATTAGATAAATATTTGTGTGCTTACAAAATTGGATCAGGTGATATTACATGGACAGATATAATTAAAAAAATATCAAAAAAAAATAAACCAGTAATGATGGCAACAGGTGCATCAGACATTGATGACGTGGACAGGGCATTTCAAATAATTAAAAGATATAACAAAAAAATAATTTTAATGCAGTGCAATACAAATTACACAGGTGATATAGAAAATTTAAATTATATCAATTTGAATGTACTAGACACTTTTAAAAAAAAATATGGAAATTCTATTATATTGGGTTTAAGTGATCATACAGCTGGAAATTTATCTGTTTTAGGTGCAGTAGCAAAAGGTGCAAGAGTTATTGAAAAACATTTCACAGATAACAATAAGAGAAAAGGTCCTGATCATCATTTTGCAATGAACCCTAAAAGTTGGTATGAAATGGTTAAAGCAACAAGAGACTTGGAGCTTATGCTTGGTAATGGAATAAAAAAAATTGAAAAAAATGAGCTAAACGCTAAAATTGTGCAACAAAGATCTATAAGAGCCAAACATGATATTTTAAAAGGAAAATTTATTAAGAAAACAGATTTGATCTGTTTAAGACCTAAGTCTAAGATTGGCTTAGAGCCTTATAAAATTTCAAAAATTATAGGAAAAAAAGTATTAAAAAAAATTAATAAATCTGAAGAGATAAATTGGAAAAAGATAAAATAATACTTATTCCATCATACAATGAATTAGTCTCACTAAAAATTGTATGTAAGAAATTAAAAAAATATAAATTAAAATTTTTAGTATTAGATGATTGTTCTACAGATGGAACTGGAAAATGGTTAAAGACTAATAAAATAAGTTTTATTAAGAACCCAAAAAATTTCGGTTATGAAAAAAATTTATTAAATGGTTTTTATAAAGTAATAAAACTTAAAAAAATAAAATCAATAATTACAATTGATGCTGATGGACAACATAAAATCAATGATATACTTAAACTGCTTAAACTAAAATATTATCAAAAATTTGATTTAGTAATTTGTAATAGAAAAAAAATGAATCGATGGTCAGAAATATTTCTATCCTTTTTTTTTTATTTACGATTTGGAGTGAAAGATCCCACAAGTGGATTTAAAATTTACAAAAAAGATTTAATAAAAAAACTATTAAATAAAATTTCTATTAATTATTTTTTAGTAGATTTGATATTTTTAAGTATAAAAAAAAGATATAAGATTGAAAATTTTTTAATTTCTACAAGAAAAAGTAAGCATTCAAGGATAGGTGACAACATAAAAATACATTTGAAAATTTTGAAAAATTTAAAATTTATTTTTTAAATAACATTTAATATATTTTTTTATAGTTTATGTTTAGTTTACGAACTACATGTTTGTTTATTTTCTGCCATTCCCCCTTTTTTTTTAATAATTTAATTACATCTTTACAAGTAAAATTAATGTTTTCTTTATAATAAAGAATAATTTTTTTAAGTAATAAATAGTCATCATATTCATCAAGGGTCAAGCAAAGCTCAGGCCAATACAATTCTTTTGGAGGTATTAAATTAATATGACTGAATATTTTAGGATTTTTTCTTATTGACCATGTTACCCACTCTCTAGATCTCTTAGTTTTAGCTAATTTATAGGACTTTATAAGTGTTTTAAGATCAAAGATTTCTATATCCATACCGTCTGGATATCCTCTGATCCATGCGTTTGATAAATAATCACACTTGTTAAATTTAAACATTTGTACAGCTTGGTCCACTATAGTAGGGTCTATAATCGGACAATCTGACGTTACTCTGGCGATAGTTTTGCATTTAAAATGCTTACCAGTATCTATAACTCTTTTTAAAACATTATTTTCAGAGCCTCTATAAAATTTAATTTTATTTTTTTTTGCAATTTCAACAATTTTGTTATCTTGGGGTAGATTAGTTGTCGCAATAATTATTTCATTTGTGGTTTTAGACTGTTTTAATCTTTTAATAAGATATTCCAAAAATAGATATTTTTTAATTCTATAAATGATTTTGTTTGGAAGTCGTTTTGAACCCAATCTAGCTTCTATAATTATAGATACCTTCATTTTATTCTATTTTTTTTTGCAATTTTCTCAAATACAGAGTCAATTAAGTTCAAATATTTTTCAATTTTATCTTTAGTATGAGCTATACTTACATAAATATTTTGAGTGGCTAAATAATTTTTTTTTAACATTTGTTCCGTTATAAATTTATTATAATCAAAACTACCTAAACTTAATATTTCAAATTTTATTAAGGCATCTAAGCCTGAGAATTTAATAGATAATTTATGTTTTAAAGCAATTTTAGATAAGCGTTCTTTTAAATATTTTCCTTTTGTTTTAATCTTTTCCCACGATTTTATTCTTTTCATCTCTTTTAATGTAGCTAAACCAGCAACATATCCAATTCTTTCAGACCAAAAAGTACTACTAATAAAAGTGTTGCTACTTTTATTCATAATTTTTTTTTTTCCCACAACTGCTGTTAATGCATACCCGTTGCCTATGGCTTTTCCAAACATAGCTATATCTGGATATATTTTGTATTTTAGGTGCAATCCACCATAAGTTTCCCTGAATCCAGAGGTGCACTCATCAAATATTAAACATATATTATTTTTGTTACAAATTTTTCTAATCAAATTTAAATAACCAAATTTTGGTTTTTGATCTCTTTCAACTTCCATTATAATTGAAGAAATATCTTTATCCTTTTTAATAATTTTTTTTATTGAATTAAAGTCGTTATATTTAACTGAATAAGTGTTTCCTTTTAGAGATGAAGGCACACCCTCCACTTTAAGATTTGGAAATAAATGGGTATCCATAAAGTTTTTTTTTGAAAGTTTGGCTGACAAATACCAATCGTGCCACCCGTGGTAACCACAAACTATAATTTTATTTTTTTTATTAAAAGCCCTAGATAGTCTCACAGCAATTGCATTAGCTTCCGCACCTGTTCTGGCAAACTTTACACTGTCTGACCATTTGTGCATTTTAACTAATTGCTCAGCTAACTCAACCTCCTCAGGGCAATTAAGTGAGGTTAAATTACCTTTTTTAATAACTTTCATTACTTCTCTATCTATTTTATCATTGCTGTATCCCAATATATTTGTTCCAACCCCCATATATGTGAAGTCTGTATATTTTTTATTATTTAAATCCCAAACATCACATCCTTTGGATTTTGTAAAATAAATTGGCCAATTTTTAGATTTAAATCTTGTGGGATTTTTTGATAAAAAATTATTTCCACTAGGAATGAATTTTTTTGCTTTTTTCCAGAGTTTTTCTTTTTTAGGCATATTCTAAACTACTATTTCTACCATCTTCTGGCATCAATCAAGTTCTTATTATTTGAAAATATGTTTTTTGGATAATTTTTTTTAGATTTGGAGGTAAAGTCTTTATAAATCTCTTTAAATTGACTAAGGGATTCAACTCCGACAACTACGCTATCAATAATTTTTTGATCTTTTATAAAGTCAATACAGCTTTTTCTTTTATCTATTTTTTGATCATTACACCATTTTTGGTATTTATAAAAAATATTTTTTTTTTTTAAATCAAAATTTTTTATAATTTTTTGACTATTTAATAGTGTGCCTTGTAAAAAAATTGATCTTGCTTGTAATGACAACTGTTTTTTTTTAAGAATATTTATTACAGAAGAAGACAAAAATCTTCTATCAAATATACTCACTGGTGCTTGAACAACATCTACATTATAACTTGTTTTAATATCTTTTAAGTTACTTGGATTATAGGTTGAAATTCCGATTTTTTTTGTAAGTCTATGTTTTTTTAATAAATTCATAAATTCGAAAATTTTTTGATGATTTTTTTTTTTTATATCATCAAAATTATGTATAAAAATAGTCTCATATTGCTTAAATTTATTTGAGTCGATCTGTTTTTTTAAAATTCTAAAATATTTTTGACTTAAATTATTTTTAACAAAATTAATTTTGGTACTAATAAAAAATTTATCAAAATTTATTTTATTTCGTAATTTCAAAAAATTATCATACTCAATAGCAGTATCCAGATTTTTCAAGTTATTTTTTTTTAAATATCTAAATATTTTTAATACCTCATTATTTGAAACATGAGTTTTTAATAATCCATATCTTTTTAAAAAATTTGCAGTACCAATTGACAATTTCATTTTATATTAAAAATTGTATACTTGATTTATTGTGAAATTGAAATAAATAGATATAATCTTAAATTTATGCAATTTAAAGTATTATTAAAAAAATTTACTTACCATAATATTAGACATAAGATTAAGCGGATTTTACTAAAGATGGGAGAAAATGATTTTTATCCTCAATTCATAAAATCAAAATTTTCTATATTGAGTAATTCATCAAGATTCGATTTTTGGAATAAATTAGCAAAAAAACACAAACCCTTTAAATATTTTTATGTAAATAATCCTGAAAAATATTTTGATGACAATCCCCCAATTGATAAAGAAAATAAATATTATAGTGCATTAAGAGAATTTTATAAAAATGGGATTTCTCAAATTGAAAATTTTTTTGATGATGATGAGCACGAAATGATAATAAAATTTTTTGAGGAAAATACCATTAAATTTTTAGATAACGAGCCGATAAAACAAGTAATCTGTAAAGAGGAAAATTTAAATAAAATGATTCATAATAAAATTAAATTTTTTGAAAAAATGCTTTTTGGTCAAATTTTTAAAACCCAACATTATAGTTTTATAAGTATTTTAAAAAAAAGTTCTGAAATATCTCAATTTGGTACAAGTTCTCTTTTTCATTCAGATAGATTTATTCCATCTATTAAACTAATTTATTATCCCACAAAAGTAGAGGTGGATCCTTTTGAGTATGCTTCAGGCTCACATATAATAAATCAAAAATTCAAAAAAAATATTTTAATAGATCTAGCTTATGAAGAGGAATTTAGTGATTTAATTCTTAAAAAGATTAAACTTAATAGAGAAAAAGGAGAAGATATCGATAAAGATTTATTCCAAAAAATAAATAATACTGAATTTAAAAAAGATCTTAGTAATTTTGAATTTAAAAAATATTATTCAAAAGCAAATACATTGCTTTTAGTAGCTACTCATGGCTGTCATCGAAGATGCCAAACCAGAGATTTAGATAAAAATGGAATTAGAAATAACATTACAGTAAGCTATTATAATGAGTTCACAAGACACGACCTTCTAAAAAAATTTTTTAATTAATTTTTTTTTTATAATTATGAAAATGTATTTGCTTTTCATAAAAACCATTATTAAATTTTCTTAACATTGATAAATTTTCATCCTCTGTTTTTGAGGCCATTCGATATTTCTTAAGATCAATCTTGCTTGATATAGTTTCAAAATATTCAGGTTTATTAATAAAGTTCATATAATAACATTCTGCAATTAAATTTTTATTTTTTTTTGGTAATTTCAATTTATTTTGAATCCCATCATTTAAAAATTTGAAATATTGTTTTTTATTATAAGCTGTATAAACGAACGGATAAGCCATACAAGGATTACGCCCAATGGCGATAGGGACTATATTGTGGTAAGCGATTTCAAAAAGTACTGATCCTCTTGGTGAAATTGCAATATTGGGTTTTTTTTCAAAAATAGAGTGATTTGAAATATCGATGTCTAACCACAAAAAATTTTGATATTTTTTTTTTAATTTTTCCTCAAAAATTCTACTAGCGTATCTAGCATTTGGATGTGGCTTGATTGCAACTTTTAAATTATTAAAATTTTCTAAATAAATTAAAGTTTCATTTATCCAATCATAAAAATCTGGGAAAAAAAACTTACCTCCAGATGAATGAGGTGAATCCACAAAATCAGGTAAAAAAATTATAATATTAATATCTTCTTTAATTTTTTTTTGTTTTTTTTTATCAAATGAAGAAAATGCAAGGTAATTTATTTCTGTATTAATAATTCCTTTAAATCTATTTTTAAGACTTTTTAACGCTTTTTTAATTTTATCTTTTTTGCATTTAAGTTTATTAAAATCTTTTTTTAAGTCTTCAAAATAAAATGATTGGAGATAATTCTTTTTTGTATATTTATGAGAAAATATTTCTTGTGCTTTTCCAATTACTTTAACGCCTCTATTTAAAAAAAACCTTATTGGTACACCACATTGAATATAACAAGCCTGCCAAGGAATATATCTATCAATATTTTTCTTTTTATATTTCAACATTAAAAGATCCAAGTTTTTATAATAGCACTGTACATAATTAGATATTTTTTCAATTTCATATTTGTCATCAAAATTCATTTGGTGTTTTTTAAAGTATCTTAAATAAAAATCGTACATTAATTCTCCTACTAAAATTTTTTTGAACTTAATATCTAAATAATCTTTTTTTTTCTTTATTTTTAGAGTTTTTTTTACAAAATCATTTTTCTGTTTGAAAAAATTTGTTTTAAAATCATCATTAAGTGAAATAATTTCAGTTACACCGATAGAATTATATATCTTTTTCCACTTCTTTTTTTCTAGGGAAAGAATAAAAAATTTACCAATAAATTTTAGAAAATTAATAAATCCTTTATTTCTTTGCATGGATGGAGTCCATAAGCCGATAAATTTTTTATTTTTAAATTTTTTATCGTTAATTAGAAATGTGTTATGAACTAAAGAAAAATGGTTATTTGTTATTTCTAAAAAAATATAGCCATTAAATAATAGATTTCTATTATTTTTATATCGGTTTGATTCTATAAATTTTTTTTCCTCATCATCTAAAAAAATTTTGTCTACAATTTTTTTTAATTTCATATAAGCTTTCAACAGGAATATTATTTGTTAAATCTCAATTTTTTTATTTCTAATTAATAAATTTTGATAAGTTTTTTTGTAAACACTTATAATATCTGTTAAAGATGTTTTTTTTTCAAAAACAGTAAATCCTTTAATTATCGGCTCCAAATCATTTATTTTTTCATCTATTTTAATTTTTTTATTATTTAAAATTTTAAATATTTTTTTATCGAAAGTTTTTATAATTGCTACTTGCTTTTTAATTTTCTTTTTGTAGTTTTTAAGGTCAAAAACATCTATTTTTTTTTCTGAAATGAAAATTTTTTTTTTTTTAATAACGGATTTTAAATGCAAATATCCATTGTCTTTAAAAAATTTTTTTTCCCGATTGGTTAAAATAATCATTTTTTTTTAAGAAATTTGAGAATATTTTCTACTACTATTTTTGCATTTTCTTTTTGATCAAAATTAGGCGATATTGATATATACCATTTTGAAATAATTCCATCATAAAAAGAACTATACAAATTTTGAAGAGAAATATAAAATTTGTCTTTATCGAAATCTTTATTCAAAAATTCTATTATTTCTTCATCTGAGGTGTCATTTGCTACTTCTAAAACGCCATGAAGTTTAGAATACCAGGATTGCCCAAATAAAAGACATTTTTTACCAGAGAGCAGTCCTTCCCACCCTACAGTACCAGAGCTAGTAACAATAACGTCAACCGACTCCAAAATTCTATCCATTGAAAATTCCCTATTTAAAAAATTTAAGTTCTTTAAGAACTTTAATCTTCTAAAAAATAAATCATCCCGTTGATAATGATTTTGAGCTGGATGTTCTCTAGTTAATAAAATAAATTTATCAGTAATTTTTTTTCGATTTATTTTTTCTAAAATTCTAAGTTGATCATCAAAATCACCTGCAAATAATGATGTTGACATTTCAGGTTGAGAATGAAAAGCAAAAAATATCTTTTTATTTTTATTATTTAAAACTTTTTCTACTTGAAAGTCTTTTAGCTCAACTTTATTTAAATTTTCTAAATAAATCTTTTCCAAATCTTTTCTTTTTATTAATCTTAAGTATATGAATAATTTAAGAAGAATTTTTTTTATAAATCTAAAACTTAATAAATTTGTTCTTAGTTTTTTTTTTTCATTATAATATGGTGAATATTTTGACAAAGAGTCATGGGAGGTTAACGATAATCCCTTTTTCTTAATATCTTCTCTTATTTTAAGAGTAAAATTTTTATACAAGTCCTTTTCTAGTAGTATCTTTTCAATTTGATTTTTATTATATTCATTAGTGATATTTTCATATATTCCAAAATCTTTCATATCAGAAATAATTACAAACTTGTTTGGAAAAATAGTTTGTGTAAGTAAGATTGTTTTAATTTTAAGTATTTTTGCAATTTTATATAAAATAAAATCAATACCTTGATGGGGAAAATTGTTAAAAATTACCAGTTCAATTTTTTTATTTGTTAAAATTTCGAACAAACTATAAAAATATATTGTAAAATGATTAGTTAATTCATGATAATCAGATAAAAGGGGTCCACGTCTTACAAACATTCTACAAAAAGTATCAAAATTATCTTTATAAAAATCTATCAATAGTTCTTGGGCTTTTTGATTATATTCTGGGTCAAAATTAAAATTATACTTTATTAACTCCTCAAGATCAAAATCTGACCCTACATTTTCTACACTATTTATCTTAAGCTTAACATCAAACTTTTCACAAACTTGATCTACTACTGATTTTAAACTTCCACCAAATAAAAATGTCTTCATTTTAATTATATTTTTCTAAAATTTTAAAAGCTTCTTTATTTAAAAAATAAAGTTTTTCAAATTGCTTTTTATTATAAAATATTAATTTTCTATCAATCTCATTTTGAATTTGAGTACTTTTCATTTGTTTGGTTAAAAATTTCAATTCAGTGATTTTCTTATTAATATCATTTTTTTTTATAAATTTTTTTTTATAGCTAAACATTTTCATTTCTTCGTATAAAATAAATTCAATGAGTTTTATTTGATCAGTTTTTAATTTTTTTTTCCAGTGATTTATAGATTTTTTATTTAAATATTTATTTTTGTTTTTATAACTGAAGGTAGTATTTTGTTTCCATTTTTTTATATTTTGAAGGTCTTCAATTATTTTTTTTGTTGGGGTAGATTTGATATTTAAAAATAATTCAATTCTTTTTATTTCTTTACCAAAATTCATAATAAAATCTTCATATTTTATCAATAGAATATTTTTTTTATCTTTTTCAAAATACATTTTTGATAAAGTTGCTATCTTTCGCCATTGATTGGCTAAAAAACTTATATCGTAATTGCTATTTTTATTAAATAAAGATGATGCTATTATTGCCCTAGGATCTCTTATCAAAAATATAAATTTAGAGTCTTTATAATTTTTTTTTAAAATTGGGTAAAATTCTGTCAACCAAACTTCCTTGATTCCCGTATATTCAACATTTTTTTTTTCTTTGGCAATATCATTTAAGAAAGTTTTAAGAAAGTTATAATAAGTTTTACCTTTATTTTGAAGTATTTTTTTTTCTAAACCTGGTTGATATTTTTTTGTATTTATTAAAACATTTTTTACAAAAGTTTTTTTTTTAAAAATTTTTTTTTTTATATCTATTTTTTGTAATTTATTAAATAATTGATTTTGCTCTTCACTAAATAAATAATCATTAAATAAAGAATTTTTTAATATTTTTTTTTTAATTAGTAAATTTCTAATAGCTTTAAACCAAAAAAAAAAGGCATCATTTTTTACAACTACTTTATCTATACAATCAATTGTTTTAGACAAAGTAGTTGTCCCAGATCTGTACATTCCAAAAATAAATAAATGTTTCATGATTTAAAGGGTGAAGCCCATATTAACTTTATCAGTTTCTTATTTTTAAATAAAATACAAATTTCGTAAACTAGACTAAAGGGAAGTTCGAGATTTTCAGCAATTTCTAAAATGCTTTTTTTATTATCAATTTCCCTAGGAATGTCTATTAAGCATTTATTTAAATCAAATTTTTTAAATTTTAGGGCTAGTGCGTGCTTGGAATTATTTTTCATACCTGAAATTTTTTTTCTATCAACATACAAATCCAATTTAGGATGAGATAAGCAATACATACCTTTAGATAAATTTTTTGGTATAAAGTTATTTTCCAAATAAAAAATAATTTTTTTTTGCACTTCTAAAGATTCTAATAGTTTTTTACGGTTAATTCTTGATGGAATATCTTCAGACGAATGATACTCTTTAAATGGAAACCTATGCAATGATCCACAACTTATATTTACCCCAGATGAGTCAAATGCTATTTCGTCCGCTCCCATTGATCCTCTAAAATTATTAATTTTAATTTTAATTTTTTTTTCTAACAAAATATTATTTATTATTCTGTCTATTACCGAGTCTCTATTATAAGAGTAAGAATAATTTAATATACCATTAGCTCCCAAACTATTGATGGAAATTGCTTCTTTGATATTTAGTTTTTTTCCAAGTTTTTTGACAAAAAAATGACTGCCAATTATTTCTATAGAAGATAAGGAAACATAGGTTAATTTTGTTTTCTTTTTGATTAATTCATCAGTTAAAATGTGATTTCCTATGCAGCCTGAAATTCCATCAGATGACTGATATGGATGATCAAAATGACTTACAAAACACACTGCATGATCAGATTTACCTTTGCATAGTTGATATGCCATCTTCATCTTTGATTTGTTACTTCTTGTCTTGATATCTATGAAATATTCTTTTTTATTAAGTTTTTTTAATTTATTAAAAGGAATTGAAAAACCCCAAACTTTCTTAAAAATTCTAAATTGATTTCTAAAGTGAAAAATAAATGAATTCGGCCTCTTTTTATCAAACAGAATATGATTTTTAATTAAATCCTCTTTATTTATTTTTCCTTTAAAGGAAGGCGAAAATGTGAATAAAGAAAGTTTATTTTCTTTTAAAGCGTCCCAAATTGTAATTTTTTTTTTCGCGTCGTAAATCTTTGCAGAAATCACTTCCCACTTATTAGGTGATACCCAATAATTATCAGTCTTACCAGAAGGAACACTAAAAAAATTTATATTTGAAAAATTTTTTTTTAAATAGCTTAATCCTTTAATTGTATCATTAGACAATTGTGTCCTATTTAAATTATGCAAAAATCTTAAGTGTTTAAAAAAGGGCTTTATTAGGTAATTCATTAATAATTTTGGTCAATAATTAAACTATATCAGCTTTTCAATTTAAAAAAGTTGAAAAGTTATCTAAACAAAAATTTTTTTCAGTGCATAAATCAAGCCAATTGAGCTATTAGTACTGGTCAGCTACACGCATTACTGCGCTTCCACATCCAGCCTATCAACGTGGTGGTCTACCACGGCTCTATAGGAAGAACT
>Ga0209632_10000182_pt1 | contig 65072 bp, 83 predicted proteins | sample COG_10_FD_184754 | JGI IMG/M metagenome (GOLD analysis project Ga0209632, IMG submission 184754) | Pelagic Microbial community sample from North Sea - COGITO 998_met_10 (SPAdes) (version 2) | ecosystem: Environmental > Aquatic > Marine > Neritic zone/Coastal water | place: Helgoland, sampling...
TAGTTGTCGGTAAACCTGTCTTTGGTGATGCTAAGGGTGAATTCTTCTCTCGCGTAAAGGGGAGAAAGTTTGCTTTTGAATCATACGAAGAGGCTTCAAAGCCGCAAACCCGACACGGGAAATGGGCGCTCAGCCTGATAGCTGTTCAAGTTGGAAGTGAAATAAACAAACTGGAGGAATGAAGTGAGTAATGTGACTGAGCTTGGAATATATAGAATGTTTGATGATGTAAAAAAGCCTTCGTTCGGAACTAGCGGCTCTGCTTGTTTTGACATATGTGCGTATTCGCCAGAGCGACAGTTTATTTTATGCAAGAAAGGTGAGGTGACGTTAGTTTCCACAGGCATTATCTTCGATATTCCTGCTGGCTATAGCGTGCGACTCCACCCAAGATCGGGCATCTCAATCAAGCACGGGATCACTCTGATAAATGCGGAAGGTGTGATTGATTCTGATTACGTCAATGAAGTAAAAGTGCCCATCATCAATCATGGTTCTTCAGACTTTAATATCGTCCACGGAATGCGTATATGTCAAGCTGAATTGGTTCGGGATATTCCGATGGTGACCCGAGAGATTTATAGTGCGCCCGGTCAAAAGACTGATCGTACTGGTGGGTTCGGTTCTACGGGAAGCATCTGATGACACGAATAACATCAACTCCTCCCACACACATTCCTTTGTTCACAAAGCCTGAGACCCGTGACGTATCTAAGGTCTTTCTACATTGCTCCGCATCAAGCAAACCGTATCACGCGCGAATCGACACTATTGACACCTGGCACCGCAAGCGAGGGTTTGATGAGATCGGATACCACTATCTCATTGACTTTGAGGGGATGATCTGGCACGGCCGCAACATTGAGAAGACCCCGGCTGCGCAGAAGGGGCATAACACTGGATCAATCGCGATATGTCTTGCGGGATTGCGTGTGCAAGATTTCCGACTTATTCAGCTTGATGCTATGCGACATCTCTGCCATGAGATAGATTGGGCATATAGAGGAAGTCTTACATTTCATGGTCACTGTGAGGTGTCAGCTAAAACTTGCCCAGTGTTTGATTACAAACATTATCTGAATTTGGATGATGATGGAAATCTTAATGGTAAGATGATACGGCCGTCGAAGGCCCTTGAAGTGTTCGATACTGGCATTGATGTTGTTGATCTACAAAAAAAACTAAACATATGGCTAGGTCAGACTAGTGGTCGTATGATCATGGTCGATGGGTTGTTTGGTAATGATACGGCGGAGGCCGTAATGGAGTTTCAAGAGAAAAATGATTTGATCGTGACTGGCATCGCTGATAGCATGACGAAACTTCAGCTTCCACGACTTTCTTATAAATATCAAACCAACACATAAAAGGAGATCTTATAATGCGTGGCGTGAGAGTATTTCATACGATAACGGGCGGGGCCCCGATTATCGCCAAATCAGAAAAACATAATAGAGATGACTTCTGGACACTTGAAGATCCACTCTATATGTTGTATTATCTAGATGAGGATGGAACAGAACGGATGCAAGTCAATAATGTGGCTGCGTTTGCCAAAGGGAATAGTATCAAACTATTCAAGGATCATATTCTATTTCAATATGAACCCACAGATCATATTCTAGACCATTATAACGACACTCTGCTAAGTAAATTGAACCCGGAGACAGATGACGATTGATCGACTATACACCAGCGTAGAGAACTTCCGAGGGAAGCTACTCTATCGCGGATATGAGAATGGCAAGCGCGTCCAGCAACGTGCTAACTTCAGACCAACACTATATATCCCATCCAATAAACCTACCGGCTGGCAGGCGTTAGATGGAACTTCGGTGGTTCCGCGACCTCAAGATAGCATTCGCGCGAGTCGCGACTTCATCGAGAAGTATAAGGGTATGTCAAACTTCAATGTATATGGCAACATTCCTCCGCAATATGATTTCCTGAATCGCACGTTCCCCGGAACGGTTGATTACAATGCGGATCTGATTCGGGTTGGGTATCTTGACATCGAGGTTGAGACGCGCAATGGATTTTCATCTTCAAGTGAAGCATGGCAACCTATTACTGCAATTTCGCTCAAGTGCAATGGAACATATTATGTGTTTGGATTGAAGGACTACATCGTTAGTCAGGATAATATTCAATATTATCTAGCCGAGAACGAAGAGGATTTGATCGAGCAGTTCATCTCCACTTGGCGCGCACTGGATGTGGATGTGGTTACTGGGTGGAATGTTCAGTTCTTTGATATTCCGTATCTGATCAATCGTATCACGAATGTGTTCGATGAGGATACTGCGAAGAAGTTGTCTCCGTGGGGGCACATTACATCGCGTAATGCGATTATTCATGGTCGCGAGGAAATGGCCATGACGCTTGTCGGGATCGCGATCCTTGACTATATGGAACTATACAAGAAGTTCACATTCACTCAGCAGTCGAGCTATAAGCTCAACCACATCGCGCACGTTGAGTTGGGTGATGCGAAGATAGATTATTCAGAGTATGGCACCCTACATGATCTATATGACAACGACTTCCAGAAGTACATCGACTACAATATTCAGGATGTAGAGTTAATCGAGCGTCTTGAAGAGAAGATGAAGTTCATCGAGCAAGCCTATGCACTGGCTTATTCTGCGAAGGTGAATCTGAACGATGTATTCTCACAGGTTCGTATGTGGGATGTGATGATCCATAACTACCTGTACGATCGACACATTGTTGTTCCACAGAAGATGGAGTCCAAGAAGAATGAGAAATATGCGGGTGCGTATGTTGCTGATCCAGTTGTCGGAATGCACGAATGGATTGCCAGCTTCGATTTGGCGTCTCTATATCCCCACTTGATTATGCAGTACAATATATCACCGGAGACAATCGTCAATCACAAGTTCAATGTATCTATCGATGATGTGATTGATCGGAATCGATCAAAGTTCGAATCCGTTGGTACTAATATGTTATTCGATCCTGATGGAGTTGAAGTATCTGTTGCGGCTAATGGTCATGCGTTTCGGCGCGATGTTCGTGGGTTCCTTCCTGAGATGATGGAGATGTTGTACGATCAGCGTAAAGAGTTCAAGCGCTCTATGATTGAAGCGGAACAAGAACTAGAAGATTTTAGTGGCGGGCCCGCAGAGCGAACAGTGATCAAGAACAAGATTGCGAAGTTCAAAAACTTCCAGCTTGCTAGAAAGGTTCAGCTCAACTCAGCTTATGGCGCATTGGGTAATCAATATTTCCGTCATTATGATCTGCGACAGGCTGAAGCGATTACTATGTCTGGCCAGCTTTCTATTCGTTGGATTGCCGTGCGGCTGGATGAGTTTCTCAACAAAGCATGTGGAACGGAGAACACCAAGTTCATCATCGCTGGTGATACGGATTCGGTCTATCTGAATCTCAAACCAGTAGTGGATAAGTTCTACGGCGATGATATACCCGAGACTAGCAAGGTAATTGACTTCCTCGATAGTATCTGTAACAAGAAGATCCAACCATTCATCAAAAAGTCATACGCAGAACTAGCAGAGATGATGAATGCATATGACCAGAAGATGGATATGGACCGAGAGGTGATTGCTGATCGTGGTGTTTGGGTTGCTAAGAAGCGATATATGCTCAATGTCCATGATAGCGAGGGGGTTCGATACGACGAACCTAAGCTCAAGATTCTGGGGTTGGAAGCGGTAAAGTCTTCGACGCCGACGGCTTGTCGTGACAATCTCAAGAAAGTGATGCGACTGATTCTGACTGATACAGAAGATTCTGTCATTGATTTCATCGAAGGGTTCCGCAAAGAGTTCAATTCATTGGCGCTGGAGGATATTGCGTTTCCGCGTGGCGTCAATGGTATGACGAAGTATGCGTCTATTCAGAGCATATGGAAGAAGGGTACACCGATCCATGTCAAGGGCGCGCTTATATATAATGATATGCTGAACAAGCGGAATATCACAACGAAGTACGAGCAGCTTCGCGATGGCAATAAGTTAAAGTTCATTATGTTGCGTGAGCCGAATGAAGCAATGTCTCCTGTTATCTCGTTCCCAGATTCAAGTCTCCCGGCAGAATTCAATCTCGATGAGGTAATTGATTATGATAGGCAATTCACCAAAGCATTTGTTGATCCTCTAAGGATCATTCTTGATACGGTCAATTGGAAAACTGAACGAAGATCTACATTGGAGGATTTTTTCGGATGAGCAACTATCTGATTGTAAGCAAAGATGCGTGCCCATACTGCGTCAAAGCAAAGGCGCTACTAAAGGCACATGATATTCCATTTCAGGTGTTGAACGTGCCGGACGATTTGTCGCGCGAAGAGTTCAAGCACATTTTTACGGAGATGGATTACCCTCTAACCGTGCCAAAGATCTATGATGGCAGTAAGTTGGTTGGAGGATATACAGAGTTGGTAGAGTATTTCAAGGAGTTAGGAAAAAGATGAGTGATTTTTTTAAAGATGTAACACGAGTTGTTAGTAAGATCAACCCGGACGTGAATCAATTTGGTGATGTGAAGTCGTGGGTGGACACCGGATCACTACTACTAAATGCTCTCTTGAGTGGAAGCATTTATGGCGGTATCCCGAATAACAAGATTGTCGCACTTGCTGGCGAGAGTTCTACCGGCAAGACATTCTTCGCCTTGGGTATTGTTCGGCAGTTCCTCAAGGACAACCCAGAGGGAGGTGTCTTCTATTTTGAGTCCGAGGATGCTATTACGAAAAAGATGTTGATGGAGAGGGACATTGACTCGGAGCGCGTTATATCTGTTCCGGTGACTACAGTTCAGCAGTTTCGGCATCAGGCTATTACGATTCTTGATAAGTACCTTGATGTTCCTGAGAAAGATCGTCAGCCAATGATGTTCTGTCTCGATAGTCTCGGAATGCTTTCGACTACAAAGGAGATCGAAGACACCGCCGAAGGTAAAGAGACGAAGGACATGACACGCGCTGGATTGATTCGTGCGGCGTTCCGTGTTCTTACTTTGAAATTGGGGCGAGCTGGTGTTCCGATGATCGTGACGAATCACACATATCAGACGATGGGCATGTTCTCTACTAAGGAAATGGGTGGCGGCGCTGGTCTAAAGTATGCTTCTGATTACATCGTGTTCCTATCAAAGAAGAAGGAAAAGGACGGGGCAGAAGTTGTTGGTAATATCATTCACTGTCTAAACAAGAAGAGCCGGTTGACTAAAGAGAATATGATGGTCGATGTACTGCTTCGCTATGACAGTGGTCTGTCTCGATATTATGGGTTGGCTGACCTTGCGGTTGAATCTGGTATATGGAAAAGGATGTCAACAAAGTATGAGACCCCCGAAGGTTCGTTCTTCGGTAAGGCAATCATGAAAGATCCTGAGCGCTTCTTCACGAAAGAAGTTCTCGATGCAATCGATGGTCTATGTATAGAGAAGTTCTGTTACGGATCGGCTATCGTGGAAGAGGAGACGACTGAGGATGGGTGATCTATCAAAACAATATGAACTAGTTCCTGATCTTGATGGTACAGATGACTCTTGGTGTATTAGGTTGAAGGAGGGGGAATTCGCTGGTGTCATATATCGATATGGTAAAGTAAAGATGGTTGCCAATGAAGATGAATCAGATGGGTTGTCAGTGAGCTTTGTTTATGATATACTTACGGTTCCTGACGTATTGCGCGAACAGGAGTTTGAGGATGAAGTCAAGTGGGATTTTGAACACCACCTTGGCAACATTCTAATGGATGTCGTACAGACTTCTATCGATAACTCAGAGGTTTCCGAATCTACTGACGAAGATGGAAAAGTGATCATCAAACGGAAGGTAAAGTTTTAGTGGATCGAGTTGAATATACAATCATTCGAAATCTAGTTCGTGATGAGGAATATGCCAGAAAGGTTATTCCGTTCATTGACCCTGAGTATTTTAGTGTTAAGTCAGAGCGTACTATTATTGATCAGATCATCAGCTTCTTTAATGATTATAATGCATCCCCTACACCAGAAGCAATCGCGATTGACTTGGGAGACAAGCGTGGGATTAATGATAGTGAGTTCCTAGAGATCAAGACAACACTGTCGCAAATCGCAGGAGAGTCCCCAGCCCCCGACGCGGAATGGCTTGTCGATACAACAGAAAAGTTCTGTAAGGATCGCGCGGTGTTCAATGCCGTCAGGGAGAGTATTGGTATCCTTGATGGTCAGGGAGACTCAACGAAGGAAGCAATCCCTGAGATCCTATCCAAAGCTCTTGGTGTTTCATTTGACACGAATGTTGGGCATGACTACTTGGAAGATGCCGAGTCTCGATACGAGTTTTATCATAATAAAGAGACGCATGTTCCGTTTGATCTTGAGTATTTCAACAAGATTACCAACGGTGGGCTGATCCCCAAAACCTTCAATGTTCTAATGGGTGGGCCAGGAACAGGTAAGACACTCGTGATGTGTCACATGGCATCATCATTCCTTGCTCAAGGCAAGAATGTGTTATACATTACAATGGAGATGGCAGAAGAGCGCATCTCGGAGCGCATTGATGCTAATCTGCTGAATGTGCCGATCAAAGAGATTGAGTATCTCAGCAAGGAATTATACGACAAGAAGATTAATAAACTACGATCAAAGACAGACGGTAAGTTGATCGTTAAGGAGTATCCTACATCGCAAGCTGGTGTGGCGCATTTTCGTCATTTGCTGAACGAACTAAAGCTCAAGAAGGACTGGGTTCCCGAGATCATCTTTGTGGATTATCTCAACATCTGCATATCATCGCGTTTCAAGTTCGGCGCGAATGTCAATTCATACACATACATCAAGAGCATCGCAGAGGAGCTTCGTGGTCTGGCGGTTGAGCGAGAGGTTGTGTTAGTTTCGGCTACTCAGGTCAATCGTGAAGGGTTCGGGTCGAGTGATATTGCGATGGAGAATGTATCCGAGAGCTTCGGTCTTCCTGCGACAGCGGATCTTTTCCTCGGCATCATATCCAACGATGAGCTTCAAGAGTTGGATCAGTTGATGATTAAGCAGTTGAAGAATCGGTATAATGATCCAACAGAGAACTCCAAATTCGTTGTTGGTGTTGATCGTAGCAGGATGCGGCTGTATGATTGTGAGCAAAAGGCTCAAGCGGACGTAGATGATGGCCCTGCCTTCGATAATAGTGATTTCGGCAATCGAGATGCTGGGCGTGACTTCTCTGGGATAAAGGTTCTATAAATACATTGTCGGGAGGTTGGCTCCCCTTTGCAAAGAAGGAGAATATTATGGATTGGATTTCAACGAATATTGGCGCAGTATTTCAGATCCTCACGGGTCTGGTGGGTATCGCTGCTGTCATTGCTACGATGACGCCGAACGAGAGCGACAACACAGTGATCCAGAAGCTTCTGGATCTAGTGAACCTGCTGGGCGCTAACGTCGGTAACGCGCGCAACCTATAGCAGTAATCTCATATAATCCATCTGCCCGCTGTCTTCGGACAGCGGGCTTTTCTGCGTTCTGATATGGCATAAATAGGGGAGAACGTTATTGTTTGGAGGATGGGTAAATGGCGAACAGAGGCTTGCAATTTGAGTGGGCGATATTGTATGAAGCTAAAAACAGACTTACCGCGGCCGAAAGAACGCCGGCAGATACTGCCTTGATGACTCTTTCTAAGCGGAATAGGGGATCAACCCAAGAGGTTCTCAAGGCCGCATCAAAAATGATAAAAGTGATCGATGACATGGTGTCGGCTCGGGAAAAGAAGAAAACTTGGCAATCATTTGTTAAGGTTTCGGGAGGCGGAGCAGAACCGAAAACCGATATTATGTTCAAGATCGGAAGTAAGAAATATAAGTGTTCGATGAAGTTTGGTGAGTCCATTCAGCTTGCATCTGGAGGACTTACAACATCCATTCAATACTTGACCGGAGTATTGAATAATCTAAAAGAAGACAGGGCAATTACGACGGGGCACGCAAAATCGTTGATACAAATTTTCGCTGAACTCGACGAGAATTATAATGTAGGAACTAAGGCCCAACCCGAAATGAAAAGACTCATGACTCAGATTAGAGATGAAGGTGGACTACAGGATAAGCTACAAAGAGCTTTGGGGTCTGCGAAAAATCCTCAACCGGCAGAAGAGTTTGCTGCATTCAAAGAAGCGGTTGTTCGGGAGTCAATGACCGGACAAGGCACATTCGGAAAGAGGAGTGACAGGACAGCAAACTACATCTTGTCAGAAAACAAGCTAATACCTATAACAAACAAATATATAAAGAAGATAGCAGAGAACGCTAGTGTTAGAATTCGTCTGAAGGGCCGCGGAAAGAAAGATGGCGTAAGATTCAATGAGATCGTAATTTCGATGGACTCACTCATAGTATGACCTTCAATGACTTCTTGACAGAGAACAATACGTTTCGTGGAGACGCGAACGAGATCCTACTAGGACTCCATATTGCGGGTTCGTGGGATTCTTTTGTCAATTCGTCAGAAACCAAGAAAGCACTCAAGACACGCCGCGAGGCGATCGATTCCGATGCGTATGCGGAGGAAGAGCGCAGGGCAAAGAATATGGCCGCAAAGACAAAGGAGTGGTTGGATAACTCAGGATTCGCCCCCGTCAAGTCAGTCGAGTGGGTCGGCAGAGGACCGAAGCAGGAGACTCCCGCCGACATCATCCTGACCCTGACAGATGAAAAGCAGTTCGGCATATCTGCCAAGAGTACCCATCAAAGCAGGGATATCGTCAGTCGATCTGCTGGGATAGGAACAATCGACACAGCTCTCAAGACTGATCTAGTGGGGATTCGGAATCGAGCAGAAGAGCGATTCATCAAGAAGCACGGGCTATCCGTTGAGCCGATTCGGCGCAAGGAAGAGATCAGGAAGAATGCTATTGTCCGACAGGAAGCTAACGAAGAGCGCACGGTAGTCCTGCGGAACATTCGCAATAAGATGTTCACCAAGTTGTCAGTAATGCCTCAACCGAAATTGAAGCAGTTTGTTTCATCCTCTCTGTTAGGTGAGATTTCTGGTGGAATGCGATACATTCAGGTAACAGGGCACGGATCAGGAAATGTCACAATCGTTGATCCCCGAAAAAACGACAAGCGATCGGCCATGAAGACTGGGAATATTGTTATTGCGAAGAGCGGCAATGATTCAATTACCTTCCAGTCAGGTGACATAAATATAGCACGGGTTCGCATTAAGTACGGGACTGTTCCGCTTGCATCACCCATTGAAGTTTCGGTTGACCCTTGGTCGCTGGTAGGGAGAGATTAGTATGTCAAAAGAGTTTTTTTCGGTGATTGCTTCCATAGTTACATTATTTGGGCTGCTTTCTACATGGACTGCTGGTGTTTGGTTCATGAGTGATCTGGAAAATCGCATTGGTCGATTGGAAGATATAGGGGAATGGCAGAAGAGCGTTGAGGTAAGACTTAAAGAATCAACTAATAAGATTAACATCAATAACAATCGGTGGGCAGCTCACTATGGTCTATGGGGTGAGAGTATCGAGAAGAAGGGTGTAGAACGTGGCGTTAATACTGATATCCTCAGACCCGGAGAATAACTGACATGATCAGAGCAGTCATCTTCACAATAATTGTAATATTAAGCATAACTCAACTCGGATTTATCGGTCTGGGTCTTGGTGGTGGTGCCGGCGGGGGCGGCGGCGATCCAAGAATCACTGGGCTACAAACTAACATGGTAGAATTGACCAGATTTCACAATATATGGGTAGCTGAAAATGGCACTGGGACCGCGACGACAGATCGCAACAATCTCAGAATAATGGCGACACAATGGCTTAACCTTGGGTTCTCTCAGGCCCGGCAGCTCGATCCCGGAGATTGGTCAACGGATCCAGTGCAAGGCGTATGTACTCCTGGCGGGCGGACGATCGCGCGCAACATGCCTCTCGCTTCGGCGACGATTTTGTCTTTTGCAATATATGGTGCGCTCTTAGACATTGAGACTCCGGGTACTGGGGCGGGTGACGCATATTTTGCGGCCGCAAAAACTCACATACTTGAGTTTACTGCAATGACAGACTTTGGCCTCACTACCGGCGATGCCGAGTTTCGTGGCGCTGTCGATACTAATGGGTGCATTGAGCAAATCGCGGTCGCGGCTACCAATATAATTGAAGCAGCATGGTTGATGGAGGATGCTGGATATACCGGAGCAGGAGAGTGGGAAACTGCTAACAGATTGACGCTTGCCAGGTGGGCACGGGACGAAGTATTCTACCTCACCAGTTGGGGAATTCAAGCTAAAAAGAACTATCTGGGGATTTTATCATTCACAGCGCCATTAGCAATTGCAGCATATGGGGAATACCTTAGTGGGTTTAATAATGTTACAGAATGGGCCGGTGCAACTTCAGGTATTGTTCGCACACCGACCCAGTATTTGAATGCTGCTGGATTCAGATTAATAACCTGGCTTGATAACTCAGTAGATCCACTAGACTCGGCATGCCGCCGGGCCGGGCGGGTGTATGGTCTACAGCCATATGGTGGATTTGCAGAAGCACTCGGCGCAGATGGGTTCGACGATATCGCCTTATCTGGGACTTTGGTCAACTGTGGTCAGCCAGATCTATCCTTCACATGCGGGCCCGGACCATCACGGGATTGCGATGATGGTGGAGGCGCGACAACCGCCGGGTCGTTAGAGTTTTTGTTACAGCAAGATACAACTACTGCACTTACACACACCTGTGAAATTTTTCGGAGAATTGATATGGATTTCGGGTCGCGATGTTTTGATCTGCGGACACATACTAATAATCCAGCATCCAATGAAGCTCTATACGACGCGATCAAATTTTCAACCACACAACTATCTGCGCCAGGCGGAAATGTAAATGGTATATTTAAGGACTATCATATTGATAATCTTAATGACGGAATGCGTTATGTGGCATCTACATATTATAACGATTACTGCATGTATAATGCATTGGACGACCAATTCACCCCGGCCGGGTTCGGTGGTGCGGTTGTCGGTGGCAACGAGTACCCATTTACCCGAATCACTCATCGTGAAGGTGTAGCATATCCGACAAATATTCCGGCAACTCCTCAGTGGGATTGTTCGACATGGAACACCTCGAATTGGGGAACCTGAAAATGGAACGATTCCAATCATACCTCACTGAAGCGAAGGGGCAGAAAAACCTTCACATGACTCATCTGGAAGAGCTAATTCTTATAGATGGGATTGATGGTGGGCGAGACTCTATCAACTTCCTGCGTTCTGTTCGTGACATGCTGGCAGGCAACAGTAAGAGTAAATCTAACCTGACCGTCAAGTGGGATGGTGCGCCGGCCATATTTGCTGGTATTGACCCCGAAGACGGAAAGTTCTTCGTCGGAACAAAGGGAGTGTTCAATAAGACACCAAAGTATGTTAAGTCCAAAAAAGACCTGGCTCAGTATGGATCTGGATTACAGGACAAGTTATGGGTCGCCTATACTGAACTTCAGAGGATCAATATCCCGAGCGGAATCGTGCTTCAGGGTGATATGCTATATGGTCCCGGTGATTTGGTGGATAAAGATTTCGACGGAGAATCCCATGTGACATTCACGCCAAATACAATCACATATGCTATTCCAAGCAACTCGGCGCTCGCAAAACGAATTCGTAAGAGTAAGCTAGGTATCATCTTCCACACCACATACAAGGGAGATTCCCTTGAGAATATGTCCGCATCGTTCGGGGCCGACGTATCAGCGATGCGAAGAGTGACAAGTGTATTTTTTGATGATGCTACATATCGCGACGTGTCGGGAACCGCTACAATGACAGCAAAGGAAACAACCGAAGTCACTCGTCATATATCGCGAGCTGGTACGGTGTTTCAGAAAATTCCAGGCGCGAAATTGAGGAAGTTTCTGGAGTTTCAGAAATCATTGACCGGATCGGTGGTGGGATCATCATTCGCCACATATACTAATAGTCTGATCCGACAGGGTAAACATCTCGACAATCCCCGAGATCATACCAGAGAATATGCGAAGTTTTTTGAGCAGTTTTGGAAAATAAAGGTAATCGGCAAACTGAAGACTGAGAAAACGCGAAAAGAGAAAGAGCGACTCCTTAAAGAACATATGCGCGCGATTGCTGATATGGAAATTACGTTGAGACAGGTTGTGAAGTTCCAGACACATATCATAGATGCTAAGCGTATTCTTGTGAAGCAACTGAATGCAGCAACCGGGATGGCACGGACCTTGGTAAAAACGGATGACGGGTTTCGGGTCACCTCACCTGAAGGCTTTGTGGCGATCGATAATATAACGGGAAACGCGGTCAAGCTCGTTGACCGCCTGGAGTTCTCACATTTAAATTTCAATGTCGCAAAGAACTGGGATAAGTAGAGTTATAAAAAGGCATAAATAGACACACTATGGGGAAAGAACTAGCAGACATACGACAGGAGCTTCAAGAAGCTCTGACAACTGCCCAGCGCGCAAAGCGCCGGATGCAGTTTCGTCGGCTCAAGCCAAAAATCAAGCGGGCCCGCGAAATCGCAAAAAAAAGACTTGCCCCGAAGGAAAAGCTAGAGAAGCGGGCAGCAAAGCAAGCTAGAAAAACAATCGAATCGAAAATGCTCGGAGGAAAGACGAAGAATGATCTTCCGTTCGCTTCCCGAAGCGCAATAGAAAAGAAGGTAGATAAGCGTAGCGCAGTCATCAAGCGGCTTGCGAAGAAACTGTACCCGAAGGTGCGCAAGGCAGAAATGGAACGATTGAATCAATATCGAAGCGGAGGCTCGCGATGAGTACCGCAGTGATGTCATTTGGAAGATTTAATCCGCCTCATACTGGGCACAAGCTTGTTGCGGATACGGTCAAAAAGGTAGCCAAGAAAGAGAAGGGAACTCCTCTGGTATATCTGAGTCACACTCAGAACCAGAAGAAAGATCCATTGACATATGAGCAGAAGGTGAAGTTTGCGAAGGCATTCTTCGGTAATGTCGTACAGAAGAGCAAAGCAAAGACGGTTATTGAAATTGCGCAAGAGTTGGACAAGAAGTATGACAATCTTGTAATGGTAGTTGGAGCAGATCGCCTCAGTGAGTTTAAGCGACTGCTAAACAATTATAACGGAAAGGAATACTCCTTCGACAGTATCAAAATCGTATCTGCTGGGGCCCGTGACCCGGATGCAGATGATGTGACGGGAATGTCAGCATCAAAGATGCGAAAACTCGCTGCGGAAGGCGACTTTGCTGAATTCAAGAAGGGTGTACCGAAGGCAACGATGGCTCGGGCACTATATGACGCAACCCGGCAGGGGCTTAGTGTCAATGAACGGTTTGAACAGGACGAGATATTCAGTCTGATCGAGCAGTGTGAGCGAATGAAAGATTGGGATGACCTTACCGAAGATATTGAAAATAACAGAAGATTTAACTCGCTTCTGAGATTCGGGCTCGTCGATGATCGTGATATACCTATTGCGAGACGAGCGTTTTCTAATATGTCTCGGGCAAAAGTAGATTACACACTCCGTGATATTGTGTTTGAGGTCACGGATAGGTTGTTTGAATATATGCTGGAGGATGACCTCCTGTACAACAGGCTGCTTATGTTAGTGCAGCGAGATAAGTTCTTCGATAGGAACGATTAGGAGAATATTAATGTTTGGAGAAAAAAAGGTATCCGACTCGATGCTCGCCGCTGTTCGTGGTGTTATGTCAGCAGAACAGAAGGACTCGGAAGGTGGAACACTTGAGACTGGTGATTCAATTCGCGTTTCTGAGGGCGATCATGCAGGAATGACAGGAACGATCACTGGGTTCAACACATCAGGCCGATCTCAGGTTCAGCTCAATCGTGGTCGTCATGTGGAGATTTCCAATGAAATGATCATCAACGAATCAAAAAAACTTGATGCCGTGGGTGATGAAGACGATGATATCGATAATGATGGTGATTCCGATGAATCGGATGATTATCTTAGAAATCGCCGTAAGAAGATCAAGAAGAATATGAAGGAAGAGGACTGTCCTTGCTGTGATGGTGAGTGCAAATGCAAAGATGACTGTCCCAATTGTGATTGTGGCGACGAAGAATCAAACGAATCATATAAGAAGAAATTGGCCGTCAAATAAACGCGGTGATCTTACATACACATAAATCAACTCTTTTCAAGGAGAATCAAAATGTCTAACTGGACAGGAAACACTGTACCCAACTGGTACAAAGATGTAGGTGGCGCCAGAATCGATGCCAAGCCAAATCACTCAAACGACGCTGGAAGTCTCTTTCAGACAGATCGCGGTTGGGAGCGTGAGATTCGCTATACCGACCAGCACGGTAACGAGCGGGCGAAGCGATATGTTGTAGTTGCTGATCGTGAGTTGCAGACAGACACGGCCGCTGTCAACATTACGGATGTTCGCATAGCTAACGCTACCAGTTACACCACAACAGAACCAACTGTTGCCGGATCTACTGCTGGAGACTCGTTTGATATTGAGATGACATTCAATCAGCCTGTGGCTCTTTCGGGAGTGGTTACACTAGCATTGAATGGTGGAACAACTGATCCGCTGACGGCAGTGTATAAGTCGGGAAATTTGACAAATAAAATTGTGTTCACTGCTCCCACGAATGCTGAAGCCACTACAGAAGAGCTAATGATAAGCACAACAAAGACCGGAGCAGGAACCATCGTTGCTTGGGATACCAGCACCGTCGCCGGATCAGTTCACGCATCAGGCAAAAGTGTTGTTGCTTCAGCAAATTTAGCACTATATGGAGCATCGGTTGATACTATTTCTGCTTCTGATAATACTGGGCTTGCTAACACCGTAATCGAGTAAAGGGGAATGAACATGCGCGGACTTATTACAATGCTACTCGTGATGATGATTGCTGGGCCTGCGTTTGCGGAGACCACCAAGCGAGTACCAACTAACAAGTGTTCCAGTCCTGTGGATACCTCGGATGCTTTGCCTATTGGAGAGACAACCGATGATGTGTATTGGGACATTGGTTATACGTCGAATGCTGAGGCTTCACCTATTTCCATTTTCTTTGATCCAGATATCACTGTAGCTCCGACCACAGCAGGAGAGACATTAACAATTTCTTCCTGCATGATAGCGGAAGACGCGACTACTTGCTTTCCTCTCTTGTGGGACTCTAATGCTGATGGAACACCGGACACGAATATTCTGACTGGCACATCAGCAGCAACATCAGGGCTTTCGAGTATTAGTGGATTCCCATACCTTCGGGTTGAGGAAACTGGTACACCGTCAACCAATGCACGTTATGTGATTTGTAGGAGCTTTTGATACAGTATACATACCTATATTATGAGTGATGATTTGACTGAAAATACGATTGATATGTACATGATGAGATCCTACACTAATCCACAGTGTATTGGGATTGAAGAGTATAATGATGATGTTAGCCGCATTAAGTATATTAAGCGACTGCTGAATCGATATAAAAAAACAGGAGAGTTGAAACATCAACTTCTTTTAAATCATATCATTGTAATATATAATGTGTTTGGGACCGATGCGGGAACACGAATTTTATTATATACAATTGAGGAATATCATTGGGCATCACTAAAGACTATTATGGTGTATCTTCAGACGATGCCTGAAGTAGTACGAGGAATCGGCGGACAAGATATTTTGACCTCAGATATTGCAATAGACGAAGAGATTGCAAGGAGACTAAGAGAACTATGAGATCACTATTAATCCTGATGTACATTCTTCCTGCTATTGCATTTATGGCACCAGCGCCCTCGCGGGCGGAACCGATCGTGCCCTCTCTTACTGACTTCAATAGTGGCGACGTAATATCAGCGTCCGACGTGAATACTAACTTCGATAGAATTGAGATTTCGGTTGATGACAATGCGGCTGATATTGACACGCTGACCACGCAAGTGACAGGCAACGATGGTGATATTCAAACGAACGCGGGTAATATTCAAACGAATGCGGACGCGATTGCAGCAGGCGCCGGCGGAGCCGGAGTTACTACTAATGCAACTAATATTCAAACGAACGCGGATAATATTCAAACGAATGCGGATAATATTGCATCAGGCGCCACCGCAACTGCGGTTGATATTAATGCAACTAATATTCAAACGAACGCGGATAATATTCAAACGAACACAAATAGTATCGATAATCTGTCCGCGCCGACACCGGTCGTAAATTCATATGATGCGATTCTAGTATTAGACAACGCCCAAACCGCTGCGGCTGAATGGGCTGCATTTTTCAAACCATATGTAGCATGGGGCGCGGGCGCGAACGCGGCCGGGCAAGGTCAGGTGAATGTTTCAGTTATATATAAGCTCACCGGGGTGCAAGCCCTAGTACCCGAACGAGATTGCTATGACGACTCAGGAGCTTGGGCATATAAAGCGTGCTTCTTTATACACCTTGTTAGGGACTCCACTACAGATTTCGTAGCCGGCTACGGCTCGGGTAATGATCTAGTATTCACCGACTCAATCGGCCGAGGATCGGTCAACGCGCCGCTGCAAAAGGGTTGGAATGGAATGAAGGTCAATATCCACCATGCAGGGCGAATTGAGATCGATCAGGATTTGAATAATAACAACCAGATCGACTCGGCGGGGGTGGTGTCGGGGGTCGAGGCCGCTCAGAAAGATACCATTATCTGGGAGTTTGGTAATGGATGGAATACTGGTTGGACATATAACCAACCGGCGGTAGCAGACGACACGCTGTTTGCGAACCTACCCGGCCAAGTCGGCGGCTCGCGCGCTGGCACCGTGGCCACGGACGGGATGGTGTTCAGAGTAACTAATGGGCAAGCATATAATGACTGCACGACCGGAGGTGGCAGCTTTAATGTTGTATGTAAGTACCGTGCCAGCACCACCTCATGGTACAGCGTAGCCGGTGAATCATTTGATTCCGAGACCACTCGTGCTAACCTGCCTATACCCGGTCCTGCAAATGGGTCCGACTGGCTTGTGACGGACGGAAGAAACCCGCACGATTGCGCGCCGAACGCCGCTGGCGATGGTGTAGCCACCCTCGGGAGCGGAAACCACGAAGTCATGTGCGTCTGGTCAGGAGAAACCCAACAGTGGTATCCAGCCTTATTCGGGGCCGCGGAGGCGATGCCATCTAATCTAGGTGGGATGTTTATCAATAGCGGGGATGTCATGGTGGAGATGATCGATATTAACGTCGGCCAGTCCGTAATCACCGGGGAAGGTAGGGGTCTACCTAACATGAGCCCCAAAGATCGAGTTAGGGAGGATTCGAACGGTGGTATACTACTTGTAGGGTACAATGACGCAAGCTACATAAATTCAAAAAAATGGACAATTATATCAAACGGCCTAGATCTTGATGATATAGCATTTCAAAGTATCACGTCTTGGGGATCCGTTATGCCGAGATTCACTACCGTCGGCTGGGCATATTCAGGGTTAGGTGCTTGGATCATGGGTAATCCAAACATGAGTGAAACGCAGTCAGCTGGCTTCAAAGGGTATACCCACGGATGGCTTTTTGGTGATCCAGTATATGGGGACGCTTCACCTAAGTGGGAAAACTGTACGGTCTCGGGTATCCGGGGCGCGACCGATTTAGACCCCAACGCAGGCCTGCCTGATCCGCCCAACAACGACCAAGGCCGGGAGGGAACATGTGTCGGCAGAGCCACTACGCCGCGCGGGATCATGATCGACGCGAGCATGTCAGAAGGGACATTGTTTAGCACAATCGTGTCAACCACACCTATGAGTCGAACGAAGTTTTCCGGCTTTTACACTGAGGCCCTCTCCAATATGAAGGGATACCCAATCGCTATGGGCCCTTGGATGTGTGATGGAACCACGGGGACGAGCCCGCTCCCCAAGAATACTGTGGCGCAGGAATTCGCTCAATGCGCTGATAACGCATCAGGCGGAGGCACCCGTGCGCCGTTCGCTTCGGCGGAAGCCGGCGGGCAGGTACTATTTGAAGGGCTCGTCTACGGCCGAGGAAAATCAGTCAATGGTGCTGCGAGTGGTCCAATTCTTTTCGGACCTAACTCTGGAGTTTCATATGGTACCCAGACATATATATTAGACGGCGTGAGCTACCCAGGTGAAGATAAAACGTCGGGCCCGCCATATGAACAATTTATTGTATCGGATAGTATTTCGTCGTCAGGAGGACCGCAGGTAATTCTCAAGACGCCTTGGCCATTTTATAACACAGAGTACGACAATGGGAATACGAGATATAACGTCAGCGAATATTACAATCTTCGTCATGTAGATGATAGAAACGTGTCGAATGTCCCAGAGACGATTCAATGGAGCAGCATAACATCGGCCGATGAGGTAGCTATCGAAGCTATAAATCACCGGTACTATGAATCGATAAGGTGTGTCGCGCGTGGTACAGCCGCGGAATCGACTAATTCCTTCACGCCTAACGTCACTATCGATGTATACAACTGCGATCATAATGCGACCAATTGTGTAAACCTAACATCGGGCGTTAATGTCACTGCGTTGTCATCTCCACAAGAGACCGTGCTGACTACCCCAGAGCGAATCGATCAAGGGGACTACCTCCTGATTGACCCAACCGTTGCGAATGGCGGCTCACCAACAAACTTTTCTTGCTCTGTTAGATGGCATAGATAATTAGGTGATATAAATGATGATATTAAGAATTATTTCGATTATGTTGATTGGGTGTTTTGCTCTCACCATACCTGCGGGCGCGGTTATTATGGTTGGGTTTGGTCAAATGTCATCGGGTGATATTACCTCTACGCCTCCTTCTACGCCTCCTTCTACGCCTCCTTCTACGCCTAATATTCTGTCCAGAAATCAGATTTCGCTCGAAGACTTATCGGTCAGCGCAGATCGAGTATCCTTCGGTTATCCGGCCGACTGGTACGATGCGGTAGACACCTCCGGCTGGACCGTGACGAACGTCGCGGCCAATTCCTGCTTAGACAATGCGGCCGACGACGACGGCGCGGCTGTGAATGCCGCTATCCTCGCGGCCGCTGAACAGACCATTATCCTACTGGCGCCGAATCCGTTGGGAGGGGAGTGCGTATTCAACCTGACTACACGAATCCACATTAGGAATAACAGCTACATAGTCTTGCGCGGATCTGGCGCCAACCAAACGACTATCAAGTATCACGGGACCGAGACCTCGGCGCTCCTAGTCGGCTGGAATAACTACCAGCCGATTCATGTGAACCAACCCACCCGCGAATGGACTGCCGGATATTCAAAAGGCGATCTCACTATCACGTTGGACTCGACCGCAGGACTTGCTCCGGGGGGCTACTTGCTTCTCAGCGGTGACTATCCAGTCGATGCGGCCACCCTTGCTACGATCGGTACGTTCCCCGCTTGGGCGTTTAGTGGGTTCAACTACCTTGCAGGCATAACAAGCATCAACGGGCTAGAGGTTACAATCGATCGCCCGTTGCCCGCTGATTACAGCACTTGCCCCGACGATCCCACCGGCTCCCCCGTTTGTGGCCAGGTGGCCCACGTCTGGAACTATAGGCTCACCAACATCGGCTTCGAAGACTTCCGCTTGGTGGATTCGGATCCCGTGAGATTCCCAGGTAATAATATAGCGTTGATCATGCAGGGAGCTATTCATTCTTGGGTTACTGGCGTAGTGTTCGAGGAACATAGCGCCAAGTTCATAAGCACCTCGTGGTCGTATAGGAACCTGTTCCGAGGTAACACTTTCAAGAACCTACTGCGCCCGCTCATAAGCGCTACCAACCACTCGGCCATTGTGATAGGACAAACGTCGGGTATCGTGATCGAGAATAACGCTTTCCTTGAACACACACCGCGAGGCATCACAATTCAAGAGACAGCAACCCGTAACGTCATCGCATATAACTATTTCGGAAATCCCGGAGAGCAGACAGTATCGGCCACCGAAGTCATAAATGGCGAGACCTTTAATGGGGAACTTGGCAACCTATGCCGAGACCTTCGCCCCGGCGGCGGTGGTCGGTCTATCTTTCATCATGGCGGATACGCCCACTCAACGCTCGTCGAAGGTAATGACGCACTATGTAAGATGGAGGTTGACGTCTACTGGGGGGAGCAAGGCCCATATATCACCTACTACCGTAATCGCGTCCGATCAGGGACTGACATACATTCAATGGGCGGGATAACCACAGAGGAATTTGGAGCGGGGGGCGAGCAGACCTTCATAAACTACCTCGGGAACACTACGCAGTATATGCACACTGGTCATGGGAACATGGCACTTGATAGGGGAGATGAGGCTACCCATGCAGAGTACAACGTGATCCGCGAGAGGTGCCAGATTCAGCAACGGGACGGCAACGTCGATCCGCAGTGCGCGGACAGTCTGCCAGAGGACAGTTACTTCGGATCGGGGGCGACACCAGAGACGCCTACGGTATGGGTAAACAACGTTGTTGGGCCTAAGGCGCTAAATGCGTGGTCGTCTGTGAACGTGCCCGACTCGCTGGTATATGACGGCCCACCGTCTTGGTGGTGTCAGGAGTCCTGCCCCTTCGACGGGCCCACGGGGATCGGTGCTTTTGGCGACGATTTTACGAATGGAGAAGCGTCCCTTTGTATGTTGCCCGCAGAGCGCTGGGCGAAGGGTTTGACATGCACGCCGCTGTAGTAGTTACACTCAATCTGGAAAGTAATGGGGACGAATATGAAAAATTTTGACGACCTAAGAGAAGATATGGGTGTTGGTGGTGGCGGAATCGCCGGAACCGCTGAGGCTGGTGATGATCCGCCGATGCGAAAGAAAAAACAAGCGAAACTAATTCGGCGGAATAGATTTATGCAAAACGAAGTGTTCGAAATTTCCGCGTCCACATACAATACCATCATGAGACCAAAGATCAGAACAGAACGTTTTAGTTCTATTGTAGGTGTAGATGAGGTTGGTGAAGCCATTAGAGATTATGCGAAATGCAATCCGGGTAAAGGAATTCTTGTCCAGTGTGAAAATACAAAACATATGACATGGTTAAGACTCCCCCGAATCAAGAGGAATAAATAGTATGATGGAAGCGGTGATTGGTGCAATAGGAACTATTGTTGTTGGGCTCTTTGGTATATGGTGGAAAAATCGCACGGACAAGAGCAAAGCAGAAATTCTTGGTGAATTAAGAATAAATAACATCAACCATCAGAAAAATGCTGCTGGAAATGCCGCTGCTGATGCGCGTCTACATGAAGAACTCCCTGAAGGAAAGGATCTTATCGATGCGCTTCGAAGCGATGCGCGCGATGCGGATCGCGATTAATATACAGTCATTAAGGATACTAAGAGAAACATGAAATCACTTCACTCAAATAAAGTTTTGAGCCATGCCGGAAGGATCCTGATCCTGACCCTGCTTATGCTTTTGTGGAGTGGAGTGGAGGCCGCTGCGACTCTACCAGCGAATATAGGGGTTCAGGGGGACTGGTGTTCTCCTCTGACATCTCAACCGGACGTAACGGAATTATCCAATAATTGTGAGATGCGACTAACGGTGCAAGAGATTGCTTCAAGATCACATTACGTCACATTAGGAACCTTTGAGGACACGCTGTCCACTGACACGCCGAATGCTCAGGACGCCTGTGGTGACCCGCGATCCCACGCAGTGAACAAATCCATCGCTTCGGCCATTCGGACGGCCTCTGGGGCGGGAAAGCCTCCTCGGATCTTCTATGAGATGCGAATGGATCTTCTCACTACTGAGCAGATGTCTGGAGCTGGGTTCCAAAATAGCTGGCTCCTGACCACTGCAACGCCTTGGGCGACCGTGGTAGCCAACGTAGCGGCTGACACATCCGCAGAGTGTGACCCGGAGGGAACAGGCACAGGATCCTGTACCATCACCCTCGGCAACTTCACCACACCCGACACATCCGTCTACTATATGACCCTTCGAGGTGTAGACCAGTCGCTACAACCTCTAGCGGTCATGCCTGACATGGGCAATGCAGCCTACAGAGCTTGGCGGATCGCACGGATTCAGGATATACTCGTAGAGGGTGGATTTGATGGAGTTGCGCTTAACGAGAAGTTCGACGCCAATAAATTGCCGGACGGATACTGGATGTTCAGTACCTCCTGCCCCAACCTGACAGTCTGTAACGGTGGGCAGTCTACCATCTGGTCAGCTCAGCCCCAGAACTACCCATACGGTGACTACGTTGCTGGCTGGGTTGCTTTTGGTGAGGAGCTTACCGCAGCGGGTATCCCCTTCATCACTCGTCACCAGCCCAACCCAGCACTGCATAGTGCCGACGACCCCCTGACTACTAACACAGAGTACCTCGATATCCGGGCCCTCGACTACACCGCAGAAGCCACCTTCCTTAGCACGGGAAATGTGGGAGTCGGATTAACCAGCGAATACTGGTACGACTTGTACAAGGACGAAGGCGGTAACCCGGTGATGATTCACCCTTCCGACTGCGGGCTATCGACAACTAGCACACCATAATCAACTCATGCAGAGTTTGATAAGGAGAATAAGAGAAACATGAAATCATTACACTTTAAAACGGTGGCGACCGCGCTGATTGCGATTGGTCTATTGTCTAGTGTTTCTCATTCGGGGCCAATTGTTCCGGGGACGGACACTACAACATTCAATGATCAGAATCGGCCGAGCCGGGCGGATCTAAACACAAATTTCCAGAATATCATCAATGATGGCATTAATGATAATAACACTAGAATTACCGCGAACGAATCTGCTATTGCAGCAACCGGAACCGGTGGCAACGGAGCCACCGTTGCGCAAATGTCATTAGTTACAACAAACGAAACTAATATCACAGCGAACGACACTGATATTGCAACGAATGCAAATAATATTGGAACGAATACGACCGCGATTGGAATTAACACGGCCGCCCGAGTAGCCAACATCGACTACATGATTGCAAATGTCAATGGTGTTGCGAACGTGGCGGATCCGCGAGGCTCTGTGACTAGCGCTGGTGGCGCGAACCAAGCCCTATTCGCAGGTTCAGATGGTTCACTTTGGAATGCAACTGGGACCGGCACCCAAGACTGGGTTCTCGTTGGATCTACCGGTGCTGCCGGCGCTGATGGAGCTGATGGAGCTGACGGCGCGCAAGGGCCTGCCGGCCAGGCTGGTGCTGACGGTGCGCAAGGCGCGCAAGGCCCACAGGGTATCCAAGGTATCCAAGGCCCGGCTGGTGTTGATGGAGCTGATGGTGCTGATGGTGCGCAAGGGCCTATTGGATTGACGGGTGCTGCTGGAGCTGATAGTACCGTGGCTGGCCCACAGGGTATCCAAGGTATCCAAGGCCCGGCTGGTGTTGATGGAGCTGATGGAGCTGATGGAGCTGATGGAGCTGATGGTGCGCAAGGGCCTATTGGATTGACGGGTGCTGCTGGAGCTGATAGTACCGTGGCTGGCCCACAGGGTATCCAAGGTATCCAAGGTATCCAAGGCCCGGCTGGTGCTGATAGTACCGTGGTTGGACCGGTCGGACCTGCTGGTGCTGATGGTCAGGACGGAGCTACAGCCGATCCTGTTCAAGTGACTACCGTCGAAACGACCAATCTCACAGCAACCAACATCACATCACCCAGCAGCGCGAGCTTGGACATTGAACCGAGCTTATTCGGGAGAGTAGACATAACATCCACCTCGCTGGATCTGACCAACGGAGGAGTAAATATAAGTGCCACTGGCGCTCCTGTCGTGATTGAGGCAACCAATGTCCAAACCGCGCGGGGAACTATTGTATTAAAAACAAATAACGGTTCGGGATCGACCATAAATCAAGCCATCGTGAATCAACAGGGCCTTGCCCTTGCGACTAGTGGTGGTCAGTACCTTAATATGAATAGCTCATATGGCGAATTTGGCTACGGTTTAAGAGGGTATGATGGCACGGCGAACTTGCTAGAGGTCAAAAATACCTTTATTGACGACTGGGGCCAGCCCTATCACGCGAACATGACAAGTGGTCAAGGTGCTTACGTTCAGGTTTCTACTCCATACAGTCGGATAACAAACGGTACATTTACATTTGATATATCTAGCTTAGGTATCGCGTCTGGAGATATGCCTAGCATTATCGAGTTGTGGATAAAAAGAACTGGGGAGACGGCTGATAACGGGTACGTCACAGGTGATTGGGTCAGGATAAACAACGACTCCACCGCAGGCAACAACTCTGTTGGGTCAACTCTTAGCTCGACTCACGACACTGTTACTTTGAGCATGATGGGTGGCGCTGGCGCCAATGGTACCCTCAACGCGATTAGCAAAGCAGCTAACGGTGTTACTAAGACTTATTTTCTTTTCGCGAATTCGGGCTGGACTCTAGTATGCAAAGCTTGGAAATAACGAATGCCGTATAGAAATGGAGCAACATAATGAAAACTCTCAGGATCACATTACTAATCGCGATTAGCATACTATTCACCGGATGTGCCTCTTGGTGGGGTAACGATGTCGTGGTAACATATTATCCACCGAAATGTAGAATTATCTGGGATAAAGAAGCTCGTGCTGAGTTGGTAACCCTGATGGACAGTGAATTGCCCAATGAAGAGATCTTCCAGAAGATTGCCGAATATCGGAGATTTTGCTTTGCCATTAACGATTATCTTGAAGGAACTGAATAAAAGCACTTGACATTTGCGCTCAGGTGACTATAATATAGAGTATGAAATACATTGACGTAAAGTACATTCGGATACTCTCGCCGCAGCTTGAGTTGTTTTCTGACAAGGGTAATGATCTGTTTAATTTCAGATGCCCTATCTGTGGTGACTCCGAACGAGATCGTACCCGTGCGCGTGGGTATGTATTTCCGGCAGATAACAAACTAATATTCAAATGCCATAACTGTGGTGACGCAAGGGGAATTTCAAGTCTCTTGCGTGCTGTTGATCCTCGCCTTGCGGACGAATATCGTATGGAGATGTTTGAGGCAAAGTTCGGTAGGAAGATGCAGCAGGATATCGACATAGAAAAACTGATCACTCCTGCTCCGCTGTTCAAGGCAAACACGCCATCTAAAATGCTTCTCGCTCTGGATGGTGTTTCGAGACTATACGATCTTCCAAATGACCACGATGCGCGTCAGTATATGGGGAAACGCAAGATTGACAATTTAAATGGTCTTTTCTATTGTGACGATGATATCGTGCTGGAGAAGCTCTCTCCTGCTTACGAACGAAGGATTAGAGGAGGGGCATCTAGAATTCTAATTCCGTTCGCTGATCGGACTGGAAACCTCGTGGGATTAACCGGGAGGGCCTTGTCCCCCGACGCATTGCGATACCTCCACATCAAGATCGATGAAGATGCGCCGTTGATATACGGTCTCGATAAGTGGGATCCGACGCAGCATACATATATCGTAGAAGGACAGTTTGATTCGATGTTCCTTCCAAATGCTCTAGCAGTGGGTGGATCTGATCTGGCAAAGATGACGGCGATCGTTGACAAAAATCGCTCCGTATTTGTATTCGACAACGAGCCGCGCAACCGCGAGAATCTTAGCAAAATAAGAAAGCTCATTTCAGATGGATATTCTGTATGTATCTGGCCAAAGAGCATCGAACAGAAAGACATAAATGATATGGTATTAGCTGGTGCGAAGCCTAGCAGCGTGAAGACTACCATTGATCTAAATACAGCATTCGGCCTGAGCGCTGAGTTAGCATTAAATGACTGGAGTAGATAATGAAAGCAGAGTATGTGGACCACATGGGGTCGGACGTTACTGTCGTAAATGCCGCGCGTGTTTCATTTGATAAGCACGTCGATGAGTTTAGTCCCAAAGATAAAAACCTATTGAAGTATCTTGCGCGGCATGGACATTTTACACCCTACACACATCCACAGATAACTGTCCGAGAAACGGTCCCAATCTTTGTTGCTCGTCAGCGATTCAAGCACACAGTTGGGTTCACATATAACGAAGTGTCCCGACGATATGTATCTGATGATCCCGAGTTCTTCCGACCTGATGCTTGGCGAGCATCTGCGGAAAACGTAAAACAAGGGTCAGCCAAAGAGGCAGTAGATGATCCAGAAATTGACGACGCTGTACGTCAGCATCACTCTTTATCTTTATCACTTTACACTGAATTGATGAATAAAGGTGTATGCCCCGAGCAAGCTCGAATGATCCTTCCTCAATCAATGTATACCAGTTATTATGTCACTGGTTCATTGTCCGCTTGGGCGCGTGCATATATACTCCGCGCTGAAAAAACAGCACAAAAAGAAATCCAAGATCTAGCAAGTCACTGGGCAGATATTATTGAACCGCTCTTCCCTGTGTCTTGGGCAGCGCTGACAGAAGGAAATTAGAATGCCAACAGAACTACCTACACCCTACCAATCATATATCCACCTTTCGCGATATTCGCGATGGTTACCAGAAAAGAATCGACGCGAGACATGGGAAGAGACTGTTGGTCGTTATTTTGATTTCTTTGATGATCACATCCAAGAAAACACCAAAGGCAAAATCCCAAAGGCTGTACGGGCAGAACTTGAAGAAGCCGTGCTGAATCTGGATGTTATGCCATCGATGCGATGTCTGATGACGGCCGGACCGGCACTCGCTCGTGAGAATATTGCGGGATACAACTGCTCATATGTTGCCATTGATAGCATTCGTGCGTTCGATGAAGTTCTTTATATTCTAATGAACGGCACAGGTGTTGGATTTTCAGTCGAGGAACATTATGTTCAGCAACTTCCGGTTGTTAATGAGGAGTTTAATCCAACAGACACATCCGTCGTAGTTCCTGACTCTAAGCTAGGTTGGGCAAAGGCTCTTCGTGAAATCTTGGCCATGCTCTACGCTGGTCAAGTTCCGCAGTGGGATCTATCACGTCTTCGACCAGCAGGCGCTCCATTGAAAACATTTGGTGGGCGAGCATCTGGACCCGACCCGCTTGACACACTATTCACGTTTTGCGTCAACACGTTTAGTGGAGCTGCCGGCCGGCGTCTTACGTCACTAGAGTGTCATGATATCGTATGTAAGATCGCCGAATCGATTGTCGTTGGTGGCGTGCGACGTTCTGCTCTTATATCACTATCTAATTTATCAGATGAACGAATGCGTCACGCGAAGACTGGGCAATGGTGGGATACGGAAGGTCAGCGAGCGTTGGCTAACAACTCGGCTGTATATAACGAAACCCCAGAGATGGGAATCTTTATGCAGGAATGGCAGTCTCTATATGAATCGAAGAGTGGTGAGCGTGGAGTATTCTCGCGCGCGGCATCCATCGCACAAGCAGGAAAGAATGGACGCCGGGACGTTGAATGGGAGTTCGGAACTAATCCCTGCTCAGAGATTATTCTTCGATCACGCGAGTTCTGTAATCTCAGCGAGATCGTTGTGCGCGCGGAAGACACAGAAGAGTCCCTGAAGCGCAAGGTTCGACTGGCTACCATTCTTGGTACTATTCAGTCTACCCTAACAAACTTCCGGTTTGTCAGTGCAGCGTGGAAAAAGAACTGTGAAGAAGAACGACTTCTGGGTGTCTCTATGACAGGCATCATGGATTGCCGCTTGACGAATGGCCAATCAGGAACCTCCGCACTCGAAAAACGACTCAATCACCTGAAAGAAGTTGCCATCGAAACGAATGCTGAATGGGCAAAGACATTTGGTATCAATGTTTCCGCAGCGATCACTTGTGTTAAACCATCAGGAACCGTGTCACAGCTTGTGGATGCCGCAAGTGGTATCCATGCTCGTCATAGCGAATACTACATTCGAACAATTCGAGCAGACAAGAAAGATCCACTGGCGAAGATGATGGTTGATAAGGGATTCCCTGTTGAAGATGATGTGATGCAACCAGATAACAACTATGTATTCTCGTTCCCGGTAAAGGGCCCGAAGAACGCGATCTTCCGTGATGAGAAGAATGCTATTCAACAGCTAGAGCTATGGCTAACATACCAAAGGCATTGGTGTGAGCATAAGCCTTCGGTCACAATCTCTGTCAAAGATCATGAATGGCTTGAAGTTGGTGCGTGGGTATATAAACATTTCGACGAAATGAGTGGAGTTTCCTTCCTACCATCTGTTGGTCATATTTACCAGCAAGCTCCATATCAAGAGTGCGATAAGCAGAAGTATCAGGAGGCGCTAAAGCATATCCCACAAAACGTAGATTGGGCTGAGTTGTCTGATTATGAAAACACAGACCAAACAACCGGAAGTCAAGAATTGGCCTGCTCTGGTCCCTCTGGTTGTGAGATATGATAGGAGACAATATGATCGATGAAGAGGAATTTGACGAAATAGATACAATACTATGTAACGCTTGTGAGTCCGAATATGCGGTAGTGTTAGCCGAAGATCTTTTGGAAGTAAAAATTAGCTTTTGCCCGTTCTGTTGCGAACCCGTGATTGATTAGCCAATGTTATTTGTAGGCATAGACTATTCGCTTACTGGTCCTGCAATCTGTCTATATAATACAGAAGATGGTGAGTTTAGTTTTGCAAACACAAAATGTCATTTCCTTGCAAGCAAGAAGATGCACGAGGCCTATAATGACGGCGTGATTGTATCCACTAACTATCCAAAGAAGTGGACAACACATGAAGGGCGCTATAGCGCGTTGGCTTTCTGGGCTGAGCATCAGATATTTAATGCTCTGGGATCGCGAGCGAATGATCAGCTCACCGTGTACATCGAAGGATATGCATTTGGAGCTTCTGGTAAGGTATTCCATATCGCAGAGAACACTGCCATTCTGAAACATATGCTATATAAAGCAGGAGTATCCTATGAGACAGTTGCTCCCACCGAAGTGAAGAAGTTTGCTACTGGTAAAGGGAACTCAAACAAGGACGTTATGTTCGAACATTTTCTTGAAGAGACGGGAGTAGATTTGATGTCGAGTTTGTCACCCAAAGCGAGTAAAGTAAATTCGCCTGTATCAGACATCGTTGATGCATACTACATCTGTAAACTTGGTATCATGAAGTCATCCCTTCGGGATGACGGAGCTACGCTCCAACATTAGATAATGAATCTTGTATCTGCTTTCTTTTCGGCCGATTACATCTTTATATAGTCAGAAACTACTCAAAAAACACTTGCCAATTTGAGTATTGTTTAAAAAGGCAAGCTTGCCAATTTTAGATTATTTTGTTTTTTCTGTTGACATATCCCTAATAGTTGCTATAATATGTACATGATGATAAACGAATATACTTGTGCAGCAAAGTGGTCATACGAAGCAGCCCAATGTGAATTGCTCCAGGCGAAGCAGTCACTACTCTGGGCAGAAGAATCTGCCGAAAAACGTAAGGTAGATAAGAAAGATGATACCGTTGTCCATGCAAATATTACCCGAGTTGATATTGCTGGCAAACGTCTTATATCGGAGCAGGGTAGGTTATCCCGGCACGATTGCTCTACTAGTTCCATCTGTGCCATTTCACAGAACGATAAAAATGGCAGCTAGTTTACCTGTGTAGTTGTACTACATAGTAATAGGAATAAAGAGACAGTGCGACAGTGCCTCTTTATTCATCATTGAATCCTGTCGTTATATAAATGGAGAAATACATTATGTCATTCAGTTCCAATTCCAAGAGCCGCAAGGTCGTTGATTATCTCGCTGCTGGTCGCACGCTGACCGCAGGGCAGGCAAAGGCCCGCTTCGGCGTGGCCAACCTCCGCGCAACGATATCGGACATCAAGTCCGTCGTTGAAGCGTATGGTAATCACGAGATTACCGTCGAAAATACTGCGACAGGTAAGACCGCATACGGAATGCGATCGTTGAACTAATCTTGAATGATTAGTGCGGCTTGAGGAGGGGGCTAGGGCTGTCCTAGCCCCCTTTTTTATCATGGAGGATGTAATGGGATTTGAATTGAATATCAGCGAGCCAGAAGAAAAGACTCTACTTCACCCGGAATCGAATGGTGGAACCGAGCAATTATATCGCGAGTTAAAGACTCGTATTGATCCCGAACTCTTTCAGAAGTTCAACATTATTCCTTCGCGCGTCCGCGACGAAATGTTTGATGATCGCCCCACAATTCTGTGGCTACACGATCTCCCCGAAGACCCAGAGTCCGCGATGCTTGCTAACGCAGAGTATCGCAAGAAGTTTGACAAGATCGTCTTCGTGTCTAATTGGCAACGAGACGCATATAGTCGAGTTCTTGGCATCCCTCTTGATGAGGGTGTTGTTATTAAGAATGCCATTGAACCTATTATGGACCCGCGCCCAGAACGCGAAGAAGGTTCAAAGACTCGTCTGACTTACTTCTCCACTCCACATCGCGGGCTATCTATCCTCTACCCCGCCCTCCACGCATTGAGCAATCATCGCGATGACTTTGAGGTGGACATCTATTCTTCGTTTGAGTTGTATGGATGGAAGGATAATGATAAAGCATTCGAGGATGTGTTTGGCGCTCTTGATAGTCTGGATTGCGTGACTCTTCATGGTACCGTTGATAATGATACAATTCGGCAGAATCTTTTGACCACTGATATTCTTGCATATCCTTGCATCTTTCAGGAGACGAGCTGCCGTGTTCTGATCGAGTCGATGTGCGCTGGGCTACTTCCGGTGATTCCGAACTATGGGGCATTGACCGAAACAGGCACCGACTACTGCTTCATGTATGATTGGAGTAGTGATGCTCAAACTCACATCGAACACTTTGCTGGCGCGCTCAATAATGCTATGGATGCATACAAGATGCCGTTCTATCAGAGTCTTCTCAAGATGCAGCGGAACCATTACCAATATTTCTATAGCTGGGATCTGCGCGCATCACAGTGGTCACAGTTGTTGACTTCGATGTTGGAGGATAATTAATGGCGAATATTCTTTGTAAAATCCCCACTCGCTCTCGTGTGGATGCTTTTATCGAGACATTTGATTCGTTCCACGGAAGGCAGTCGAATGATCATATCATTCATTATATGATTTCTATTGACGACGATGACGATGAGATGCAGAAGTGGGCGGATACATATAGCCACGGTCTGCGGAAAGCTAATGCTCATGTGATTAGTGCCCCCCGCGCTGGTAAGATTGGTTCTGTCAATCGTGATATGGAACATGCACCAGACGACTATGATATTGTTATGCAACCATCTGATGATTTTATTTGTCTGGTGGATGGGTGGGACAAGCGAGTCGTAGAGGAACTTGAAGCGTTCGACGAATATGATGGTGTTGCCTGGTTCTATGATGGGCATCAACCTAACATAGATACCATGTGCATTCTGGGTCGTAAGTATTATGAGAGATTCAACTACATCTACTATCCCGAGTATCGCACATTCTGGGCAGATAATGAATTCACTGAAGTAGCAGACCGCCTTGATCGATTGGTGTTCTCTAGAGAAGTGTTATTCGAGCATCGGCACCCGGACTGGACGCACTCACACGGGTATAGTGGTCAGAAGCAGGGTTACGACGAACTCTACCTCGAAAACGATAAACCAGAAGATCGTGAGTGGGACGACAAGTTGTTTCATGATCGAAAAGCAAGGAACTTTGATCTTGAGAGTTGATGCCAATGTACAGGTGAAGAATGAGGCTCTTCTGTTGGATCAAGTTTTACCTGAATGGGATTCGTATCCTATTGATCATTTCGTATTCTACGATGATGGATCATTTGATGGTACTGCTGATGTTATTCAGAGCAATCTAGAAAAGAATCGCTACACTATTCTCAGTGACTCCATCCATACTAAATTTCACGAAGCAAGAAATCGTTCTGCTATGTTGGAATACTCCCGCGATAATGGTGCGAATGTTATTGTCTCTATTGACGCAGATGAACTACTATCTGACCCATTCATTGATCAGTGGGACGGGATTATGTCCCAATCACTTGATCATAAACTGATGACCTTTCAGTGGAATGTGGTGGGTGACTTGGGGCATTATCGATGTGACCCAGCATACTATTCCAACTATCGCGACTTTATCTTTCCGGTGGAACATACTGGTAAGTTCGATCTATCTCTCGGCCGTTACCATTCCCCACGAACACCTAACATCAATGCGCCTGTCGGAACACTGCATGATGAATCCGCATTCGTCCACCTACAAGCACTCAATGTGAGGTTTTATGCCCTCAAGCAACTTTGGTACAAGACTTTCGAGTATCTCCACTATGATAAGTCAGTCGATCAGATTAACGCTGCTTATGATCCTGTGGTCAATGGTCTTGATTTTTGCTCTCGTGATATGCCTTCCCATATTCTTTCTTTGGATACGTTCGATTCGGGTGTATTCAGTCTCATCGAAAAAGAGCGAGGATACGTTGACTATATATTAGAGTACAGTGTCCCTGAATTGATTACGTTTGGTGAGGAGTATTTGAGATGAGATTTTCTAAGCTAGGCGATCTATATGAGAATGAGTTGTTTGCCCCAGCCGAACGCCGATATTGGTTTTTCCAGTTGCTTGTCTGGTTGGACGTGTTGGCACCTGAAATCCCAAAGTGTGTTATTGAGACAGGAACTAACCTCGGGTATGGTGCGTACACTTGGTCGATGTTTTTTGATGAGGTTCATACCGTAGAACTGTCAGAGCATCAATACAATAAAGCAAAGGATGTTTACGGTCTCGTCAACAATATCACGTTCTATAACGACACCTCCGATTCATTTCTTGCGGAAATTCTTCCGACGAGAACTGATCAATGTATCATCTTTCTTGACGCGCATGGATCTGGTGGTGATACCACATTCGATGATAGAGATGGTAGATTTGGTAGTCCGATTCTACGCGAACTCCAAATGATAAAGGAACATAGCACTAGGAATGATCATATTATATTGATTGATTATTTGGAGGATTGCGTCAAATTGCCCGGCTATCCAAACAAGGATGAGATTCGCGAAGCATTGAAGGATATCAATCCAGAATATCACATTGAACTCGATTTTCCCTCTCATCTTATGATGTCAGTCGGTGGAGTCGGGATGTCGATTGTACTATGAGTGATAACATCTTCTGGATGGTATCTGATAACTTTGGTGATGCGTTGAACCCTTACCTGTACGAGAAGATCACAGGGCGAGCCTCGGTGAATGTAGAGGCAAACTCAACAGACCCGCACCTAATGATGATCGGATCAATCCTAAACCACGCTAATAAGAATGCTATTGTGTGGGGATGCGGTCTAGCACGCTTGTCCGACCCAGTAGATCCCGCGTGTGACATTCGTTCGGTTCGTGGTCCCATCTCTCGACAGATTGCCATTGATCGTGGTGCTAAATGCCCTGACGTCTATGGTGACCCTGCTCTCCTCCTCCCCCGCTTCTATCCGGGAACCTCAACTAACGAGAATATGTTAGGTGTCATTCCGCATGTGGTTGATTACGCTGCCTGCCGAGATAGTTTCTCAAGGTATGATGGAGTGAAGATCATTGACCTAACACAACCCATCGAGACCGTGCTTGACGAACTCCTGACCTGTGCCAATGTCATCTCAAGTTCACTTCATGGGTTGATTGTTGCGGATGCGTATGGTATCCCTTCATACTGGGTGGAGTTCAGTCAAAATGTGTTGGGCGACTATACCAAGTTCTTCGACTACTTCGAGTCTGTCGGCATCAAGAAGTATCACCCTGTTAGGTTGAACTCGTTAGAGCATTTTGATTTTAGGTTATTCGAACCGGTTGATATGAAGGTTGATTTGGATCTTCTTCTCAATGCGTTTCCTTCTGAATATGTTAACAATTTTGTAAATAGGAGTGATGGATAATGAGTGAAAATCGTAAAAGAGCATTGGTATGTGGCGCAGGTGGATTTATTGGAGCCCATCTGGTAAAGAAACTGAAGCGTGAAGGGTATTGGGTTCGAGGAGTGGATCTGAAACATCCCCCTTATGCTCCTACGGAGGCGGATGAATTTATCATTGGGGATTTGAGTATTCGCGACGTGTGCGAAACAGTTCTCGATGATACCATTGATGATGTGTACCAATTGGCTGCTGACATGGGTGGCATGGGATTTATCGACTCGGCTGAAATCTCAATCATGACTAACAGCGCATTGATCAACAATCATATGATCAACGTCGCGGCGACTCGTCGTCTTCTTCGAAGATACTTCTTCTCTTCGTCTGCTTGTGTTTATGCTGATCAAGAGTTGGGGTCTCGTTGGATTTCCGAAGAAGAAGTTTATCCCGCGATGCCTGACAATGAATACGGCTGGGAGAAACTCTATGCTGAACGTATGGCACTCACTGTCGCTCGCAACACGGGTCTGGATGTACGCATAGCACGATTTCAAAACTGCTTCGGACCCGAAGGAACATGGGATGGTGGGAGAGAGAAAGCACCAGCCGCTATTTGCCGAAAGATCGCTCAACTTCCTACCAATGGTGGTGAGATTGATGTCTGGGGTAAAGGGGACGCTGAACGAAATTTCATTTATGTTGATGATCTCTGTGACGGAATCTACACCCTCACTCAGCAAGACATCATCAAGGTTCCGGTCAACATCGGAACTACTGAGATTGTGACTGTAAACGAACTAGTCGAGATGCTGGCAACGGTTTCTGGTAAGACAGTAACCCGAAATCACATTCCCGGTCCTGTGGGGGTTCTTGGTCGATATCAGACGGTAGACAAAATTAAATCGCTCGGATGGGAACCAAAGTTCTCAATGGTCAAGGGTATGGAAGTCACTTACAGGTGGGTAGAGGATCAAGTAAATGGAACATTCTGAATATATTTCTACGGTGAAGCGAGAGAGTGGATACTATCTCGTTGACTTTGAAAGTGTTGAGTTTGATTTGGAGCCAAGTGCAAAGGTCTTTGGTCCCTTCTTAACACTAGAGGCTGCCACTCGTTTTGCTAAGTATCTTGAATCAGGATATTCATCCGAGAGCGGAATGCTTTTTACCCAAGAAGAGGATGATGATTAATGAAGTTTTTGATCGTCCCATTATGTTCGGACCAGAACCACCCTCTTGAGGTTGTGCGATGCATTCAGAGCATAACAGACCAATACGAAAAGCCATTCGATATTGACATCAAGGTTGTCGCGAACACTAACGACCCGGATTATACCAAGAGAGTTCAGGTCGCGATTGGTGATGATTATGAGGTGATTCAGTCCGAGAGCAATGGTGGAAACGGTAAGGGGCATAATAGTGTCCTCAAGTTGTTCCGTGATACCTACGTCAAGGAGGGATATACTCACCTAATCATGATCGACGGTGACGACTATTTCTATCCCTGCGCCTTCGAAGCGATCGACGAACTCCTGATGCTCGACCCAGACATCGACTACTGCGGTGTTGGATCAAACGCAGACTCCGTTCGTCGGGGTCCGTCACCTGATGGTCGCAGTATGTTAGTTCGCCCTGGGATTCATCTCCATTCAAACTTCAACAACCGCTCCCCGATCCCGATGAACCCACTATATGACGGGCAAGCCTGCCCTGGAGGAGAGGTCACGCTGTTCTTGTCTGCCAAGGCAGTAGAATGTGATCTGATTCATTTGGAGTATCCTATGATCCCAGACGACTTCACCCATCTCCTATGGGCAGTTAAGCATCATGTTATGGGCAATCTCAAGTATGTTTCGACAGACTGCAATGATATCTATGTATATGATAAGACTACCGACCACGGAGTGACTAACGACCCCAACTTCAAGTTCGCTCCCTATCAGTGGCCCGATGGTGCGTGGCAATATGTTCTCGACAATTTTGCCGATATTGTTGGCATCACTCGCGGGCATATGCCCTTTATTACAATCCCCCAGATTATGTATCCGGGTGAGAAGCGAGACTTCGTTGATGACCAGACAATGACCTGATCTTTTTACTTGCCATTTTCGGTTTCCCCTTGACATATATACTCAGGGAGCTATAATATAGGTATAGACAAATCACACAGGAGCGACCAATGTCGCGCAAAAAGATTACAGCACCGATTATTGAAAACTGGGTAAACTTAACCGAAGATGAGCGCACGGAGGCAATCAAGAACCGTCCGCGCTGGTATCAGCAAAACATAGATGCGAAGGTGTTGCGGCAAGTATTCTTCGACTTCGTAAAGTCTACACTTACCCGAGAGCAGTATGATCTTGTCCGCGCCGGAACCCCATTCATCACCGACCTTGACGGCGCCATTGCTCATTGTCTCGCTGACGGATATGATCACGGGCCTTTCATTCAAAGGTTGCTCGGAAAACGCATTCCTGCGATCATTTCATATGTGCGAGATGATCAGAAAAGAAAGGCAGATCTTGACACTCTTCTTGGGCGCGAACCAAAGGGTGAGGTAAAGACCTTTACTATCCAAGAACGTATCGCCGAACAGACGCGGAATATCATCGGGCACATTGAAGGTGAAATTGATGCGTTCGTTGCCGATGGGTGCAAGAAGAGCAAGTTCAACATTGATTCATTCCTCGTTCATCATGACGTAAAATCGCCACAAGCCAAGCTGATCGTTGAGTTTCTTGATCGGAACATCGAAGAGATTAAACTCTTGTTGGAACGTAAGGACGAACAACTCATCGAAGCGTACTCTTTCCTCACCAAATCCAAACAAAAGAAGTTCTATGACTTTCTTTGTTCGATGAAAGATGCTACACTTGATCGTATCGATAAAGTCAAGAAGACTCGTAAGAAGCGCAATCGTAAGCTCAAGTCACCGCAGCAGCAGGTCTCGGCGCTGAAGTATCTTGTCAATACCGAAGATGGCAGTTTGAAGTCGATTGATCCGGCTAACATCATCGGTGCAAGTCAAGTGTGGGTATATGATGTCAAAACTCGTTTCCTATTTGAGTATAACTCCCCTGTCGGCATGTCTGTCAAGGGATCAACACTTCAAGACTTTGATGCGGACGTTTCGTGCGCCAAGAAGGTGCGAGATCAATATACCGATCGCATCACCACTGAAGTTATGACTGGAGGGAAGGTAAAGCTACGCCGTATCATGCCTAATATCGTTGCAAAGCAAAAGGAAGTAACCGGTCGCATCAATAAAAACCAAATTATTCTGAGGGTTATCCGATGAGCTTGATTGATCTATTGACAAAGCAAAATGAAATTGAAATTTATAATCTTTTCGAAAAAGCATATCAGCAGGGCGCAGACGATTTTCGAAACCAAACCAACACAAGTACAAAACCATTTATTGATAAGCTTGTGTTGGAGTTTGAAGAGATAATGAAATGAACATCTTTTATCTAGACTCTAGACCGCATGTTGCGGCTAAAGATCATTGTGATAAGCATGTGGTCAAGATGATTCTTGAGTCTGCACAGATGTTATGTACAGCCCATCGTGAACTTGATGGTGATGTGCCTGACGTGTTCTACAAGTCTACGCACAAGAATCATCCGTCCACTATATGGGCTCGTTCAAAGGCTGGAAATTATAGGTGGCTTTATGACTTGTTTGTGTCTCTCTGCGACGAGTATACTTATCGTTACGGAAAAGTTCATCTGAGTGATAAAAAGTTTCGTGCGAGTCTCTTGAGTCACCCAAGGAATATTTCCTTCGGTGATTATATTCAGCCCCCTCAGTGTATGCCAGATGAATATAAGTGTGATGATTCTGTTACAGCATATCGAAATTACTACATGGGTGACAAGGCTTACTTTGCCAAGTGGTCAAAGCGAGACAAGCCCAATTGGTGGAATGTATGATTTTAGTAGACATGAGTCAGGTTCAGATTTCTAACTTGATGGTAGGAATGAATACATATCTCAAGGGCATGAATATTGATGAGGGTCTACTTCGCCATATGATCCTCAACAGTCTCCGTGGTTATCGTAAGCGGTTCTCTGGTGAATACGGCGAGCTAGTTCTTTGCTATGATAGTCATTCTTGGCGCAAGGATAGGTTCGCGCATTATAAGGCCTCCCGAAAGAAGTCACGGAAGGACAGTGGTCTTGACTGGAATGAAGTGTATGAGACATTCGGTAAGATCGAAAACGATTTACGTGAAACTTTCCCGTATGCTACTGTTCGCGTTGATAGAGCAGAAGCAGATGATATCATTGGCGCTCTGGTATTCGATAAGTGCCGGATCGTTGGTGGAGAGAAGGTGATGATCATCTCTGGCGACAAAGATTTTCTTCAGCTCGGTAATCGCGGCGATGTTTCTCAGTATTCGCCGGTTCAGAAGAAGTTCTTGACGTGCGAATCTCCTGTTCGATATCTCGCGGAGCATATTTGTCGTGGTGATACGAGTGATGGCATTCCGAACATTCTGTCTGATGATGACACCTTTGTCGTCGATACTAAGCGTCAGACTCCGCTGCGCCAAGCTGCTCTGGATAAACTTATATCTATCGGTGATGATCATCATGACTATTCCGATAGCGATCCGAAGCTGATCAACGAGCGAACTATTCGAAACTATTATCGTAACGCCGATTTAATCGACCTTAGCCGAACTCCTGATGATATACGAGAACACATCCTAAATACATATAGGATAGAAAGTGAGGCTGCGGAAGAGCGTGGTAGGAAGAATCTCTACACATATTTCGTGGAAAATAAACTTATCAACTTGATCGACGTGATCGACGAATTTTAGGAGTATATGGTGCCGAATTTTACTGAGAATTTACCGGAATTATTTGAAAGGATCAATAAGGCCGAAACAGAAGATGAGAAGGTCACTCTTCTTCGTGGATATAAACAGCAGACTACTTTACATACAATTTTACAGTCTGCGTATGGAAATCTAACGTGGGCATTACCGGTAGGGAGACCCCCGTTCCGTGAAAGCGAATTGCCATACGGATTCGGTGGACTATTGGATCGGGAGATCCGCAAATTTGTGTATTTCTTTAATGAGCATCCGAGGAAGATAACCAAAACCACTCAGCGAGAAAGTGTTTTCATTCAGCTTCTTGAGAATCTCCATCCATCTGAATCCGAAATTGTTCTACAAGCCAAAGAGGGTGATATAATCGGAGTATCGCATGATATTGTATATAAGGCATTTCCCGTGCTAGTTCCGCCAGCTCCAGCCATTGCCGCTGTTGAGGAGAGCAGTATCATACAGGAACCGGTCGATGAAGTAAAGACTCAGGTGAAGAAGAAGGCTCCCAAAAAACGAACTCCCAAAAAACGAACTCCCAAAAAGAAGAAGGCAAACTAATGGCCAACCGAACTACACATTTAGACGACGACAAGGATGGGTTCACTGATTATAGTATGGACCGTAAAGAATATCGCCGCAACCGTCAGAAGAAAAAGAAGACGAAGACCAAGAAAACGAATAAGAATTATACTGACAATACAAATGAAGATGACGACCTTTCCTATGAGGAGTTTTTCCGACGATGAGTGACCCCCTTCATGTTTTATTTTTTGCTCTTGGTGCGTTAGTTATTATTTCCGCAGCAGTTTCTTATCGCCGAGGATGGAGGCAAGGCGCCAATGAAGCTGGTGATGTTCTTCTCGGTAAGATTATTGATGAAGGATATATGACTAAATCACAGGTTGAATTTTTATTCGAATGTGAGGTGGAGCTTGGCGAAAATTGATGATGTTAAAGCCGATGCCCAACGTATGCTTGACGAAGAAATTGAAGATGAAATTCAACGATTGCGCAAGAGCGTGATAGGTGAGTGTGCGCTCTGTCTTGGTTATGTGACAGAGTATGATGTCACATACGGAACTTTCGGGGCAGAATGGCGTGGTGAACTTTGCTATCACGCTGTCTGCCTGTCTGGAAAGATCGCCGTGGCGTTTTAATTCAGTTTGATATTTCCTGATATTGTCCCCCCTCGGGGGACGTCCCCAATAAAAATGAAGATTTTCCCTTGACTCTCGCCATCCCGTGCTTATATTATAGGTCTTGGTGGGAAGAGGTTTTCTCCCCCAAAACCGCATGTTTCTTGGTAAACATGACTCTGAGTTCACCTTTATTTTCCCCCGAGGGGGGTTTAGGGGTTGATTCCGCTGCCTATTTTGCTATAATTTAGGTGTTGATTGAGAGTGATTAGGAGAAAATATGAGTTACAGAAGTTTGCAGGATGTCGCGGATAGCGTCAATTCGTTTGCCAAGGTTTCCGTTTCGGCGAAGGAACGGCTCGCGAAGCTGCTCGCTTCGGAGAATATTACTGTTATCCATGATGCTAAGTACGATACTGCCGCGTTCGATGTTAGGGACCGTGTTTTGTATCTTCCGGTTTGGAAAGATATGTCGGCTGATCTTTATGATCTATTCGTCGGGCATGAGACGGGACATGCGCTCTATACTCCCGATGGTGATTTTTTCGAGACTTACACCCCAGGGCAGAAAGCTTATCTCAATGTCGTCGAGGATGCTCGGATTGAGAATGGGCAGAAGAAAAAGTTTCCCGGGCTTCGTCGTCCGATGCGCGCTGGTTACTCTGGGTTAGTTGATCGTAAATTCTTCGGTGACATTGATGACGTGTCATCACTTCCGTTGATTGATCGGATTAATCTCAAAGCCAAGCTTGGTACTGCGATTGATGTTCCTTTCACCGACGATGAGCAAGCGACATTTGATCGTGTTATGTCTCTTCGATGCTCCGATAATGTCGAGCGCAATGCTGAACTCTTCGAAGAAGCTAGGTCGCTCGCGATGGAACTTTGGGAAGACGCTCGCGATGAGTCGCAGACCGATACTCATTCTGATGGTGGTCGCGGCGAGTCCGGTTCCGCTGACGATTCTGATGAATCTTCCGGTGATTCCGGTGATTCCGGTGGTGACGATTCTGATGAATCTTCCAGTGATTCCGGTGATGACGATTCCGGTGATGATTCTAATGATTCCGGTGATGATTCTAATGATTCCGGTGATGACGATTCCGATAACGAGACTTCCGGGTCTGGTGACGAGAATGGCGAGTCGGATTCTGCTTCGGATTCTGATACTGACGATTCTGGTGATTCAAACGATGCTGGCTCTTCGGGTGACGATGATTCGGATTCTGAATCTGATGACTCCGATGACTCTGCTTCCGATTCGGGTTCGAGCGACGATGATTCGAGCGACGATGATTCTGATAATGATACTTCAGACGCAGCGAGCAATGGCCTTGAAGCGAACGAAGATCCAACCTCTTTGACGCATGACTCATTCCGAGAGAATGAAAAATCACTTTCCGAGGGAAGTGATTCTGGTGATATACATCTCGTAAATCTTACGGTGACTAGTTCTTCGGATATCAATCCTTCCGATCATATCATCTATGCTCGCGAGCATGTCGAAGCTTCACTTGATACGATGGTTCATTCGATTCGATACCCTTGGGACTCGGATGACGAGGAACGGACTCCGAGTCCAGCGGCCAAGGATGAGATTGTCCAGAGTCGTCGATATCTCGATTCGGTGACGCGCAAAGGTGTTGGGGTACTCGTCAAAGAATTTGAGATGAAGAAAGCTGCGGATGCATCCAAGCGCGCGATGACGGATGCTACTGGAACTATCGATACCAACAAACTCCACTCATATAAGTGGAACGAGAATATATTCGCCAAGAATACAATCACCCCAGACGGCAAGTCTCACGGGCTTGTCATCTTCATTGACTTCTCTGGGTCGATGTCTATTAATATGGACGGTACCATTCAGCAACTCTGGTCGCTGATTGCCTTCTGCGATAGGGTGTCTATTCCATACGATGTGTATTCATTCACAAGTTCAATTTTGCAAAATCGGTCGGCCGATACTGGGAAGTTCGCGGACGCATTGAATCGAACTCTTGATCGCGTGATGAAGCGGCCGCGACACGAGCGAAGAGGTACGCTTGGTTCTGGTGGTGATGTGACGCTGATTCAACTCATTTCGTCGCGAGATAGCAAGACCATTCGATCTTGTTCGCGCGATGTTTTGGCGGGACTTCGAAGTTTTTGGTACACGCAATATAACTCGTCTGGTCACTCTGCCATATCTATACCGAATTGGTTGCAGCTTGGTGGGACTCCATTGAACGAAACTACTCTTCTCGCTTCGCGCATTGTGAACGATTTTCGTTCTGAGACGGGTGTTCAGCTTATCAATACGGTTTTCTTGACCGATGGTGCTGGCCAGCGGACATTGCAGCAACATGGTTATAATACCACGTTCGTTGCTCGCGATCCTGATACGCGACGAGAGTATATTGTAGATACCAAACGACGAGGTATGGGTGAAACTGAAGCTCTCACTAATATTCTTCGGGATCGAACGGGCTCTAATGTTGTCAACTTCTTCATCATGAATGGTGAGAATCGCAAAGCATTTGCTCAAGTTCTTGGTATCGTCGATGGGGATACACTCGCGGCTCGTCGCGAGAAGAATGTGCATATGACGATCGCTGGCATTATGGCCATTCCCACTAACAAAGAAAAGTATGATGATTACCGCAAGCGTGGTGGAGTGACGATTATCAACTCTGCTCTGGGATACGATCATCAGTACATAGTCAAGTCTGATTCGGTTGATGAGGATGCTGATCGTATGGACATCGAGGCGGGTGCCACAAAGGCTAAACTGAAGAAGGCGTTTGTCAAAGCCCGATCTGGTGGTAACATGGCTCGTCGCGTGTTGGCGGACTTCACTTCAATCATTGCGGTGTAGTTGCCATTTTCACTTTTTTTAATCTGAAGGTTGACTCGTCGAAGTCGATGAGCTATCCTTCAGGTAATGAATCGGGGCAATGTGTCCCCCCACATTAGGAGTCCATTTTATTATGGCAAAGCAAAAAGTTTTTGAACGTGTCCTTGAGGTTCTTATTGCCGCAGATGGCGGAGCAGTCACGAAAGAATATCTCCTGAAAGAACTCGAAGGCGATATCGTTGCCAATAGAGTTTCTACTTATTTTTGGGAAATCAAAACGAAGGCAAAGATCGAAGTCGAAATGATCAAGGACGGACGAAAGGTTGTTGGTTATCGTCTCCCTGTTGCAGCGGCTCCGGCCCCCGACGGCTCGGCGCCTGATGTACCCAAAGTCAAGACTTTCGACTATGTGACGGATGTTCCGGTCACCCAGCCCTTCTATGACGGATCGCTCGCGACGAACGACAACTAACAACGAAGGAATTCAGATGACCGTACTCATGAGACTAACCGAGTCTATTACAAATAATATGAAGCAACAATTCCGCCCATTAGAGTGTATTTGCGGATCATCCGACATCGCTCTAGTTGAAGGTGACAACTGCACCACTTGTCTGCGGTGTGAAGGGTGTGGTCATAGCGGGCCCGGATCTCATGAAGCGGATTATGTTTCATGTGTATTGGACTGGAATGTGCAGATATCTCACTTTGAGGATCTTCTTGAAACACTTTGACCGACCGATTATTGATTTCTTTATCGCATATATATTACAGGTGGGATTGTTCGGTGGGATTTGCCTAGCGCTCATATTGATATGCATATAAGTTTTATCGGAGAGATAGCCAAGTGGTTGACGGCACCGGTTTTGAAAACCGGCAGGGTGAAAGCCCTCGTGGGTTCGAATCCTACTCTCTCCGCCAGCTATTGAAATCACTAACAAAGGAGACAAGAAATTGTCTGAACAACATATGGGCCTTCGCGAGAAGGTGAGAAAGGGGATCGTATCCCTTGATGAGGCGATTGAACTCGCCAAGGATTATAACAAGGACATCCAGAAGTGGTTGTCTCGTCGTAAGCAGTCTGGCGTGAAGCCGGCTTCAAAGGGAAAGAAGTCGAAAGGATAACATTTTTTGCGGGGCATAGCTCAGTCTGGTAGAGTGTCTGCTTTGGGAGCAGAAAGCCGCAGGTTCGAGTCCTGCTGCCCCGACCATCATGCCGACTTAGCTCAGCTGGCCAGAGCGCCACACTTGTAATGTGGATGTCGCCGGTTCGAATCCGGCAGTCGGCTCCATATGGACCCTTAGCTCAGTTGGTTAGAGCGCCCGGCTCATAACCGGATTGTCCTCGGTTCAAGTCCGAGAGGGCCCACCATTCAGTTGAATCTGGCATCACTAAATAGATGAAGGAGGTAATCCATGTTTCGACTAATCATTATCCTTTCATTTATTCTTGCGATGCCATCACAGGCTGATATATATGACGTGGAGATCGTCCGCATCATAGACGGTGATACGGTAGTCATCAAAGCACCATTTCTACCATCACCCCTGAAGCCTGAGTTATCGGTTCGTGTGTTCGGCGTAGATACCCCGGAGAAGAGCTGGAGGGGTCAATGTGAGTATGAGCGCACGCACGGAGAGCTGGCAAGTATGTACACCGCCTCTTTGATAGAAACTACATCAAAGCATCAAATTGATTTGATGAAATGGGATAAGTTTGGCGGCCGCGTCCTCGGTGACATCATCCTCGACGGAAAGAGTTTGAGAAACCTACTTATTGAGAATGGTTATGCGAGAGAATATTACGGAAAGAAAAAGAAAAGTTGGTGTGAAGGTAAGGGCTAATATGGATTTCAACTTACTGGTTCATGGACTTAATGCCCTTAAAGATGAGCGCTTGCGCGATTCAATGAAGGATTGGGTATCACATACTATGCTCCCGACAATAGTTGAACATAATGTGTCTCTGAATATCACCGAAGATGAAGTGATCGATTGCGCCGGGACTGGTGTTGGTGGGTACTTTCAGGATGATGAGCCTGCTGTTCTTTCACTTGCGTTAGGTGCCCGGACTTGGGTAGAGACACTCATCCACGAGTTTGCACATCTTACTCAATGGAAAGATAACGCAGAATGTTGGTTGGCCGGCACTCTGGATGATGGATCGGACGCTGGCAGTTTTGTTGATTATTGGTATGCGGGTCACGTTGAACTGAACAAAGAACAACTCGATCGATACTTCGCTGCGTTGATTTGGGTTGAGCATGACGCAGAGATTCGGGCTCTCAAGATGATAAATAAACATAAAATTCCGATTGACGTAAAGATATATGCTCAGAGAGCCAATGCTTATCTTCTTGGATACCACGAGTTCCGCCGTCGCCGGTCGTGGAGTGTGCCAGGAAAAGCGCCGTATCTGTTTGATTCTATTACCCAAGAGATGCCCACTGACTTGAAGACACTTGATTACTACGATATGAAAATCGTGACTTCTAAAATGAAAAAACTATACGATGAATGTTTTGAAGAATAGGGAGAATATCAAATGCTTCTAGAACATAAAAAGACAAGATGCTCCACTTGTGACAAGGTGACGAAGCATCAAGATTTAGGTAATAAACTTCCCAATACTGTTCGATGGAAGTGTGATGAGTGTGGAGCGAGAAACATAATTGAAGTATCAACCCCCGCGAGTGATAAAGAGTTTCTAACTGAATAGGAGTATATAATGGCAGGAGTGAAAACGACCCGGCTGGGTTCTGGTGGCCAGGCGAGATTTTACTATGAACGTAATACGGACAATAAGCTAACCCATGTCCTCATTGTTGATAATGGAAAACGCTCTTGGAGTTGGGCAGTTCGTGAAGGTGATGATTATCGTTATATTGATGCCAAGGATTATGAACTACGATGATCCTTGGGCTTGAAATGTGGATTCTTGATGTGCTTGGTCACATTGGATATATGTTTCTTGCCTTTGGTATGTATCTGCTTGCCCGAAAGAATATGTTCGGGTGGGTATGTCGTGGTGTCGGAGAGTTAGTGTGGCTCTTCATTGGCATCGAAATGCAAATGTCGTCCATATGGTTCTGGGGGTTCATGTTCCTGGCACTTGAAATATATGGATTTTTATCTTGGAAAAAGTTGAGAAACTGACTATATATATTACTAGTAGTTTCCAAATATAGGAGAGATTGAAATGAGTAGTGAAGTGATTGAAACCGAAGTGATTGAAACCGAAGTGATTGATGACGTTAGTGATGACGCGAGTGAAGCTGAAGTGAGTGACATTGACCCTGATGTATGGGATCAGGTACTTTCGCAGGATACTGAAGTGGCAACGAAGGTGTGGGTTTGTACCTATTCGTTCCCGGTCAATGTCGATAATGAAGGCAATGATCTTCCTGATGGTGAAGTTGCCAGAGCGGGTGAGACATTTGCAGCTATATCAAAGTCAAACGCACTCACTCGACTTTTCAATGTAATCATGTCAGTTGATGCGAGCGTAACAGGATTTGAATTGGATATTGATGAAGAGAAGGAAGACTGGCAGATCAATGTGGTCAAACAATTCTTCACTCGTGAGAATGTTAACTTGAGTCTGACGCTTGTCGATGTGATTTAATGGGATCATCCAAGAAATCTTGGGGCCCGCCAGCAATCAAACTCGGTCGAGGAAAAGCCCGGCAGGATACTATCACGGCAATTTTTCGTATGATTGATGAGGGTCGGCTAGCCGCAGATATGCTTGATGATTCGGCGTTAATCGAAGTTGTCAATCTCCTAACACCACAATACGCAGAGTACGGAATCCGACGAGAAGAACATCATCGTATGGTATATGAAGTCTGGGACAAAATAAAGGCGTGGTTGGAAGGTGAAGATTGATGCCCAATTACGAGTATTCGTGTAAGGGGTGTGATAACACATTCACTGAGATGAGTCGCGTTGATGATCGCGAAGCACCTTGCAAGAAACCATGTAGTGAGTGTGGCGAAGAAGTTCACCTGTTGATTTCAAAAACTAACTTTATCCTCAAGGGCAAAGGTTGGTACAAGGATGGATATTAATGCCCATATATGATTATGAATGTAAGGGATGTGGTGACACATTCACCGAGATGTCCAAAATCGTGGATCGACTTGCTCCGTGTGAGCAGCCATGTAATGAGTGCGACGGAGAGATCAAGCAGTTGATTAACATGCCGATGATTGTTGATCCGGTTCGATTGGGTGTGGTGAAACCATCATCTGAGTTTAACGATGTGTTGACGCAGATTCACGAAAGCACTTCTGGTTCCAAGCTCGGAGAAAAGCTACAGGGATCGCGCCCCGAGAACACGGGGGCGTCGAATGCCAAGGCTCAGAAAGCAGCTCGGAAGTTTATTGCTAAAGCAGCCAAGGGTGATTCTAAATGAAGTTTGTTCATAAGCCAATGAAAGAGTTGTCAGTTCATGAGGGAATCAAATGTGAGTATTCCACTGGATCGAGGAGATACATTGTCGATCATGATGGAGAAACAAAACACTATCCTTCGGTTACGACTGTTCTAGCAAATGATCCCGAGAAAAATAAGTCTCTAGCTGCATGGCGAAAGCGTGTTGGTACTGATGAAGCTAATCGGATTTCCAAGAATGCCACAACTCGCGGCGAGATGGTTCATCAAATGTGCGAAGATCATATCAATAACTGCAAGGATTACTTGTCGTATCGACATGATGCGAATGCGATGTTTCTTGACTTAAAGCCAAAACTTGATGCTAATGTTGGGTATGTTGTAGCCCAGGAAGTTCCGCTGGTATCGCATGTGCTTCGCCTTGCTGGTCGCGTTGATTTGATCGCAGAGTGGGATGGTGAGTTGGCAATCATCGACTTCAAGACTTCAAGCAGACCGAAGAAAGAAGAGTGGATCAAGGACTACTATAAACAGATCGCGGCGTATGCTGCTATGGTATATGAGATGACTGATATTATCATAACAAAGGGTGTTATTCCTATCACAGTTGAGCATGACAGCCCACAGATATTCATCTTTAATCCGTGGGATCACATTCGTGCGCTCCACGCTGATGTTGAACGATACGAGGATATGTTTGTATGAGAGGGTATGCTGCTTGGTGGACACTTTGTTTTGGGTTCTTCTTTGGATGGTGTTCTGTTCAGTTCGCTGCGGGGTGGAAGTTAGAAATCGCTCTGGTCGATCCTCCATCTGAGCTTGAACTTATTATTCAAGGTGCGTTGATTGATGAGATGTTCAGCTATCCAACCGATCATGGGTATGATGATGAGTATTACCCAGACGAGGAAATCGAGATACACTGTCTTCAAGAAGCCATTTACTATGAAGCTGGCAATCAGCGTCGTGTAGGAAAGCGCGCGGTCGCTGAAGTGATTCGCAATCGCGTAATTTCTGCTCGGTTTCCTGACACCTACTGCGAGGTAGTGAGTCAACCTAATCAGTTCTCTTTCACATTATTCGAAAACGATTACAATCTCGACCGCCGAGCGTGGCAAGATTCGGGGGATATCTCTGTGGATGTGTTCTATAAGGATGACACTGAACTCGATGCTATGTGGTATCATGCTGATTATATTTCTACTCCTGGCTGGGCTACTCGGCTAAATCGAGTTAGTCACATTGGCCAGCATATTTTTTACGAGGAACTCTAATGTTGAACCTGAAAGAAGATGTAGTCAATCGAAATCATTTTTCCAAGATGGTAGAAGACCACATCAAAAAATGCCCTATGCCTTACATGGATGCCATTCTTATTTGCGCTGGGAAGTGCGGCATCGAACCAGAGATGGTGTCACGGCTAGTGAGCCCCACCATTAAAGACAAGTTAGAATCTGAAGCTACAGACCTGCGATTGCTGAAGGTAGGATCGCAACTGCCGCTTTAGTTGCCAATTTCACAGAGGTACTTGACTTCTGCTGAAAATCGTGTATAATATACACAATAGGAAATGCTACGAATGTGGGTTTCCATGAACACCAACTCGCTTAACAAAGGAGATGTAACAATGGCAAATTATTTTAGACCTGATTTTGTTGGATTTGATCGGCTTTTCACCTTGCTCGATCAGGCTGCGCCAAAAAGATCTATTTCAAATACAGCATTCCCAGCATATAACGTGGTTAGATCTGGTGATAATGAATATCGCGTTGATCTTGCTCTTGCTGGATATGTAGAGGAGGAATTAGATGTATCAGCCGAGCCCGGCATTCTTACTGTAGAATCTAACCGGGATGTCACCGACGCAACCGACGAAGGTGGAATCATTCTACACAAGGGAATTGCTGAACGCAATTTCCGACGACAATTTACATTAATGGATAATATAGAGGTAACGGGAGCAAACTTTGTGAACGGCATCCTTTCCGTTTATCTTGTGAACGTTGTTCCCGAGAAGGAGCAGCGCCGCAAGGTCGTAATTGGATCTGGTGATGCACGCGGAGTCTTTAATAAGGCCAAAGAATTGCTCACTGAATAGAATATTAGTATAACTTAGTAGATAAGGAAAGTCCCCACCCTTCGGGGTGGGGCATCTTATATGAATGCAATCGAAACCTATCAGATGTTCCGGGCCCTTCAGTTACATTTCAAGGGAACTAACTATGACTATGTGAAGTACCAAGGTAAGGTACGAGTTGATCCCGACAAGTTCAGCACCCGGCGAGATCGATTTCACTACGAAAAGATTCTACGCAAGCATCAGGGTAAGCGCGAAGACATTGAACAGTTCTTCGTCGCGAATCTACACGATAACCCTGGCGTATGGGTCGGGACACTAACTACCCCCGAAGCAACGAAGCTATACAAGGAATGGCAATCCTATCAGGAGAGCATTTCATATCACTTCAAGACAGAGATGGAACAACTAGCGGATGATATGCCCGAGGGAATGTCACATAACGAGATGATCATTACTCGCGGAGACCATCCATATCTGCTTGAAAAGTTTTACGAGGGCATTGTGAGCCCTTGCTCGCTGATTCAAATGAATCTGGTGATGAAGTTCTTTCCCCTATGGGATCGAACGATCGATGATGGAATCCTTTGGCCTGACACTCGTGTTAAGCTAAACAAACTTGCCCCTTTCGTCAATGCCAATTTGGAGAAGACGAAACTGGCATTGGTCAATGCGTTTTCATCGACTAAATAGTAGCGTGGACATTCCACAATACAACGTAATACAACGAAATATAGGAGAATACAACAATGGGTTTTGCAGACCTCAAGAAGAACAGTAACATTGATCGCCTCTCACAGGCAATGGATAACCTCGATAAGAAGAAGAGTTTCAGCAATGGCGATGATCGTCAGTGGAAGCTCACGGTCGATAAGGCAGGAACGGGACACGCTGTTATTCGGTTTCTCCCGGCCCCCGACGGCGAGGATCTTCCGTTCGTTCGTATCTGGGATCATGGATTCCAAGGACCGGGTGGGTGGTACATCGAGAAGTCGCTGACGACTCTTGAGCAGAAAGATCCCGTATCCGAATACAACAGCAAGTTGTGGAATGCGGGAGATCAGGACGAAGCGCGAAAGCAGAAGCGCCGACTCAGCTATCACTCCAACATTCTTGTTGTTGATGATCCGGCTAACCCGGACAACAACGGCAAGACCTTCCTCTTCAAGTATGGGAAGAAGATCTTCGACAAGGTTCAGTCGGCGATCAACCCGGAGTTTTCGACAGACGAAGCCTTCGATCCATTCAACCTTTGGTCCGGTGCTAACTTCAAGCTGCGAGCAAAGAAGGTTGCTGGATATCGTAACTATGACTCGTCCGAGTTTGCTGCGCCAAGTGAAGTTGGTGCAGATGACGCAGAACGTGAAGCGGTTTGGAACAATGAATATTCGCTTCAGTCTCTCGTCGCGCCAAACGAGTTTAAGTCATATGACGAACTCAAGGCTCGACTGAATCAGGTGCTTGCGCTTGATGTTGCTGATGCTGCTCCCACAGCAGTGGCCTCGAGGCTTGTGGTTGCGGAATCTCCGTCACTTCCGACGGCGGAACAGTCGCTTGGTAATAGCGACGAGGCCGATGATGGTCTTGACTTCTTTGGAGACTTGCTCAAAGAGTAAAGGTATAGTCAGCAGATTCAAATTTGAATCTTGAATCGAACCCCCTCTCACTCTTTGGTGAGGGGGGGTTTTCTTTTTACGCACTAAATAGTTGTATGGCATACCGTGGTAAATGGCAACCAAATAATAAGGCTAAATATGAAGGTAATCCTACAAAGATTATCTTCCGTTCTCTATGGGAACGCGCAGCTTTTAAATGGTGCGATGACAATAAGAATATACAATCTTGGAGTAGCGAAGAGATTGTGATACCATACAAAGGCATCGATGGTCGGTTCCATCGTTACTATATGGATCTGAAGATCACTTGGAATGACGGAACGACTACACTAGTAGAGATCAAACCGGAGAAGCAGACAAAGCCTCCGAAGAAGCCGAAACGACAAACAAAGCGATATATCACAGAAGTTAGGACATTCGCTACAAACTCATCAAAGTGGATTGCCGCGAAGGATTATGCTGAGTGTCGCGGTTGGAAATTTGAGATATGGACGGAAAAACAACTCCGAAGTCTCGGAATGAAAATCTATAGGTAAATAAATGGCACAAATTGTATTCGCAAAGATTTTAAGTGACGCTCAGCGGGCGGGGGTGATGCAGAAGTCTCTCGCCTCGGCCAATCGGTGGTTTTATGGTAAGTTGCAATCATTTCGTCGCGTCATACGCATTCCTGATCAGGGACTAGAAACTAACAGAGATGCACAAGCAGCTCCGAAGATTAAAATGGAGATGGTGGGCAATCTCTATTTCTTTAGTTATGACCCACTGAACGCTAAAACTATGCCATACTATGATAGATTTCCTCTTGTGATGCCGTTTGAGACGACTAATGATGGTATTATCGGTATCAACTTTCATTATTTACATCCAATTCATCGAGCAATTCTGATGGATCGCATTTTGGAGTCGTTTGAGAATGAAAATGACAAACGTCGGGTGCTAAATCGTACTAGATTTTCATATGAAATGCTAGAAGCTATGGGTGCGCGTTATAAATACTATAAACCCGCCATCAAGAGATATAAGTTTCGACAAATGCGATCAAGAATGTTGATGTTGGATGAGGAAGAGTGGAAAACATCAATATTTCTTCCAGTCCATCGATTTGTTGGGGCAAAAGATGCGCAGGTATGGTCTGACAGCAGAAAGCAGTACAATAAGGGGTAACGAATGCCATTCGGAATCGATCAATTTAAGGCAGAGATCAATAGACGCCGTGGTATAGCAAGAGCATCCAACTTTCGTATGTTGATGACAGGAGGTGTCCTCAAAAACTCAAGTGCCAGGGCCCTCGCTCTACTGCTTAACTCTGCTCAGATCCCCGGACGGGCCCTTCAGACGATTGATGTCGCTACACACGGTCCCGTGCGGAAACAGCCATATGGGATAAGCAATTACGACGATCTAGTGGTAAATGTTTATTGTACGAACGAGAACCTATTTCCTCGCGATATGTTTCAGGAATGGCAAGAGATAATTTCCAACTCAAATAATCATAACGTAAACTATTTTGATCAATATGTTTGTGATATTGAATTGGAATCTTATGATGAAGCGGGGGATGTTAATTTTTCTTGTCGATTTCAGGATGCATATCCAATATTCGTGGCACCCCTTCAGGTTGATTGGTCGGCGGGCCAGCAGATACTAAATCTGAATGTGTCGTTTTCATATCGTAAGTGGCAGATGTTGCCGATCGGCGGGAAGCCATTCGGTAACAACCTCAATGTCAACTCACTCTATCCTAATTTTGATCTGGGTGGATTTGTGGATAACAATGCAGTTGGAATTGTTGATCGAGCGAGCGGCCAACTCTTTAGTAAAATCAAGACTGGTGGACGATTTTTAAGCAACTTATAAGACGGAGTATAATATGAGCCTACCTAGAATTAAACAACCATTATATAGAATGACAATTCCATCGACAGGAGAGGAGATTCAATATAGATCTTTTTTGGTAAAGGAGGAGAAGATTCTCGTATTGGGGATGGAGTCAGGAGAAACTGTAGACGTTACAGATGCAATCACTCAGGTCATCAATAACTGCATTGTAACCGAAGGCGTTTCTGTTGATCGACTAGCATCCTTTGATGTTGAGTGGATATTTCTGAACCTGCGACTTCGTAGTGTTTCTGATGTAATGGACTTGAAAAGTCAATGTTCGAAGTGTGAATCGTCTTTTGAGTTCCAAGTAGATCTGAAAGATATTCCACCACCAAAACCGACGACGGCTTCAAATAAGATTCAATTCACAGAGGATATTGGTATTGTTTTGAAGTACCCGACCCTCAATAGTGCTTCTGGTGTCATGACGGATAATAGTATTGACTCAGCGTTCTCTATCATTGCTTCCTGTATTGATAAGATATATGATAAAGATGCTGTATATGACAGCAAAGATCACGATAAGCAAGAACTTGTTGATTGGGTGCTTGAGTTGTCTCAGCCCTCGTTTGCTATGATTGAGAAGTTCTTTGAAGACTTACCAGCAGTTAGATATGAGAAAGACATACCTTGCCCATCTTGTTCGGAATCAAACAAAATTATACTGGAGGGGCTCGATAGTTTTTTAGGCTAATCATGGCATACCAAAGTACAGTGAACTACTATAGACTGAATTTTGCCATGATTCAGATACATAAGTATAGTCTAACCGAGATCGAGAATATGGTTCCATTTGAGAGAGACTTGTACGTTGAACTTCTGCTGCAACATTTGGAGCAACAGAAAGAAAATAATCAATAGCAGCAAAGAGGATGATTAAATGGAAGATAATAAATCCAACCGGGCTCTAGGCCTTGCTGACAAAGCAGCCACCGGAACGGCCAGGATGGCCAGGGTGGCACAAGGCTGGGGCGAGTTCGGCGCTGAGAAGATTGGTGTTGGGGTCAACAAGGCCGCAGCTCGGTTTGGTGAAACTTCGGGAGATATTAGTATGCCGATTATAACCGGCGCCGCAGAGAGGGCGGCAGGTTTTGCGACTGGATTCGTCGGTAAGGCCTACGAAATGGCGATGGGCGGTGGAGATAAGATGATAGATGTGGTCAAGGGATTGAGGAAGGTCAAGGATAGCACAGATGATGTAATAGAAAATACGGAAGAGACGAACGAAACCCTAAATGCCATGCAGAAGATCATGGAAAATGACAGTCGGGCTGCGAGAGAAGTTGCTAGAGAAAAGAAGGGGAGGAAGGGTGCGCATCTTAGTCTTGTCAAGAATAGTGATGTAGATGGTGATGATGAATCGAAAGGACTGTTCGGCTGGCTCGCGGGCCTGAGCGCGCTTTTGCTCACTAACTTCGGAACCCTCAGCGAAATTGTGGAAGGGATGTTTCGTAATTTGGGTACAAGACTTTCAAAGGCATTAACGCCGTTTCTTGATGATACTCTGAGACCCTTTTTCGATAAGATCGGAAAGAGACTAACTCTGCTTATTGATGATACTCTGAGATTTTTCGATAAGATCGGAAAGAGACTAGCTCCGTTTATTGATGAATGGATCACGCCAATTCGCGAACGAATGGCGAAAGGGATATCTGGTGTATTTGAAACTATCATTAAGAAGTTTCCAATATTGGCAAAGTTTTTTACAGCCGCGGCACCCAAGGCAGCCCCGGCGGCCGCCCCGGCGCTGCTGAAGGCGGTCCCGAAGATCGCCCCGGCTGCCACAAAGGCAGCCGCGCCTGGTTTCTTCAGTAAAGCGTTAGGTGTGGTAAAGAATGTGGTCCCAAAGGTTTCAGGCCTGGGCGGCATGGCGTTGAGGGGGTCGATGACTGTTCTCAAAAAAATTCCCGTCATTGGACCCGTAATTGAAGCCTTTTTTCTGCGCGGTAAGTATAACGATCTAAAAGCAGCCAAGGACAGCGGCTCCATCACCGAAGAGCAGTTCAAGAATATGATGATTGTTGAGATTATGTCTGCTATTGGTTCTATGGTCGGGGCAGGCGCAGGCGCCGTCGCGGGCGGCGGGGTTGCCTCGATACCGCTTGCGGTCGGAGGTTCGATTGCCGCGTCGAGTGCCGCGAGAGCGATGGCGATGAAGGTAACAGGTCTGACTAGCGAGGATTTTGATAAAGTTGCTACAGCAAGCGACAAAGCGGGTAGCGACGGTGGGAATACTACAATCATTGATGCTTCAGTAACTACCGATCAATCAACGACCACGACAGATAGTGGTTCTGGTCCGATTCATACTCCAGCACCCCCGGTTGCTGGCGTCACCCACGAAGCGGCATAGGGAGTAGATACAAATGGCAGAAGATGACGAACCCGAAATTTCTTTGGCGCAGCAGACTCTAAATGCGTCCGCCGATGTCGCGGAGGCGGCAGGAGCATTTGCCGGGGACACGATCGATTTGGCCTCTGAGCAGATCGGAGCAGAACGGGATGCGTTAAATGCGCTATATCTAGATAAATATAAAAACTTTTTCCTTCAGTATCCTGCGAATGTAGATAATGCGGTCGAAGAGCGTCATTGGATTCGATTTGACGTTCAGGAAATCAAAGGCCAGACGCTTGAAACCCCCGACACCAAGGATGATGATAAGCTAAAGGAACCATTCGATTCAAAGTTTGGTGGTGCGTTTGGAAAGGCAATAGAATCGGGAGTAGAAAGGGCAGTCGGAGGAGTCAAGTCTGCGATCAATGTTCCTGGCCAGCTCATCACGAGGACGGCCAATGAATTTCTAAACGAAATCCCGGTGGCTGGTGGATTAGCAAAACAGTTTCTTTCTGGTTCAAATGAGTCAAAAGCTAGGGGGCTTGGTTCTATTCTACTTTATGCTCCCTTCAGTCGAACTGACACTGCTGGATTTCAATGGCAGACAAACCAATCAACTGGATTTATAGGGCAGAAATTTTCAAGCGGGGTTAAAGGAATATCAAAAACAGTTCGTGATGTAGCGAATGCCAGCGCCTCGGCATTGCGCGGAGACGCGGCGGCACAGGGGTCATTCGCAGCGGCCGTAGGCACTTACGGCGCATTGTTTGGTGCAGATGAGATTAGCAAGGCTACTGGAGGTTTCGCTCCTAAAGTCCGCGATCAATTGCTTAAATCCGAAGGCGTGGCGTTCAATAATCACGTTGAGTCATTCTTTTCGGATGTACAAATGAGAAGCTTTGAATTTACTTTCCAACTATCACCTCGTACTCCAAGTGAAGCGCGCGAGATTCAACAGATTATTAAGATGTTTAAGTACGCTGGGCATCCTGCGCAATATGAAGGTCTATCTGGCGTCTTTTTTGCGTATCCGCAGGTATTTGACATTGAAATATACAACCAAGACCAGACTCATAAAATTGGCACATCAGCACTCACCGGAATGTCAACTACATATGGTGGAGACACGCGCAATAACACATTTTACGACAATCATCCGGTTCAGGTCAATCTATCATTACGGTTCACTGAGCTTGAAATTCTTGACAAGGACAAGGTTGATAAGGGATTCTAAATGCCAAAACAATTCTTTAACTCACTACCACTCGTCGGATATGACATCAACAATGATGGTAATATTAAGACCGCCACGAATATTCTGACACGAATAGCAAGGAAGGCAAGTCTTGCGATAGAAGGTTCTATATTCTATAACTATCCAATGCAAGATGGAGACACAGTTGAGATCATCGCAGATAAATATTACGGGAATCCAAAGTACCACTGGGTAGTAATGCTCATCAACAATGCGCATCATAACGTATATGATTTTCCATTGAACACAAGAACATTTGATCGATATATCGTGGACAAGTATGGATCATATGAGGAAGCGGTAGGCATTACAAAGACACTATCAGACGCTAACACATATAGCTCGTTTGGTGTATATTCAGAAACTCACAATGAAATTCAAACAACGAGTAACAACCCTCTGCTTGTAAGTGGTACAATTCCAGCCGGAAGCACCACCACGATCAAAGCTACAGCCGCGAGCGATCCATTCTCTACATTGGGAGTAGGGAACATGGTTGAATTGTTTGTGCCTAGTGCATGGCATGATGTCAATAATAATACATCAGAGATGCTGGGATACTCACATCCCGCAGAGATTCTTGCAAAGTCTACGCGAAGTGATGGTACATATGCCATCTCAACTAACATGGACTCAAGACGGTATCCTGCGTTTGATTGGCAAGAAGATGGGTTTCTTAAAACAGAATCCGGTGTCACGAGCCAAGTGACATCACCGGCAACAGCAAATCAAACACACATTTGGTTGTCCACCGATACAGAAGGCGGTTTATATGCCACGAATGGATTCATTACATTCACTGAAACTCCGGGTGAAGGCGTTGATTCAGCGTCTCTTGTCGGTAACAATTTTCCAATCGAATCATATGATGAGACATATAATATCGTAACGCTCGGTGAGAATTATAAGCTCCCAGAGGAATTCAAAACCGGTTGGGCATATACGATAACATATGGTGGATACCACATCACGTCCGGTGATGTTGGTGATGTTCGTATTGAGGGCGATGACATTACTCTACGCAGCGCTGTCCATCACTTTGAGATGGATGTGTACAGCGATGGGGGGACTCTGCTTCTGAATGATCATCAAATCACAAAGAATGAGTATGTGAATAGTAGTGTCGGTACTGCCGCAAATAAGCGCATAGTGAATAACTATGATTTTGAACTTGATGATGATAATAGTAAGCGCAATATAATTCTATTGAGATTGGAACTTCTGCCGGAATTTGTGAAACAATTCACCAATCTGCTTAGCGGGAAATAATCATGCAAACTGACAATGATAATATGGTAAGATCCGGTGATGGTGTTGTTGAAAGTTGCTTGGTATTCTCTTCTGTTAATGCTAATCCATTCGATCTTACTGCCCTTTGGATGACCATTTCGATTTATGAGTCTATTGGGACGGATTATCATCGCCTTGAGATGAGCTTCACTGATAATCAGAATTTGATTGAAAAGATTCCTATCATTGGCAACGAGAAGATTATCATTCGATACAAGACACAAGGGGCCAAGGAAACCAGAATTTTTGCCGGAAGAATTGTGTCTATCCCTGTTAGGACAGAGATTAATCAATCAACACGGGCATTCGTGATTGAAGCGATTACTGAAGAGTTCGTTTATAACCAGAAGATTAAGTTTTCAAAGTCTTATAATAATATGCTCATCAGTGATATGGTGAATGACATCTTTGATCAATATATTAATCCTGTTTCGGGTAAAGAGATTGCAATCGTTCCGACGATAGAACAATCTTCTAAGATCATCCCAAACTACAGCCCAATGCGCGCAATTAACTGGTTGACAAAATGGGCTCGGTCACCGGATTATCGTGAGGGTGCTAGTTATGTGTTCTACCAGAACACCAATAATTTCTTCTTCGGGCCCGTTGAGTATTTGATGGATCCCAGTCGGACACAAGGCTCATCTATACCAAATTATACTCATTCAAAGAACGTAATGACAGGGGATGCTAAATCAAAGGATATTAGTGCAGGGCTGTATAATATTATAAACTTCTCGACCCGGACTATAGATCATATGGAGATGATTAGAGAAGGTGCCATGGCATCTTCTATCCTGTCCCATGACTTAGTTCTTGGAACCCGAACTAAGACCACATATGACTATTTTGAGTCGTTCGATGATATGATACATTTAGAACAGAATCCTATATCAAATGATGTTAGGATGGGGCAATATTCCGATAGCCGAGTTTTACTTAATCCCCAACACTACTCGGCTTTTGGCGGAGAACTAAATAGTAACGAAAATCCAAAGACAGCACTATCTCGTTTTAGTCAGTTGAGTCATCTTAGGGGAAGTGGATTGGATATTCTCGTTCCGGGTGATAGTAATAGAACTATTGGTGAAGTTGTCAATGTGGAGCTTCCTTCCGTGGGCCCAAACGCAAAAGAAGATACGTTAGGTGACAGTGATAAATACCTATCCAGTAGGTATCTTGTTTGGGGAGTTCGACATGAAATGACACGAGTCCCATCCGGGTCCGTTTCATATTATTGTCATATGAAGTTATTTCGAGATTCATCTCGAACGGAAATACCAGCACAGGTGGCGTTTCCGTTCGGACAATCATAGCAGAATTAGGAGAACCCCATGCTAACATTCAAAGAACACCAACAGCTCGACGAGAAGGCTATTCTTTTCCAGCAAGGACAGAATTACGGTCAGATTGTATTTTTGGCAGGCGGCGCTGCGTCTGGTAAGGGATTTGCTCTGGATAACTTTATGCAGCCTGATAAGTTCAAGGTGCGTGATGTGGATGAATGGAAGAAAGCTCTTATGAAGCTAGATGCGATTGCTGTTGATGTGGACAATAATTATAAGCAGAAGGGGATCGACACTAAAGCAAAGTTCGGTGTTCGTGCGTCGGAACTCAATCTGAAGAATGAAGAGGATGTGTTCCGACTTCACGATATGGTGGATCAGCTCGGATGGAAGGATAAGACGCTGGATCTTCTTCTTGGCGGCGCGAAGAATGCAGATCGTCTCCCCAATATTTTATTTGATATCACAATGAAGAATACGAATCAGGTGAGCAAAACCCTTCCGAAGCTGCTCTCACTTGGATATAAGCCAGAAAATATTCACCTTGTCTGGGTTCTAACAAACTTCAATGTTGCTCTTGATCGAAATAGATCCCGCCCCCGAAAGGTGCCAGAGTACATCGTTAAGCAAACACATACAGGCGCTGCTACCACAATGATGGAAATTGTGAAAGGAAATATCCCGCGCGGAATGGATGGGCGCATTACCGTTGTGCTGAATAATAACGAAGAGACGATATTCTATCTCGATAAAGATGGCGAAAAAATGAACCTTGTTAAGAGTTTTACGAGTATTGATCTGAAGCGAGAAGGAAAGCGGTTTGAGAAGGATGGGTATGTGGATAATCAGATTCATAAGTGGGTGATGAAGAACGCCCCGAGGGAAGTCGCTAAGGATATTAGGAACCGATAATATGAAAAGTGGAATGGGGCTAAATGGGTTTGTCTGGTTCGAGGGGGTCATCGAAGATCGAATGGACCCGCTCGGGCTCGGTCGGTGTCGTGTCCGCGCGTTCGGGTTCGACTCAGAGAATCGCGGTGAAGTCCCAACCGAGCATCTCCCTTGGGCATACCCAGTTCTTCCTCTAAATAGTGACAGTGGTCAGGTTCACGCACCCAAAGAGGGAACGTGGGTGATTGGATTCTTTCGTGATGGCGAAGATGCACAGGATCGTGTAATCTTTGGGACAATCAATACGGGAGCATATAATGGCACATGACGGAACTTCACATCCAGATTTGCCGAATGCTCCCGGGCTTACTTCTTCGGTTCCAACTCCATTGCCGAATGCTCCCGGGCTTACTTCTTCTGTTGCGGAAGATCTTCCGGTACCCGCAATTGATCCAGATGTAGCAGGTGCCTTGGCCGCCCTAGATGGAGTGCCGCCCTGCGCAGACATCGCTGGAGTTATCCTCAAAGAATTCCCTGATATAAAAGTAGTGGTGGATCTTTTGGCGGCAGGTATAGGGGCCGCGGAAGGAATCTATGCGAAGACCCTGACCCAAGATCCCACCTCTTTGACGGATCAGGCTAAAAGTGCATTTACCGATGCGTACACGAAGACCGAGCTAGCCGTGATTAATGCTGCAAGAGATCTCAAAGGGGCCGCCGAAGAGATTGCGGCCGAGGCCAAGCAAGCTGTATATGATGAGATAGGTAAAATCGGTCAACTATATGAGGCCATAGCCCAAGGCGTGCTTGACATAGGAACAGCCATCGAAAATCTCGATGAAGCTGCAATTGCCGCTATGGAAACTCAGTTTCCCGGATTTAAGAATGCCATAGAATGTCTCAAGGGTGGACCAGAAGGATCTCCCGTCCGTGAAGCGGCGGGTGAAGGTGCCAAAGCTCAAACAACAACTCCGGCGCCAACAAGCCCGGCAGCCAAGAAGATTCCTGACAGTGTTCTTGATGAAGAAGACCTGAATCTTGCATTGATATCGATTCCCGAAACGAGCGAGATTATTACGGCGCGGGCGATAATTATAGGGTTTGAGAGTTTTGAATCCAAGGCTTACTTGGATCCTGCGACCAGAAACATATCTTTGAGCGCCTACCGCGTTGGGTATGGTAGCGATACCCTTACGGCAGAAGATGGTACCGTTACACCAGTCACGCAAGACTCTATTACCACAGTGGCCGCAAGCGAGCGCGATATTGAGCGAAGACTTACCACAGAATTTGGACCCCGCGCCCGGAACAACGTTGGAGCGCAGTATTACGACGAATTACCGAATCAAGCCAAAGCAGCTTTAATTTCTTTGACATATAATTACGGGAACGTCGTCACGTCAGTCCGCGCGGCTGTGGCTACTGGTGACCTAGAGACAATTGCAAAATCAATTGAGGCGCTCTCAGACAACCGCAGCCGCAGAAAACAAGAAGCAAATCTAGTAAGGAATGCTGTAAGAACTCAAAAGGTATTCGAAGAGGAGTATCCCCATGTATTTACGGATCCAGATGAATCAACATTGAAATATTATGTGTACCCAGGAAACTCCGTATATAACACGAACTCCGACAAAGATCCTGTTGCTTTATTGGAACTCGCTTCGACGTTCCCAAATAAAGATCTCACACAATTGCCAGTAATGATTAACCCCACCACGATCAATTCATCAACAAGTGAGGAATTGGTGGGCCGACCAGAAGTGGATTTACCCGAAGATCCGAAGGATACCTTCAAGGAGCTTGATGACTTGATAGAGGAGACGGGGCTCCAACAGGGGAGCATTATCATAACCACAAGAAGCCGCACGCCGGCGAACGTAATAGAAGGCGAGTTTGAGGATAGTGCATCTACTACAGGCGTGGATGACTTTGGACGCGAAGTGACCACAACATACGGGTCCACGAGGTCATGGGATCCAGTTAACGGATGGAGTGACGCATGAGCGATGTTCTAACAAAGATGATATCGATTGCGAATCAGAAAAAGTTTCCGCACGTTAGACTTCCGGCCGACTTTATGACAGATGAGGGTGAACCAAAAGAGTTTACCGGATCATCCTATCGTAAGATAGGGGTTGATGGGTTTGTTGACGATCGAGTGCGGAATGCCAACAACTTTGTGGATTATGCCCCACGTCGCTTCAAGTCAAATATGGACGGTACTGGTATGAACGTCCACGAAGAATATCCACAGTCATCGGCGCACATCGGTTGGCCAACCACAGTCGAATCCAATGTTCCTCGGCAAGCACGCGGGCAGAAAGCGGACACGATGACACAAGCGCACGACCAGCAGACAACGTTTGATGTGGCTGTTGCTACTTTCTTTGAAACGGGCCCGGGGCTCGATGGCGAGCAATCATGGCCAGGGAGCCACACATCAAGTACAAAGCAACTACCGAATCCATTTAATGCGACCTATCCATATAATCATGTTCGCAACACAGAGTCGGGTCACCTGTTTGAAGCTGACGATACACCCGGAGCAGAACGTATCAAGGAAGCGCATCGAACCGGAACATACTATGAGATCGGTCCTGATGGATCGCGTGTTACTAAGATCGTTCGCGACGACTTCACCGTTATCGTAGGAGATGAACGTGTCAACATTCAGGGATCCGCTATTATCACGGTTGAAGGTGACTGCAACTTCTATACCAAAGGCAACTTTACACATCAGGTAGACGGAGACTATAATCTGCTTGTTAAGGGTAAAAAGACCGAGCGCGTCCGTGATGAGGTGGTTAATTCTTACCACTCAGACTATGACCTAAGAGTCGGTCAACCGATTGCTGCAACTAGACTTGGTATCGGAAAAGGGAACGGTGGAGGAAATTATCGCATCAAGGTTGGTGGCTCATATCAGATTGAAACGCAAGGATCTGCGATTGAGATTTTTGGTGATCCCATTGGATTCGCAAGCGGGATTATACCAAATTCGTCGCGGGTTCTCGTAGGAAATTATGCGGAAACGATTATCGGGCAAGCGTCGAAGTTTGTGGGTGGCACATATGCGGACGTTGTTGGTGGAATTCGCACAGATTATACAGTCGGGCTCCACGAAGAGACACATATTGTTGCTCACGAGACCACAACATATGGGCTTGAGCTGAACACACTCGTCGGCGGGCAAACGAACACCATCACAGGAACTCAGACGAACACCATCATAGGAACTCAGACGAACGCCATTACCGGCCTACAGACCAATGAGATCATGGGCCTCACGTCATATGATGGAGGGTTCGTATTGGTCAACGGAGTCAATGTCCAAACACACCTTCATTCCGCCCTTTCGCCTGCATCATATCCTACATCGTATAGTTTCGCGGACTTCGCGGCGCTTGGCCCGATCGATCAAGGAACATCTGGTCCGCCAGTGCCAGAGACAGACTGACACTAAATTTAAATAGCCTTGATCAGTTGCTATAAATAGAACAAACATTAGGAGCGTAACTCGTGTCTCGCAATACACCACTAAAGAACTTATCCTTTCGGGATTTGGATTTGAACTTCGATGTTCATCCCAATTCAAAGGACTTGATCACGCTCAAGGGAGATGATGCTATTTCGCGGTCTTTGCGTAATCTAATCCAGTATGATCACTATGAAAAACCATTCAATCCAGACTTCGGTAGCAATATCAGGCGAAGCCTATTTGAGAACTTCGGGCCCCAGACAGCAACCACGCTCAAAAATGAAATAACTCAGGTCATCCAAAACTATGAGCCCAGAGTAGATGTACAGTCTGTCAGTGTAAGTGCAGACGCAGATGAAAATCGGTATAGGGTGGTTATCAAATACTTAGTAGTAAATCAAGCAACAACTAGAACCGCACAGCTATTCTTAGAGAGGCTACGATAATGGCGAGTACCGACAGGCTAAACGTCACAGAGCTTGACTTTGATAGCATAAAATCAAGTCTCAAGCGATTTCTAAATGGACAGCCGGAGTTTACAGACTATGACTTTGAGTCTTCAGGGTTGTCTGTGCTTCTGGATATCCTTGCATACAATACGCACTATCAATCATTCTATTTGAACATGATCGCAAATGAATCCTTTCTTGATACTGCCACGACACGAGAAGCGATAGTCTCTCTTGCAAAGGGAATCGGATATACTCCACGCTCGATTACCGGGGCTGTGGCATATGTTGACCTAACATTCCAGCCAAATGATCTTGGTGGTGAGATTGATGGTGAAGCTTCGCCAGTATCTCGTCTTGGAGCAGAAGTCAACATTCCAAAGGGATCAGTCTTTACATCTGAGCTTTCCAGTAAGACATATTCATTTGTTACAACAGATTCATACATTGCTCGACCAACAGCTAATACGACAGGTGGATATCTGATCGGCGCGACCCAAAGTAGCGGAGTTGTACCATATACCGTTTCCGACATGAAAATAACTCAGGGTATATTTGTTAATGCTCAGTATATATTTAACTCACAAGTTGACCAGCAGTTTACTATCCCTAATAGCGGAGCAGATACTTCCACGATCAGTGTTCTTGTTACAGATTCAATCGCATCAACAGCCACAGAGGTGTACACGAAGGTTGACAACTACGCAAATCTTGACGGTGAGTCTACTTCATTCTTCGTGAATGAGGCGGCGGATGGACGATTTGAGATTTACTTCGGTGATGGTTTGGTTGGCAAGAAGCCCACGGACGGATCAATTATTGATATCACATACGTTGTCCCTGAACCGGAAGCAGGAAACGGGGCGACCACTTTCCGAGCTGATCCTCTTCGTTCTCCATTTTATGGAACTGGTGGATCAACTCACACATATAATCCAACCACATTCACGTCGATCAACGCATCTGGAGGGCGAGATCGTGAGTCGGCCGACTCGATTCGATTCCTTGCTCCGCTCAACTACGGAGCCCAGAATCGTGCTGTAACCAAGGAAGACTATGTTACTGCGATTCGCTCTGAGTATCCTCAAGTTGAGTCGGTTGCTGTATGGGGAGGCGAAGATGCTGAAATTCCACTCTATGGGCATGTTTATATTGCAATCAAACCATCAGAGGGGTTCTTTCTGAGTCAAACAGAAAAGCAAAACATCATTGATAATATTCTTGCGCCTCGAAACGTTATTGGAATTACTCCCGTCATTGTAGATCCAGATTACATATTCCTCCAAATCACATCCGATGTAACATGGAACCCACGACTAACAGGGCTCACCCAAGCTACTTTGAGAAATGGTATTGTGGCAGAAATTTTGGATTTTGGTGATAGTCAACTCGAAAAGTTTAAAGAGACGTTCCGATACTCTCCTTTCACGCAATTGATTGATAATTTCGATTCTGGAATTTTGGGTAATATTACCAGTGTGAATCTGCGAAAAGAAATCACCCCCGCAATCGGAACGGCCGCCAACT
>Ga0209632_10000186_pt1 | contig 64234 bp, 54 predicted proteins | sample COG_10_FD_184754 | JGI IMG/M metagenome (GOLD analysis project Ga0209632, IMG submission 184754) | Pelagic Microbial community sample from North Sea - COGITO 998_met_10 (SPAdes) (version 2) | ecosystem: Environmental > Aquatic > Marine > Neritic zone/Coastal water | place: Helgoland, sampling...
GAGCAATCAGAAATGGTTGCTCTTTTTGGTTTCTTTCCGCCATCGTTCCTCTTCACAGTCACAGGCGAGCATCTGTCAATCTGGAGCGGGTCTATTGTAGTTGCATTTTCTCTCAATGGATTGAATCATGAGCTGGGCAATGTCTTTTTGCGTGGCAGCTTCAATGCCTTCCAATCCAGGCGATGAATTCACTTCAAGCACCAACGGCCCAGAAGCAGAGCGAATAATGTCGACACCTGCAACACTTAGCCCCATTGCTTTGGTGGCTTTGATGGCAAGTTTGCGCTCCTCCGCTGTAGCGCGAATGATTGAAGAAGTGCCTCCCAAATGGATGTTCGCTCTGAATTCCCCTGCTGGAGCAGTGCGTTGCATTGCGGCCACCACTTTTCCGTCAATAACGAAGCATCGGATGTCCTTTCCGTCTGCTTCTTTGATGAACTCTTGAACCAATATGTTGGCGTTTAGGCTTTTGAAAGCGTTGATTACACTCTCAGCTGCTTTTTTCGTTTCTGCCAATACAACCCCTTTTCCTTGCGTTCCTTCAAGCAATTTTACAATCAAGGGTGAACCACCAACCATTTCGATGAGGTCATTGGTGTCAAGAGGCGAGCTTGCAAATCCGGTTGTTGGTATTTGAACACCTTTGCTCAAAAGCAGCTGCAGTGAAAACAGTTTATCGCGTGATTGGATAATGGACTCTGAAGTGTTCAGGCAAAAAACTCCAAGGCTCTCAAAAAGGCGTAGGAGGGCGCAGGCGTAAAATGTTTGAGCGGGACGGATTCTTGGGATGACTGCATCCAACGCTTCAATGGAATCGCCTCCACGGTAATGAATTTGTGGCGTGGAAGCATCGAGCTTCATGAAACACTGTCGGATATTGTAGAATTCGATGTGGTGCCCTCGTTGTTCCGCTGCTTCAATGATTCTCCGATTGCTGTAAAGTTTCTGATTGGAGGCCAAGAGGCCGATTCGAAGTCCCGGTTGTTGACGTTTGCCTTGGTCATAAGCCTTCATGGCAATCGATTCGTCAACTTTTCCTCCGAGGAAACTTTCCGAAGGGTCAACGATCAATCGACTCTGCATGGCCTCGCGTCCGAGCAGCATCCGGTAACCCATGGAGTCTCGATTGGTCAAGGTAAGTTCAATGGGCCATGACTTTTCATGCAGCGTCATCATGGTGCGAATGACATAGCGCTCTTCTCTGTTTCCACTGGAGCTTTTGACAACACGCTTGTCCACAACCATTGCCTCGCAGCGGACTTTGCGTTTGCCATCGTTCTGAATGGGGAAGACATCAAAATTCACCCAGGCTTGACTTCCTTTCTTATAAGCTTCAATATTGACGGCATGCAAACTGGAGGTTTTGGCGCCGCTATCGACTCGTGCTTTTACAAATGGAATGCGCAGCTCATTCAGGCCAATCCACTCCTCAGAACCAATGATTGCTTTTGAAGACATTTCCGTTTTTTTGCCGCAAATGAAATGAAAAAATCAATTGGTTTTTCATTTTTTTTTTCACCCCCTTCTATTGGCCATCATTTCCGCAGGAATCCACTCGAAGAGCAGGCTCGATTCAGGTGCAAAAGATAATCCTTCATTGCAAGGCTTGCTCAATCGCATGGCTCACCAAAAAGTGTAAGGAAGACCAGCAAGTCATTTGATCCAACGACATCGTTGTCATCAAAGTCATAAACACCCGCCCACTCATTGCTAAATGCGTTCAGGAATAACAAAAAGTCCGCGACGTTAACGGTTGCATCCGCATTGAAATCACCGGGGCAAAAGCCACCCGGTAAGAATCCAGCGCCGCCGCAGCCTTCGGCCAATTCTGGCCAGGAGTAGCCTTCTGCACAGTGGAATGCTTGGATTCCCACTTCAATGCCGATTTGCCGTGCTCGTCCATCGTCCATGGGAGGGTGAATTCCACCCCACATGCGCGACAGGGCGCTTTCATTGGCTGCGTCATAATACGTCGCCCACTGCAATTCAAAACTTTGGGATGGGCCGTCCTCGAAGACCAAAAATTGGTTCATGGTAACCGGCCACGAGCCCAATCCGCCAGGGAAGTATTCGCTGCCTGTTAATAGGGTCAGCACTTCGGCCGCAGCTCGGGAAAAGGTGGAGTGCCCGCTGACGTATCCAGCGAAAGGAGGCGTGACGAATGATGGCCGTTGATAGGGCCACCAATTTTTGGCCAGGATCCACCCCACACCGGCTTCATCGATGAATGGCACTTCAACGTAATCAGGGCCGCGCCATGCATACACTTTGATTTCACCAACCGCTTCGGGATTCCATGTGGCCAGCGGATCCGCTTCTTCAACCACTTCAATGTACCCCGGAACGAGCGGTAAACCCGAAGGGTGGTAGTTCGTGAGGGTGGTGTCGCTGCTTTGTCCATGCTCGGCCATGTAGCGAATGGCAGACACAGGCCGAGTATAATCGTGATAGCCTTTGATGCTCCACGTAGAAATCGCAGAGTCGTGCATAGCACCCGCAAGAGCGAGGTAGGCTTTTACCGTGAACTCCAATTCATCGATGACCGGCCCTTGTCCGCGCCATCGGCACTCGAATTCGGGGTAGTCCATGATGTCATTCAGAATGGTGAACCAATGGCCTGGAGGCGTTTCGCTGTCCGGTCCATCTGCCCAAAATTCGGCAAGGCATCTGGCGTAATCCCCACGGGGTACCAGTTGCGTTTCATATGGCTCTCCAGTGTAGGGATTCAAATCGTGTCCGGGGTGCACTCCACCACCATTGAAAAAATCGTAGTACTCCTCGAATTCGTCTGGATCCGTTGTGAATGAACCATCGCTCCCCATTCCCGCAGGAGAAATATCCCACATGACGCCATCCGTGGGGTCCAGATGCGAAGACCAAACCGATACCATGGCGAAATTCCATTTCCATTGATCGTCCAAGCCTGCAGCGACGGAGGTGCTGTCGAGGTAAACGGGTTCACCTGGATTTTTCCAAACGTGGTAAGTACAGCTGTCGCGCTCCAAAAGTTGGAGGTCCGCTGAATCCAAAGCGAATGGCGTGACTTCGCCCCATTCCGGCCCGACAAACTCAGGAATGGCCGTGCTCACATTTCCACTTTGGTCGATGAACAACGTCAATTCGATGGGTTGCCAATGATTGGGGTCAATCACATTCGGATTGCCGGGCATTTCGGGCTGAATGTTCGGATTGATGGGAGTATAGCAAGATGCTTCGTAACCATTGGCCTCGTTGGCGCCATCTTGCGCTCCAAATGCGATGATTTGGGCTGCGATATAATTTCCGAGGGCACCGGGCCCGTCATTGGTGTAATCCGTGGAGGTAAAGTCCATGTCATATCCCAATTGAGCCATTTTCGTATTGATGTTGAACATGGTGATTTCGCCATCGGGCGTCTCTCCAAAGCGATGCTGCATCAGGCGATAAACAGCATAACTGATGGCTTCATTTCGGGCCTCATCAATTCCTTCTTCGGAATCGGGTATTGCAACCCCATCGAAGGGGCATTCAAAGCCTGACCACGATTTCCCGAGGAAATATGTTTCCGAAGGGCCTTGGTCGTAGGCGCTCCAGCAATCGTACATGGCGATATTGGTGTGCAGGAGGTTCCTCGCGTGCACAGTGGGACGAGCAAAGTCGTTTCGAATGCCCTCCAGGACTTCTTCATTCCAAATCTTCGCTATGTTCTCTTCCGCCTGTCCTAGCGCGATTTCGGGCGCCAGAAACCAAGTAAAAGTGAACACAAAGATGGCTTTCAAACAAGGATTCATGTGAGTTGCTTAGCTTTGGTGCAATGTAATTCGCCTTCCAATGAATTCAAACACTACAATTGTTTTAGTCGCTGCGGCCTTTTCAATGATTGGCTTCATCCTCGGTCGGGTCACGTCGCACCCAACAGGTCATCCCATGCCACCGATGGCCAAAGAAATGCGGACCATGAAAGTCATCGGTGACGGCGGTGCAGTGTCTTCGGACATCCAAGTCGTGATCAAAGAGTTCGAAGAAGGAGATTTTGACGGAGACACCTCGTTTTCCATTCCTGGCGGTCGAATTCAATTGAACCAAGTCAACGGCGAAATGCAAGTGGAAGTAGAGATGGAAGAAGCTTCTGATGCGGACGGTCAGGCGTCCTCCCAGTCAGTGGTGACCAAGACGATTGTTGTCACCAGCGAAGATTGAATCCGGGTCAGGTTTCGATCAAGTTGCCCATTTTTCCGTCGTGGTAATCCATGATGGCTCGCTGCACTTCTTCGTACGTATTCAAAACAAAGGGTCCATGGCTCACCACGGGCTCATCCAAAGGGGCGGATGAAAGAAAAAGAACACGAGCGTCTTCTTCAGCGGTCATTGAAATGACTTCGGACGTGCCTGTCCCGAGCACAATCATTTGCCTCCCCGTCGCCTTGGCGTTGTTGACTTGAACAGATCCGCTAAGCACGTAGAGAATACCCACCCAGTTTCCGGGCATGGGCAATGCAATGGGCTCACCGGCTTCACTGCATTGCAAATTGGCGATGCGCATGGGATGATTTGAGGCAATGGGCGATTGATGGCCATCCCATTCCCCTTGCACGAGAGCGATTTTCCAAGCGCCTTCCTCCCAACTCGGTGTTTCGTCAGAACTCAGGGGTTGGTATGACGGTGCATTCATTTTGTGTGCTTGCGGTGTGTTGACCCAAAACTGTATGATTTCGAGCATTCCACCCTCTCTTGCAATCGAATCGTCCGGGCGTTCACTGTGCACAATGCCGGATCCGCTGTCCATCCATTGGGTGCCTCCAGCTTCGACAACGTGGTCATTGCCAATGGAATCTCGGTGACGCAAAGCGCCCGAATAGATGCACGTTACCGGACTGAATCCACGGTGTGGATGAGGTCCAACGCCGACGTCCAAAGGTTCTTGTCCTCCCGGGAAATAGTCTTGCCAATGGTGGATAAGCAAAAAAGGCCCCACCTGTTGCGTGATTTGGCTCGGAAGGGGCTGCTCAATCCAATTGCTTCCCATCAAAACGCGCTGTGCGGTTTGCACGGAAGTGATGCGAAGATTGTCCGCTTGTTGGGATGGAGATTTCATAATGAACACAACGTTATTAACGGCGAAAAAAAGCGGCTGTCCTGAAATTTCAGATACCTTCCTTTCCGCGGTATATTTACAATCTAATTACCACCAACATAACCTCTTCAGCCATGAGAAATGTTTTGTCATTTGGACTTTTAATGATTTTGGGCGCGGCATGGATGGGATGCGGCGCGGGTTCCGAATCAGCGGAGACTGCGACAGCATCATCCGACGCAGATGCATGTACATGTTTGGCCGAGATGAAGTCTTCACTTGAAGGCATCCTTCAGGACGATCATAGCGACTGGACTGCCAAGCAATGGACCCAATCCCTGAGCAAATCCACGGCACCGTGTATGCGCAAAGAACGCACACCAGAAGAGTTGAGTGCTTGGAGCCAAGCCCAATCTGCTTGCGATGATTATGCAGCCTACAAAGAGTTGGTTAGCTCATTTCGAACCAAATTGACTGCCGCTGTGCAAGATTCAAAACAATTGCCACAGAACATCAAGGATATGACTTCCGATGGCGCAAAAGGATTGTTGGATCAATTGAGCAAGCAGCGCTAATCAAGCTTTTTATGGTTGGGCCTGAAGTGCCCGTTGATTAAGCCTCCTCGTCCGCGTTGTCAGAACTGCCTGCAACGCCCAATTCGTCCATCAATGCCTTGATCTCTGATTCGGTGGCGTTGAGTTGGGATTGGCAATGCTTCAACAAAATCGCGGCCCTGCGAATGGCTTGCGTCAGTGTGTCGACGGTAATGTCATCGCTCTCGAGCAATTCCATCAGTCCTCTCAATTCAACGAGGGCATCATCAAATTTCTCGGGTACTTCAGCGTTTGGGGTGTTTTTCGACATGGCGTGAATTTAATCAAGTTGGTCGGGATTGCCTTCAATTCGAATCGGAATTGAACCATCATTGCCCTCAAGTTGAAGCAATTCCCCTTTTTGGGTCTCGGATGTTTTGGTGAGAACGGCATCGCCCCGTTTGAGAAGCATGAATCCCCTTTTGAGGGTTTGTGCGGGGTGCAACGTACGGATCAGGGACTGGCTTCTGCCCAATTCGATGCGCTTGTGTTGAAGTTGCTGATGCGTTGCTTGCTGGATGCGTCGCCCGTCGTTCTGCAGTTCGCGCCGCATGAAGTCAATGAATTGGCGGCCTGCGCGTGTGCAGCGGTGCTCCAACTCTGCCACGGACCGACGCTGTCGATCAATCAATAAGTAGCCTTGGATGGAGAGCATCTTTTGGAACCCGGTGATTTCAACCTGGCGCTGGGCAAGGGCATTTTTTCCGGCCCATTCCAGGGTTTTCCGGAATTGGACCATGGATGATTGCTGGCCTTGGTTCCACAGATTGAATCGTCGTTCAATTTTTTGGGCCATCAGTTCCAGTGTGTATGCGGTTTCCTCGAATGCGTCCGTCAGCGCAACAGCGGCATCGGTAGGTGTTTTGAGGGCCCGCTGGGCCACCAGGTCGGCCACGACCAAGTCGGACTCGTGTCCGATGCCGGTCCAAACGGGAACCGCGCATGATGCGATGGCCTCGCAAAGTCCGAAATCATTGAACGCATCCAAATCCAACTTGCTTCCGCCGCCGCGAACAATAACAATCAGATCCGGTTGACTGGCCTGCGCTTCAAGCAAGGCATTTTTCAATTGTTCCGGAGCGTTCGCGCCTTGCACCCCGGACGCATAGGCTTTGATTTGGATGTTGAATCGGTTGGGATGCCCCAAGGTTTTGGTTACAAAATCACGGAATCCGCTGGTCCCAGGTGACCCCACAAGCGCAACCTTTTGCGGAAGGGTGGGAAGGGGAATGCGTTTGTTCCATTGCAGTGCGCCAAGCTTTTTGAGCTGGGCCAATGTGGCTTGTTTACGCCGCTCCATTTCACCCAGCATGTGTCGAAGGTCCACGCGATCAATGAACAGTGAAAGTCCAAACCGTTCGTGGAATTGAATGCGCGCCGAGAAAACTACTTCAGAACCCGACTTGAGAATGGACGAGGTTTCTTCGCCCAATTCCGATTGAATTTCAGCTCCATTTTGTGGCCAAATGACGCCGCGCATCTTGGCCGTTTGTCTCCCTCCTTGCTCTTCCACCAAATCCAGATACACGGTTTTTTGCCCAAGTCCTTCTGAAATTTTTAAGATCTCCGCTTTCACCAGCCAACTTCTGTTGGCGGTGGCACGTTCCAAAGCCAGCCGGATTGATTGTGCTACTTGGGTGAGTGAGTAGACTTTTGAAGGAGAAGTTGTGGCGGGCGTCTGCACGAAGAAATTTGGGTTTTTGAAGGAAGGAAGCAGCCAAGTTACAATGCACAGGATTCAATGTAAATTGTCGGCGATGCTGAAGTTCAATTTTTTGACTCAAAATACCGTTAAATGGTCGCGTCGCGCGCTGGCGGCGTGCGCCATTTTGCTCATGAATCATGCGATATCGGCTCAAGGGATGCCGCGTGACTCTTCGTTTTCAGCTTGGAAAGTCAATGCCATTGAATTGCAAGCCAGGCAGTGGAATGTGTCCTACGAGTCTGCATGGAAAGAAAGTTTGACGACGCAGTGGTCAGCAGGGCTGCTCGCGCAGGATGTTACGATGTCTGCAGAAGCACTGGCCTTTTATTTCGATGAGTGGGGAAATTGGGGGAGCATTCCATCCCAAATGGCGACGGAGCACCGGTCTGTTTACTGGTCCCTGGACGTGCGGGACTATAAAAGAGAAGCAGCAGGCGGTGCCATTTACACGGCAGCGACTTTCCGGCATCGTTATACCGAAGTGGACTTATTGGAAACGTTCGAGCTGCCAGTGGAAGCAATTCTGCCCTTGCATGGTGTTTTCTCGGATGATCCGTTGAACCACACCATGCGAATGCATGAGATCGGCCTAGGGGTTGAGTTGGGTGCGCAATGGATCCTGAAGAATGGCTTATTGCTGGAGGCATTTGTCAATCCATTTGTTCGGATTTTGGCAAGGACGCTAGATTCAGCCTCCTCGGAAGATTCAGCGGTTTACCAGCTACATGATGCGAGGCAAAAATTGCATTGGCGTTATTCATCTCCAGTGGTGCTCGAGAATGCCTACGCTGCCAAGACGGGGCCTGGGCTTCGGTTTGGACTGGCGTTGGGCTTCGATTTCAATCAAAATAATTGACCATTATGAATTCGATTTTGTCGGGCAGAAAGCCCATTGTATATGTGGCTTTGGCGTTGGCTGGAGCGGCACTTTTTTTTGCGGTATACGAATACAACCGGCCGGCAAGCGACCGTACGATGGAATCCAGCGCAGTTGCCCTTTCTGCTCACGAACTCCACAGCGGGTTTCTCAGCGGAAACTCCGTGCAAAGCACGGAATGGTTGAATCAAATTGTCCAGGTCACGGGCGAAGTACAATCCGCGGAAGGTGCCACGGTCTTGCTGGTGCCCGGTGTGGTTTGCACATTTGAGGAGTCGCCAGATCGCGCGCAATGCCTCGAAGGGAGTGAAGTCACACTGAAGGGGCGCGTATTGGGATTTGATGATCTTTTCAATGAAGTCCGAATGGATTTTTGTTTAGTGGTATTGAATCCATGATCGGGGCCTTTAATGGGATGGGGATTGCATGATCTGAGCAGTACATTTGCCCCATGATTCGCGCTTTTGATTGGAGGAAACTAAAAGGGACGCACCTGGCATCAAGGCATGCAGTCGTTGTTTTGTTTCTTTTAATGCGGTCCACCTGCTTGGTTGCTCAACCGGTGATCAATACGGATACGTTGTCCGTTGAAAACCTCGTCAATCAAGTGCTACTTGGTGGCAACTTGCAAGCGACCAATATCACCTACCAGGGATTGACGGATCAATTTGGATTGTTGACGGGTGGACAGGATTTCTATGGATTTGAAGAGGGCATCGTATTGAGTACCAATTCGGCTGGGGCCGATGTGGATTGTTCGGGAAGTGGCGCCAATGAGTTGGATTATTCCCAACAATGGAATCCGCTCGTTGACCCTGAAATCTGGGGCTTGATTGAGGGTTTGACGCCGCCCGGTGTTTTTCAACTTGCGCATGACGCGGCAATCCTAGAGTTCGATATTCAGCCCGTAACGGATGATTTGGAATTTCGTTTTGTCTTCGCGACGAACGAGTCTGTGCCATTTGAAGATCCGATTCGGTTTGATCTATTCGCCCTGTTTGTCAGTGGACCCGGCATTGCAGGACCTTTTGCGAATGGAGCTGAAAATTTAGCTTTGCTGCCATCGGGTGAAGTGCTGTCAAATAAGGCCTCGGGATTGGCCATGATGGGGAACACGCCGTTTTCAGAAGAAGGCTGCTGGGATTTTTATACCGTTCCCATTGAAGCGCATTCCGATGTTATTTGCGGCGAATCGTACCATGTGAAAATGGTGGTCATTGAAGCCCAAGATCCAACAGAAAATTCCGCAGTGTTGTTTGAGCGGGGAAATATGGAATCGGATGATTTGATCGGAATTGATTGGCTCATGGATTGGCAAACGGTCGACTCACCTATATTGTATGAAGGATGTGGGGAGGGACAACTGATATTTACCCGACCGGCAAATGCCGGTTTAGGTTTGTTGGAATTTCAGGTGCTCTATTCAAACGGAACCAATGGAACAGCTGATTTAACGGACGCTTCCTTCTCAACAGCATTGCCTGAACTCCTGGTCTTTCCACCCGGAGTGAATCAAGTCATTTGGAACGTAGAAGGCGTTAGTGATGCCAATGCTGCCGAAGGAGTAGAGCCGCTGATTTTGGAGTTTATTCACACCGATGCGTGTGCCTCGGGTTCGGCTTCATCCTTTTTCACCATCTCGATTGCCGATTCGCCTGATCCGCTGCAAATAGCATCTACGAATTCTGCCATTTGTGAGGGCGAAGGAATTCTCTTGGAACCGGATGTTTCTGGTGGTGCGGGGAATTATCAATTTGAATGGTGCGATGGGTCGACAGGATCAACTTACGAATGGTTTCCGGCCGCGTCGGGCAACTGTTTGCTGACGGTCACGGATACCTGCGGTGTGGCTGATGCTCAAGCCGTATTTGATGTTACGGTCTACCCGGTGCCTGAAATCTCCGCAGGATCAGACGAATTGCTCTGTCCGGGTCAACTAATGTTGGATGGGGCGTTTCTCAATCTTCAACCGCCATTTTGCCCGAGCGATGCGGGTGATTATAGCCACTGCTATGCGGATTTACAAGACTTCACGCAGACCCATTGCCCTGATTTGCAAGGCACGTACATGGAGCTGACATTCACCGATGGCGATTTTAGTTTCGGAGATTTCGTTCAGGTTTTTGATGGAATCGATGTCCTCGCACCCGAACTCGATCCGTTTGCGGGTGGTTTTCAGCTTGTCCCGGGTGGTGAAAGTGTTGCTGGGACGAGTTTTCAAGCCACGAACCCGACGGGATGCCTGACGGTGCTCTTTTCTTCCACGAACAATAGCAACAGCTGTGCGACTGGACAAAACAATCCCATTGATTACACCATTTCGTGCAATAATTTATCGGGTTGGGACCTCCAATGGTCACCCGGTCTCGGCCTGTCGGATTCCACCATTCTTCAGCCCCTGATCGATGTGCAATCAGCAATGACATTGGAGCTCAGTGTGACGATGGTTGGCGCCCCTTTTTGTACGAGTTCAGATTCAGTTTACATCGCTCCTTCATTTGATGCCGCGGCTGGAGGAGTGAATCCTACCTGTTTCGATCCGGATGGCGAAATCACATTGGCAATCACACCGATTGGCGGCGCAGGCCCTTGGGATGTTGCTGTTACGCATGCTGGGGGAGTGCTATTCTCTGAAACGACAAATGATCTCTCATTTACGTTCAATGGGCTGTACGCTGACACGTATGAGATCAGTGTCTCAGATGCGAATTGCACTTTTGAAGAAACCATCACGTTGTTGGCGCAACCGGAAGTGACCATCGCCTTGGAAGTCGATACGACCATCTGTTTGGGCGGTGCAGCGATATTGGAAGCGACACCATCTTACAATGAACCTTCTTTGCAGTGGGTTTGGAGCAATGGTTTCCCAGGGACAACGCAGTCGGTCAGTCCGACAGAAACAACGTCGTACAGTGTCTATGCATCTTTGTTTCCAGGATGCAACACGGATACGTGGGAGGTTACTGTTTCCGTCCGAGATTCCCTCGCATTCACATTGCCTGCCGATGCGAATTTGTGCATCGGAGATAGTTTGCTCTTGCTCGCATCAGGATTGACAGGAGGGCTCGAGCCGTATGCGTTGGATTGGGATTCCAATTCGCCGGCGGAGGAATTACTCGATGACACCCTTATGCAATGGGTTGCCCCTTCGGTGCCAACTCAATTTTGTCTGACCATGTCTGATGCATGTGAAACGCCTGTATTCACCGAATGCGTGGAGATTTATGTGCCCAATGATGAGACGGCAGACTTTGAATCAGATGTCATTAGTGGTTGCTTTCCACTCGTCGTGGAGTTCACAGGAACGGCACAGAATCCTGGCCAAATTGCATCGGAAGAATGGCTTTTTGGAGACGGCTTGGGTTCCGCTGATATTCAATCGACAAGCCACGCGTACATCGATGTCGGTTTGTACAGTGTGGAGCATACCATCACCACCATCTATGGTTGCACGTTTTCAATGCTAATGGAGGATTTGATTCGCGTGAGCCCCTGGCCCGTGGCTGAATTTGCCGCTTCACCTTGGGAGCAGACCCTTCCGGACCGGAGGGTAGAATTTTTGAATTATAGCTTAGGTGCGTTGACCTACGAGTGGCACTTTGACTTCTTGGATACTTCCTACGAATACGGTCCGGAGTATTATTTCCCGGATGATGCGGGCGGCGTGTATAACATTACCCTGGTCGCGACGAATGAATGGGGATGTTCGGATAGCATCTCTCATCCTTTGTGGATCATTGATGATTTTGTGATGTACGTTCCCAATGTTTTCACGCCTGACAACGACGGAGTCAATGACGCTTGGCAGGTGATTGGACGCGATGTAGACCCTGCGGATTACACCCTGGTGATTCATGATCGCTGGGGAGAGGAGGTGTTCACATCCAATAACATGGACGATGTCTGGTTGGGGAATCATCAGGGAGGCAGACATTATGCGGCCAACGGAGTGTATTTCTACACCATTGTCGCAAGAAGTCTGAGCACTGCGGTGCGCCATGAGTTGAATGGGCACATCAATTTGTTGCGTTAAGCGGCTTCAAGCGAGGAAATACAACCCACTGAATCCGGTCAAAAACGCCAAGCCCAACCACGACAAAGCAATCATCCATGTCGGAGGCTTTGCATCCGCTGGAAATTCTTTGCGTGTGACCAGGTAGAGGTTGGCTGCAGCGACAAGTGGAGCCACAAGAAAACTCAGCGTCGTCGCAATATCCACCAAAACACGGATGTCGCTCGGGAACAAGAGAATCAAGCTGAGCGCTCCAATGGCGACCAAAACCAAGCTCCACCGCTCGTACCGAAGGTTGTCCGGTGCCGCAGTGGACTGGATTGTCGCGAGGGAGCGGGCGAGTGATCGTGCATAACCGTCCAAGCAAGCGATGCAGGTGCCGAGCATTGCTGAGAATGCGGCCGTGGCGATGATCCACCAACTCCATGAGCCAATGGCTTCCGTGTACAATTGTACCACGCCAGAAGCAAACGCAGCCGTTCCCTCTGGAAATTCAACGCGATTGGCATAAAACAATAACGCTCCCAACCCCAAGAACATCAGCGCAAGCACAGCGGAAAAGATGAAGCCAATGTTAAACTCGCGAATCGTGTCTTTGAGCGGGGGGTGATACCCCGTTTGCTTGATGCGTTCCAAGGTCCAGATGCTGTTCCAGGTACTCAAGTCTACTGCCGTTGGCATCCAGCCCATTAATGCAATCAGAAATGCCAAGCCGGCGCCGGACCACGGGGTGAAATCAGCCGGTGCAGCAGGGACAGCGGAAAGGGGAGTGTGGGCCAAAGCTGCAATGAACGCGCCTGCCGTGCTAATGAGCAGCACGCCCGCGATTACCTTGATCAATGAATCGAGCGCGCCGTATTTGCCGAGAAACAATACGACGGTTGAAATGAGAAAGACCACCACGGCCACATAAGGGGTCGCATTTTGGCCTGTGATATTTGAAATATTGAAGAGGTTGTCCAAGAACGAGGCCGTTACAATCCCAATAGCTCCCATGACAAAAAAGCAGGTGCTCACCGTAATGGCGAGGTAGAGCCACGAGGCCCATTTCCCCATGGATCGGTAGCCTTCAATGAGCGATTCGCCGGTGGCGTTCGCATAGCGACTTCCAAATTCGAAAAAAGGATATTTGGCCACGTTGGCGGCAACGACGGCCCAGACCAGGCCAAACCCGACGAGTGCGCCGGCCCGGGTGGATTGCACCAGATGACTGACCCCGATGGCCGTAGACGCAAAAAGGATGCCCGGTCCAATGACCTGCATCCAATTCCCTTTTTCGGTCTTCATGCGTCCTCTTCTGCTTGTTGTGCATCGAGGTGACGATAGGTCACCCACATCTTCCACCCCACGAGGGCTTGTTCCCACTTCTTGAGTTGGGTCAAGTCTTGTCTCTTCGAGAAACGGGGCAATAACAGCCGATTCAACTGACTTAAAATGGCGAAAACAATTCGATTCATGCCCTTGGCCTTGAGGTTTGCGGTTCAAGGTAAGAAAATCAAGGGCGGCTCCGCAATCCCGTCAAGGAAGCAATCCGATTGATTATTTCTTCTCGCCAACAAACCAATCTTCCTTGTACTTGAAAAGCACGTTGAAGGTGGTGAGTGAGCCGTAAATCTTTGTGATGTATTGCTGCAAATCGATCTTGTCCGAGTCGACTAATTTTTCGTGTGCGTTGATTTTGGCCTCCAAAACACGCAGCCGATCGCGTGTCATGACAATTTTGTGGAAGAATGTGTCGACTGGAATTTCCTTGGCCTTCAATCCGTCATCTGCCGGCTGGATGATGAGGTTTCCCCCGTCCCAGCGGTCACTGATTTCAACATTCTCGGGACGTTCTTCGCCGCGAATACGGTCGGTGAAGTCACCCAGTACATGTTCCATGGCCGTCATGATGTCGCTCACATCCGGTTGTCCCATGTCTTCTGCCTCCTCGATTACTTCGAGTCCTTCAAATTCTTTCGAGATGGATTTCTCGCCAACTTCCCGAAAGTAGATTCGCCAGAAATCGCCGTCGGTTCCAAATATTACCCCTTCAGCGTGGGTGGGGTGTATCACTTTAGCGCCTATTCCTAACATGTCAATTGTTTTGCATTCTATAACGACATGTGTGCGCGTAAGGTTTCAGCCTGGCGCACCGCATCGCATTGTTCATTTTTCCATAGCCCATTGTGGGGATTATTGAAACCACGGTGCGCCCAAACCCCGTGAATTACTCGGATATTGCATCATGCAACTCAGGCGCAGGAAATACCGTTGGGATCGAATCACCCTGGTGGGAGGAACATTCATGCTCTTGATTATTTCCCTCGCGGCTTGGATCGCACCGGATTCGGCTTCTGCGGATGAGGGGTTGGCGTTGCAGCATCCGCGCGCTGTAATTTCCGTGGAAGAGGAACAGGCGCAAGCCTCTTCTTCTCAGGCTTCGTCATCAGATTCAGCGCTTCGGCCGGATCCTGCGGCTAAATCGACTTCCGAGGATGAAGAAGTGAAGCCTTGCAGTTGCAATCGTCATGTGCTGAAGTTGCCCAAAAATCCATACACTGATCACCAAGTGGCCGCGCGTAATCTTCCCAATAGCTTTTTTGTCAAAGACAAGGGCGAAATGGAAGCTGGGAAAAGGAGAGGAGATCTGGTACCCGTGCACGACGGCCGTGGGTATCACATCACAGCTCTTTCGCACAGCTATGCGGTTTTGTTGCCTGAAGTGCAAGCCTTGCTCGCTGAAATGGGGAACGCGTTCGCAGATGAACTCGAAGGTACGGGCAGCGAAGGCACCCGGTTTCGCGTGACAAGCTTGACCCGTACCGAGCGACAACAAGCGCGATTGGGGCGACGCAATTACAATGCATTCAATGGGACGTCCACGCACAGCTATGGCGCCTCATTCGACATCGCATATACCGACCGTCCAAGCAATGATTCCGATTGCTCAGCGCCCACACGCGCGATTCAAAATGTCTTGCGCAGCTTTCAAAAAAAGGGGCGTATTCTGGTGATTCCTGAGAAGAGCTGCATGCACATTACGTTGCGTCGATGACCGCCTCGGTCCAGCAATGACTGGATTTTAAAAGCATTGAAAAAGGCGCCCCACAACGGAGCGCCTTTTTGCATTCGATGGCGACGACAATTAGAGGTGGATCACCTCGTCATAGGCTGCAGCGGCCGCTTCCATGACGGCTTCGCTGAGCGTCGGATGCGGGTGAATGGTTTTGATGAGCTCGTGACCTGTGGTCTCAAGCTTGCGCAGGGCGACCAATTCGGCAACCATCTCTGTCACGTTGGCTCCAATCATGTGTCCGCCAAGTAGCTCGCCGTATTTGGCATCGAAGATGAGCTTGACAAATCCATCTTTGTGTCCCGAAGCACTCGCTTTTCCAGATGCCGAGAAGGGGAATTTGCCTACTTTGATGTCGTGTCCGGCATCTTTTGCTTGCGCCTCTGTCATGCCCACACTGGCAACTTCAGGGAAGCAATAGGTGCAACCCGGGATGTTGCCGTAGTCAATGGGTTCAGGTGAATGGCCTGCAATCTTTTCCACACACGTTATCCCTTCTGCTGACGCGACGTGCGCCAGGGCTGGGCCTGGAACGCAATCCCCGATGGCGTAGTAGCCAGGAATGTTGCTGGCATAGAAGTCGTCTACCATGATCTTACCGCCGTCTACGGCGATGCCCACATCTTCGAGACCGATGTTTTCGATGTTCGAAATCACCCCTGCGGCGCTCAATACCACGTCGCATTTTAGTTTCTCCTCGCCTTTCTTGGTTTTGACCGTCACCGTTTGTTCGCCTCCCTTGGATTTGACATCCAAAACTTCAGACGAGGTCATCACCTTGATGCCCGCTTTTTTGAAGCTTTTTTCAAGCTGCTTGCTCACGTCAGCATCTTCGACAGGGACAATGCGGTTTTGGTATTCGACAACGGTGACTTCCGTGCCGATGGCATTGTAGAAGTAGGCAAATTCAACACCGATGGCACCTGATCCAACAACCACAAGTCGCTTGGGTTGCTTCGCAAGCGTCATGGCCTCCCGATAGCCGATGATGTTTTTTCCGTCTTGCGGAATGCTTGGCAATTGACGGCTGCGCGCACCCGTGGCGATGATGATGTGACCTGCGGAGACCGTTTGCACCGAACCGTCTTCGGCGGTTACCGCCACTTGTTTGCCCGGGAGCAACTTTCCGTTGCCCATGATCACGTCAATTTTATTCTTTTTCATCAGGAATTGAACCCCCTTTGACATTCCATCGGCTACGCCGCGGCTTCGGGCTACCATTCCTTTGAAATCTGCCTTTGGACTGGCCACTGATATTCCGTAATCCTCCGCATGCTCGATGTATTCGAACACATTGGCACTTTTGAGCAATGCTTTGGTCGGAATGCATCCCCAATTGAGGCAAATTCCTCCCAGAGCTTCCCGCTCAATGACCGCAGTTTTTAAACCAAGTTGACTGGCGCGAATGGCCGTGACATAGCCCCCAGGGCCGCTTCCAAGAACAATTACGTCGTACTTCATGTATTTGCTTCAATGCTCCTTGCTGAGAAGGAAGTGCGTGTTGATTTTCGCCGCGAAGTTAACGCATCCAATCGGTTCATGGATGCATAGGGTTCAAGGTGTGAGGTTCTGTTTTCATGCAGTACCTTTACCCACCTGAACTGCGGGCTGATCGTTGCGGTCGAAAGCCCTCGTTCGCGAAGAAAAAGATTATGCTAAACATTGTTTTATTTGGCCCTCCGGGCGCAGGAAAAGGAACGCAAAGTGTTCATCTCGTTGAGTCCTTCGGGCTGGTTCACTTGAGCACAGGCGACATTTTCAGGTCCAATATCAAGGGAAACACCGAGCTCGGACAAATGGCACAGTCATACATGGACAAGGGCCAATTGGTTCCTGACGACGTGACGATTCGCATGCTGGAATCCGAAGTGAACAAACATCCGAATGCCAAAGGATTCATTTTTGACGGCTTCCCAAGAACAACAGCACAAGCAGAAGCATTGGATGCTTTTCTGAACCAACGCAATGCACCGGTGACGAGCATGTTGGCATTGGAAGTAGAAGAGAAAGAGTTAAAAAAACGATTGCTAGCTAGAGCCGAAACGAGCGGAAGACCGGATGATGCGAACCCAGCGGTCATCCAAAAACGCATCGATGTATACAACGCCGAGACCGCTCCGGTGGCGGGACATTATGCATTGCAAGGCAAGTTTACAGGTGTGGATGGCATCGGCACGGTGGAGGAGATTTTGGAACGACTGAAAGCGGCCATTGCCCAGTGACCTTGCGCCATGTCAGGTGAAAATTTTGTCGATTACGTAAAGATTTGCTGCCGTTCCGGCCGAGGAGGCCCAGGCTCCTCCCATTTCATGCGCAACCGAATGACGGCCAAAGGTGGGCCGGATGGAGGCGACGGCGGTCGTGGAGGGCACGTCATCATTCGCGGCAACACCCAGCATTGGACATTGCTGCACTTGAAATACGCTCGGCACGTAATTGCAGGGCACGGAGATACGGGGCGTGGCCAGCACAAACATGGAGCCGATGGCGACGATGTTTATGTTGACGTTCCACTGGGGACAGTGGTGAGGGATGCAGATTCAGAAGAGGTTATAATGGAAATCCTCGAAGAAGGGCAAGAGGTAATTCTGACGAGGGGAGGCAAAGGTGGAAGGGGAAACGACCATTTCAAATCTTCCGTCCGACAATCACCGACATACTCACAGCCGGGCGAGCCGGGATTAGAAGAGTGGAAGATTCTCGAGCTCAAACTTCTCGCTGATGTCGGACTCGTGGGATTTCCGAATGCAGGAAAGTCCACTTTATTGTCTGTGGTAAGTGCGGCCAAACCGGAAATAGCCAATTATCCGTTTACGACACTGAAGCCGAATTTGGGCATTGTCGCATACCGCGATGACCGTTCATTTGTGATGGCGGACATTCCTGGAATTATTGAAGGAGCCGCAGAAGGCAAAGGCCTTGGATTGCGATTCTTGAGGCATATCGAGCGTAACCCGGTTTTACTTTTTATTGTGCCTGCTGACAGCAATGACATTGCGGCAGAGTATCAAACCCTTTTGGGAGAATTGGAAAAGTTCAATCCCGACTTGCTCAAGAAGAATCGTTTGCTGGCCATTTCCAAAAGCGACATGTTGGATGAGGAGCTGAAGCAAGCGATCCACGATGAAATCAGGGATTTGAATCCGCTGTTTTTTTCCAGCATCGCACAGATGGGATTGGTGGAATTGAAGGATGCCCTGTGGAAGTCCATGGACGAGGCAACAGTCTGGTAAGAATGAGTGATTTCCTGCACATCCTCCCGGAAGTTCAAGAAGCGCTAAAGAGTGGTCAAGCGGTCGTCGCCTTGGAATCCACCATTGTTGCGCACGGCATGCCGTATCCGCAAAACCTAGAAACGGCTCAGCGATTGGAGTCAATTGTGCGCGCGGGCGGCGCTGTCCCTGCCACTGTGGCGGTAGTCAATGGAAAACTGCAAGTGGGATGTACGATTGAAGACCTGATCGCTTTGGCGACATCGCCGGATGTGCTGAAAGTGTCGCGGCGAGATTTGCCGCTGGCTTTGGCCCGCAAAACGCTGGGTGCCACCACCGTCAGCGGTACCTTGATTGGTTGTGAGCTTGCAGGTGTCCGAGTGTTTGCGACGGGCGGGATTGGAGGTGTTCATCGCGGAGTGGAGCGCACCTGGGACATCTCAGCAGACATACCTGAACTCGCAAAGTCTTCCGTGGCAGTGGTGAGCGCAGGGGCAAAATCGATTTTGGACTTGCCAAAAACATTGGAAGCATTGGAAACGGCTGGCGTGACCGTAGTGGGTTATGCCACCGATGATTTCCCCGCTTTTTTCACTCCGACGAGTGGGATTGCTGCTCCACATCGAGTTGATTCGGCACGAGAAATGGCGGCGGCCATGCACGCAAAATGGTCCTTGGGTTTGGAAGGAGGTTTCCTCATTGCCAACCCCATTCCCGTTGAATTTTCAGCAGACCCTGGGCAAGTGCAGCATGCGATTGATCTGGGGTTGAAGGAAGCGGCTTCAAAAGGGGTCTCGGGCAAGGATCTGACCCCATTTTTATTGCGTTACGTCAATGAAGCCACTGAAGGAAAGAGCCTTGCGGCCAACCGGGCTTTGGTCGAACACAACGTGGCTGTTGGCACCGCTGTAGCTGTGGCTTACGCGTCCAGGTAACCCCACATTTTCGAATGAAGTTTGCCCACAGTTGTTGACGCAAAAGCCCGTTGTAAATCTCTTGAATTCTTTGCTTGGTCTGAGTTGCACTATTTTCGCGTCATGAATCCAACAGATGTCAAGAAAGATGCAGCCAACGACTCTGCTTCCGTTCAAGATTTTCGGCAAGCCTTGTTGGATGATTATCGCCTGATGTGCATGAGCCGGGAGGCTTCATTACTGGGCAGAAAGGAGGTGCTGGGTGGAAAGGCGAAATTTGGAATTTTCGGGGATGGAAAAGAATTGGCTCAACTTGCATTGTCCAAAATCATTCGGCCTGGGGATTGGCGATCAGGTTACTACCGGGATCAGACGTTGATGATGGCCCAAGGCTTGTTATCGGTGCGGCAGTTTTTTGCGGCGCTTTATGCGGACACGGATGTTGAGCGTGAGCCAAGTTCGGCTGGAAGGCAAATGGGTGGCCACTTCGCAACGCGCATTCTAGATGGCCAAGGCGATTGGCTGGATGCTACCCAAGGCTTCAACAGTTCCGCCGATATCAGTCCCACAGGCGGTCAAATGCCACGGCTTTTGGGTTTGGCCCAAGCTTCAAAATTGTATCGGGCATTGCCCGACGTGGCTGCGCTGAAGCCAAGGTTTACGAAGGCCGGGAACGAAATTGCGATTGGTACGATTGGAGATTCGAGCACGTCTGAAGGTCCTTTTTGGGAAACCATGAATGCGGCAGGAGTGCTTCAAGTGCCCATGCTCATGAGTGTTTGGGACGATGGGTACGGCATCAGCGTTCCCAAAAAGTACCAAACCACCAAAGCGTCCATTTCCACCGCGCTGAGCGGAATGCAAATGCAAGAGGGAACCAATGGCATTGTGATATACCGCGTCAAAGGATGGGACTATCCGGCATTGGTCAAGACCTATGAAGAGGCGGCGAAGCGCTGCCGGGAACACCATGTACCTGTATTGGTCCATGTCGAGGAGGTTACGCAGCCACAAGGCCATAGCACTTCGGGCTCCCACGAGCGCTACAAATCCGAGGAACGGATGGCGTGGGCCAAGGAGTATGATTGCATTGGGCAATTTGAAAAATTCCTGCTCCTAGAAGGCGCGGCCCAGCAAGAAGAACTGGACGGCATCCGAAAGGCAGTGAAAAAAGAAGTGCGCCAAGAACAAAAGGCCGCTTGGGCAGACCTTCGGTCGTCATTTGACAATGAGCAGCAAGAGGTAATAGCCCTTATTGCCGCGGTGAGCGGCTCAGATTCCGCCGAAATAGCATCCTTGGAAAATGGCATTTTTCCCGGTAGGGCCGAATTTCATGCAGCTGCTCGGCGAACGATACAAAGCGCGGGACGAAAACGAACCCCCGCCCTTGAGGCACTGATCCGCTGGTCGGAAGCTTATGGCCGTGAAAACCAAGATCGCTATGGCCGGCATTTGTACAGCGAAGATGGGGATTCGGCTTTGGATGTGCCGGTTGTTCGTCCGGAATATTCGGATAGCGGAGACCACGCGGATGGCCGGCAAATTTTGCAGCAAAATTTTGAGGCTCTTTTCGAGAAATACCCGGAATTGGTCACGTTTGGAGAAGATACAGGTGGAATTGGAGGGGTGAATCAGTCCATGGAGGGCATGCAGGAGAAGTTTGGTGAGTTGCGGGTATCTGACACAGGGATTCGGGAGTGCACCATTGCTGGGCAGGGAATCGGACTCGCGTTGCGGGGATTCCGACCCATCGCAGAGATTCAATATTTGGATTACCTGTATTATGCGCTGCAAATTCTGCGCGATGATGCAGCGACGGTGCGCTATCGCACTGCGGGTGGCCAAAAAGCACCGGTCATCATTCGAACAAGAGGTCATCGATTGGAAGGCATTTGGCACAGCGGTTCGCCAATGGGCGCGATCATTCATTCGCTCAGGGGCATGCATGTCTGTGTCCCGCGCAATATGACCGAGGCTGCGGGCATGTATAACACCCTTTTGCAAGCTGAGGAACCGGCGCTTGTGGTGGAATGCTTGAACGGGTATCGCACCAAGGAGCAAGTGCCTACGAACCTGGGGGAATTTACCGTGCCTCTGGGGATTCCAGAAGTGATCAAAACGGGCCAGGACATCACGGTAGTTTCGTACGGCTCCACATTGAACATCGCCGCTGCGGCGGTGGAGCGATTGCAACAGAGTGGAATCCACGTTGAATTGATTGACGCACGCACTTTGCTGCCATTTGATACCCAAAACGTATGCGCCGCCTCGGTCGGCAAAACCAACCGACTTTTGGTCGTAGATGAAGATGTCCCAGGTGGCGCTAGTGCCTATATCATGGAAGACATTCTGAATCGCCAAGGGGGGTGGAAGTGCCTCGATGTAGCTCCGAAAACCATTGCCGCTCAACCCCACCTGCCTCCATACGGAACCGACGGTGACTATTACGCCAAGCCGAATGCAGAGGACATTTATGAGGCGGTGCTGGGCATGATGGTAGAAGCAGAGCCGAACCGATTCCGATGATCCAAGAAGAATTTGAACTGAAAACAGAGTTCATCGACTTGCTCCAGCTGCTGAAGGCCACGGGCTACGCAGCGACAGGAGGAGAAGCCAAGATGATGGTGGCGGATGGATTGATTGCTGTCAATGGTGAGGCAGAACAGCGAAAGCGCCGAAAACTTCGGTCGGGAGATGAGGTGAATATCAATGCAGAAGTTTCCATTTCACTCATAGCCAAGGAGTAATGGCTGCGCTGGGTCAGAATGTTTGTAATTCTGACACGTTTCTAGGGCTCCTATCAGGAATTTTTACGTTTCTTGGAACTTGATTCAAATTGCACGACCATGATGAGATTCATTCCTTTTGTCCTTTTTGTTCTGGTTTCAAATGCTTTTTCAGCGCAAGAAATGCTCCGAGGCCGTGTGATTGACGGAGAACTGGGTGATCCTATTTTCTCCGCCAATGTGATTGTTGAAGGAACCACGCAGGGCGTGACGACCGATTTCGATGGGCAATTTTTATTGCCAGTGAGCCAATTCCCGGTGAATTTGCAAGTGAGTTTCATTGGGTATAGCCTGAAGAAAATCACCGTTCAAGACGCTTCAGAGCGCATAACGGTCAAATTGCTTCCCGATCAGGTTCTGATCGATGCGGCTGAAGTCGTGGGGGATCGAATCAGCCAAAAGCAAAAACAGGCGCCACTCACCGTAGAATCCATGGATGTGATTGCCATCAAAGAGGCGCCAAGCGGTTCCTTTTACGAAGGTTTGGGCAACCTCAAAGGGGTGGATGTGACCTCGGCGAGTTTGGGTTTTAAAATCATCAATACACGCGGATTCAACTCCACATCTCCTGTTCGGTCCTTGCAGCTCATCGATGGAATCGATAATCAAAGCCCAGGGCTCAACTTCTCGCTGGGGAACTTCCTCGGGGCATCGGAATTGGATGTGAGGAATGTGGACATTGTCGCTGGAGCGAGTTCTGCATTTTATGGTCCGGGTGCGTTCAATGGCGTTGTATCCATGGAGACGAAGTCCCCGTTTCAGTTCCCGGGAGTGACCGCTTCACTGCGCGTCGGGGAGCGAGAATTGAATGAACTGGCCTTTCGCTATGCGGATTATACAACGGATGACGAAGGGAATCCTGTTTTGGGTTTGAAGATTAATGCATACCGCATGTCGGCATACGATTGGGAGGCGAACAATTATGATCCTGTTGACGGAGCAATTGTTGGAAGGGACAACGCGGGCCGATACGATGCCGTGAACATCTATGGCGATGAATACAAGCCGGTCTTCGATTATGCGGGAGATGGCAGCAGCAATGCCCGTGGTCTGGGAACTTTTTTCCGCACCGGATACAAAGAAATTGATCTCGTCGATTACAACACGGAGAATTTGAAATTTAGTACTGCCCTTCATTGGCGACTGCGGCCGGAAGAAACCTACGAGAGTCCGGAACTTATTTATGGATTCAATTCGGGATTTGGAACCACTGTCTACCAAGGTGATAACCGATTCAGCCTGCGTGATATCCAGTTTTACCAACACAAATTGGAGTTGCGCAAGCCTGGCAAGTGGTTCGTACGGGCGTACCGGACGAGTGAGGATGCCGGAAATTCATACGACCCATACGCGACCGCATTGAAGTTGCAGCAGGAAACCCGTGACGATTATCAGTATTCCAAGGTCTACTACCGCTATTGGGTGGATAGCATCGCGCCGGGCATTTCGGAAACGTGGCCGAGTGGGGTTTTGGAGTGGGTGGATGGCGTCCCCACCTATACCATCGACCAGGACAGCATCGATTACTGGTACGAGGTCAATGGTCAGAACCTATTTGACTGGCATGAGCAAGTCGAGGAATGGACCAATTCGGGCTATGCCGGACTCAACGATGTTGCCCAGAACCCGAATGGATATTTGCAGCCCGGTACGCCAGAATTTGAATCGAAGTTTAATGCTTTGATCTCTGCCAAAAACAATGAAGGAGAGGGCGGGACTCGATTCTTTGATCAGTCCAGCTTGTCCCATGTCCACGGGGAGTACATCTTCAACCCACAGGGCCTTGAAGAAATTCGAGTGGGTGGGAATTTCAGGCGCTACACCCCATGGAGCGATGGAACCATTTTCAGTGACACCACGAGCGAGCGCATCGTAAACCAAGAGGTTGGATTTTACACAGGAATCAAGCGGCGTTTCTTGGAAGACCGCTTGATTGGAACTGCGACAATTCGTGCGGACAAAAATCAAAATTTCGATTGGGTCTATTCGCCAGCAGCCTCCTTTGTTTTTTCGCCGCGTGAGCAGGATTACCTCCGTATGAGTTTCAGTTCTGCGTTGCGCAACCCAACATTGGCTGATCAATACTTATGGTTGGATGTCGGTCCTGCAACGTTGGTTGGAAACTTAGAAGGAGCCGACAGCTTGATCACCATTAGCAGTTTCATCGATTTCCGAAACAGTGCAAACGCCGCGGCGGGTCAATATGGCCTGAATCGAGATACCCTTGTCTATTTTGACATCGACCCCATTCGGCCTGAGCGAGTGAAGACCTTCGAGGTAGGCTATCGCACGACCTTGGGCGAAAAGGTTTATGTGGATGCAGGCTATTATTTCAGTGTTTACGAAGACTTCATCGGCTACAACATCGGGCTCGATGCCCTTTTTATCGGGAATGAACAAGCGCCCCGAGCGGTGGATGTTTATCGCTATGCGGCCAATTCTATAAATGAGGTGCAAACCCAGGGAGCCTCGATTGGCTTGAATTATTACCTGGACAACAACTTCATGGTCGCGGGAAATTACAGCTGGAACGAACTGGTCAAAACCGACGAGGACGATCCCATCATCCCCGCGTTCAATACACCGAAGCACAAGTACAATCTGAGCTTGACCGCGCGTGATTTGAAATTGAAAGGCAAATCAACGTGGGGCTTTGGTGTCAATTACAAATGGGTTCAGGGCTTTATTTTTGAAGGTTCTCCTCAATTCACGGGCTTTGTTCCGACATACGATTTGCTGGATGCCCAAGTCAATGCAAACTTCAAAGAGCTGAATACTACGTTGAAGCTGGGAGGCTCGAATCTGTTGCAAAACATTCATATCGAGGCCTATGGCGGGCCTTTTGTTGGGCGAATGCTCTATGCAAGCTTGCTGTATGAGTTCAATCACAAAAAGAACTGATTGGACTGAGAGTCTATCGAAATACTTATTATTGGCGTCGAAGCACTTTATTTTACGCATGAATTTCGTGTCCTGTGGACGGACTCAGTATTTTTTTACTACCTTACATCCGAAACTTAAGACCATAACAGAGAACCAAATCTGATGAAAAAATTTCTATTCAGCGCGCTTGTGGCGTGCCTAGCTGTGTTGCAAACGCAAGCACAGACCCGTTACCTCGATGAGGTTTTTGATGACGTCACGGTTACTTCGGACGTTGTCTATGGACAAAACATTACGGTCATTACGGCCCTTCAAGGCCTCCCACCTATGATGGAGGATTTGAAACTCGACATTTACGAGCCGGCAGGCGATTCTGAAACGAATCGACCTTTGTTGCTTGCTTTCCACACGGGTAATTTCTTGCCTCCCTATGTTAATGGAGGTGCCTTGGGAACCAAAACAGACAATTACATCGTTGAGATGTGCACGCGTTATGCCAAAATGGGATATGTCGTGGCATCCGTTGATTACCGATTGGGTTGGAATCCACTTGCAGGAACGCAAGAGGAACGAACCATTCAGTTGATACAAGCGGCGTACCGTGGGGTCCAAGACAGCCGCACGGCAGTTCGCTTTTTCCGGATGACGGACGCTGAGTCGGGCAATCCATACGGCATTGATGCCGACAAGATTGGCATGATCGGCGATGGTACGGGTGGATACATCACCCTTGCTTCTTCCACCATCTCAGATTACAACGACATCATCGTGGACGATTTGGGCAATCCCATCTCGAAATTCTGGTACAACCCAGGCGATGGTTCTTACATCCCAATGGTAATCGAAGGAATCCATGGCGATGTCAACGCAACAACTGACACATACGCTCCCGAATCTGTTGGGGGCTTCCAACTCTGCGCTGCAAACCACGTAGGATACAGCTCAGACTTCAGTTTCCAAATGAATGCAGGAGGTGCATTGGGCGATTTGAATTGGTTGGACGAAGGTGACATGCCGATGGTTAGTTTCCAATGTCCTCACGATCCGTTTGCTCCTTACGAGACGTCAGTATTGGTCGTGCCTACGACCAACGAACCTGTCGTTGAGGTTTCTGGAGCCATGGACATTCATGAAGAGATCAATGGTTATGCGGCGAATAACAATGCAATCTTCGCCGATGCTGGATTGGATGATGCGGGTTCGCCGGCCAACTTGGGCTACGACGGATTGTTTCCTGTATTGAATAGCTATGTCGATGGAATCCCAACGGAGCCATATGATAGCTCTCCTTGGCAGTGGTGGGATCAAGCTCCTGTAGCCGCCTACGACGAAGCCAATGGAACCAATATCCTTGCTACCCAATTGACGTTGAACCCAACAATGGGCGAAGAGGAAGCCATGGGTTGGATTGAACAGATGCTTGACTACAACACGCCGCGCATGGGCTTGGCGATGGGTGTAGTTACCGAGTCAACGATTGCAGGTGGAGTCCGATACATCGATGAGATTTTTGAGGACGTCACCGTTGAGGCTGGCGTAGTTTATGGAGAAAATATTACGGTTATTCCAGCTTTGCAGGGCATGCCGCCAATGGCTGAGAACTTGTTGATGGATGTCTACCAACCCGCAGGTGATTCGGAGACAGATCGTCCGGTGATCCTCTACTTCCACACGGGTAACTTCTTGCCACAATATGTCAATGGAAGTGCCGTTGGAACACGAACAGACAGCAGTGCGGTTGAAATCTGCAGCCGCTTTGCTCGAATGGGATATGTAGTAGCGTCGGTCGATTACCGATTGGGTTGGAATCCACTTGCTGGAACTCAAACGGAGCGTACGACTCAGCTGATCCAAGCCGCGTACAGGGGCGTTCAAGACAGCCGCACCGCGGTTCGTTATTTCCGCAAGTCGATCGCTGAAGACGGCAATCCCTACGGAGTGAGCGGAGACAAGATTGCAATGTTTGGCGAGGGAACCGGTGGTTACATCACCCTTGCTTCATCTACGATTTCGGATTACAATGACATCATCGTGGACGACGCAGGCAATCCGATCACCAAGTTTTGGTACGATCCAGGAGACGGATCTTATATCCCTGTTGTGATTGAAAGCATCCATGGGGATCCCAATGCAACCACGGACACTTATGCGCCAGCATCTGCCGGTGGGTTCCAATTGTGCATGGCCAACCACGTTGGATATTCCTCAGATTTCAACTTCCAAATGAACTTGGGAGGTGCTTTAGGTGACTTGAACTGGTTGGACGAGGGCGATATGCCAATGGTGAGCTTCCACGCTCCCCACGACCAATTTGCCCCCTACACCACGGGAGTTTTGATTGTTCCTACCACCAATGAGCCGGTTGTTGAGGTTTCTGGTGCATTTGATGTGCACAGTGAAATCAACGGTTATGCTACCAATAACAATGCTTCATTTGCTGAAATCGGCTTGGTCGATCCAGCAGCAGCGCTGGGCAACAATGGTTGGGACGGTTTGTACCCCGTGATGAACAATTACGTGGACGGCATGCCATCGGAGCCTTATGATGGTTCTCCTTGGCAATGGTGGGATGTAGCAACGACCCAAATGGTGGACGAAGCCAACGGAACCAGCATCGCGGCGACACAGCTGACATTGAACCCGACCATGGGGCCAGAAGAGGCATTGGCGTGGATCGATATCATTCAGGATTACACGGCTCCTCGCTTGGCAGTGAGCATGCAGGTGGTGGATCTTGGACCCGGTTGCGACGATGAAGCAGCATGCAACTACAACGCACTTGCAACCACGAACGATGGCAGCTGCGTTTATGCAGAAGAAGGCTTCGATTGCGAAGGCAATTCGTTGGTGGTCTTCGGATGTACCAGTGCGATTGCTTGTAACTACAACGGAGCGGCTACAGATGACGATGGCAGTTGTGATTTCAATGAGTCAGAGACCATTGTCACAGGTGCGGAATCCGTTTGGTTGGTCGGAGTTACCCTCACAGGAACGGAGAACGAAGCCTTTGCTGCCGACTGTGAAGCGAGCGGAAGTGTCAATCCGAACGTCGCATTGAACGGTGTGTTCTTGGGCGATGGAACGGATGGCCCTATGAACTTTAGCAACATCACGGATCAAACCGGCGGTTTGCTCGCAGATTTGGTTGGTTTGGCAGGAGCTGCTTCCATCTCATTCTGTGGTGATCTCATTCGCTTTGTGGATCCGATTTCAGGAGGTACAGTGATTTTGAGTGAGACCAATGGAGTATGGCAGTCAGCTGTTCCCATTATCGGAGCCAGCTACTTGTGGGTGGCCCCTATTTCTTCATTCAACATGGGTTGTGGAGATCCGATGGCATGTGGATTCACCGACTTCTGTGATCTGAGCGTTGCTTGTGATTACACCGACACCGATGGCGATACCGTTTTGGATTGCCAAGAGGTTGTGGGATGCCAGGACGACTCAGCGGATAACTACAATGAAAATGCAACGGATGAAGGAGACTGCAACTACAACGGTTGCACGGATACATCCGCTCAGAACTACGAGGAAGGAGCCAATGTCGACGACGGAAGCTGTACCTACCTGGTGGCTTTCCGTGTGAACATGTCCAACGAAGTGGTTGCGGATGCAGGAGTGCATCTGGCAGGAAGCTTCCAAGGGTGGGATCCGGCTTCAATTACTGTTCCTTTGGTAGGATACGGGGTTCATGAAGTAGTCCTTCAATTGCAAATCGGTTCGTACGAGTATAAATTCATCAATGGCGATGCATGGGGTGCTGACGAGAGCGTCGGTGATTGTGGCAACGGAGGCAACCGTGTCATAGAAGTCACGGGCGATATGCTGACTTCTGGTGCTTGTTTCAACAGTTGCGATCAGTGCGCAGGTTGCGCAGACCCAGCTTACGCGGAATACAATCCTTTCAGTGTCACAGCGGACGGCTTTTGCTTGAATGCAGTTGCTGCCGGTTGTACGTATGAAGAGGCGGAGAACTATGACGCCACAGCGAATATGGACGACGGATCATGTGAGTTCTCTTCTGCCGGAGATTGCCCAGGTGATTTGAACAATGATGGCTCCATTGGAACGCCTGATTTGCTTCAGTTCCTTTCTGTATTTGGAACGAGCTGCGAATAAAAACGGATTTGAAAAAGCCGAAAAAGGGATGCACGCTGGTGTATCCCTTTTTTTTGGCTCGATAATTGACTCCTTGAGAAAGGGAAATGTGAATTTGTCTCAATTTGAACGTTTGACGTTTTCATTTCCTTGAATCTGACTATCTTTATAACGAAATAAGAAAATTAGCTATGAAACAATTTTTGACTGCTTGCTTAATGATCGCTGGAGCGTTCACGGTAGCCATTGCACAAGGACCGTCCATCTCATTGGACAAAGACGTTCATGATTACGGAACCATTTCACAAGGTGCCGATGGAGGGTGTGAATTCACGGTTACCAATGACGGAACGGAGCCTTTGATCATCTCACGTTGCAAAGGTTCTTGCGGATGCACGGTGCCAAAATGTGAGAAGACACCCATTATGCCGGGTGCAACATCAGCCATCAGCGTGCGCTATGACACGAAACGCATCGGCCCAATCAACAAGAGCGTTACCATCACTTCGAATGCTTCCAATGAGCCTACGAAGGTGATCCGCATCAAAGGGAAGGTCGAAGCATCTGACATCAACAATGCGGGAGGAGCACCGGTAAAGCCGGCTTCAACCGGAGCACCCCTGAACAAGGAGTAATCTCCCAAATCGAATTAGGCGAAGTCGCCATTTGAGAAGTCGTCCCTCTTCGTTGAGGAACGACTTCTTTTTTATGCCATTTTTGCATAGCACGAAACTTTGAAAGAACCGCCATGGAATTGCCTGCTCAGTATAACCCCAATGCTTCGGAGACGAAGTGGTACGAATTCTGGCTAGAGAATGGATTCTTTGAATCCAAGCCGGATGAACGTGAGCCCTATACCGTTGTGATTCCGCCACCCAATGTGACCGGTGTCCTCCACATGGGGCATATGCTGAATAATACGATCCAAGACGTCCTTGTGCGACGAGCTCGAATGTTGGGTAAGAATGCGTGTTGGGTGCCTGGAACCGATCATGCGTCAATCGCCACAGAAGCCAAAGTGGTTCGTCGATTGCGTGAAAAGGGCATCAAAAAATCTGACTTAAGCCGGGATGAATTTTTGGGCCACGCATGGGACTGGACCCATGAGCACGGGGGCATCATCCTGGATCAGCTCAAGAAATTGGGGGCGAGCTGTGATTGGTCGCGGACGCGTTTCACTATGGATGAAAAATACTACGATGGCGTAGTAGATACTTTCATCGATTTGTTCAACAAAGGCTTGATTTATCGTGGTGAACGCATGGTGCACTGGGATCCAGTGGCGCAAACGGCTCTGAGCGACGAGGAGGTCATCCATACCGAAGAAAATGGAAAGCTCTATTACGTGCGCTATGAGGTGTTGGGGACAGATGGAGATGCCCTAACGGTAGCTACAACGCGCCCTGAGACCATCATGGGGGACACGGCGATTTGCATTCATCCCGAGGACGAACGTTTCTTGCACTTGCATGGTAAGCGTGCGCGAGTGCCCATGACCGATCGCGATGTGCCTATCATTTTAGACGATTATGTCGATCGGGAATTTGGAACCGGTTGTCTTAAAGTGACTCCTGCTCATGACGTCAATGATTACGACTTGGGTCAAAAGCACGATTTGGAAAGCATCAATATTTTCAATCCGGACGGAACCCTTAACGAAGCCGGTGGGGCTTTGAATGGTATGGATCGATTTGATGCGCGGAAGGAGGTAGCGAAGGTGCTGGAGGTTTCGAAACACCTCGTCAAGACGGAAGATTACACCAACAGCGTTGGTCGATCGGAACGGACAAATGCGGTCATTGAACCGCGATTGTCGTTGCAGTGGTTCTTGAAGATGAAAGGGCTTGCACAACCGGCGTTGGATCACGTTATGGATGGTACAATTGCCTTCCATCCGCCGAAGTTCAAGAACAGCTACCGCCATTGGATGGAGAATGTCAAGGACTGGTGCGTGAGTCGACAATTGTGGTGGGGGCATCGCATTCCTGCTTGGTTTTATGGCGATGGAGAATCGGATTTTGTGGTCGCAAAGACGGCGGAAGAAGCCATAGATGCTGCCCGTGTCAAGTCAGGAAATGCCGAAATGACGATGGATGCATTGCATCAAGATGAGGATGTAATGGACACGTGGTTTAGCAGTTGGCTTTGGCCGATTCAGGTGTTTGATGGGTTGAAGACCGAGGAAGAAGTCAGTTATTATTACCCCACGGCGGACCTGGTTACCGCGCCAGAAATCATGTTTTTCTGGGTGGCACGGATGATCATTGCCGGTTATGAATACCGTGGTGAGGCGCCATTCAAAAATGTTTACTACACGGGGATTGTGCGGGACGAGCAGGGCCGAAAAATGTCGAAAAGTTTGGGCAACAGCCCGGATCCGATTGAACTCATGGAGAAATACGGTGCCGACGGCGTCCGTGTTGGCATGTTGCTCACTTCGCCTGCCGGAAATGATCTTCCCTTCGATGAGAAACTATGCGAGCAAGGCCGAAATTTCGCCAATAAGATTTGGAATGCTTTCCGACTGACCCAAGGCTGGGAATTAGACGAATCACGGCCGCAAACAGCCTCATCTGCCGTTGCTGTGGAGTGGATGGAAAGCAGAATCCAAGAGGTAGTTGAAGAATTGGAAGGGCAATTTGCTGAATTCCGATTGAGTGAGGCTTTGATGACGACTTACCGCTTGGTTTGGGATGATTTTTGCAGCTGGTACCTCGAATTGATCAAACCGCCATATGGCGAGCCCATTGATCGCAAGACCATGGACGCCACGGTCACTATTTTTGAAGATTTATTGAAGTTGTTGCATCCATTTATGCCATTTCTCACCGAAGAAATATGGCACTGGATTCGGGAACGTTCGAACCCCAACGAAGCCATTTGCCTCGCTGCTTGGCCTGCACAGAAAGCCAAGAATACAGATTTGCTTCAGGAATTTGTTCCTTTCCAACAGGCGGTCTCAGAGATTCGCACCATTCGCAAAAACAATCAGATTCCGCAACGCGAAGCGTTAGCATTGAACATCCAAGAAGGAGCGGATTATCCGCTTGCGTTGGAATCAGCCCTGATCAAGCTTACGAACCTCAGTGGCGTCCAACGGGTCGATTCCAAGGTGCCCAATGCATTTGGCTTTGTCGTGGGGACCACGTCGTTTTTCGTGCCCTTTGGGGCAGCGGTGGATGTGGATGCAGAAAAAGCCAAAATCCAAAAGGAATTGGATCATTTGAGCGGCTTTCTCAAGAGTGTCCGTGGAAAGTTGTCCAACGAGCGCTTTGTTCAGAATGCTCCGGACAATGTGGTAGCGCTGGAACGAAAAAAAGAGTCGGATGCCTTGGCAAAACTCGAAGTGTTGCAGACAAAGTTGGCAGAATTGGGCTGACGTCGAACACCAGTGCGTTGGAGTTGTTTCATCTCCATGTGGAACCCATTCAAGTCTGACCCGCGCAAACGACTTCAAAAAAAACACGCGGCACTGCTCGCTGAAGCGCATCGCCTAAGTACTGTTGACCGCACCCGTTCGGATGCATTGGTAGCGGAGGCTGCTGCGGTGGAAGATGAACTCATCAACCTGCAAAAAGGAGAACAATGAGCACCCTCAAGACCATTGCCGTCGTTGGCGATTCGAAAGGGATTGGTGCGGCACTTCGGGAACAACTTCTCGATGCTGGACACCGCGTTATTGGGGTCTCCCGCACGGGAGTCCAACGTCCAACAGGTGCCGCAGGAGATTACCAGAGCTTGGTTTTTGATGCAGTCGCCCATCCATGTGATTTGAGTGGCTTTGCAGATCAACTTGATGGAATCGCCTATTGCCCCGGAACCATTCGCTTGAAACCCATGAAAGGGTTGAAAAAGGAACATGCCCTGGAAGATTGGAATGTCAACGCGTGGGGAGCTGCTCAAACGTTGCAGACCAACTTTTCACTGCTTCAAAAGTCAAGGCAAGCATCGGTGGTGTTGTTCAGTACCGTGGCGGTTCAAACTGGAATGCCCTATCATGCCAGCATTGCCATGGCCAAGGGCGCTGTGGAGGGATTGACCCGATCGTTGGCGGCAGAGTGGTCGCCTCAAATTCGAGTAAATGCCATCGCTCCATCGTTGACTGATACACCGCTTGCTAGTGCCATGTTGAGCAGTGATGCAAAACAGGAGGCTTCCGCAGCTCGGCATCCATTGAATCGCGTGGGATCAGCAGACGAGATTGCTTCACTGGCCGCGTGGCTCCTTGGGGACGGTGCGGCCTTCACCACTGGTCAAGTGTTTCAAGCGGACGGCGGGATCAATGGCATTCGAAAATAACGGGACGCACGGATGAAAACCCTCAACGATTTGGACTTGGAGTTGATGCCGCAACGAAAGCGCGGGCGATTGGTCAATAGCCTGAGTGGCTTCAAGAGTGCCAATCTCATTGGCACCGCCAATGGGGCAGGCAATCACAACCTTAGCATCGTCAGCTCTGCCGTTCATTTGGGCTCAGATCCCGCCCTGATTGGTGTCGTTTTTCGCCCACCATCAGAGCCGGAGCATGGCAGTCACACGTATTGGAACATCCGAGAAACCGGTGTTTTCACCATGAACCATGTGGGCCAAGATTTTTACAAGCGCGCGCACCAAGCCAGTGCCCGGTATCCCGAATCGTCCAGCGAATTTGATGAACTTGGCTTCACGCCCATCTACCGCTGTGGATTTGAGGCACCAGCAGTGGAAGAAGCTCCTGTGCGATTGGGCTTGGAACGTGTGGATGAATGGAAAATCCCACAAAATGAATGCCGTTTTGTTGTGGGCCAGATTCGTTGGGTGGAATTTCCCGAAACGGCCTGGGCAAAAGATGGCTACTTGGACTTAGAAGGCCTCGGTGTTATCGCCTTGAGCTCTTTGGATGGCTATCACATCACCAAAAAGTTGAGTCGCCTCGCCTATGCAAAATCGGATCAAACAACACCGGAATGCGAGCCTGATTTCATGAAGGGATGGGAAGATGCTTGAAAATGAAATTTCAGCCAGAATTTCAACGAAATTAGCCGCATGAAAAGCAGCACCAACAATGCAACTATGGAGACGTCACCACCGCAGGGTGGGGGTGAATCCGAGCGCACGTTGCTGCACCATGAGGTGGTTACGGAGAATCCGAATGCACCTTGGTTGGTTTTCATCCATGGAGCAGGGGGCAGCATCCGCACGTGGAAGTTTCAGATAGAAGCCTTCGCCCCCCATTTTCGTCTTTTGCTCATTGACTTGCGGGATCACGGCTACAGCAAAGAAATCATGCCGGAATTTCCCGCTTACGATTTCGACATTGTGGCCAAAGACATTCTCGCGGTCATCGATCACTTAAACATCGGCAAGGCCCATTTCATGAGTTTGAGCATTGGCAGTGTCATTTTGCAAAAAATCGACATTGAAAGACCGCAGCTGGTCGATCGGATGATCATGGCAGGGGCCATTTTCGATGGCAGCCGTTTGATGCATTGGTTTGTTCATTCGGGCAAGCTTTTGTCCCACATTTTGCCTTACCGCGCGCTGTATTGGCTTTTTAGTTTCATTGTTTTGCCTCGACGGAATCACCGCCTGAGCCGCTATATTTTCCGCCGCCAAAGCAAACGCTTGTCCACGCGGGAATACATGAAATGGATTCAGTTGTACAAGCCATTTTTCAACTTGGCCCAAGAATACATCCATCGACCGGTCATGAAGAAGGGATTGTTGGTGATGGGAAGCCAAGACCACATTTTCTTGCGAGCGGCGAAACGGTTTGCTCGGATTCAGAAGAACATGCGGCTAACGGTCATTGAAAATTGTGGCCACGTATGCAGCATTGAGGCGCCAGAACTCTTCAATGATTTGGTGTTGAAGTTTCTGACCGATCAGGAAGTTCCTGGAGCTGTCACGGCTACGCCGGTTCCGATGAAGTGGTCGGAGTTGAAAGCTTTACAAAAAGGATAATTCCGACCCGGGTGTGAACCTTGGCGCGTGCACGAGGTTAAATTCTCATGCGACGCGAGCACTACCCACCAGACCGTATATGTACGGTGTGCGAAAAACCTTTTTCTTGGCGAAAGAAGTGGGAATCCTGTTGGGATGAAGTTCGTTATTGCTCGAAACGCTGCCGAAGCCAGCGTTCATCCAAAATCCCATTGGAACATGCATAAAGATTGGAACGATTCAATTTCGGAGCTCAGGGATTTGAGGCCCGCCGAGGAAGTTCGGCTCATTTTGGGCGATCAGCTTCATTCCCAGCATTCTTGGTTCGTGGAGCCGGTTCCGCATGAAGTGGTTTACGTGCTCATGGAAATGCGCCAAGAAACGGATTACGCGCCGCATCATATTCAGAAAGTGGTTGCCTTTTTCGGGGCAATGCGTTTGTTCGCACAGCAGCGAGCAGGCTCAGGTTTTCGAGTGTTTTACCTCACCTTGGACGATGCGCGGAACCGTCAATCGTTGACGGAGAACCTCGATTGGATACGATCGGAAGTGAATGCGACCAAGGTAAGTTGGCAAATGCCTGATGAGTACCGGCTGGACCAGCAACTGACCGAATGGAGTGCACGGAATCGGACGGAAGGTTTGGAGGTTGAGGCGTTCGATTCAGAACACTTTTACACAACGCGTTCCGAGCTGGCGTTGTTTTTCGAAGGAAAGAAAACCTATCGCCTCGAAAACTTTTACCGCGCAATGCGGAAGAAGCACGAAGTATTGATGACCTCGACGGGTGAGCCCGAGGGCGGCAGCTGGAATTACGATGCGTCCAATCGGCAAAAGCTTCCCAAGGATCATATGCCGCCGTTGCCGTTGACACTGGATCGGAACGTGGAGGGATTGGTGCACATGATTGAGGCCGCGGGTGTAAAGACCACGGGTCGTTTGGATTCGAAACGATTCGGTTGGCCGATCACGCGCGCAGATGGGCTCCAGGTTCTAGCGTACTTCATTGAAACGTTACTGCCGCATTTTGGCGATTTTCAGGATGCGCTCACCACGAACAGTTGGAGTGTCTATCATTCCCGACTGAGCTTTGCAATGAATGCCAAATTGCTCTCTCCTTCGGAAGTGGTCGATGCGGTAGAGCAGGCATTTCATGATGGGTCCGACCGAATTGATGTTTCGCAGGCGGAGGGGTTCATACGGCAAATTTTGGGCTGGAGGGAATACATGCGTGGCGTGTATTGGGCCCACATGCCGAACTATGAAACGCTGAACTTCTTCGGGCACAAGAGAAAATTGCCGGATTGGTTTTGGACCGGGAAAACGAACATGGCCTGTGTCTCCCATGCCATTGAGCAAACCATGGAGCACGCTTACGCGCATCACATCCAGCGCTTGATGGTGACGGGAAACTTTGCACTCTTAGCGGGCATTCATCCGGATGAGTTGGATGCTTGGTACCTCGGGGTGTACATCGATGCGTTGCAATGGGTGGAAATCACAAATACCCGGGGGATGAGCCAATTTGCCGACGGTGGAATCGTGGGTTCCAAGCCCTACGTAAGCAGTGCGCAGTACTTAAAAAAGATGGGGCATTACTGCAAGGGCTGCCAGTATGATCCCAATGAAAAGGTGGGAGAGAAGGCCTGTCCTTTTAACGCTTTGTACTGGGATTTTTACGACCGCCACCGCGACAAGTTGGAGCGCAACCCACGGATCGGAATGGCATACAGGACGTGGGATCGCATGGATCCGGAAAAACAGCGAGCGCTCCTCGAAACGGCAGCGATGAACTTGAATCGAATAGAAGAACTATGATGCGCGCCCTTTATTGGTTTCGAGAAGATTTGCGTTTGTTGGATAATCCAGCACTCACGGCCATGGCTCAAAAAGCGGATGAGGCGGTGTTTGTTTTTGTCATTCCCAGCGGCCCTGAATGGAGCCAAGGAGAGGAGCGAATGGGTGACCACCGCCGCAGGTTCATGCTTGAGAGCCTGGCGGATTTGGACCGTGAATTGAGAGGAATTGGCCAGCAATTGCGAGTTCTTCAAGGCAATCCGGTCGAGTGTGTCTTGCAGACGGCGAAGGAATGGAATTGTCAAGCGGTATTTTCCCAGCGTTGCCACACAGGCGAGGAAACCCAATCTGCCGAATCCATTTCCACAATGATTCCGCATCATGTGGTGGAAGGATCTACCCTTGTGCACCCCGAAGATTTGCCTTTTGCTGTGGAAGATTTACCCGAGATATTCTCGAGGTTTCGCAACAAGGTAGAGAAGCGTGGCCTTGACATTCGCCCGGAATTCCCGATTCCGAAATTGCCACCGCCCCCCCAAGGAATGGAATCCACTCCCTTCGATCCGGATGGGTTGCAACGATTGGCAGGATTGCCTGAAGACACGATGTGTTTTGAGGGCGGCGCGCTGACCGGCTGGAAGCGATTGCAACATTATTTCTGGGGAACCCACTCGTTGAGTTCCTACAAGCAGACCCGAAACGGCATGCTCGGATGGGATTACTCGAGCAAATTCAGCCCTTGGTTGGCGTGGGGATGCATGAGCCCCCGCTCCATTTACCATGCGATTCGCCGCTACGAGGAAGAGGAAGGCTCCAATGAGAGCACATATTGGCTGATTTTTGAATTGCTTTGGCGGGATTACTTTCGATTCGTTGCCATGCAGCATGGCAACCGCATCTGGCACGCCACGGGATTAAAGGAATCAGCACGAAATCCTGTTTCGCATCATCCGTTGCAGTGGAAAGCTTGGTGCACCGGAACGACGCGCAGTCCCTTTGTTAACGCCAATATGCATGAGTTGCGCCTCACAGGATTCATGTCCAACCGAGGACGTCAAAATGTGGCGTCGTATGCGATTCACGACCTCGGATTGGATTGGCGGGCATGTGCCGAATGGTTTGAACATTGGCTCATTGACTTCGACCCGTGCAGCAACACAGGCAATTGGCTGTATGTCGGAGGCATAGGCTACGATCCTAGGCCGCAGCGCAAGTTTGATGTGGATTGGCAGGCCGAACGGTATGATGCGGACGGAGCCTATCAAAGCCATTGGAATCGATTGGGGGGAATCTTCCCTCTGGACCCTGACGCGGTGCCATGATGCATTGGAATGTTACTTACAATGATCCGAACCGCTGGAAGGAGGTTCACGCGATTTGCGGGCCGAAGTGGCCCTGGATGGATGCGATGCGCCAAACGCTAAAGGGGAGGCCTTTGGGCTCCCCCAAACTGGATTTGGTTGGACTCGAAGGCTTGAGCGATTTGCAATCCATGCGCGATGACCTGACCCACCGCACTCCCGTCAACTTTCAGCGCACCCAAGGCGGAGTCATCGCTTTCACCAAAGTGCGATTGGAGGTTTATGCCATCCCGATCCGGCGCCAAGAACTCGAGCAGCTTCGAGCAGGACCATCCGAGAGTTCTGCCAATTTGGCTACGCTCACCCTTGAATTCAAGCGCAAAGGGCATTCCGTTCGAATTCGCATGGAAGGAACGAAATCAATGGTGAACCGAATGGAGTCGTGGTTCAGGAAAGGCAGTCAAGAGAAGACGAGCGATTGATCACTCCTTGGTCCAGTTGGCGGGGCATCCTTGACCGCTTTCCTGGACGTGACAGAGCGCATCGGCCATCCGCAAGGCCTCATCCACACTCCGTCCGAGGGGAAAGAAATTCAATAGGTGGTGTTGTACCATGCCATTTTTGTCGATCAGAAAGGACCCACGCAATGCAGTCATTTCTGAGTTGCTGGTGAGAAGGCCATCTTCCGAATAGTCATACTCTCCGCTGATGACATCGTAGTTGGTGGCGATGGTTTTGTTGGCATCGCTGACAATCGGGAATTGAACACCCATGATCCCCCCGTCTTCACGTGGAATGCGCGCCGCAGCCGCATGGGAATCGGCAGTATCTGTGGAGCAGGCCACGACGGCTGTGTTTCGTGCTTCAAATTCGATCAGTTGATCTTGAAAGGCCACCAATTCGCTTTGGCACAAGGAGGTAAAATTTTTGGGATAGAAAATGAGCAGTACGTTTTGCTTTCCCTTGTACGCTTCGAGGGAGAAGTTCCGTACAATTTTCCCGTTGACGTAAGCATTGGATGAGAAGTGCGGGGCATTTTTACCTACAAGCATGGTCTGGTTCGTTTGAATTAAAGATGCAAAGTTAAGCCGTTCATCGCGCAGCGATACCTTATCAAAGTATATTTGAGCGTGACTAAAAATCCTGTTCATTCGGATCGATTGATCAATCGAGAGTTGAGTTGGTTGGCCTTCAACCACCGCGTACTGCAGGAAGCGGTTCGCAGCGATAATCCCTTGATTGAGCGGGTTCGCTTTCTGGGGATTTTTTCCAACAATATGGATGAATTCTTCCGCGTACGAGTTGCCAATTTGCAACGCGCGTTATTAGTGGATGAATCGAGCACGACCACTTTAGGATTTGGCGTGCAATCCACATTGCAAGCCGTTACCAATCGAGTAGTGGAACTTCAGGGTGAGTACAATCAGGCATACGAACGGGTGGAACAGGCCCTGGAAGAAGAGGGGATCAGAATTCTCAATGAAGAGCAATTCTCGGAGGAACAAGAGGACTTTGTGGCCAATTACTTCAAGCAGCAAATCCGACCGCATTTGGTTCCAATCATGATCACCGAAGGCCGTCCGTTTCCAGATTTGAAGGACGGTGTTCTGTATTTCATGGTGGGACTTGAGACCCAACACGGATCCAAAGTGACCAAAGAGTATGCCCTCGTCCAAATTCCACCACACCGTCCGCGATTTGTCATTTTGCCTTCGCCACAAGGCAATCGGTCTGTGGCTTTTGTGGACGATGTGATTCGGAAAGAGTTGCATAAAATTTTTCAGCTTTTTCAGCCCGATCGCCTTTATGCGCATGCGATTAAGGTCACACGGGACGCCGAGATTGACATGGACGATGACCTATCCATGTCCTTGATGGACAAAATGGCGGATGGCGTCAGCCAACGGAAGAATGGGGATTTTGTGCGGATGATTTATGACCGAGAGATGCCGGCGGCCATGCTCGACTTGGTCATGAATAAATTGGACTTAGGAGAAAGTGAAAACATCATTTCGGGTACCCGGTATCACAACCGAAAAGATTTGATGAAATTCCCCGATTTCGGCAGGAGTGACTTGGTCTTTCCGAAGCGAAAATCTCATAAGCACAAGTGCTTTCAGGGCAAAAGCAGCATGTTGAATCAAGTGGTGAAACGCGATGTTTTGCTGCATTATCCTTACCACAATTTTGGACAAGTCGTAGATGCCTTGCGAGAGGCAGCGATTGACCCTACGGTGGAGCGGATTTGCATCAACCTGTACCGAGTGGCGCACAATTCTAAGATCATCAATGCACTTGTCAACGCAGCCTATAATGGAAAAAAGGTGCAGGTGGTGATTGAATTGGCGGCGCGTTTTGACGAAAGGCACAACATCAAAATCTCCAATGTGCTCCAGGAGGCGGGTATACAGGTGGAGTTTGGGGTAACGGGATTGAAAGTTCATTCCAAGATGTTTCTCATCGATCGACAAGTGGAGGGGAAACGGCAGCGCATCGCCTATATCGGTACGGGAAATTTTCACGAGGAGATGGCACGGGTGTTCAGTGATTTTGGACTTTTCACTGCCAACGCTGATCTCACCGACGAGGTGGCCAAGCTCTTCAGCTTTTTCTCCAACAATTACGAGCGACCAGATTTTGAGAAACTCGTGGTCAGCCCGTATCAAACACGCTCGACGTTCTTGGAATTGCTGGACCGAGAAACTGAACATGCACAGCAGGGACGAACCGCCCGCGTGATTTTGAAGCTGAACAACCTGGTCGATGCAGAAATGATTGAGGCGTTGTATGCCGCGAGTCAGTCAGGCGTCAGAATTGATTTGATTGTCCGTGGCATCTGTTCGTTGATTCCGGGAGTCAAAGGAATGAGCGAAAACATCAAGGTGCGCAGCTTGTTGGGGCGTTACCTCGAGCATGCTCGGGTTCTGTATTTTGAGAACAATGGGTCGCCAACGTATTTTTTGAGTTCAGCAGATTGGATGAAGCGGAACCTTGATCACCGTGTGGAGGTGAGTGTTCCGATTGAAGACATCCAATTGCAATCGGTTCTCGCACAGTACCTGGATCACCAGCTCAAGGACAATGTGCATGCCCGCAAAGTGGACGTCCATTTTTCCAATGCATTCATTGCGCCAAAGAAGGGCGGTAAGACGGTGGATGCGTCCGAATTGACGCATCAGGTCTACGCCCAGCCTGACTAATGAAACCAATTAAGTATTAATTTTAGGACCCATGCGCTATGCTGCCATCGACATAGGTTCCAATGCAGTTCGTCTGCTCATCAAAGACATTGATGACACCAATGCTGCGGATCATCAGCAAGAACGCATTGCCTACTACCGTGTTCCATTGCGGTTGGGCGGAGAAGTCTTTGAACGGGGCAAACTATCCAAGGCCAAGTCCAAAAGCTTGGTGAAGGTCATGATGGCATTCCGTCACCTCATTGATGTGCAAGAAGTTGAGGCGTTCCGAGCCGTCGCGACGAGTGCGCTGCGGAGTGCCAAGAACCGTGACGACATCATTGCTTCTGTTTTTCGCAAATCGGACATCAAGATTGAATGCCTGAGTGGAGAAGAAGAGGCGGGCTTGATTTTTCAAAACTTCAACAACGCGAGCCGCAAATTCAACCGTGATTTGCTTTGCATCGACGTAGGAGGAGGCAGCACGGAACTTTCTGTTGTCCGCGCGAACGAACGCATCGCCTTGAAAAGTTTCAAGCTCGGCACCGTGCGTATGCTGAAAGGCACAACACCCGAAGGCGAATGGGAGCGAATCAAAGCATTCATGGATGAGTACCGAGGAGACAAGCCTTGGCTGGCCATCGGAACGGGGGGGAATATCAATCGCTACCACAGAATCGCTCGGCTTGAAAAAGATACCAACTTGCCAGTTTCAGCCATCGAATCCATCATGAAGGAGCTATCGGCCATTCCCTTGGCTGAGCGCTCGGAATTGTTCGGCTTGAAGCGAAACAGGGCCGATGTCATTGTTCCGGCAGGTGAGATTTACCTGAGGATCCTTCAGCTGGCACAGACCGATTTCATTTGGGTGCCCAAGGTTGGTCTCGCTGATGGCGTGATTCTGAGCATGTGGCGCGATCGCTGAACCTGCCGCAGCGGGTTATTTCAAATTCTCGTTCAAGAATTTATCGACATCAAAGTAGCGCTTGGGTTTTAATACAATCTTGCCTTCTTGGTCCAAAAGGAAATAGGTTGGGGTCGCCGTGACCTTGTAATCGGCTACAACAGGACTATTCCACGCCTGCAATTGGCTGACGTTGGGCCAGGTCATACCGTTGTCCTTGATGGCTTTTTCCCATGTAGCTTGTACTTGGTCCAGGCTAATTCCGACCACCTCAAACCCTTTGTATCCATGCTTCGCGTACATCGGACCAATGTTGGGCATTTCTTGCTCACACTTGTGGCACCAAGAAGCCCAAAACATGAGCAAGGTGTATTGATTCTTCTTGACGGTTTCATAGAGATCCAGTGATCCACCATCCCACTTGTTGATTTCAAAATTCGGCGGGGTCTTGCCCACTTGGAGGTTGATGATGCCTTGTGCTCGAAGCCGAATGGCATCACTCAAGTCAGCTCCACAGTCTTCGTCAAAAATGTAATTGTCGAGGATGTACTGGCAGATGGTTTCTTTTCCAGTGTTGTAGAACCCATCGAGCATTGAATAAAGAACACTTTCCAACGCAAAGGGGTTGGGCTCGAAATGTGCCTTGACTAAATCGATGCAGGCGAGGAAACCGCTGTCTGTGCCTCCGCTGAATGAGCGCATCATTTTCTGGATACGGTCGCTCAATGCCATGGACCGCACAGCGCTGTTGTCCAAGGGGTCGATGTCTTCAAAAAACCGTCCTTGGAGGGTGGGGTATTTGGGGTTTTTCCACCCCAGCCATTTTGCAAAATAGGTACCGGGATTGGCGTCCATCATGGCATGTTGCTCGAGGGCAAATGCTTCTTCTTTGTCCTTGATTTGGGCTTCAATGCGGCTGCGAAATGCGCCTGCATCCTTGATCCCCTGGCGGAGTTTGCGAACGGCTTGATCGTGTTGGACCTGTTTGGTCTGGAAAGCAAACCATGCTGTATTCTCAGCCGAACCTTCAGCGCTTTTGGTGGCGCTCAACCGGCTCGATTTGAATTGGAGATAGAGGTCGGGCTCATCGGGGTTGATGATGATATCCGTAGCGTTGGTTTCGCCGTTGTAGCTGATTTTGAAAAAACCGCGGCCCAACTCCAACTCGCCGAAGTCAAAAGTGCGGTTGACCAGTGTGGTGCGAGCCACTTCCGAGCTGTTTCTTCCTTCGCTTTCATAAAGAATCACTTCCCCTGATGTGCTAGAAGTCATGGTTCCGTGCACGCGAACCGGTCCTACTTTGTCGCCTCTGTTTTGATCATTGGTTCCGTCTTTGAAAAGGGCGGAGATTTCAGCGGTCTGCGGAGCCGCATCTGCAAGCGCTGTTTCGGTTGAATTCGCAGCAGCCGAGTCAGCGTTGGAGTCGGTAGGCGTTTCGGTGCTGCAAGCTGCTAGGCTCCAAGCCGCAATTAAAAGAGTACTAGGGGTCATCATTTTCATAAGGACTTCTGTTTGTTACAAATTTAACAACCGAAGGGCTTCAAAACGAGGGTGAATTGAATTGTTGGCTTATCTTCACTTTCTGTCACGGATTGAAAAAGAATGGATAAAGGAACAGCGCACGCTTTGCTCGGGCTTTCAGAGCCAATCGAAATCGAAAATGTTATGGAACGATTGGATGCAGAAGCCTTTGCGGTTCGGGACCATTTCATGCGGCAGCCGGTGGTGCCGGCTTTGTTCCGATCCCGCGTCAATCGCCTCGTCCAACTGAGCGATGTCTCTCGGGTGTTGAACGTGGAGCCGTTGGGCGCACCCGTTGAATTGCCGCCGCTCCTGCCCTCGGGCCCCAACTTTGTTTTGCTGGTTCGGAACCACGTCGAAAACATCCGACGGTTGCGGACGGCCATGGCGGCGACACTTGATCCAGATATGTTGGTTCGATTCGGAAATGCGCTCTGCAATCTTCAAGTGCGCTACATGGAAGAATTTCTGGCGCTGTCCCTTGACTCAGCCACGGAAGATGTGGCGTTAGAGCCAATACCGGCTCGCGACGAGACGGATTGGCAAACGCTTCTGGCTTCCATTGAAGGAACAACGGCAGAGGCGCGCTTGGTCATTGTAAAGGAGCGCAAGCGAATGGCACAAATCCTGGAACGCGAAACGTCCTGATTCACTCCCGGCCAAGCGCCACGATGGGATCCAGTTTGGCGGCCTGACGAGCAGGGTAATAGCCACTTGCAATGCTGGTGAGCAGGCTCAAGATAACGCCAGAGATCATCCAGCCCCAGGGCAGTACAAAAGGGGTTTCCATGAAAAAGGCAATGGCATTTCCGGCTGCCAAGCCGAGTGCAATGCCAACCGCTCCGCCCAGCTGACCAATGATGATAACCTCGATGAGAAATTGGGTGCGAATGGCATTAGGTGTTGCACCCAACGCCTTGCGTGTGCCAATCTCCCGAGTGCGTTCCGAAACACTGACGAGCATGATGTTCATGAGGCCAATGCCCGCCCCGAAAAGTGTGATGATCCCGATGATGGTCGCGGCCATCGTAATCCCGCTTGTCGCTTCCTGAAGGGTGTCCACGAGGCTATTGCTCATCGCCACACGAAAGGATAAATCTTCGCCCGGCCGATCCTGTCGGACGACCCTCATTACCCCCATGGCTTCTTCAGCAAGGCTTGTAATTTGCCCGGGGTTCTCCACCTTGCAAGCGATTCGGTAACTTCTGTTCTCGTCTGAGAATTGTTGTCGAATGCACGGGATCGGAACATAACATTGATTGTCCTGTGACATGCCGAATGATTGGCCGCGCGACTTCAATACACCAATGACTTGGTAACGCTGCGACCCGATCGAGAAATCTGCGCCAACGGGTTCCTCCCAAGGGTCGAACAATGCATTGGCCAAATCCGATCCGATCAGTGCTAGACGCTGAGATGACCGAGCTTCCTTGGGGGTTAGGTTCCTTCCTTTGTCCAAATCGTAACCACTAACTTCCAAGTAATGCTCTTCGATTCCAAGGATTTGGATGTTGGGATTGGTCTGTTCTTGCCCTCGTTTCAACGTGGCCTGGCTCGTTCCGAAAACCGAATAACTCGCGGTGATCTCATCCGAAACTTCCTCTGCAAAACGTTGTGCTTCTTCGTAGGTGATGGGCTCGCCCGCTTTGACTCTTTGTCCGCGGTTGACGCCGGTCTCGGTACGCTGGCGAAAGGTGAAAACATCGGTACCCAAGGACGAGAATTGTTGTGTGACGTTGGCCTCCAACGAAGACGTTGCGGTCGTCATGCTGATCAACGCCATGATGCCGAGACCAATGATCGCGATGGTGAGCGAAGTGCGCAGCAAATTACTTCGTATCGACCGCACAGCGATCCGCATCATTTCAATGAGCAGCTCCCTTTTCATGTTGTGCGAATGTACTGCTTACATTTGCAGCCTAAAGAAAAGAGAAGATGACTTTTGATTTGGCAATGATCCGCTCGGTCTATGAGCGATTCCCCAAGAATGTAGAAGCGGCACGCCGCATGACAGGCAAGAACCTGACATTGGCTGAAAAGATTTTGTATACGCACCTCTGGGAGGGAGATGCCCAACAGGAATATAAGCGCGGTGTGGATTACGTTGATTTTGCTCCGGACCGTGTTGCGATGCAGGATGCAACGGCACAGATGGCATTGCTTCAATTCATGCAGGCGGGCAAGGCCAAAGCGGCCGTTCCTTCTACCGTGCATTGCGATCACTTGATCCAAGCCAAGGTGCAAGCGGATTCAGATCTTCAAGAAGCCATCAATAAGAACAACGAAGTCTACAATTTCTTGGAGTCGGTATCGAATAAATTCGGCATTGGTTTTTGGAAGCCAGGCGGAGGGATCATCCACCAGGTGGTTTTGGAAAATTATGCTTTCCCAGGAGGAATGATGATCGGAACCGATTCACACACCGTCAATGCGGGTGGACTGGGCATGGTTGCTGTAGGTGTTGGCGGAGCAGATGCGGTTGATGTCATGGCGGGCATGCCGTGGGAATTGAAGTTTCCCAAGTTGATTGGAATCAAACTCACTGGAAAACTTTCGGGTTGGGCTTCCGCCAAGGACGTGATTTTGAAGGTTGCAGGCGTGCTCACCGTGAAAGGTGGCACAGGTTGCATCGTGGAATATTTTGGCGAAGGAGCTGAGTCGTTGAGCTGCACGGGCAAAGGCACAATCTGCAACATGGGGGCGGAAATTGGAGCGACGACATCGACATTCGGGTACGACGATAGCATGGAGCGGTACTTGCGTGCCACAGGCCGCGCAGATGTCGCGGAAATGGCCAACGGTATCCGCGAGTACCTCACCGGAGACGCAGAGGTTTACTCGAATCCAGAAGCCTATTTTGATCAAGTCATTGAAATCAATTTGAGTGAATTGGAGCCGCACCTGAACGGCCCTTTCACCCCAGATCTCGCAACTCCCATCAGTAAGATGAAGGAAGCTGCAGCTAAAAACGACTGGCCCACCGCATTGGAATACGGACTCATCGGTTCGTGCACCAATTCGAGCTACGAGGACATCAGCCGTTCCGCGAGCATTGCGATACAGGCTGTGGAAAAAGGCATTGAGGCGAAAGCACACCTCACCATCACACCGGGGTCTGAGCTGGTGCGATACACCATTGATCGGGATGGGTTTATCTCCACGTTTGAGAAAATGGGAGGGAGCGTATTTGCCAATGCGTGCGGTCCATGCATTGGTCAATGGGCACGCGCAGGTGCTGAGAAGAAAGAAAAGAACTCCATCGTTCATTCGTTTAACCGCAACTTTTCAAAGCGCGCGGATGGCAACCCCAACACCCATGCTTTTGTGGGTTCACCTGAATTGGTCACCGCACTCGCCATTGCCGGCGACCTGACGTTCAATCCGTTGACGGATCCGCTGACGCTTCCAGATGGAACAAAAGTGATGCTCGAAGAGCCAAAAGGCGATGAGCTTCCTTCGTTAGGTTTTGACGTGGAGGATGCCGGTTATGTTGCTCCTGCTGAAGACGGAAGTGGGGTAGAGGTAAAAGTCAATGAAGCTTCTGAACGCTTGCAATTGTTGGATCCGTTCAAGCCGTGGGATGGCCAAGATCTTATGGGAGCTCGTCTTCTGATCAAGGCCGCGGGAAAGTGCACGACGGATCACATTTCCATGGCCGGTCCGTGGTTGCGTTACCGCGGTCATTTGGACAACATCTCCAACAACACCTTGACCGGTGCTGAGAATGCCTTCAATGGCAAACCCAATACAGTCAAAAACCAACTGACAGGGGAATACGGAGAAGTACCAGCGGTGCAGCGCGCATACAAAGCGGCGGGTATTCCTACCGTTGTTGTTGGCGATTCCAACTACGGAGAAGGCAGTTCTCGCGAGCATGCAGCCATGCAGCCGCGTTTCCTCGGGGTCGCAGCGGTAATCGTTAAGTCGTTTGCACGTATTCATGAGACCAATTTGAAGAAGCAAGGGATGTTGGGATTGACATTCGCGAACGAGGCGGATTTTGATCTGATCCAAGAAGACGACACATTCAACTTTGTGGACTTGGCGTCTTTTGCACCAGGCAAGCCCTTGACCATCGAAATTGCGCATGCGGATGGTTCGAGCGACACCATCAAGGTGAACCACACGTACAATGCTCAACAAATTGACTGGTTCCGAGCGGGTTCCGCACTGAACTTGATCAAGCAGCAACAGTAATTTTTTTCGAGTGAATTCTTCCAAGGAGCCGCTGAGTGCTGCTTGTATCTCGGTTGAATTGGCGGGAGAAACGTTGGAATTGCATCCCGAACGTTGCATGTGGTGGGCGAAAGAAAAAACGTTATTGGTCTCGGATATTCACTTGGGAAAATCGGCTCATTTTCGCAAAAATGGGATTGCGATCCCGAAGGATGTCAACGCTTCAAGTCTGAATCGTTTAGAGGATTTGGTCGCCCAGTACCAACCGCAACGGCTGCTGGTGCTCGGTGATCTTTTTCACAGTGCACTCAATGAGGAGTGGAATGATTTTCGGAAGTGGCTCACCCGGATTTTCACGGCGCACGGATTGGTGGAGTTTCGTTTGGTCGAGGGCAACCACGACGTTTTGCCGGACGCAGCTTTTGAAGGGCTCGAGGTGCAGCGAAGCGCCCAATGGAGTCTAGGTCCTTTTGACTTTGTTCATGACCCAACGGATTTCCTCACTGCGCAAGCCCCAGGACGCATCGGAATTGCCGGTCATTTGCATCCCGCCATTCGCCTTACAGGCAAAGCCAAGCAACAGCTGCGGCTACCGGGTTGGTGGTTTAGCAGCAAGCATCAAACCCTCGTCATGCCCAATTTTGGGACCTTTACCGGGGCCTCAACGGTAGACGTGAAGGCTGGAGATCAGTTTTGGATTTGCACCGGGCAATCGGTCATGCCCGCAGGGTGAAGGGAATCACTCGATGTTTCCGGTGAAGGATCCCGCGAATGCAACCGGGAGTCCAACGAGGGTGCTGTCAACCCATTCACGCAGTGTCAAATTGAACGTTACTTCTTCCGCACCGCCAGAATAGGCCGGGTCAATCACAATGGAGCCGTCTGTGGCTTTGTAATCTCTCACGGGGAACAAATCATCGCCTTGATTGATGACCTGCACCAAATGATTCACTTCCTCCTGCTGAACATAGAATACGACGTCATCGAGGACGTCAAATGAAAACTGGAAGGTGATGTCGTGGGCAGGCACATGAGCATCCACTTCATCTGCCGTTCGCAGATCGGCTACGATATGATAACTGCGTGAGAGAGGTTCAAGGCTGTCAGGGACGACAGCTTCAGCCATTTTCAGGGCGTAATCCGAGCCATTGAAAGCAATGCTTCCGCATTCACATTTGTACACCGGATTGATGAAATCAGGACTTTTGTAACAACCGGATGCCAAGCTCCAAGTAAGGGCAAGGGCCGCAATCGCGACTAGTTTCAGGGGGGGAGAATTGAAAATCGTGGTCATCGGTACAAGGATTGCAGGCCGAAATATACACACTGCGTCATTGGTTTCTGAGCAATGGATAAAGCAAATAAGCCTCGCGCTTGGCATGGAATGAAAGAAGTTCATCGATCCATTGCGCGGTGAAGTCCATCGGCCAGGCGTTTGCATGCAGCGCTTGCCCCAAGGATTCGTTGCCAGTCAGTTTGGCCAAGAACGAAGGAGAGGTGATGAAATCATCGGTGGCAGAATTCCACCTTTGGCTGCATTCCCAGGCGAGCCGCCAGTCAAATCCACTTGCGGCTTGGGTCCATTTTGCTCCCAATGCACGAAGGTCACGCCCGCTGCATCTGATATTCTCATGCTTGGGATTCGGCGCTGCTCCGGGGGTAGGCACGGGCGTAAACACGAAATCTCCAGCGTTTTCTCCAGGCACGCCCATGCATTGAAAAGGCAAAGCGGTTCCCCTGCCAATGCTGGCGCCAGTGGGCTCCAAGGGACACAAACTGGGGTACAATGCAATGGACTCGGCATTGGGCAAATTAGGACTTGGGGCAATGGTTGGATACCATTGGTCGCTGTGCGCATAACCTTGGCAGGGGATAATGATGAGCGGGCACTGCATCCCATCGGGAAGCCATCCCTCGCCATTGATCATCTGTGCCATTTCACCCAATGTCATTCCGTGCAAAACAGGAACCGGAAGCATCCCAATGAACGATTTCCATTTTGGGTCGAGCATAGGCCCTGCCATCTGGTGTCCGTGGGGATTGGGTCGGTCGAGAACCACTACCACTTTGTCATTCTCAGCGGCTGCCTCCATGACCAAAAAGAGGCTACTCAGATAGGTGTAAAAGCGAGCGCCAACATCTTGAATGTCGAACAAAACCATGCGCACATCTGCGAGTGACGCGGCAGATGGTTTTTTGCTTTTGCCGTGCAAACTAAGGATGGGCAGTCCCGTACGAGCATCGGTGTCATCCTCAAAGTTGGCGCCGTTGTGCAAGTCCCCCCGAAAACCATGCTCAGGAGCAAATACCTTCTTGACGTTGATCCCAAGTGCCAAGAGCGTATCAATGAGGTGGGTAGAGCTTCCTGTTTGTCCTTCTCCAATGACCGATGTGGCGTTGGCTACGACTGCGATGGGTGCCCGACTGCACGATTCATAAATGGCTTGGATGTTTTCGTTTCCGAGGCGAACACGAAGCGGAGGGACGCTTCGTTCTTGGCAGTGCAGGGTGCCGTGCTCGAAATCAATCGTCAAACCGGCAGGTGGGAGCGAGGTGGATTCCTGTCCAAATAGACTGAATTGAAAAATCAAAACCGCAAAGAGGGTGAATGATATTCTCATTGGATTCTTCATGCGTCTAAAGTAGCGACGTAATTTGGCACCTGTGAAAAGCCAACATCATTTATGAGTTACCGGACTTCCTTATCGCGGCTTATCGCTCGGCGACTTGCAGGAAGTCATGGGCGAGCCACTTGGTCCAGACCTGTCGTTCAGATAGCGACAGCGGGGGTTGCCATCGGCATCGCGTTGATTGTAATCGCCACATCCATTGTCCATGGATTTCAGAGCGAAGTCAAAGAATTGGTGGTGGGTTTTGGCTCTGACATTCAAGTGCTAAACGGGGATTGGAAAGATCAAAAAATCAAACGCTCAGAAGGCATTGAAGAGACCCTGCGGTCGCTTACAGAAGTTCGAAGTGTTCATCCGTTTTTCACATCGCCGGGAATTGTTGAATCCAAATCGGGATTGAAGGGGGTGGTTCTCAAGGGAATGAGCGGAGAAACTTCTGGTGGAATGCTGGAAAAGTTCTTGGTGCAAGGCACCGTTCCCTCGGTTGGTGGCCAAGACACGGCCATTTTATCGCTGGAACTGGCCAATCGGCTGGAATTGGAACTCCATGACCGACTCACCCTGTACCTCATTGGCGGGCCGAATGGCATACGACCACGAACGATGGTGTTGGGTGGGATTTACCGAACAGGTTTGATCGAATACGATGAAGAATTCATGTTCGTCCCAGCGAAGTCCATCCAATCCACTTCCGGTTGGGGGATGGAATTGCACCTGCTCGTGAACGATGGAGCGGTTGAAGCCCGGGCATTCGGAGGAAGCCGTAGCCCAAAAGTCACTTGGAGCGCCGTTCAGCCCAGCGGAAAAGCATCGCCTCTTGGATGGAGCAGTTCCGGGACCCACCTCTTGAATCAGGTGACTGCCGATGAGATCATGGTCGTAGCGGAATCTCGGGATTTGGAATTCAATGCTCTGCCGGACACCGCTTGGCTGCACAAATCGGACGGCATATGGAGCGCCGAGCACACAGCACCTGCGTGGGAAAAAGCAGCCAGTGGTTATGAAGTCTACCTTGAAAAGGATGCTGATTTGTGGACGACAGAAGCCAATGTGTATGCAGCGCTTCCTTTGGGTTGGGTGACCCAAACGGTGACTCAGCAAGCCCCTGAAATGTTCACATGGCTGGGCATGCTTGATTTGAACGTTGAAATCATCATCGGATTGATGGTCTTGATTTCCATCATCAACATGACTTCCGCTCTATTGATTCTGATTTTGGAACGAAGGCCCATGGTTGGCATGCTGAAAGCCTTGGGCATGTCCGATGGCCAGGTGCTGCGCATCTTCATCTGGCAGGCCTCGCGTATTTTGAGCAAGGGTTTTTGGATTGGAAACGCGCTGGGGCTGCTGGTGGTTTATGTCCAATCCACTACGGGCTGGATTGGATTGGATCCTGAAGCCTATTACCTAAGTGAGGTTCCGATTCAATTGGATGCGACTTTTTTAGTGCTGGTGGAACTTGTGGTTTTCACTCTCTGCGTTGCAATGATGTTTTTTCCAGCCCTTGCTTCGACGCGAATTCGGCCTGCGGAAGCCCTGCGCATCAATCGTTGATTTTGAACGTGCATGCCAATTTGAAATGATTCGGTTTTTTTGCCATTTCTAACCGCGTTTCGGTTGTTACCTTTGCCCCCTATGCAACGAGCTAAAAACGTTCATCAGAACATCTTGACGACCATTGGGAATACGCCCATGATCAAGATGCAGAACATGACCCAAGATTTTCCTTGTCCAGTATATGCCAAGGTCGAATACTTCAATCCTGGTCACAGCGTCAAAGATCGCATGGCCCTTCGAATGATAGAAGATGCCGAGCGAGATGGACTGTTGAAGCCTGGAGGCACCGTGATTGAGTGCACAAGTGGGAATACAGGAATGGGACTTGCTTTGGCGTGTTCGGTCAAAGGTTACAAGCTGATTTGCACCATGAGCGACAAGCAGTCGAAGGAGAAGATTGACATCTTGCGCGCCATGGGGGCAGAAGTGCACGTGTGCCCGACCAACGTTGAAGCCGACCATCCGGATAGTTATTACAGCGTCGCAAAGCGCTGCAATGAGGCCGATCCGAACAGTTTTTGGTGCAACCAATACGACAACAAGTCCAACCAAGAAGCGCATTATGTCTCGACGGGCCCTGAAGTCTGGGAACAGACGGAAGGCAAGGTGACGCACTTTGTGGTGGGCGTCGGAACAGGCGGGACCATCAGCGGTACCGGTCGTTTCTTGAAAGAACAAAACCCGGACGTTCAAATTTGGGGCATTGACTCATACGGCAGCGTTCTGAAGAAATACCACGAAACCGGTGAGTTTGATGAGTCTGAAATTTATCCCTACATCACAGAAGGAGTGGGAGAAGATATTTTGCCGGCCAATGTCAATTTTGATGTCATCGATCATTTCGAAAAAGTAACGGACAAAGATGGCGCATTGACTGCGCGTGAAATGGCACGAAAAGAAGGGCTTTTTCTTGGATACAGCTGTGGCAGTACGTTCCAGGGACTTCGTCAGTTGAAAGACAGGCTCAAGCCCACCGACGTCGTTGTGTGCCTCTTCCACGACCACGGTTCACGCTACGTTGGGAAAGTCTACAACGACGAATGGATGAAAAGCCACGGATGGCTTTGATTCGACTGGGCCCTTGAGGCCCGCGCTTTATTTCTTGAAATTCAGAACGGTAGAGCGAATGATTGCAATGCAGTCATCGAGTTCTTGTTCTGTGATGACCAAAGGAGGAGCAAAACGAATAATGTTCCCGTGGGTAGGCTTTGCGAGCAGGCCATTGTTCTTAAGCGCGACACACAAATCCCACGCGGTTGAACTGTCGGGTGTGTCATTGATGATTACCGCATTGAGCAAACCCTTGCCCCGCACGTTAACGATCAATGAGCTTTCATCGGCCAAGTCGCTCATGGCGCTTCGAAATCGCTTGCCAAGTGTTCGGGCATTTTGTGCCAATTGCTCTTCCACAACAACTTGCAATGCCGCGATGCCCACTTCAGCGGCAACCGGATTGCCTCCGAAGGTGGAGCCATGTTGCCCTGGGTGAATGACGCCCATGATGGGTTCATCGGCCAAGACGGCGGATACCGGATACGCACCTCCCGACAATGCTTTTCCTAAGATGAGTACATCGGCTTTGGAGTAAGTCGATTGCCGCTCACAATGCCCCGCACACGTGCAGTTTCCGCAAGTAGCGAGAAGCGAGCCTGTCCGTGCAATCCCTGTCTGTACCTCGTCTGCAATGAACAACGCTCCGGCCGCTTTGCACAAGGCGTGTGCGCCACTCACAAAAGACTCGTCAGGGGTGTAGACCCCTGCCTCACCTTGAATGGGCTCTACCAAAAATGCCGCGACATTAGGATCCTTGAGCGCTTGTTCCAAAGCGTTCAAATCATTGTAGGGAATGACTTCAAATCCTGGAGTGTAGGGGCCAAACCCTCCGGTGGCGTCGTCATCGGTGCTAAAGCTTACGATGGTCGTGGTGCGGCCATGAAAATTCCCATCGCACGTGATTATTTTGGCCTGACCAGCGGGTACTCCTTTGACGTCGTAGGCCCACTTTCGGGCAATTTTGATGGCGGTTTCAACCGCTTCGGCGCCCGTATTCATGGGGAGCACCTTGTCGTAACCGAAATAACGCGTCACGAACTCCTCATACTTGCCCAAGTTGCTATTGAAAAAGGCACGAGATGTTAACGTCAGCTTTTCCGCTTGTCGCGTCATTGCCCCCACAATTTTCGGGTGACAATGGCCTTGGTTTACCGCGGAATAAGCACTCAGGAAGTCGAAGTATTCCACCCCTTCGATGTCCCAAACGCGAACGCCATCACCCCGATCGAGGACAACTGGCAACGGATGATAATTGTGCGCGCCGTGCGCATTCTCAAGCGCCATGGCTTCTGAAGAGGTCTGGGGTGTTTTCAATTCCATGCAGCAAAGATAACGCTAAGAAGTAGGCTTAATCCAAGGGGATGTCGGCCGCCTCAATGGTCCCTCAGGTGCTTTCCAACGCCTGCCATGCGCTGATGAGGCAGTGGTGGATGTTGATCTCGGAATTCGCAGTGACTTCTGCCGAATGTCGGTTTGGAGCAGTCGTGAATTGAAAATAGAAATTTGGGGCGTATTTTTGCACTCGAAATTAAAAATGCCATGGCAACAAACCGCACCTTCACCATGATCAAGCCCGACGCAACAGGCGCTGGTCACACGGGTAAAATCATAGACCGCATCATTGATGCAGGTTTCTCAATCAAAGCGATGAAATGGACACAACTTTCATTGGCAGATGCCCAAGCATTCTATGCCGTGCATGCTGAACGTCCATTCTTCGGGGAGCTTACCGAATACATGTCGAGTGCTCCGATCGTTGCGGCTATTTTGGAAAAAGACAATGCTGTTGCTGATTTCCGCACCTTGATTGGGGCCACAAATCCAGCAGAAGCTGCACCTGGAACGATTCGTGCAGACTTTGCGGAGAGCATCGCTGCGAATGCCGTTCACGGCTCTGACAGTGATGATAACGCCGCGATGGAAGGAGCGTTTTACTTCAGCGCCCGCGAGTTGGCCTGAATCCTTGGCTTCAGATAAAAAAAGTCACCTCAATCGGGTGGCTTTTTTTATGCCCCAAAATCGGCAGGATTTCTGGCTGCGCTGAGGGCGATCAGCGAAGGGGTTAGTCTTTGAAAAAGGCATCGGCAAAATTCAAAAGCACCAGTTCTTTCTGGGCCCGCGTGAAGGCCGTGTAAAGCCAACGCATCCATTCCAAGTCAATCGAGTCTTCGGTCAGGTATCCCGGATCAATGAGTACCATTGGCCATTGTCCACCTTGCGCTTTGTGGCAGGTCATTGCCCAACCGAATTTCACCTGCAGCGCTTGGAAACAGGGGTCTGCTTTGACGGCTTTTCGGATGGCTGTTTTGGAACCCAAGTGCACATAATCGAGGCCGATGGCTTCCTCCAGTGCTTGGGTCTCTGCGTAGGGGATTTGAGGAAGATCAGACTCCAAAATACTGAGGTTGATACACACTTCAAATACGGGAGATTCGGGAGCATCGGCAAATTTTACCTCAACTTCAGCGAACGAGATTCCATAACGTTTAAATCGCTTGAGGACTTTGGTGACTTCCAACCCATCCCCATTGGCTAGGAGCGTGGTTTGTATGTTTTCGACCTGCGCGAGCCAATGGTAATTGTTTCGCACTACCATCAAGCGATCGCCGGCTTCGAGGGACTCTTCACGCCACAAAATGCGGTGCCGAATTTGCTGGTTGAATTGCTGAGCGCGCTTATTCGATCGGGTAATCAGTGCCACTTGATCTTCGCCGTAATGGTGGAAGGCATCTTCCAAAACTTCCTGCAATTCGTTGCCGTGAATCCGCTTCATGTCCGCGAAGGGTTGGGTTTCGAACGACGGCCACGTATCGTCTTTGCGTTCCAAGTTGAGACGAAGGTTGTGGGCGTTGTAGAGGATTCCGCTGTCCATTTCTTGCCGGACAACATCAGTGAGTCGGATCGTGGCTACGGTCAACCCAAAAGCGGCGCGCATTTTGGCCTCATTCAATGCGGGGCTTTCCTGCTCACCCACCGGCGGCAATTGAGCATCATCCCCAACCAAGACCAGCCGACAGCCTTGGCCGGAAAAAACGAATTCCATGAGGTCGTCGAGCAAACTGCGGAATTGCATGGTGGTTCCAGTGGAGCGTCCGCCTCCTTCACCGATCATGGAAGCTTCGTCTACGATGAACACGGTGTTTTCAAGGCTATTCGGCGCCACTCCGAAGGCCGGCATCCCATCGTTGCTCTTTCGACTTCGGTATATCCTGCGGTGAATGGTAGAGGCTGTAATTCCAGCATAGGATTGCATCACTTTGGCCGCTCTTCCCGTGGGCGCAAGCAACACCGGCCGTTGACCAAGGTCGCGCAAGGTTTGCACCAGAGCACCTACACTCGTCGTCTTGCCCGTTCCGGCGTAACCTCGAATCATCAAGGTGCAGCGCGGCTGCGTGCTATACACGAATCGGCTGACCGCATACATCAAAGTTCCTTGCCCGTCGGTTGGTCGATGGGGGAAATGCTGCGCCATTCGGTCGACGAATTGTTCGATTTGAGGCGAGCTGCGAATCATGGTTGCGAAGGTAAGCGGCCCGACTTGACGAATTCGAAAAAGTTGAATGCCCATCGTATTTGTCGTCCTCGGGATGTGTCGTAGATTCGCAAACGTCAAAACGCGGATACGCCAACGAATCGATTCCAATGGATAAGTTCTTCAAAGAGATAAACAAATACGTTGTTTCCATCCTGTTGTTGTTTGCAGGAATGGGTTTCCTCGGCAAATACCTCAGCGGTGACGCTTTGGAAAGCCAACCAACTGCCATGTTGATTTCTTCCCTCGCCCTCATTGCGGTGGCTGCATTGGCAACGCCCTATGTTTTGTCCCGATTGCAGGCGTCTCACTACCGGATCATGATGATTGCGGGGACTGTTGTGGCCGTTTGGTTGGGGTATGAAGTTTTTTACAGCGTCGATGAAGAGATTCAATTCCGTGAGCTGAAGACGCAGGTGGATGCCGAGACCATTCAAGCGTTAAAGGACATTCGCGATGCACAAGAAGCGCACCAGCAGATTTACGGTGTCTTTTGTGACGATTTTGATAGCCTTCAGCGGTTCATCTATGAGCCTGTGATGCCCGTTAGTTTCAATATGGGTTCGTTCAATGATACGTTGCCAGAGTCCAAAAGTGCTGAAATGGGATTGATTTTGACCCGAGCTGAATTGCCCGCTGTGGCCGAAGAAATGGGCTTGTCGGAAGAGGAACTCATCGACTTGATTGCTGCAGATTCTACAACGTACAAAGTGCGCGATGTGATTTACACGACCTTCTACAACGAGAACTTCACGCCAGAGATTCGCAGTGCAAAGCGTCTGCCTCGAGTAGCGATCGATAGCCTGTGGTTCAACCCATTGAGTGGAGAACGCTTCCGATTGGAGATCGACAGTGTCGAGTCCGGCGGAGTCCTGCAATCCACAATCCTGGTGAAGGATCCCACACCGTTTGGCCGAGAAAAGGTCAAGAAAGACACCCTGCGCTTCGGGTCATTGACAGAAGCGCATACCGATGGCAACTGGAGAAATTAAGAGCGAACCTTCTAGCCTGTTGCTAGCTTGGAGTGGCAATCACTTGCAGTGGTTGCAATGCCGGAATTTGACCGTTCTTCGATGCGATACCTTGCCCGTTACAGATGTTGAAGGGTTGGGAAAGGCACTTGCCGAGTTGAAATCGGACTTTCCAGCGATTCAATCGGTTCAGTTTGCCTCGAATTTGCCTTATTTTTCCTTGGCCCCGGCACGGGTCTCCTCAGGAATGGAAGAAGCGTTGCAAGCCTTGCATCTGGGAACGGAAGAAGCGGATTCGTTGCCTTTCTATACCGAGGCCTTTGGCGAAGAAGCAGCACTCATTGAACGGGATATTACCGGGTACCAAAAACAAGTGGAGGCGTTTTGGCCCCAAGCCAAACGCGTTTCGATCGCGTTGGTATTTTTGGAAACGGTCATTCTTGAAACGCGCAAGCACGACAAGCCTGGGTGCATCGCGGTTCACGTTGGGCACGAGCGGGCATTGATGTCCTTGTTCGCGAACGGTCAATTGTTGTGGTCCATGACAACGGATGACGTGGCCGGTGATGGTATTTTGTACCATGTGGTCAATGCCATGAAGCGGCACGAACTCGAAGACGATTTGGATATGGAGGTTTGGTTTTCTGGCCAGTTGGATGAAGAAGGGGAATTGGTGCAGCGCTTTGGCCGCTTTTTTGAGCGAGTGGTTGTGAAAAAACCAAGCGTTGAATGGGCCGAGGAACCGCAAGCTGCGCAGCATTGGAACGCATTGGTAAATTTGTTGCCATGCGAATAACAGGAGGTGCCTACAAGGGCCGTCGTCCGAAGGTGGCCAAGTCCTTTAAAGGTCGGCCAACCACAGATTTTGGCCGAGAGAGTTTGTTCAATTTGTTGCGTTCAAGGGTGGATTTGGAAGGATTGACCGTGCTTGAATTATTTGCAGGAACAGGAATGGTAGGATTGGAATTTTTCAGCAGGGGATGCGCTTCTGTTGTTTCGGTCGAAAAAGACGTAGCGGCTGTCCGAGGCATGTATGGTGTCGCCCGTGCATGGGAGTTGGAGACTTGGCAGATTGTCCGTGCCGATGCGCTTGGTTTTATCAAGAAATCATTGACTCAATTTGATCTGGTTTTTGCCGACCCGCCCTATGATTTGCCTGAATTGACACAAATTCCTGCGCTTGTGTTGGAAGGTGCTTTGTTGGTCCCCGGTGGTTGGTTTATATTGGAGCACGGAGAGCGCACAGATGTTTCCCAAGTTCTTGGCTTCAAAGAAACCCGAAAGTATGGACATGTGCATTTTAGTCTCTTTCAAAAGTGAATGTCAACCATGAAAAAAGCCGTTTTTCCAGGGTCGTTTGACCCCATCACCCGGGGCCACATGAACATCTTGGAGAGGAGTATCCCGCTCTTCGATGAGGTTGTTGTTGCGGTTGGCGTAAACAGCGCCAAAACTTCCATGTTTAGCATGGAAAAACGCTTGGATTGGTTGGAGCAGGTGACCGCGGCGTTTCCGTCGGTAAGTGTGCAGGCATTTGAGGGGCTTACCAGTGCGTTTTGTGAAGAGCAGGGCGCCCGTTGGTTGATTCGTGGTGTGCGCAATGGAGGAGACTTTGAATACGAGCGAACCATCGCCCAAATGACCAAATCATTGAATGTAAATTTGGAAACGGTGATCTTATTTACCGATCCAGAATTTGCACACATCCATTCGAACGTGGTACGCGAAATCTTGCGCAACGGGGGAGATGCCAGCGCATTCATCCCAGATGAGATAAGCCAAGAAATGTGATGAAATTGCAGGCCCAGCGCTACTTTTTTTCAGGTATTTTAAGATCCTTTCGTGTTCTTTTCTTCGGAATGTTCTGCGTATTGAACAGCCTTGGAGGCCATGCTCAGGCAAACGATTCAGCCGAGCATTCGATTTCGATTGAATTGCGCGGAAATTTCTTGTATGATGATGCCGTAGACGATGTGCCCAGTCTATTGCATGTTCGGGAATTCGCTTATCCGGGCATTAGCCACGGGATTTGGCAGGACGAGATTTTGGTGAGTCTTGACGGTTCCTTCGTCTGGGAATTGGACGGCTTGGAGCAGCCCACACTTTTCGAGTTGTCTGCCCCGCCATGGTCATGGATGGTCCTTGTTCGCCCCAATGAATCGGCTAAAATTGAATTGATGCCGGGTAAAAAGGCCCGAGGCCTCCATGGTGCCGCAGGACTTTCCCGCTGGATTGGGAACCATCCAAGCAATGCCCTGGACTCGTTGTCCTCCAAGAAACGGGCATTGAATCGACAGCGTGCGGCTTCAGTCATGCGGAAAATGAATGGACTGAATGGGGGAGAAGCTGACTCCATTGTGCAGCAAGAACGTTCGTCGCAAGAATCTTTTGAACAGGCTTGGCGTTTGGCAGGTGAATCCATGGATGCCCCATGGGCGCGTGATATTTGGTGGCATTACAAGCTGAGCTGGATGAGTTCACAAGGAGCTACTTCGGCCGTTCTGGATTCCGTTTGGAAGAGCAGTGAATTGGCATCGGACGACCGAACAATGCAAGAGAGATTGCAATCGGCAGGATGGTTGAGTGCGTGGCGCGAGGTGCATGGAAATTGGTGGGTGAAGGACAATCTGGACTGGAACGCAATCAACGAGGCGGTGGTAGAGGCCAATCGTGATTCATTGCTCAGTGCAATGGCCGGTGTTTTGGATCAAACCACGCGTTACGGATTGGAGCTAGCTTGGTTGGAAATGGCCCTTGTAGAGCCTACGAACATCGTTGAGCGCGTATGGGAAAGCATCCCAATGTCCGCTTTTTTTCAGCAGCGCTATAAAGAACTGCTCATCAAGAGCAGCAAAGGCCAGCCCGGATGGATTCCTACTCCGGTGTCTTGGACGCTTCCAAATGGTGATTTGGATTCGTTGGCCGGCCAGTGCGCTCAGCCGTTGAAGCTCTTTCTGGTGGTGAAAAATGGTTCGACCCTTGCCTTGCGTGAACGCGAGTATTTCAATGCCTTGATTGAAGAGTTGGATGCGCGCGAATTGTGTGCTTTTGTGGTTTCCGTTGATTCCAATGAGGAAGACTGGAACAAGACGGTTTCACTGCGCAAGAGCATCCATGAGGAAGTGGTTTGGATTGGGAACAATCCACAACTTTACGAGGATTTTGGGATACAATCTGTTCCGTCGGTTTTTGGAATCAACGCGCAGGGTGAATTGATTGGTCAACTGAATCGATTGCCGAGCAGCGGACTTCTCAATGAATTAAAGCGGCTGCTGCAAAAGCGCTGAGGCGATTGGGATCAATCCGGAATGGATGCAACGAGGTCGAGAATGCTTGGGTATGTATTCTCAAGCAATTCCGATCCAAAGGGACGCAGTTTCCATTGAACATCTGTGATGCCCTCTTCGCTTTGCGGATTTCCTTGGGTGTTTTTGCCCGCATGCATGGCATGGAACCAGAACGTTGTTTTTAAAATCGGAACTCCGGCCTCTTCATAGGTGTGGTAGGTGGTGCGCAAATGTCCGAGGAGTGAGAGCTCGCCGATTCCCGTCTCCTCCGTTACCTCCCGCATTGCCGCTTCTTCAATGCTTTCTCCGGGTTCCACTTTGCCTTTGGGCAGATCCCAACGTGTGTTTCGTTCGATCCATAAATAAGCACCGTCTTGATTTTCCACAACGCAGCCTGCAGCCAATACTTCCTTGTAAAGGATGCAAAAATCCATCCAGAGCGATTGCACGTTGGAGCAAGTCAAAGTGACCCCATTGAGCGAAGGGTGTTGCCGGAGCAATTGAGGCAATTCTGAGAGCTGTTTTTTGCTCGGTTCGTTGAGGACCAGATCATTTTGCTTGGATGCGTGATTTTCGGTGAAGATTACCGGCCGATTCAATATATAAACTTCATACATTCGCGCCATGATTTTGTCCGTTGAAAGTAGGCGTAAAGTTGCAGAATTCCTTCTTCGAATTAAAGCGATTGAATTGAATGCTGCTGACCCATTTACTTGGGCAAGTGGACGGCGTTCCCCCATTTATTGCGATAACCGCAAAACGCTGAGCCATCCAACCGTTCGAACCTTTATTCGGCAACGGGCGGTTGAAGAAATTGAGAGTCGGTTTGGCAATGTCGATGCGATAGCGGGGGTTGCAACGGGCGGCATTGCGCTCGGTGCACTGGTTGCGCAGGAATTGGGATTGCCATTTATCTATGTTCGTTCGAAAGCCAAAGACCACGGTCTGGGCAATGCGATTGAAGGGGATTTGTCTGTTCTATCCAACGTTGTTGTCATTGAAGATTTGATTTCAACCGGACAGAGCAGCCTCAAAGCGGTTGCGGCGCTGCGAGATGCAGGCATTGAGGTAAAGGGGCTGTTGGCCATATTTACCTATGGCTTTGAAGTTGCTGAGGCGGCTTTTGAAGAGGCGAATTGCACGTGGTGGACATTGACGGATTATTCGACCATGCTCGATCAAGCGATGCAAGAAGGATACATCACGGTCGAACAACGGTCCTTGCTCGATTCTTGGAACCGAGACCCGCAAGGTTGGAGCGATAAATTTAGCCAGCCGTGATCATCGAAAGTCCCATCATCGTTGCAGGGGCATCCGCTGAAACCCTGTTTGACTCTTTGCGACAGCCTGCAAATTTGGAGGAAGTGTTGCCGACCGAGCAGATCAGTGAATTTGAGGCGACGAATGATTCGTGCTCGTTCAAGGTGACCGGCGGTTTTACCGTTGTGATCCAACGAGTGAAGGAAGAGCGCCCAACCTTGGTGCGCTACGCTTCGCAAAAAGGCACGCCGATTCGATTTGATCTGGACGTAGCAATCGTTCCCTTAGAAGATGGAAAAGCGTCCCTTCAAGTCCGGTGTGATGCGGATTTGAATCCTTTTATGAAAATGATGGCTGAAAAGCCGCTTCAAGCCATTTTCAGTGGGATGGCTTCTGCTGTTGAGCGCAAGTTTCCTGTTTGATCAGGCCGTTAGTCGAATTGTTCCGCAATCCAGGACCATTCCAACTGTTTGTTATTTTCGATCGATTCCGTGCTGGTGCTCCCGGTTAACGGTTGCCACTCCATCGTGCACCGTCCCGCAGCATCGACTGCAGTTATTTTCCCCACTTTTTCCACTCCCTTCCACCGATACGCTTTCCACATGTCCTTGGCCAAAAGTGCCTCGTCAAATGCCCCACTCAATTCGGTCAAGTATGCAATTGTGGCATCGGTTGTCTGCAACGCGGATTTCTGCCACCCGTTCAAAGCGTCGAGGACATTCTCTTCCAAGGCTTTCGCTAAAGCTTGAAGGTCGACCCGCGCTCCTGGAGCAGATGCTCCAACGATTGACGTTCGAGAAGCGGGCAGTTCAGTGGACAAGGCATTGATCCCTATTCCAATCACAGTGCTTCCAATTTCTGATCCTTGCCAGGTGTTCTCGATGAGAATTCCACCGCATTTTTTCCATTGATTATGGGATGAAATGTAGATGTCATTTGGCCACTTGATGCGGACCTCGGACAAGCTTGAGTCCAAGGCGTCTTGGACGGTTTGATGGGCGGCAAGCGTGATCGCTTTGTTGAATGCAAACCACCCATTTGACTGCTGCGCTGCAGCGCTCGTGACGGCTCGGCTCCAATTCAATCCCATGCTCCAAGCCAAGTCCAATCCTTTTGCTTGATCCCAGCGCGTTCCGCGCTGGCCTTTTCCAGCATATTGATGGTTGGTTGTAAAGACCCCAATGTTCCCGGGAGCGGATTGTTTTAGCCAATCAGTCGCTTTTTCATTGGTGCTTGCACACTGCTTAAAATGTTGTCGGTGAATCTGCAAATCCATGGCCTTTGTACCCTTCGGCGTTGTGATTGTCCGGTGGAAGATTCAAAGGTAGGCGGCTTGGGGAATCTTCGAAGAGAAATGTTGGCATGTTTTCGCAATCGCTTGAAGGACGTAACTGCTTCTGCATCGTATCTTTCGCACTACCTATTCAACCCAAAAACGCCAGCTTCATTGGTACAAAAATTACCGCTGCTCAACGCAGTTATCGAAGGACTACAAGAAGTCAAAGGAAAACGGATCACCGTTTTGGATTTGCGCCACATTCCGCATGCTGTAGCGGGTTGGTTTGTCATCGCACACGGGACCAGTCGCACGCAAGTTGAAGCACTTGCTCAATCCGTCGAGTCTACCACAGCGGATAAAGCGGCGGAAAAGCCCTGGGGCAAACAAGGCTTGCGCAATGGAGAATGGGCGGTTTTGGACTACAGTGACGTAGTGGTGCATGTTTTTCATGAAGAAACCCGCGACCGTTATGCACTGGAAGAATTATGGGGCGACGCGAACATTGAGACCGTTGACGAAGTTTGATTAATCCATGGAAGAACAAAAAGACCAAGGCTCTGAGAATCGCAACGGAGGAAAGCCGTCGCTGAATTTTTACTGGATCTACGCCGTAATCGTGGTGTTGCTTTTGGGCATGCTTATGCTCAATTCCGGCCAAGATGGCCGGCAGATACAAT
>Ga0209632_10000188_pt1 | contig 63878 bp, 62 predicted proteins | sample COG_10_FD_184754 | JGI IMG/M metagenome (GOLD analysis project Ga0209632, IMG submission 184754) | Pelagic Microbial community sample from North Sea - COGITO 998_met_10 (SPAdes) (version 2) | ecosystem: Environmental > Aquatic > Marine > Neritic zone/Coastal water | place: Helgoland, sampling...
TGATCTAAAAGTTCCATAAATAAATTTAATCTTTACTCATGCGATAGTGCAAGCGAGTTTATTACTTGACGAAAAGTACGTCATTCCCTATCCCGTCCGATAGCGGCGGTATAGCTCAGTTGGTTAGAGCAGCGGAATCATAATCCGCGTGTCCGGGGTTCAAATCCCTGTACCGCCACCAAAATATAATTTTTTATTTCAGTATATTAAAGCTTAGGGGCGTGTATGCAAGGTAAAGCAGATTAACGTAATCTGTTTGCCAATTTTGTTCTAATGCGGTAATTAGAAGAGCCATTTATCATAATCTATTTTTTTAAAACATAATAGCTGGAGTCGATATTAGGCTCTATCTAAGTAATATTTTTTAGACATCTGAAACAGCTAGAGCAGGGTGGTTGTTCGAGGTGGCCACCTAGAATTTTTGAAGGTGTCGGCATAGCTTGTACCGTATAATTTTACGTCGAAAGCGCGGGCAGGGTATTTAGAAACTGCCTTGTTCTACGCCAAGCAGATTTTCTGCATGGGCAAAAATGTTCCAAAACCTTGACGGTGAAGGTTTCGTTTTGCTAATTTACCGTTTTTGGCTTGAATAGTATCAGAAACCGTTTTGTAGCCATAGCGCGTTCTCGGTGTTGATACAGCCGTTCAATTTTGAAAAAGTATAGTGAAGAAAAATTCTTGGTGAGAGAAATATATTCAAAACATGGACGCCATCTCTATGTTTTCAGAAGGTCATAGATTTTTTTACAAAACAATAAATATATAGTATATTTTTTCCCTTTGGGAAAATATTAGTCTGATGATGATATCATCTTTCAGTAAATTTTCACTTGAAAACCATTATATAAAGATATATGCTCAATAATGAACATTAATGAATATTCTGGACAAACACATGCAGTATTTAGGTGCTGAGCATCGCGTTGTAGCGAGGCTTTGTGCGGTAGCCGTTGTGAGGGTTGATTTTGGCTAGTCGTCGCGAAGAGCATCAAGAAGATGTGCGTTTGCGTGTGATGCGCTTGATTGATGAGAATTCTGAAATGTCTTCCCGTCAGATCGCTGATAAAGTTGGGATCGCTAACGGGTCTGCCTACTACGTTTTGACTGCTTTGGTTAAAAAGGGTTTTGTGAAGCTTGAAAACTTTAAAAACAGTCATCGCAAGGGGCAGTATGCGTATTTGCTAACGCCAAGAGGAATTCGAGAAAAGTCTCTGCTAACCCACCGGTTCATAGATCGTAAGCGGCAGGAATTCGATGCTTTACGTGCTGAAATTGAGTCTCTTGAAGAAGAGGCGGGCTTAACGAAAGATCTAAGTTCTTTTGATAGTAGCACTAAGTGACACAAAAAACACTAACATGTTTCAAGGCCTACGACATTCGCGGCGAAATCAACGTGAATATTGATGAAGATGTTGCCTATCGCATAGGTCGCGCCGTAGCACAGCATTTTGAGGCAGATTCTGTGGTTGTTGGGTTTGATGCCCGCGAAACCAGCCCGTCATTCGCAGAGGCAGTTGTGCGTGGGGTCTGTGACGCTGGATGTGACGCAATCACAATTGGCATGGCGGGGACTGAGGAAATGTATTGGGCCGTGACAGAATTTGACGCCAGTGCGGGGATTGAAGTCACCGCCTCGCACAATCCAATTAATTATAACGGTATGAAAATTGTAAAATTGGGCTCGCAGCCTTTGGATGACACGAGCGACTTTCAGGTGATCAAGCTGCTGGCTGGATCCGAAGATTGGTCGGCGGCCTCGCACACTGGAGACGTGATAGATAAATCCGTTGAGGCGCGTGCCAAATATATTGACCAGGTTTTAAGTTTTGTTGATGTGGACGCCTTGCGGCCACTCAAAGTTGTCGTGAACAGCGGCAATGGCGCTGCGGGCCCAACGTTTGATGCGATTGCTGCGCGCTTGAAGGATTTGGGCGCACCAATAGACTTTATCCGAGTGAATCATAGCCCTGACCACACCTTTCCTAATGGCATTCCCAATCCTCTGTTACCCGAAAATCATGCCGCGACTGGGGATATTGTGCGGGCGCATGGCGCGGACATGGGGGTGGCCTTTGATGGGGATTTTGATCGCTGTTTCTTCTTTGATGAGGCGGGTGAATTTGTGCCGGGCGAATATGTGGTTGGGCTTCTAGCTTCCATTTTCTTAGATCAAGAACCGGGTGGTAAAATTGTCCATGACCCACGTATAATTTGGAATACACAAGATATCATTGCAAAAAAGGGTGGCGTTGCCGTGCAATCCAAAACTGGCCACGCCTTTATTAAACAAACAATGCGGGAGCATCAGGCAGTTTACGGTGGTGAAATGTCAGCGCACCACTATTTTCGTGACTTTGCCTATTGCGATAGCGGCATGATCCCTTGGCTTTTGGTGGCTGAATTGGTATCTAAATCGGGCCTTAGTTTGGGTGATTGGGTGCGGGAGCGCTTTGAAAAGTTCCCAAGCAGTGGTGAGCGTAACTTCACAGTTGCCAATGCTGATCTTGCGATTGGCGCTGTATTGGCCAAATATCAAGACGGTGCGTCGCTGAACGAATTGGATGGCGTGAGCCTCGCCTTTACTGAATGGCGTTTCAATTTGCGCAAATCAAATACAGAACCTTTGTTGCGTCTTAATGTTGAGACTAGGGGTGGTGCGGATAGCATTGAGGCACGCGTTGCTATGATTTCTGAAAGACTATTAGGATGAAAGACTTGGGCATTCCGATAATGAGGCGTTATCGGGAATAATATTCGGAGTTTTCGGAAGCTATAAAAAAAGAGTGGGTTCGCGGTTCTGATAATCAAGAAACGTAATCATTCCATTTTTGGATTTTCCGATTTGATGATCCACCAAGCTGAAACTCGAAGTGGTGGGCATGACCTCCAGACATTTGACCGCTAGGCTACAAAGCTTGCGGGTGTTACCCTGCTCGGGGTCATTCATTGAGGCATTAATCTCGCATCTTAGCTTTAGAATGTTGTTTGGGTGACAAGCACTTCGAGGTTCTCTATTATTTAATAATTACTCCGAGAAAAGATGTAATGGTTGTAGCTCACAAAGATAGCGTACAGACTGTAAAAATTGTAGCTGAAAGGTTAAAGCGCGCATCGAGAGCTGAGTGGGAGCATCGTTGAGAAGTTTATTGGCTATTGGGTAAATGCGAAACGTATTGATAGTGGGGGCGGTACCAAGTCAATCGGATTACAGTAAAACCGGGTGCTAGGTTGGGCTAAAAATGCATTACCATCGGGCAGAGCATTGGGTGGTTGTGTCCTGGACATGAAAGGTTAGGAACGACGCCGAAATTTTTATGCCGGCTGAAAGTGAACCTAGCCATATCCCATTAGGTACAATTCATGCACTTAAAAATCCAGGTAAGGTTTCATTGGAAATTATGGAGGTTCAGTCAGGGTCCTATTGCTGAGAAAATGATATTGTTTGCTTTGCGGATGTCGATGGAAGGGCGACCAAACAGCCGCCTAATTTTAATTAATAACCAGATAAAATCTTCTATTAAAGTCTAAAAAGATCAGAAAAAATATTAATAAAAATGCATCACTGGCCAAGATGACTCCTATCTAGCTGAATTTCTTCTAGAGAAGGCCTATGAAGTGCACGGCACCAAACGCCGTGAATAATCGCTTAACTAAGCCTATAGATCATATCTATAAAGATCTATATGGACAAATCAGAAGCCTGTTCTTCTTTTATCATATTAGCAAATCATAAACATTTTCGTGGAGTAAATTAGGATGAAGGCAGTAATTTTAGCGGGTGGACTAGGCACGAGATTATCTGAGGAAACCCACCTCAAGCCGAAACCGATGATTGAGGTCGGTGGTAAACCTATCCTTTGGCACATCATGAAGATGTATTCGGCTCATCGTATCAATGATTTTGTGATCTGTTGCGGTTACAAAGGCTATGTAATTAAAGAATATTTCGCCAACTATTTTCTGCATATGTCCGACGTCACGTTTAACATGGAATCGAACCAGATGGAGGTACATCAGAAAAAGGCTGAACCTTGGCGGGTCACTCTGGTGGACACTGGCGATAACACCAAGACGGGTGGCCGATTGAAAAGGGTCTGTGACTACATTAAAAATGAAGAAGCTTTCTGTTTTACCTATGGTGACGGTGTTGGGGATGTAGATATTTCTACATCTATTGCTTTTCACAAAGCGCATGGAAAATTGGCGACAGTGACCGCCGTGACTCCCCCAGGGCGCTTTGGCTTGTTAGAAATAGAGGGTGATAAAGTGCGAGGTTTTGACGAAAAGCCGCGTGACGATGGAAACCGGATTAACGGTGGATTCTTCGTTCTATCACCCGAAGTCATTGAATTTATTTCAGATGATTCGACCAGCTGGGAGGGGGCGCCTATGGTCAAGTTGGCGTCGAATGATCAGCTTCGTTCCTTCAAGCACAATGGCTTCTGGCAACCTATGGATACCCTGCGCGAGAGGAATCAACTCGAAGACATGTGGGCTGCGGGCAGAGCGCCATGGAAGAATTGGTGATGCAACAGGATGTTGAATTCTGGCGCGGTAAGCGGGTATTACTCACCGGGCATACGGGTTTCAAAGGGGGGTGGTTGGTCTTGTGGCTGCAGCGCTTGGGCGCGCAGGTTACAGGTATCAGTTTGTCGCCAAATACAACACCGAATTTGTTCAACCTTGCTAAGGTTCAGGATTTATGTGTTAGCCACTTCTGCGATATCCGCGAGGCCAAGGCCCTAAATACGCTCATCAGGGATACGCAGCCCGAAGTGATTTTTCACTTGGCCGCGCAACCGTTGGTGCGCCAGAGCTATAAAGAGCCGATTAAAACTTTTGGCACCAACATCATGGGCACAGCACATGTGCTTGATGCAGTGCGTGATCTGAGAAGTGTAAAGGCCATCGTTATGGTTACGACTGACAAGGTTTATCGAAACAACGAGTGGCACTGGCCCTATCGCGAAGATGATGCCCTGGGTGGGCATGATCCCTACAGCGCCAGCAAAGCAGCCAGCGAAATCGTGATTGCCAGCTTTCGTAATGCTTTCCTGTGCGAGCAAGGAGTTGCCGTGGCTAGCGCCCGTGCTGGCAATGTCATCGGTGGTGGCGATTGGTCGGAAGACCGCCTAATTCCCGACGCAGTGCGCGCTTGGCAGGCGGGAGCGACGCTCGAGATTCGCCGGCCTCAGGCTATTCGCCCCTGGCAGCATGTGCTAGAACCTCTAGCCGGCTATCTCACCCTAGCAGAAAAAATCTGGTATCAGCCTGAACTGGCTAACGCCTACAACTTTGGCCCGCAGACTCACGAAGTGGCAACAGTTCGCGAGGTAGTGGAACGAGCACAGCAGGCTTATAGTAGCGGTGAGGTTCGATTTGGCGATGGCAGCGAAGGACCGCACGAGGCTGACTGGCTGGCATTGGAAACAGCTAGGGCCCGAGTGGATCTGGGGCATCAGCCCAAATGGTCGTTGCCCGAAACGGTGACGCGTACTATGACTTGGTATCGTGAACACCATGCTGGGGTGGATGCAAGAGAGCTATGCTTAGCGGAGATAGCAGACTATGGATAGATTTAGTAGATGACTTTTTTATGAAAAAAGCAATAATCACTGGCGCAACTGGTTTGGTAGGCATGTCTGTAGCCAAGCATTTTTCTAAGCTTGGAATAGAAGTTCTGTGTCTAGGTAGGCAAATATTGAGCCCAGAAGACATCAGCAGACATTTTGGTGTGGGATCCAGTTACCTGAGGATAGATATGGAGGACATGGCCTCGTTGGTGGAGAAGGTTGAGGCGATGGCGTGGTCACCGGGTGCAGAATGCGTGTTTTTTAATTGTGCTTGGGGAGGAGACAAAAAATTAACTGATGGCAGTTTCGGAGAACAGTTAAGTAATGCCGTTCATGCGGCGGAGGCGGTGTATTCGGCCAAAAAGCTGGGCTGCATTAAGTTTGTGAATACGGGCACGCTTGAGGAAACCTTTGTTGAACAATCTCTGGAATGGGCTAACGAACATCCCTATCAGTCTACCCAGCCGGATTACGCTCTGGCCAAACTCGCCTCAAGAGACATGTGCATGATGGTGGCGTACCTTGAAAAGATTGACTACGTGCATGCCCGATTGTCCGTACCTCTGGCATCTGATTTGTCACGGGGGACGTATGTCGCGGCAACTTTGCAAAAGATAATTGAAGGTAAGCCCTACGAAGAGCCAAAAAATAAGCAGTTGTTCGATATTATTTTTATTGACGATGTCGCTAGAGCCTACTATCTTATTGGCATTAAAGGAAAAAACAAGGCAAATTATTTTATTGGCACTTCACGGCTAATGACGTTAAGTCAGCATTTTGAAATATTTCAATGCCTCGTGAGTGGCAAATATTCAGATACGGTGGCAAATGCCACAGCAGTCAGTGTGGTGAATTTCGATACCGAAGAACTCTATCAGGATACTGGATTTGTTTCCACGATCCGATTCCAAAACATAATAAAAAATCTGGTAAACGCATGAAAAAAGCAATTGTAACTGGTGCTACAGGATTCATTGGGTCGATCTTTGTCGAGTATTTAATAAAAAACGATATTAAAGTACTGGCCGTTGGTCGAAAAGAGATCGATGAGATTGCCGATGTAAGGTGGCGAAAGATCAAGAGTGCAGACTATCTCAAGCTGGACATGAACGAAATTTCCTTTTTGAGTGAAACCATGACGGGAATTGGTTGGGAGGTCGGAGATGACTGTGTTTTTTTCAATTTGGCTTGGGGTGGGGAAAGCGCCCTGTCGGATATGAATGTGGCAGCGCAGATGAAAAATGTGGCTTGGTCTGCGTCTGCCCTTGAGATTGCCTCAAAAATCGGATGCAGTCGCTTCATTCAAGTTGGCACTATGGAAGAGGCTTTCACGCAAAAATATCTTAAACTGGATCACCATAAAGACAATCAATACAATCGGCATGTCATTTATTCGGTTGCGAAAATAGCGGCCAAGTATGTACTAAAAATGAAAGCTTCCCAACTCGGTATGGACTTCATCTACGTGCTGCATTCGCATGTGATGGGCCCGGATGATGACAAGAATTCATTCCTGCAGGTAACACTGCAAAAGTTAATCCGTGGTGACGAATTGATATTTTCCACTGGCAAGCAATACTTTGATGTGATCTCCACGAGTGACTGTTCACAGGGTTATTACCGGATTTGCCAAAAAGGCAGGCCTGGAGAGGAGTATTGGGTGGGTTCGGGCGATCCGAGGCAGTTGAGAGAATATGTTGAACGCATGTATGACCTATTCCCTTCAGGAGTAGAAATGCAATTTGGCAAAATGCCTTACAACGATATCGTTTTGGACAAAGAGGCATTTTCTATTGCTAATCTTGTGAAAGACACCGGCTATAAACCCCAAATGACGTATGAGCAAACCGTTAGGGATTTGCATGATCATATCATTGAATCAAGCTTTTATTGATTACAAGCTGAGGGACCAATTAAAATGACAGAATTAATTTCAAAGCGTGGATTTTCCATTTGTCGTGGCTGCGATTCTAAGAATTTAGCTAGCGTGATAGATTTGGGACAGCACCCACTTCCTGCGGAGTACGGTGAAAGCAAAAATGATGTACTCGATAGGTTTCCTCTCCACCTCAGGATTTGCAAGGACTGTGGATTGGGTCAATTGGCTGAATACGTCTTACCCGATCGAATTTTCCATGACACTTACCCTTACCTATCTTCCGCAAGCGAGTACTGGGTCAGTCATGCGAGGCGATTCGCTGCTGAGATGACTAATAAACTATCTCTAGAAACGGATGATCTTGTAGTAGAACTTGGAAGTAATGACGGTTATTTGCTTTCGCAATTTCAAAATTTAGGAGTATCAGTATTAGGCATAGAACCCCCAGAGAATACTGCAGAGATTGCTAGACAGGCTGGAGTGCCAACTATTTCAAAATTTTTTGGAGAAAAATTAGGAAATAGTATCTTAGCTGAATATGGCCATCCTAAATTAATTGTTGTGAATAATGTCTATGCACACATTCCAGACCAGCAAGACTTTACAAGAGGTATGGCGGTGCTTGCTGATAATTCCACGATAATTACAATAGAAAATCCTTCATTTGATATTCTGCTTAAGAGCGCGCTTTTTGATACAATATACCATGAACATTACTCTTACTTAACTGCTCACTCTGTGGACGCTGTCGCCAAAAAATATGGTTTGAATTTATTCCGTGTGGAACGGCTACCAACTCATGGTGGCTCGAATAGATACTATTTAAGCCGCTCTAAACAGCCTGATGAGACTGTTGCAGCTGTGTTGGCTGACGAGAAGAAAGCTGGGTTATTTTCAGAAGATAAATGGCAGGAATTTTTCTTCGCCTCAAATCAGGCTATTGAAGGCCTGCGGCAATGGTTTTCAGATCAAAAAGCAGCAGGTAATGTAGTTGTAGGATATGGTGCGGCGCATAAAGGAAACACATTTTTAAATGCCGTTGGCGAAACATCAAAGACCCTTGAATATGTTGTTGATGCGAGCCATGAGAAGCAGGGGAAATTTCTTCCTGGCTCTCAAGTCCCTGTACTTGCTCCTGAGGAACTGAACTCTATAAATCCAACTGATATTCTTATATTACCTTGGAATATCGCCGAAGAGCTAACATCAAAAATTAAGTCTCTTGCACCTGGTGCAAGAATTTGGGTGGCTCAGCCATCAATGATACAACTTAAGTAATAAGGTCACAATTATGAAACTAGAACCTACTCCGATCCCTGATCTTTTTGTACTTCACCGACCAATACGACAAGATGAACGGGGAGCGTTTACCCGATTATTTGGTGAGGATGACATTGCTGCTGCAGGTAGGCCAACGAATGCGGTACATGTAAACACTTCGACGTCTAAGCAAGCCGGAACGTTACGAGGGGTTCATTTTCAATACCCCCCATACTCAGAGGCTAAAGTAGTAGCGTGCACAGCGGGTGCAATTTGGGATGTCGGTGTGGATCTGCGCCCCGGTTCACCTACAAAATATCAGTGGTTTGGTGCTGTTCTGACCCCAGAAAATGGTCAGAGTATGATTGTTCCTGAAGGATTTGGCCATGCTTTCATTACCTTGAAGCCGAATTCAACCGCTGTTTATGTTATATCTTCAGTTTATGCCCCTGAGCACGAGTCAGGGCTCCGTTTCGATGATCCAATGTTGAAAATTGAATGGCCAATTGAACCAACTGTTGTTTCAGAAAAGGACCGTGACTGGGGATTGCTAGGACACCGCATGAATGAGATTGATGCGGGATTCGCCAGTACCAAGTAAAGCGGTCAGAAGATTGAAAGCAGAAGTTAAGCTGGAACTCGAATACATCAGAGGAAATCCACTGAAATCCAGGGTGCACTATACCAAGCCCTATATAACGGAGTTAGAAGTAGAGTACGCAACGGACGCTGCTCGAAACGGGGGGTGAGCAATGCTATAAACTTGTTGTAACAATTCCAACCTTAGAAACATTATGAAACATTATGAAACAAAAAATACCATATTCAAAACCTTCAATTACTTCTAAAGAGATTGCGTACGCCAGTGATGCCGCTGCTAACGGATGGGGTGAGAAATGTTATGACTACATAAATAAATTTGAAGTTAATTTTGCGGAATATTTAGGTGTAAATTATGCAGTTGCCACGTCAAGCTGTACCGGTGCACTAACTTTAGGGTTTGCCGCAATGGGCATTGGACCAGGTGACGAAGTGATTATGGCTGACACTAATTGGGTCGCTACAGTTTCCCCAATTATCCATCTGGGGGCCAAACCGGTATTTATTGATATTTCTAGCGATACTTGGTGTATCGACGAGAAGTTAATTGAATCAAAAATAAATAAGAATACCAAAGCGATTATAGCTACTCACCTGTATGGCAGTCTTTGTGAAATGGATAATATTGTTGCGATAGCAAAAAGATATGGTCTGACAGTCATTGAAGATTCTGCTGAAGCGATTGGAGCAGTCTATAGAGGAAGAAAAGCTGGATCTATTGGAAGGTTTGGTACTTTTTCATTTCATGGAACCAAAACCATCACTACCGGTGAAGGTGGCATGTTTGTCACTAACAATGAAGAACTCTACCACAAGGTTTTAGTTTTAAACAGCCATGGTCGTGGGTTGCAGCAAAAAAAACAGTTTTGGGCAGATGAGATTGGCTTCAAGTTCAAAATGTCAAATGTACAAGCTGCAATTGGATGTGCGCAGTTGGAGCGAGTTGAGGAATTAACAAAAAGAAAACTTGACATATTACATATGTATAAAGAACTGACATCTATGATACCAAATTTACATATGAATTCTGAACCTGCTGGAACTGTAAATGGTGCGTGGATGCCGACAGTTGTTTTTAAAGAGGGATCAGGAATTACCCGCAAAGAACTTCAGCAGGTGTTTTTTGATGAAAATATAGATGCCAGGGCATTTTTTTGGCCATTGTCAGCTCTTCCAATGTTTAAACCAGTACCCGAAAATGTAAATGCATTCTCGATACCTGAGAGAGCAATAAACCTACCAAGCTTTCATGATATAACTGAATCTGAGCAACTTCGGATTATAGCGGCCCTGAAGTCTTTGACGAGTTAATGATGGTGGTTATGAAATCTCAACCCATTTCTAAAAAGTCGAATAATACCGTTTTGGACGTACTGCGTAGTTTTGGATCTCAAGTAGCGCTTAAAGATGAAACTGATGCTGTTGTTAAGTATTCGTCCATCCTCGAATTATGTAACACAAAAAGCTTTAATAAAACGCGAAGAAGTTTGACATTTTGCCTGATCGATAACGATTTGGGGGGAATTTCTGGTTATCTAGCGCTTTTAGCCGGTCAATCGGTGCCATTAATGCTTAATGCTTCAATAGATGAAGGTCAGCTCCAACAACTGATTGAATTTTATAGGCCTAAGTATGTTTGGTGTTCTGGCTCCAGAGCTCAAACAATTGAAAATGCCTCATGCGTAATGTGCTTTCGTGGGTATCGCTTGATCGAGTTGCAAAATTCTGAAATTAAAATCCACCAATCAGTGGCGCTACTATTACCTACTTCTGGTAGCACCGGCAGTCCAAAATTCGTGAAATTATCACAGCAAAATATACTTAGTAATGCAGCGTCAATAGCCGAATATTTAGGGTTAAATTCATCGTCGATACCAATAACCACTATGCCGCCAAATTACTCCTACGGTTTATCGATTATTCACAGTCATGTTGTAGTCGGAGCAACTATAGCTGTAACTAATAAGACCCTATTTGATAAAGGGTTTTGGGATTTTTTTAAGGCAAGTAGGGCTACTAGTTTTAATGGTGTGCCTTTTCACTACGATATTTTGAAAAAGCTTCGTTTTTTCAAAATGGACCTTCCTGATCTGACTACTCTCACTCAGGCAGGTGGTAAGATGGACCCCAAGATCTCGTTAGAATATGCAAAATTTTGCAAGTTATCTGGAAGGCGTTTCATACCGATGTATGGCCAAACAGAAGCATCCCCAAGAATAGCATACCTACCATCCGAGGTTTCTATATCCAAGCCAGCTAGCATTGGTATTCCCGTGCCTGGGGGGGAGATATGGCTGGAGGATGGAAATGGAGAGGTTATTTATCGTGAAAATGTTGTAGGTGAATTAGTCTATAAAGGTCCTAATGTATTTTTAGGTTATGCAAAAAGCTATAAAGACCTGCACATCGGAGACGAACAATTTGGCATCCTTAGGACAGGCGATTTGGCAAAAGTTGATAACGATGGTTATTACTCCATAGTAGGACGAAAAACCAGATTCATCAAGCTATTTGGACATCGTGTAAGCTTACAAGATATCGAAAACCAGCTCCTAAAAAATGGTTTCGAGGTGGTGTGTGGCGGAACTGATGATTTTATTGAAGTTTTCACTAACAGTTTATACGTAGATCAAGGCTCTGAGATTAAAGGATTGATGATTGAGTTGTTCAAGGTACCTCCTCGTAGCGTTTCAGTCTACGGGCTATCAAATTTCCCACGAAATGATTATGGAAAAATTCAATATAATAAATTAAATGCTAAAAATGCAGTGCTCCTGACATGAATAAATCCACTCTTTCAGACTGGTTAGAACGCGACCCGTATTCTTTGGCGGCCAAAGATAAATCAGTACTACTAGGGGAAGAGATCAAGAAACTAACTGAATGGCACTATAATAATTGCAACGAGTATAAAAATATAGTTCAAACACTTGGTATAGCCCCGGAAAATTTTTTAGGGCTAAGTGATACTCCGTTCCTTCCCGTTAGATTATTCAAAGAGTTTGAGCTCAGAAGTGTGGATATAAGTGAAGTCTTCAAGACGATGACTTCGTCTGGAACAACTGGACAGCAAGTATCAAAAATTTACCTAGATCGCGAGACTGCAGCCTTGCAGACTAAAGTTTTGTCAAAAATTATGCAGAAAGTGATAGGAAAAAAACGACTGCCAATGCTTATCGTTGACACACCAAATGTCATTAAAAACCGTGATGCATTTTCAGCTAGAGGCGCTGGAATATTGGGATTTTCTATGTTTGGGACTGACATTACGTACGCTTTATATGAAGATATGTCACTGAATATAAATGCAGTTAACACGTTTTTAGAAAAGTATGTTAGTAAAGAAATTTTTCTTTTTGGTTTCACATTTATGATTTGGAAGTACTTAGTCCAAGAGCTTCAGCAGCGTAATCTTCAGCTAAATGTTGCCAATGGAGTTTTATTGCATGGCGGCGGTTGGAAGAAAATGGAAGATGAGGCTGTGGATAATGATGAATTTAAACGTACTCTAAAAAAAGTTTGTGGGGTGAACACTGTTTTGAATTACTACGGCATGGTTGAACAGACTGGTTCGATATTCACCGAATGCAGATGCGGCTACTTACATGCACCGATTTATGCGGATATTATCATAAGAAGGGCAGTTGACTTAACGGTTGCCGAAATAGGTGAAGAAGGCCTTATTCAGACGATATCGATGTTACCTGAGAGTTATCCAGGGCATTCTCTTCTTACCGAAGACTTGGGCACCTTGATCGGAGAAGATGATTGCGAATGCGGTACCCTTGGGAAATATTTTACGGTCGCGGGTCGCATCGAACAAGCGGAAATTCGAGGTTGTAGCGATACTCATGAACAAGTTGTCTAAATTACCCGTCGAATGTTTGGTTGGTAGCTTCGATGGACCCCAACAGTATTTGCCTTTGATACCCTATGCACCGGTGGTAATTGATTTTCTAGCAGCACTCTCAAAGAGACTGTTTTCTAACCAAAAAATCCGAGAATATCCTGATATAGCGGCATTTGCCTACTGGTGCCGTCGCGCCAACATAACAAGAATATCTAAAAGCTGGGATAAGAAAAGTTTTAGGCTGGGTCGTGGAACAGTTTTACATATAGCTCCCTCAAATGTTCCTGTAAACTTTGCGTTCTCGTTGGCGTTTGGACTATTGGCGGGAAATGCTAACATAGTCCGAATTTCATCCGAAAAACATGATCAAGTACTTATCATCTGTGAAGAAATAAAATCTCTTATTGAGAAGCCTGAATATCAAAAAATTTCTGGTATGATAAAAATAGTGAGCTACCAACGTGATGATGCTATAACATCACGTCTCTCAAAATCTTGTGATGCCCGTGTTCTCTGGGGTGGGAACGCTACTGTTAATCACCTAAAAACCATGCCAACCTCACCAAGGTGCGTAGATATCAGCTTTGCTGATAGGTATTCACTTTGTATTTTAAGTGCTGAGGCCATTCTTGTGGCTGATGATAAAGCCGTAGATAGTCTTGTGTCTGGTTTTTACAACGATGTGTTCTTGCTTGACCAAAATGCATGTTCTTCTCCACACTTAGTATTATGGCAAGGTGGCGAAAAAGAAATTTCCTCTGCTATGGAGCGTTTTTGGACTAGATTGAGTGAATTTATTTCCTTTAAATCACCACCGCCAGCGATCCATTTTTTGGATAGGTACACTCATTTATGTGCCAACGCAATTGAGCTAGCGCAGTACGCTCCAAAAAATACTGACCGTAGTTATGTATATCGTACATTATTGACTTTAATCCCTGAAAACATAGCGTCATTTAGAGGAAGGTATGGTTATTTTTTTGAAGCGGTCGATAATGATTTGAAAAAATTTCAAGCTATTGTCGGAAAGCAGTATCAAACGATTACGTATTATGGAGTAGACCCAACCTCTATAATTAAAGTAATTAATGCTTGCGGGCTCAGTGGTATTGACAGAGTTGTGCCAGTAGGTAAGGCGCTTAATATAGGGGTTGTGTGGGACGGTTATGATATAATCGGAACTCTATCTAGAATTATAAACGTAGAATAATGGAGCTTACTTATATGAGTAACTTAGAGAAATATCAAAATGCATTCAAGGAAACATTTTTAGTTGATTTAAATGTGTTACCGGAACTTAAATATCAATCTATTAATGAGTGGGATAGTGTCGGTCATATGGGCCTTATGGCAGCTTTAGAAGAAACTTTTGAAGTTGAGTTTGAAATTGATGATATAATTGACTTTTCGAGTTTTAATTTTGGTAAAACTATCATGGCGAAATACGACATAGAGATCGACTGATATAATGGACAAGCCAAAAGCTAAAACAATGGATATAAATGATATCATTAGGCACCAACGAAATAGGTATCCTGTCCTGTTAATAGACAAAATCATAGATTTAGTTCCAGGTGAGCGGGCAACTGGTATAAAATGTTTCACTTATAATGAGTGGTTTTTCCCTGGGCACTTTGACGATGAACCTAATGTCCCAGGATTTGTCCAGATTGAAAGTTTAGTTCAAACATTTATCATGACATTTTTATGCCAAGATAAGTTTTCAGGGATGAAGACAAACTTCGTATCTATTGATAAAATAAAATTCAAACGCAAAATAGTTCCTGGTGATGTGCTGAAAATTGAAGCAGTTCTTAATTCATTAAAATTCGGTATTGCTAAAGGTTTTGCCCAAAGCTTCGTGGACGGCGAACTGGCATGTAGCGCTGAATTTATTGTAGCGCTGCCTGCTATATTGGATCAATTCAAGCCCAAAGACACGTAAAAGGAGAACAAATTTATGCGGCTTTCTGATTACGTAATGCATCGACTGGCTGAAGCCAATGTTAAGCGAGTTTTTCAAGTTACTGGCCGCGGTGCCTTGTTTCTTAGTGATGCGCTTGCAAAATCTAAAGACCTAGAAGCAATCTCAATGCACCATGAGCAGTCTTGTGCGTTTGCATCGATAGGCTCGGCAGAGCAATCTGGCGGGTTAGGCGCATGTTTAGTCTCCACGGGTTGTGCCTCGACCAACACAATCACTGGTTTACTCTCTGCCTGGCAAGACGGAATTCCGTGTATATTCATCTCTGGACAAAATATATTACGGGAAACTAGTCGTTTTACTGGGATCCCACTCAGAACTTATGGTCAACAAGAGGCGGACATTATTTCAATTGTCAAGCCAATAACAAAATTTGCTACAATGATAACGGCACCGGACGATATTGTTGAGGCGATGGATAGAGCTCTCTTTGAGGCGCAATCTGGAAGAAAAGGCCCCGTTTGGATCGATATTCCATTGGATTTACAAAGTGCACAGATCGAACCTAGTGAAGTTTTGGTTAAAGAAAAAAAATATAAAATATCCCAAAAGGTAACCTCTTCTGTTGAGCTTGGAGGTTTAATAGTTGAATTGAACAAGGCTGAACGACCAGTTGTTTTGATTGGCCGGGGTGTAAGATCTTCTGGGGCGGAGGGCCAATTAATAAGTTTCATTGAGGCTGCAAAAATTCCATTGATGTTTACCGCCTCGGCGCCCGACACATACGGAGCGGAAAATAAGTTTTCGATTGGATCAGTTGGGGCTATGGGTTGCTCACGAGCTGGAAATTTTGCTATTCAAAATTCAGATTTTGTATTGGTGTTAGGAAGCAGGCTTACAACATTAAATACCGGGCCAGACTTTTGCAAGTTTGCTCGTGAAGCTTACATAGCAGTTGTTGATATTGATCCAGTCGAACACACGAAGGAGTCAATAAAGATTGACCAATTTATTGAGAGCGATGTGGGTATTTTTTTAGATGCTATAAGTGAGCATAAAATTAAACCTGTTGATTCTGAGTGGATGGAAAAATGTTTGCACTGGAAGAACATATTTTACAAAGTTGAGCCCGAATTTTATTCTTCTGATTTTGTCGATTTATATCAGCTTTCAGAACGGCTCAGTGACCGTATACCAAGACCATCAACGATAGTAACTGACTCAGGTTTAAATGAAGTAATACTGCCTTCGAATATTAAATATGGACCGGATATGCTGTGTATTCATCCGACGTCACAGGGTGCAATGGGTTTTGCCTTGCCTGCAGCAATTGGTGCTAAAGCTGCTTCGTCAGGAACCGTATTGGCGGTAATCGGCGATGGATCTATCATGATGAATTTACAGGAATTGCAAACCATTAAAAGTAATAACCTGCCAGTCAAGATAATCGTAATTAATAATAATGTTTATTCGATCATCCGCAGAAGACAACGGGATCTGTTTAGGAAACGGACTATTGGAACAGACCCAGAAAACGGGGTATCTTGCCCTGATTTTTCGAAAGTAGCCGAGTGTTTTGGATTGAAATACATTAAAATAGGGAAACCTAAAGAACTTGAATTAGGTTTAGATAATATGTTTTCTTATAACGGTGCCGTTCTTTGCGAAATAATGGGAAACGTCGAGCAAAGCTACATAGAAGTGGGTCAAACAAGAAGTTTAGTTGATAAGCGTTTTGTACGACGACCCTTGGAAGATCAGAAACCATTTTTGCCCAGAGATCTCTTTTTAAAAGAAATGATTGTTAAACCAATCGACCAATAAGGAAAACACATGTCTATTATTACTTTGCGGAATGGTCGTAGGATTGGTGATTTCAATAAGCCATATTTTATAGCCGAGCTTAATACTAGTCATTTTGGAGATCTAGGAATAGCAAAAAATATGATTGATACAGCGAAGGCGGCTGGTTGTGACTGTGTTAAATTTCAGTCGTGGAGTGCGGACACTCTCTACAGTGAATCATTCTATCAAAAAAATCCTATTTCAAAACGAATTGTAAAAAAGTTTTCTCTCAGCGAAGCAGATTTAAAAGACTTATCTGAATATTGTACTCAAGTAGAGATGGATTTTGCTTCGACTCCGTACTCATTAGATGAAGCAAAATTTCTGGCTTTAAAATGCAATGTCCCATTCATTAAGATTGCGTCAATGGAGCTTAACAATCTACCATACTTGATATCACTTGGTGAATTGGGTGTCCCGTTGATATTATCTACTGGGATGGGCACCATGACAGAAATCATTGACGCAGTTGAAGCGATACAGTCCACAGGGAACGAAAAATTAATTATTTTGCACTGTACGGCGGTATATCCATCGCCTTCGAATATTATCCGCCTAAACAATATTTTGGGGTTGAGAAGCGAGTTCCCACTCCACCCCATCGGATATTCAGATCATAGTGAAGGTATCGAAGTTCCTATTGCGTCTGTAGCACTGGGAGCATGTTTAATCGAAAAGCACTTTACGCTGGATAGTTCCAGAATTGGAATGGACAATCAGATGGCAACAGAGCCTGACCAAATGAAGGAAATGGTGCGTGCATGTTTAAGTGTCCATCATGCTCTGGGGGGAGCAGACCGAATTTTGGGTGTGGAGGAAAAAGAGCAAATTTCTAAGATGCGGCGTAGCTTGGTCGCTAAGACTACGTTACACATTGGGGAAATTATTAATGATGGAAGTGTGGAGTTCAAAAGGCCTGGAGATGGTATCCCTCCCTCTAAGTATTTAGATATGGTGGGGAAAAAGGTTGTAAACGAAATTAATGCAGGCGATCTAATTAGAGAAACAGATTTGTCATAAAAGTTTAAAAGTTTAATTTATGACACTATTATTAATACATGGCTTAGGGGTAAATTCCAATATTTGGGGTCCGCTTATTTCGGACCTGAACCAGAATATAATCCTAGTGGATTTACCGGGGCACGGTAGCTCACAAGACAAGGCATTTGGTTGGGAGCAAATGTGGACAAAAATAGTTAAAGGCTTGAGTTCGAAAAAATCAGTTGATTGTACATTGGTACTGCACTCTTTTTCTGCGGCATTAATGCCCGAAATCGTTGAAAGTGGTTTTAAGTTCAAAAAGATAATACTACTGGAAGGTATTCTTCATGCTGATGATTTAGGTTGGTCAAAAGGTATGGAGGGAATTGAAGAAGGTGAATTTTCTCAGTGGCTTTCAAGATTTCGTGCCGTGTCTGAAATGGCGTTAAAATCACAATTGGTCGCTAAGCACGATATACACAGTCTATTCATGTGGAGTGAGGGTTTCAGATCAACCAGTGGCAATGCTATGCGAACTATGGCATCAAATCTAATAAAACGCCTGCATTCAAATGTGATTGAGCAAAGTCTTTGTAGAACTGTGTCCCCCGTAGTTTTTTTTAGGGGTGAGCAGAGTAGGTTGGGCTTACCGGGACGGCAGTTGCTTGAGGCATGTAACGTTCCTGTAATCGAAATACCAAATAGTGGCCACTTCCCTATGCTCGACAATCCTGCCGGTCTTTATCAAGCTATGCGATAATAAAAAGAGTGTAACGTAAAATGAAGCTTCAATATCAAAATCTATTAAATGACATAATTAGTGGACAAACCTCTTTAAATTTGAAAATTCCGGATGAAAACGGATTAACAGTCGGTGAAATGGTGCCCCTGAACAAAAATCATTTAAATGATCCTGAGATGATACAACTCTTAACAGATTGGCGGAACCATAATATGGAACATTTCCTTAGCCAGTTTGTTGCAACCCCAGAGCGGACACACATTTGGATGAGAGATGTGTTATTTAAAAAAGGTGATCAATTACTTTTCCTTATAAGAGCTAACGAAAAGCTTGTTGGACACTTTGGATTCAAAAACCTTACCACTAACCATGTTTTGCTTGATAATGCTATGCGCGGATCCAGAGACGGACACCCCAAATTATTTACATTTGCCGGAAAAGTATTAGTAGACTGGCTTATACGAATGTTTTCAATAGAGCGTGTAGATGCTTATGTGATGGTAGAAAATGTGGCATCTATAATGATGAGCAAACAAATTGGGTTTAAAGATTGGCACAAATATCCTCTAATTAAAGAAGTGACAAAAAGTGGAATAAATTGGAAAATGGGTGCCAAAAATGGATTGAGTCCCGATTTAAAATATTGTTATAAAAGTGAAATACTCACCAATACATTGGCTTACCCTTATCGATAGCGATCATCGCTTTTCTTTAGATGCTTGATAATTTAAAATCTGACTGTTCAGGGAAATGTGGTTTAACGGTTATGTTTAATAAAAATAAAATAAATGATTTGCTAGGTATTAAGTATCCCATTTTACAGGGAGGTATGGCTTGGTCATCAACAGCAAAGTTAGCGTGCTCGGTTAGCGATGCTGGGGGTTTAGGGATTATTGGATGTGCTGGGCGTGATGTGGAATGGGTATTAAATGAGATCAAGCACGCTCGTAGTAAAACCTCGAAAGAAATTGGGTTGAATGTTGCATTGAATGATGAAAATTCTATCAACATCATCGAAGTTGCGGTCGAAAATAACATTAAATTTTTTACAATGGGAGGTGCGAATACCTATCTAAAGTTAATCTCTAGATTCAGCGATGATGTTCTGATAATACCGTTGGTTGGAAGTGTTATGGAGGCTAAATTTGCTGAACGTGCGGGTGCTAAGCTAATAATTGTAGAAGGCCAAGAGTCAGGGGGAAGCATTGGGAGACTATCTCTATTTTCGTTACTTCCTCAGATTGTAGACGCTGTAAAAATACCTGTGATTGCGGCCGGAGGAATAGCTGACGGCCGAGGAATGCGTGCAGCTTTTGCTCTGGGGGCCGAAGGTATTCAGATGGGAACACGGTTTTTAGCAAGTAAAGAGTGCAGTATTAACGAGAGCTATAAAAACAGAATAATTAAGGCTAAAGATACAGACTCGATGGTGATATCCAGTAAGATAAAACGGCCCACGCGCGTTATTAGAAATAAGTTTGTAATTGATTATATTGCTAAAGAACAAGGGGAGGCCGATAACAGTGAACTTTTGGCGTTGGTTAGGGGACGATTAAAACTCGCAGTAGAGGAAGACGTTGATCTAGGCGTGATGCATGCAGGTGAAATTTCTGGCCTAATCACCGACATCAAAAGTACAAGTGAAATTATAGACGATATAATTCTAGGTTACTCAAATATTAATTATGAATTCTCCAATACTAGTGATTTGGTAGATCCTGCAGTGTCTACATATCTCAAACATAGGCCCCCAATATTATTAGTAGATAAAATTCTTCACCTAGAACCGGGTGCTGAGTGTACGACCAGCTTAAAGTTAAGTGATGATAGGTGGTTCTTTAAATGCCATTATCCTGATTACCCTATTATGCCAGGCACACTTTTACTTGAAGCAATGTCGCAGGCAATGGTGATCACAATAACTTCTATGGATAACCATATTAAAGATTTAGGGGTGGAGGTTCTTTTAAATCAAATAATAAATTCTAAATTTATAAAAGAGGCTATTCCTGGAATGGAACTAATAATTCATGCTAAGATAAAATCTCTGAAACGGGGAATTGCTCATGGAATTATGCATTGTGAGTCAGGCGGAGAGCTCATCTGTTTTTCTGAGCAGAAAATTGTAATTCCAGCGCAGATGCCTAAATTACCACCTTCATAAATACTTGGAGCCAGAGTATGCGGCATAATATTTCTTAATTTATTGTTAAAACAAGTTTATATGGTTTAGTTATTTGAATTTGAGCACTCAATTGGGGCCTTGACCAAAGCGTATTTTCAGAACTGAATACTGAAACTGTATTATAAACTTGTTCAAATATATCCATTTTAAAATCGCTGGATGAGGGATACCTTTGGCTATAGCGTTTGGTAATCAATTGGAGTAGCCGTTCGGTCGGTACTTTTAGCCCAGAAAATAGATGCTTTTTTAAGATTGTTATGGAGGACGCTACCAAACTTCTGACAAAAAGGGCAGCAATCCAAACATAGAACTGTAACTATGCATTATCAATATAAAAAATTAACCCTACAGAAATTAAGCAACGGATGTAGCCGCTGGTTGACTTTGCATTATTTATGAGAAATTAGATACGCTCAATAGTTAGCATTAAGAGCGCCGCTGTGGCAGATAAGATATTATTTTTTAGTCGGTTAACTTTAAATAGTTCCAGCTTTAGTTAGGTTGCTCAGTGCTTAAATATAATCTTATTGCGAATTATATAGGACAGTGCTGGACCACTTTGATGGGTTTTGCGTTTATCCCATTTTACATAAAATTTCTTGGTATTGAAGCCTATGGGTTAATCGGATTTTTTGCCCTTTTACAAGCTTGGCTCAGTATACTTGACATGGGTATGGCTCCGACACTAAGCCGAGAGATGGCACGTCGTACTACTAGCGGGCATGATACTAAGACGTTGAGGGATTTACTAAGAAGTATTGAAATAATAGCAGCTCTTATCGCTATCATTATTGCTGCCTGTGTCTACACTGGCTCAAGTTGGCTGTCGAGGTCTTGGGTCAATTCAGAGACGATATCCAACGAAGACGTTGCAAGTGCAATTGCAATTATGGGCCTCGTTATTGCAACACGTTTTGTAGAAACCATCTATAAAAGTAGCATTAATGGCTTACAAAAGCAAGTTTTATTGAATGTTGTAGTAAGTAGTATGGCTACACTGCGCGGTGGTGGTGCTGTTGTAATCCTAGCGTTTGTTTCCCCCTCAATAAATGCATTTATTTTTTGGCAGGGTATCATATCTATTATTACTGTTTGTCTTCTGGCTGTTGCTACCTATAAAAGTCTTCCGGCTCATGGATATAGAGGAAGGTTTTCCTGGGCAGAATTGCAGAGTGTAAAAAACTTTGCCGGTGGTATTCTGGGTATTTCCATTCTATCGTTAACAGTCACCCAAATTGATAAGGTACTGTTATCAATAATGCTCTCATTGACAGATTTTGCTTATTACACTCTTGCATCACTTGTAGCCATTTCACTTTATATGTTTGTTTCCCCCATTACAAAAGCGTGGTTTCCAATACTAGCGCAACTGCATAAGGTTGGCGACGAAGTGGAGCTGGCATTGAAATTCCATCAGGGCGCTCAGTTGGTGAGTGTAATAGCAGGGAGCGCAGCCCTGGTATTGATTTTTCAGGGGGAAACCTTCCTACGCCTGTGGACCCAGGACGATCTCCTTTCAGCAAGAGTAGCCCCAATCCTTAGTTTGCTGGCATTGGGTTATTTGCTCAATATGTTATTGTGGATTCCGTTCGAAACTCAGCTTGCATTCGCTTCAGTAAAGCTTCCCATGAAAACTAGTTTAGCCGCTGTGGTGTTTATGGTGCCGGCTGTATTTATACTTGCTTTTTATTACGGTCCGAAAGGCGCTGCGATAGCTTGGATATTATTAAATTTGGGACATATTTTAATTAGTGTCCCGCTTATGTTTCGCACAATTCTTTCAAATGAAAAGTGGCAATGGTATTTTAAGGACATCATAACGCCGTTACTGCCACCTGCCGCTATTATGCTATTGCTTGACAAGGTGATGCCAGAAGCCTCAGGGATTAAACAGCAAATTACTGTGTTATTTTTATATTCATCTCTTACACTATTAACTACTGCTATGCTGGTAAGCCATGGTCGGCAGTATATTTTCAGATATTTAGCAGAGCGTCGCTTTTACAAAAGGTTGTTTACTTAGATGCTGAGTAGATCGTTAACCTCCTGGTTTTTTGAAAAAATTGCAAAAGCGAATGCCAGATCTGTCGATATTACTTCTCTCTCTAAGCTCACCGTTGTTATCCCCAGCTACGTTCGACATGAGTATTTATTGCGATCAATTGTATTTTGGTCTGATTCACCTGCTCGTGTCATTATTGTAGATGGATCAAAAAAATGTCTCCCACTAGAGGTTCGAGAGGCCATTGGCTCACTGAAAAACATTCTCTATTTACACCAAATTGATAGCATTAACAAAAGGCTTACCTCGGCTGCGCAGCACATAAAAACAGAATATGCTGTCATGATGTGTGATGATGAGTTCTTGCTAGAGCATGGTCTCACAGTTGCTGTAAAAAGATTAGACACAAATCAAGACTTTGTTGGATGTATAGGCCGGTCTATTAAATTTAATTGGAAACATGGCGTTGGTATGCAAGCTGGTCCTTCTGACTATCACCATCAAGATTACGCAATCTGCCAAAATTTTATTGGTGATCGCCTGGAAGCGGCAATGGAAGACTATAAAGGGGCCACCTGTTATGCTGTATTGAGACGTGAAGTTTGGGTAAAGGCATTTAGTAACATTCATGACTATTCATGCCCATATGCAGGGGAAATCCAGCAAGGAATTATTACTTATTCATGTGGGAAGCTTACATCGGTGAATTCTTTGTATTGGTTAAGATCTTTAGAGCTAGATCCAATACACGATAATAAGAGTTTTAATCGTAAGCTTAGTTTTTCGGCATGGTGGATGAATAGAAAGTTTGTGGATGAACATGCGATTTTTATTGAAAGACTGACGAAAGAATTGGTACTTAACGGGTTAACAACTAATCAAGAAGCGCAAAAGGTATTGGATTCTGCAATACAAATTTACTTAAAATTCGAACGTCAGCAACGCTATAAAGGACGTAATGGCCTTCAAAAATTCTACGTAGATTTTCGTTTATTGGTAAATAAGTTTCTTTCACGTGATACTATTGATATTATAAACCGATTTCTAGGTCGTCGCACGGATTACTCAATCCAAGTAGATTTTGATCTTGGTACTTTAGATGGTTTCTTGAAAGAGAATTGGGGTGGGTCGTACGGTTTAAATGAGGCGTTAGTTGACGAGCTTCGATCTGTTGAAAATATCATTGTGCAGTTTAATCAATTAAAAAGTTCCTCGAATTCAGGCGATTTGGAGTGATGGTTGCGGACCCCCCCTACGTTATACTCGTCGTGGGAGCTGGCGAGATTGGATCGCGTTATCTTCAGGGGTTAGCTAAGTGCTCGCACCGATTGCGAATTCATGTTGTCGATGTGAGCCCTGACGCTATCATAAAATCGCGTCGGCTTTGGCTGGAGGTGGTGAATTGTGACAATGTTGATAGTCATATTTCCTTTCATAACAACATACAAGAATGTCCCAAAGAGGTTGACGTTGCTATAGTCGCTACCACGGCTCGAAAACGAGGTGAACTTGTGGCCCTCATGAAAAGGCATTTAGTTGTTCGCTATTGGATTTTAGAAAAACTGTTAGTTCAAAGTGCTGCAGAATTAGATAATTTGTCTAAAATATTGTCAGGAGCCAAGATATGGGTGAATACGCCTCGGCGAATGTTACCTTGGCATAAACAAATTCGTACGAGTTTAATAAAACAAGCTCCGTTGCATCTAAAAGTTACAGGGAAGGCATGGGGCTTAGCCTGTAATTCAGTCCATTTTCTTGATATGTTCTCTTGGTTTACGGGCGAGCCTCTGGAGAGTATTTCTACTGAAGAGCTATCGCGACATTGGATCAAGGCTAAGCGGCCGGGAAATTGGGAAATACTTGGAGAATTTAAGTCGAAGTTTACGGGGGGATCCACCGCTACATTCAGTGTTGAGTATGGTGAACCCTCTGATTTAAGCTATCAGTTTCATATTGAAGACGGCGATATGAGCTGGTCGATTGATGAGGAATTTGGAACTGCAGTTCGGTCAGATGGCTTTTCGGTCTCAGGCAGGTTACCGTTTCTAAGTGAAGTCACTCCACTACTAGTTGATGAAATACTTTCAACAGGGCAGTGCGAACTTCCATCTTTGGAAACATCGTCGGAAACCCATCGCGTGTTTCTGGCAGCGATGCTGGAACACTGGCAAAATACAATGGATGCAACTGCAATTGTAGTCCCCATCACATAACTTATGAAAGTATATTAATTGAATATTTGGTTGGTTGGCGCAGGACCTCACGCGCGCGAGTACGCGAAAGTCTTAATAGACTTAAAGCAAAACTTTGAAGTCATTGGACGTGGCTCAGCGTCTGCTGATGAGTTCCAGGCGTCTGTCGGTAAATCAGTAAGCACGCGGGGCCTAGCGAACGAAATTAATCTTAAAGGTGCGCCCGAGTGTGCAATCGTAGCCGTGAGCTACCATATGCTGGCGCCGGTAGCATCGACACTTATTCTTGCAGGAACGCGACGCATTCTTTTGGAAAAGCCTGGAGCATTGAGTGTGTCTGAAATAAACGAGTTAAATAGTCTGGCGAACAAATATGGCGCAAAAATCTGGGTCGCCTACAATCGAAGATTTTACGCTTCAACTGGTTTAGCTAGAGAGATGATTGTCGACGACGGTGGGGCAACAAGTTGCGTGTTTGAGCTAACCGAGTGGTCCCACACAATTGATCCCATGCCGCTGCCGAAGGTAACTAAATCTGCATGGATGATTGCTAACTCCTCACATGTTGCTGACTTGGCTTTTCATCTATGTGGTAAGCCAGTGGACTGGAATGCTTGGCATAGTGGAAAAATATCTTGGCACCCTGCCGCCGCTCAGTTCTGTGGTGCCGGCGTAACAAAAAGCGGCGCGCTGTTTTCATACCACGCTGATTGGGAGGGCCCGGGTCGGTGGGGTGTTGAGGTGCTCACCCGTAAACGGAGATATATCTTTAAGCCCATGGAAACTTTACAGATCACAAACCTTGCATCTACAAACCTAGAGCAGCTAAAGCTTGATGACATTCTCGATACGAGTTTCAAACCTGGTCTGCATCGTCAGACCAAGTTGTTCTTGGATGGAAAAACTGAGTTATTGTGTAGCCTTGAAGAGCAGTCTGAAATGATTAGCGTGTATACGAAAATGGCTGGATACAAATCGATCGTGGAGAAAAATGATTAATCAAGCTCTATTTCTTGACCGGGATGGAGTGATCAACCATGACCACGGCTACGTCTGCAAGTCAGAAGATTTTGATTTTGTTGAAGGTATCTTCGATATTGCTAGATCCGCTTATGAGAAAAACTATAAACTGGTTGTCATAACCAATCAGTCTGGTATCGGCCGTGGCTATTATACAGAAGGGGATTTTCATAAATTGACAGGCTGGATGTGTGATAAGTTTTTAGAAGCGGGCGCACCGATAGATAAGGTCTATTTTTCACCATTCCATCCACTTGCTGGAATAGGTAAATATTTAAAAGATGACTATTCCCGTAAGCCAAATCCAGGAATGATTTTGCAAGCCCAAGAGGAACTAACAATTGACTTAAGTTGTTCAATCTTGATCGGTGACAAATCAAGCGATATCCAAGCCGGAGAAGCCGCTGGTGTAGGCACTAATTTACTATTTTCTAGAGATTTTGAACCGGGACCTGATGTTTTGAAATACAAATACGTTTCTTCTTTGATCGAAGCATTACCATACATCAAAAATACATTCAAACAGCGGGGCACGCAATGAGGCTCCTAGTACTAGCAGGTGGGTTTGGAACACGTCTTACCTCAGCCGTTAGTGATGTACCAAAGGCGTTGGCGCCGGTACAAGGTGCTCCTTTCTTGAGATTGCAACTTGAACATTGGTTAAATCAAGGTTTGCGTGAATTTACTTTTCTTCTGCACCACCAGGCTGATCAAATCATTCACTTCTTGAAGGAGCAGCAGGTAGACCTACTGAAGGACTGTAAATTAGATTGGGTTATTGAGCCGGCTCCTTTGGACACTGGTGGCGCCATTGCCAATGCCGTAAAAAAACTTGGGCTTGAGCGAAGTTTTTTAATTACAAATGCTGATACCTGGCTGGGTGGTGGAGTTCACGAGTTGACACAGTCAAAGCCTCCGTCAATGGCTGTGGTGAACATTTCCGACGTAAGTCGATATGGCCAAGTTCATTTTGATCCTGAGAATTATGTGACTGCCTTTGATGAAAAAAAAGCTGGTCTTTCTGTAGGCTGGATTAATGCTGGTATGTATTTTTTGTCCGCAGATTTATTAAAAGATTGGGACGGCGAGCCCTTCTCATTGGAACGCGATTTTTTTAAGGTTCTTCTGAAGAAGAAAGGCTTAAAAGTGGTCCCATTAGACACTGACTTTATTGATATTGGAATACCAGCTGATTACCATCGCTTTTGTGATTGGGTCAAATCTGGTAAAGTGGTGCGCCTATGAACTTAAACACCTTTTTAATAGAAAGCTCATCACATTTAAGAGATGCCTTGCAATGCATTGAGGTAAATCATCATGGTGTGATTTTTGTAACTGACCAAAACGGTGCAGTAATAGCCTTAGCGACAGATGGTGATATTAGAAGACATCTCATGACAGGTGGTTCATTGGATGATGCCATTATTAATTGTTCTAATAGAAATTTTGTTTCGGGAGAACCCGACACGGCGCGTGAGGTTTTGCTTAAGAAACTTGACAACGAAATTCGTATAATCCCCATACTTGACGGGTCCCGACGTTTGGTTGGCTTAATTACTAGAGAAAATCTATCCACGCCAAATGAAGGCGCAGTCTTTGCCCGCGCTCGTGCGCCGGTACGCGTTAGCTTTGGTGGTGGAGGCTCGGACTTAACCCATTACTTTTCAAGTAATGGGGGTGGGGCGGTAATAAACGCCACCATCTCAATTTATAGCCATGCCACACTACGAATAAGGAATGACCGACGGGTCATCATTCGTTCAATAGATCTTGGTGAAGACTTAGACGCAGCTGATTTGCAAACCGCCTTTGCCGTGCCAGGTAAGTTTGAGCTAATTCAGGCAGTATTGCGTTCAATCAATCCCAATTTTGGGTTCGAGCTACTTTTACATTCCGACTTTCCCATGAATTCAGGGCTTGGTGGTTCGGCGGTAGTGTCGGCCTGTATTCTTGGCTGCTTTAACGAATTTCGCCGAGATAAATGGGACCAGCATGAACTTGCGGAAATAGCTTACCAGGCCGAGCGCCATGATCTTGGTGTGGCAGGTGGATGGCAGGACCAGTACGCAACAGTGTTTGGTGGTTTAAATTTCATGGAATTTAGTATGGAGCAGAACGTAGTGCATCCGCTGCGAATTAAGCGCGAGACGCTATTGGAATTGGAAGAGTGCCTGGTGCTTTGTGATACAATGACCTCTCATGACTCTGGAGATATCCATGAAGATCAGCGCCAGCAGATGTCTGAGGCACACGTCCGTGAATTGGTGGAGGCTAACGTCAAACTATGCTATTCTTTGCGGAACAGTTTACTGCGTGGCCAATTAAGCCAGTTTGGTCCGTTATTGGACAAAGCTTGGCAATTAAAACGTCAATTTAGCAGCAAAATCAGTTCATCGCGCCTCGATCAGATTTATGAAGATGCGAAACGCCATGGAGCCACTGGTGGTAAGCTTTTGGGTGCTGGTGGCGGAGGGTTTTTTCTATTTTATGCCCCGCATGACCGCAAACATGAGCTAATTACCCACCTAAAAGCTGCGGATTTAAAGATTAGTCCGTTTGGCTTTGAAGAGCAAGGTTTGCAGTCTTGGACTGTTCGTGAAGATGGCAAAAATGGTGAAAGTGGCGTAAAATGAATTTCAATATTGGAAATTTTGAAATCGGAAATGGACAAGTATTTATCATTGCTGAGATAGGTAATAACCATAACGGTAGCTTTGAACGTGCTATTGAAATGATTGATAAAGCTCATGAAGCTGGTGCCGATTGCGTCAAGTTTCAGATGCGCCACTTGGATCAAGTATATCGCCACCGCAGTTTGAATAAAAGTGGCGATGACCTTGGAACAGAATACGTAATCGATCTACTCAACCGCTTTGAACTTAGCGTGGCACAGCATCGTAGGTTGGCTGATTATTGTGCACAGGTTGGGATCCCATATATGTGCACTCCGTGGGATAGCAAAAGTGTCGATGTCCTCGAAGGTTTCAGTGTGCCCGCTTATAAAGTGGCATCGGCCGACCTGACCAACTTACCTCTACTCGACCACTTGGCACAAACCGGCAAGCCACTCATTCTCTCCACTGGAATGAGTACCACTGAAGAAGTCGCAATCACTGTCGCACTTTTGAACAAGCGTGGCAGTAAATTTGCCTTACTTCATTGTAATAGTACATATCCAGCTCCGCTGCATGATATCAATCTGAAATGGATGAACGCTCTGCGGCAGGTCCACCCACTGATTGGATATTCTGGGCATGAGCGTGGCATCAGTGTATCTCTTGGCGCAGTGGCACTAGACGCGTGCATTATCGAGCGCCACTTTACGCTTGATCGGGCCATGGAAGGCCCAGACCACGCGGCGAGCCTTACTCAGAGCGAATTCACCTTGATGGTGGAGGGTATTCGTGAGTTAGAGCTCGCATTGGGCAAAGGTGCTGAACGTCATCTTTCTCAGGGTGAGATGATTAATCGAGAGAACCTTGGCAAGAGCCTGGTTGCAGCAAGTTCAATCAAAGAGGGTACCGTGCTTGGCAACGAGCATGTAAAGGTGCGCAGCCCAGGTCAGGGTCTCTCTCCCCAACGCTATGAAGCATTATTGGGGCGCACACTGAACCACGATATGGATGAGGAAGATTTTTTCTACCCGTCAGACCTGCAAGATGCTCGCATCGAGCCTAGAGATTATCAATTCACCCGACCCTGGGGCGTTCCCGTTCGTTACCACGACTTCTCCGAATATGCTTCACGCATTGATCCGAAATTGTGGGAATTCCATCTTTCCTATTCTGATATGGAATTGGAGCCAAAAGATTATCTAAATGGCCCGTATCAAGCAGAGCTCGTCGTGCATGCACCTGAACTTTTTGCGGGCAGTAAATTGATGGATTTAGCCACGCCAGATGAGGCCTACCGCAGAGAATCAATACGAGAGACACAGCGCGTTATCGACATAACTCGTAACCTAAAAAGGTTCTTCCCAAATTCGCAACGGCCGCCCATTGTTGCCAACATTGGGGGGTTCACTATGGACGCGCCCCTGCCAGCATCTCAGATTAATGGCTATTATAAACGCTTTGCTGAAAGCTTGGCTGAACTGGACACAGAAGGGGTTGAGTTAATTCCACAAACTATGGCGCCTTTTCCTTGGCACTTTGGTGGCCAGCGCTATCAAAATATTTTTGTAAAGGCTGATGAGATCGTCGAGTGGTGTAGTAAATTAAATCTGCGTATGTGTTTCGACACCTCGCACACTCGACTGACTTGCAATCATTTGGGTTTGGATTTTTATGAGTTTGCGGAAAAAATTGCGCCGCATTCGGCTCACTTGCACCTAGGTGATGCGAGAGGGTTGAATGGAGAGGGATTGCAAGTGGGTGAAGGCGAAATAGATTTTTCACGCTTAGGTGAGATCTTGAAAAGGGGCTGCCCGGCAGCAACCTTCATTCCAGAAATTTGGCAAGGCCATAAAAATGGCGGCGAGGGCTTCTGGGTCGCTTTGGAACGATTGGAAGGTACACTATGAAAACGTCAATAAGTGATTTGATCTTGGACTCGATAGCGGTGAAGACTGCGCTCTTGGATGATGGCAATTTGCTTGCTCAAATCGAAAAGCTAGTAATAACTTGTTTAAATAGCCTTCGTTTAGGCGGCAAAATTATTTTTGCTGGCAATGGCGGTAGTTTTGCGGACGCACAGCATCTGTCGGCAGAGTTCACTTCCCGTTTCTTGTTCGATCGTGCGCCAATGGCCTCCCTGGTACTGGGAGCCAACAATTCGGCTATCAGCGCAATTGGGAACGACTATGGCTTTGACCAAGTCTTTGCCCGGGAACTCACTGGGGTGGCTAAGGCTAACGACGTGTTTATTCCGATTTCCACGAGTGGTACTAGTCTGAATATTCTTACTGCGGTTGAACAAGCTAAATTACTCGGATTAGCGCCGGTTGCATTAACTGGGCTGGGTGGAGGTAAGTTGGCTGATTTGTGTGAATGTATTCGTGTGCCATCAAACGAAACTGCTCGCATCCAGGAGTGTCATATATTGATAGGACATATTATTTGTGGGCTTGTTGAACATCATTACTTCAAGGATACGCAATAAAATGCCGTCGGTTGTTGCTCTAATTCCAGCTCGCGCAGGCTCGAAAGGGGTCCCAAATAAAAATATTCGTATACTTGGCGGCTATCCACTGATTGGGTGGTCAATCGCTGCCTGTAAATCAGCAACATCAATCAATCGTACAATAGTGTCTACTGACTCCGACGAGTACGCGCAAATTTCAAGAGGACTGGGCGCAGAGGTGCCATTTTTGCGGCCCGCCGAGTTTTCAGGTGACAGCTCAACCGACTATGACTTCGTCAAACATGCGTTGGATTGGCTGGCATATAACGATGATGATCCTGACTACATCGTTCATATTCGACCAACTACCCCTTTTCGTGCTCCAGAATTGATTAACCTCGCGGTTAACGCTTTTGTAAAAAAATCTGACGCAACTGCTCTTCGGTCTGTACATCCTATGTCTGAGTCAGCGTACAAGACATTTGAGATTGCGCCTAGTGGACAACTCAAACGGGTAGCGTCAGATAGTACGGAACTTGATCCAGCAAACAATGCGAGGCAGGAATTCCCGATAACTTATTTTGCAAATGGGTATGTTGATGTGCTTTCAACACGCTTCATAAGAGAGATGCAGCAGTTACACGGCGATAAAGTTATGCCTTTTATTACGCCTGCAGTAGACGAGATAGACACTGAAGATGATTTCGTCAATATTGAGCAGAAACTGGAAAGAAATCCAAATTTTGCGTCACAACTTTTTAAGTGAGAAACTAAAATGGCCCAGCACAAGTTTTCCATGGATCCTCAAGATGTTCCTAAAATTAAAACTAAACATCGCTTGATCAAGACACTTATACCAGCGCCAGGCACAACTAAGGTTTTTGAGAGGCTAGCTAAGGTGGAATCTCGCTCAATGCACGGCCAACTGCCAATTGTCTGGGATATGGCCGATGATTTCAGCGTTTATGACATTGCTGGCAATAAATGGATCGATTTCACCTCAACAATTTTTGTTGCAAACGTGGGACATTCAAACTCTCGCGTCACTGCGGCAATCAAGGAAACGTTGGAACACCCGCTTTACAGTTGTTACGCATATGCCAATCCTGTGCGAGCTCAGTATTTAGAAAAACTTATTTCCTTTTGTGGAAAGCCGTTCGGAAAGGCATTTCTCCTTTCCTCTGGTACCGAAGCAACTGACGCTGCCTTTAAGCTGATGCGTATGAACGGTCAAAAAGCAGATAAGCGCCGATCCGGCATCATTTGCATTGAAAATAATTGGCACGGACGTACGCTCGGCGCGCAAATGATGAGTAGTAATCTCGGTCAGCGAGCTTGGATCGGCTATCAAGATGCAGACATTCATCATATTCCCTTTCCCTATCCATGGCAACTTGATGGACAGAGCGGTGAGGATGTTTTGATCCAGGGGCTGGAACAACTTGCTGCCAAGGGTATTGATTTGGAACAGGATATTAGTGGTTTCATGCTCGAAACGTTTCAAGGTTGGGGAGCCGTTTTTTATCCTAAAGATTTTGTTAAGGCAATTGAAGCAATCTGCAAAAAGAATAATATTTTGTTGACCTTCGATGAGATGCAAGCTGGTTTCGGGCGTACGGGCCGCAACTTTGGTTTCCAACACTACGACGTCACCCCAGACTTAATATGTGTCGGAAAAGGCATGGGTGGGGGAGTTGCTTTATCAGGCGTAATAGGAAGAGAAGACGTGATGGACTTGCCAGAAATTGGCAATATGAGTAGCACGCATTCAGCTAATCCTCTGGTATGCGCCGCGGGTTTGGCAGTGCTGCAGGAACTAGAGACAAGAGACTTGGTCAATGAGGCAGATCGCAAAGGAAAGTTATTCCGGGCAGAGCTAGAGAAAATTCAACAACGGTTTCCAAATCGCATCACATGGATTCTTGGTAAAGGAATGATAATGGCGATGTTATTTCAAGACCCCGTCACGCGAGAGGCTGATGGACTTTTTACTAGCCGAGTTGCCGAACGTTGCATGCAAAAAGGCTTGCTCGTCGTGCATACTGGTCGGGAGTCTATTAAGTTTGGGCCCCCACTGACGATCTCGGACGATGCACTTCTCGAGGGAGTAGCCGTACTTTGTGAAGCAATAGAAGAGGTGGTCGCAGAATGATTTCCACTATTCGCCATGTTGGCCTTGTTGTTTCTGACCTTGATAAAGCTCTGCAGTTTTGGTGCGAAACGATGGGCTTTGTGATTTCACGCCAAATGGAAGAAGCCGGTCCCCACCTTGATGCTATGATGGGTCTAAATGACGTGAGAGTCACTACAGCCAAGTTGGCAGATCCTGACGGCAACCTTTTGGAGTTACTGTGTTTTGCTTCGCACCCTGATAAAGAGCAGTGGGGAGGCGAGCCGTATTCTACCGGTTTAACCCACATAGCAATGACGGTGAGTGATCTTGATGAAGCATACAATCGACTCAGGGAGAAAGGTGTTATCTTTATCTCGCCGCCGCAGAGTTCTCCAGATGGTTGTGTCAATGTTACATATGCCCGTGGCCCTGAGGGCATTATTTTAGAATTGGTAGAGGAACTATAAATGATTGACTATGTCAAATATATTTATGATGAAAATGTAAGGCCAAAAACAGACTACCCTAGGAAACTTATAAACTATCTAATTGCAAGATTAGGAATACCGCAGGGGTCAAAAATACTAGATTTAGGCTGCGGTCGCGGTGATTTTTCGCAAGCGTTTATTTTAAGTGGAATGAAAGTCAGTGCTGTCGATCTATCAGACTGGGTTACAGAGAACTATGAAAATATTGACTTCAAAAAATGTGATTTTACAAAGGAAAATCTTCCTTATGAAACGTCTTCATTTGATGTGATTTTTTCAAAATCAGTTATCGAGCACCTCTACTATCCTGAAAAACTTTTTTCGGAAGCAAAACGAATTTTGAAGCCTGGCGGGGTAATAATTACTATGTGTCCCTCTTGGGAGCATAACTATCGAACGTACTTTGATGATTTTACCCATAGAACACCTTTTATGAAGGTCTCACTGCATGACTTTAATATTTTATTAGGTTTTAAGAATGTGGAAACAGAATTTTTCAAGCAGTTGCCATTTGCTTGGGATAGCAAAATTGGCTATTTTGTAACAGAATTAATAAGATTTCTTCCAGTTAACTTTCTGAAAAATAAATCTAAATTAGTTAAGTTTTCGAAAGAAACGATGCTGCTATCAATTGCTAAAAAAAATGAAGAGTAAAATAGGCTTTATGCAGGGGAGGCTATGCGAGCCTGTGAGTGGGAAGATACAGGCATTCCCTTGGCGCGACTGGGAAAGCGAATTTTCTATCGCATCCAATATTGATATGCATTTATTGGAATGGACACTTGATCATGAGAAGCTTTACGAGAACCCACTTTTGACGACAGAGGGCCAGAAAAAAATTCGGCAACTTTGCCAACGAAACGATATCTCCATACCATCGCTGACAGGCGACTGCTTTATGCAGCAACCGTTCTGGAAGGTTGAGGGACAAGCCAGAAGCGATCTACAGTCTGACTTTCTCAAGATTGTTCAATCCTGCTCCTTGGTCGGCATTCAAATGATTGTCGTGCCTTTAGTCGATAATGGGCGACTGGAAACTGCTGATCAAGAAAATATTCTTATAGATTTTTTACTCAAAAACCAAAATATTTTCGTCTTACACAATATAAAAATAATTTTTGAGTCGGACTTTACACCAACTAAACTTGCCCGGTTCCTAGACCGTCTAACTAGTGTACAGTTCGGCATCAATTACGACATAGGCAACAGTGCCGCCCTAGGCTTTGATGTAGTAGAGGAATTTGAAGCTTATGGGGACCGAGTGGCAAATGTTCATGTAAAGGATCGTGTTTTCGGGGGTACCACTGTGCCATTAAAGACAGGGAATGCCGACTTCGAGACGGCATTTTTGGAACTTTCAAAGCAAAAGTACCAAGGTAATTTTATTCTTCAAACTGCCCGCGCGGTTAATGGAAGGCATGCTGAAGCATTGGGAGAATATCAAAAGATGACTCTCCTTTGGATGACACAATATGATTTGGTGGCGATAAAATGATTGCACTACGCACTGATCAATGGACCTCCAATGGTCAAAGGTTAAATTATGGAACTTAACCTGGCGGGAAAAACAGCGCTGGTAACTGGATCAAGCAGGGGCATAGGGCTGTCGATTGCGCGAGTTTTGCATTCTGAAGGGTGTCGCGTGGCTATTAATGGTCGCAATGAAATCGATTTAGGTATCGCAAGCAGTCAGCTACCAGGTGCGGTCGGCTTTTCTGGAGATGTAACTCGCCCAATAGAAGCACAAAAGATTGTTCAGGATGTTATAAATACTTTTGGTAAATTGAACATTGTAATTTGTAACGTTGGCAGCGGTAGATCCGTGCCGCCTGGCAAGGAAACTGCTGACGAATGGCAACGCGTATTTTCTTTAAATCTTTGGAGTACGACCAATATTGTCGAAGCCGCCCGCACGTCGCTTGCTGCATCTAGGGGCGTTGTTGTATGTGTCTCATCAATATGTGGGCTTGAAGTAATTCCCGGTGCACCCGTCACTTATTCTACAGCCAAGGCGGCACTTCATGCCTATATACGCGGCATAGCCCGCCCGCTGGGTCAAGAGGGAGTGCGGATCAACGCTGTTGCACCGGGAAATATTCTTTTTGATGGCTCGATCTGGTCTCGTAGGATTATAGAAGATGAGCAATCTGTTAAATCTATGTTGGAGAGCAACGTAGCACTTGGCCGCCTTGGTTCTTCTGAAGACGTTGCAAACGCGGTCTGTTATCTGGCATCCCCTATAAGCGCGTTTGCTAGTGGTGCGATTTGGACACTTGATGGAGGTCAAGTCCACTCATGACCATTTTTTATTGAATAAGTGAGTTAAAGATATGGCATCTAAAAAATTTGATCTTACTGGGAAAATAGCGCTAATTACCGGTGCTGGTGGATTGCTGGGCGTTGAGCATGCGGCTGCCTTGCTGGAATGTGGAGCAAAAGTTGTACTTACTGACATTCAAGATTCCCTTTTGAAATCGGCAAAGACTAAACTTGTTGAAGACTATGATCCTAATAATATATTGGTGAAAAAATTGGATGTGACAAACTCCCTGTCGATCCAATCTGTTGGAGGTGACTTAGCATCAGAGGGTGTTTTTATAGACATATTATTGAACAATGCAGCTATAGATCCAAAGGTAGAGAATAAGCTAAATATAACAGAAAGCTCACGGCTTGAGAATTTTGCATTAGATCAATGGAATGTTGAGATTGCTGTTGGACTGACAGGCGCTTTTCTCTGTAGTCAGTTTTTTGGGAGCTTGATGTCATCATCTGGTAAAGGTGGTGTAATAATTAATATTGCTTCAGATTTATCTGTTTTCTCACCAGATCAACGATTGTATCGCAAGGAAGGAATTCCTGAACATTTGCAGCCAGTTAAACCCGTAACCTACTCAGTGATTAAAAGTGGTCTCATTGGTTTAACAAAATATTTATCAACTTATTGGGTTGATAGTAAAATACGCTGCAACGCGTTATCGCCGGGAGGTGTGTATAACGGGCAAAACAAAGAATTTGTTGATACTCTATCCACTCGAATTCCACTTGGTAGAATGGCGACAGTAGACGAGTATCGCGCTGCTATACAATTTTTGTGTTCGGACGCTTCAAGTTATATGAACGGCCAAAACATGGTAATAGATGGTGGAAGGTCTGCATGGTGAAAACCAGCCTTACACCAAATACTATTTTATTGACCACCTTACCAAAAGCCTACGATAACCATGGAGTTGCCTTTGTTGGGTCAACCATGCCTGTATTGTTTCTGGAAAGGCAAATTCTTTCTGGATCCATAGGGAAGATATACGTATCCAATGAAAGGTTTACTGCCTCCTATAATTATCTTGTAAAAAAATTGAACTTTGATGTGGAAGTTTGTCGAGTTAGCACACGCGCTGGCTTCAAGGGACTAATCGATTATATCAAGCTACTAAAAAAGCTAAAATCTGAGAAAAAATTTATATATATTTATCATGAATGTTGCTGGCCATTTCTTGATTTAGCAATTTTATTTACAAGGCCTGATGGAGTATTTACCCCACAGACAAAAATTGAATTCATTTTTCAACCCATGAGCTACCCCAACCAAATTTTGAAGAAATTGCCCTTATCCAAAAGATTCAAACATTATGTTTCAACATTGTTGTTCAGGTATCTTCACGCTACAAATGATAACCTAAATGGTGACTTGGTTGTTCCGGTAATAAGATGGTACCCAAAATCAATATTACTGATGAAAGACTTTTATTTGACATCTGCCCCGGTTGAAAATGACCTTGATAACAATACTGAATTATTAATTTTATCCGGTAGCGATTGTGCGTCACCTAAAGAGCTAACTAGCCTGTATTATCAGATTATTGATCGCGCTATTCAGCTTGGGTTCAACGTAACTATTAAGGACCACCCTAATGAAGAGAATAGATTGAATTTAAAACGAGATGGGGTTGAGAATATTTCGCATTCAATCCCATGTGAAATACTTGATGATAAATTTTCTATCGTAATTGGAATTGCTTCTGCTGCGATGGTAAGATTTGGGTCACGATCAGTTTCGCTTGTTAATTTACTAAGCACTATGAGTGATAATGATAAAGAACAGAGATCTTCGTATATAAGCTCCCTAAATAGATCAGTAAAATTCCCTTACAGCATTGATGAAATTTTTAATGATCATGAAAATCAGAAACTGTAAATCCTTCAAGTTGATTTAGTTGAAAAAAATTACAATTTATTTTGCTTTATAAAATTTTGATAGGTAATAAAGTAAGTATCCCCGTGTGTCTGTTGGCTAAGACTTTTATAATCCTCCATTTTAAGTGAGATACTTGTGTTTGATTACACCAGTGAATAGCAGTTCGTCGTAGTTTGAACATATCTGTAGTAACCACTAATCAAAGATAAATGTGACTAGTAAATAAAATAAAATTCAAAATTTTGAATATTTAGGAAATAGAAAAAGATGTTTCGTTTTATAAAGTATATAGCTTTATGTGTTATCCTAATTTTGGGTGGAGCCGCTGGTTATGAATACAATCGTGATTACATAAAATCAGTAGTATTTTTTGTTAAAACAAAAAAGTCAGGTTTGCAAAATACAAGCCCAACTGTTGAGATTGGTACGGTGTCACAAATTCAAACGGTGAACTACCCGCTTAAACTTAGTAAATTCGACTTGACACAAACACCGTTTGCCCCTGGTGCAGGGTCTTTAGGCGTATTGTGTGGGAAAATGGTAGCTCTTGATCGAAGTGGAACTTTCTTCTTTTTGGAGGAAAACGCATTAAATTTCTTTGCTAAAGTTGATAACGGGTTTTCACAATTTATTTTTGACTACCAATCAGGTCACCTCAACATGTTACGAGCGCATGACTTTGCGTCAAATGCGGAGAGTTTGTTTGTCAGTTATACAAGATATGGCCCAGATAAAGATTTCTCGCATAGAATTTCACAATTTTCGTATAGTTGCGACGGTAGAGATAATATCTTTGATGAAAAGGTCTTGTGGGAGAGTGTTCTTTCAGAAGAGTCAGCTCTTAATACTCAAAGTGCGGGGGGGGCAATTTTGTTAGATGGTGATGATCTTTATTCATCTTTTGGTTATGTCAATTTAACTAAATGGGAGGATGCGCTGGGGTATGAGGAAGCTAAAAAAGCGAATAATGGGATCTCTTTAAAAATAGATATTAATACAAATAGTGTCGAGATATTCACTTCTGGCCATAAGAATATTACTGCATTTTGGAAAAAGAATAAGAAAATATTCTCTGTAGAGCATGCCCAAAAGGGCGGTGACGAAATAAATCTTTTAAAAAAAGGGTTTAATTATGGGTTCCCCTATAAATCTTTTGGAACTAAATATGGCTCATACAGAAAAGTACGCGTCCCAGGACTTCAAGATAATAATCTTTTACTTGAGGAGCCTATTTATGCTTTTGTCCCATCAATAGCTCCTGGGGATTCCGTGTTTCTAAATAATAGTAATTTTAAACGCTGGGATAATTCTGTAATAGTTGCCGGCTTGAAAAGTAGGTCAATATTCATTGGAAAATTTCGCAATGACAACATAGTTTACATGGAGCCAATATTTATTGGAGAACGTGTGAGATCAATATCTTACTTCTCCAATAAGATATACCTCCTGACAGATGTTGGCCAAATTATTACATTAGAAATAGACCCATTAAGGTTGGAGAACGATTTGGGTGGTTCCGGCCTGGTTGCGCTTAGCCCCCACTTGAAAAAATGCACTACATGTCACAGTTTGGAACCTAACGCTGGAGATGCCGCACCACATCTTTTTGGTATTACTAATCGCGAAATCGCATCAGTAGACTTTGAGTACAGTCCTGGATTTGAATATCTTAAGGGGCAGACGTGGAATAAAGAATTATTACTAAAATTTATCAAAAATCCGGAATCCTTAGTAAACGGTTCATCGATGCCAGCACAGGGCTTGAGTGTGGTGGAGGTGGAAAATATATATCAAGAGCTCTCAAAGCTTAAATGAATTAATTAACATTAACGGTATAATCAAATTTCGAAAGCATACGTTATCTGATAATCAATTATATGGAGTTCAAACAATGCTCTTTGAAGAGAAAAATTCTGTATTGAGACATAGTAAGCTACTGATCTAAAAGATCATCGTAGTTTTGATATAGCCGGAGATAAATAGGAATAAAAAATGGATCTAAAATATCAAGTCAAAAAAACGATGCTAAAATTTGGCATCATTATACAAAAAAAAATTCCAGCGGACGACATTTTAGATTTTATTAAAAGGTTTCGTGATAAATACGAGCCCATTGAGCTAATTAGAGTGGGAGGTGATGGTGATGGTGGGTACCTTTTACCAAATAATCTTGATTCAGTAAGTTATTGTTTTAGCCCAGGTGTTGACTACACGGCCAATTTTGAGGCTCACTTAAGTAAAAGTTTTGGAATAAAATCATTCATGGCTGATGCAAGCGTACAATCACCTCCAATGAATGATGATAACTTCTTGTTCACACCAAAATTCTTAGGTTCAAAAACAAAAGATACATTCATTACACTCTCAGATTGGATTTTAGAAAGTTTGGATGGTGATACAGCCTCAAAAATTCTCCAAATGGATATTGAGGGTAGTGAATATGATGTTCTCACTTTGGAGTCAGCTGAGGCCCTCGCCCAGTTTGATTCAATGATTATAGAGTTTCATGGACTTCATAACATATTTCAAAGAGACTTTTTCAGAATGGTTTCTGCAATTTTTGAGAAAATATTTATAAACTTTTCAATTTGTCATGTTCATCCAAATAACTGTAGAAGTGTTTTGCAAATCAACGGTGTAGATGTCCCTGATGTTATAGAAGTGACTTTTTTACGTAATGATTTGATTGAACAGTTTCGCACGCAAGACGAAATTTTGTTACCACACCGGTTGGATTCAAAAAATGTTGAGCGATTGCCAGATATTCAAATGCCAGAGATGTGGTGGAAACAAGAAAACTCCAAAAAATAAATATAATATTTTGTTTCTGGTTAGCACCTAGAAGTACAAGCTATCCTACATTAAAAAAATGAATTTTGACTTTGTCATAATACCCGTGAGACTTTCTTGAAGGCCAAGAAGCGCGTCCGAACAGGGCCTAACTTACTGAATCCCACATTCCACCTAAGAGATTCAGCTTCCTAACGAGCCTCATGAAAGCTAAAAAAAAGCCGATGGGGTCGTGGGGGTCTGAATTTAAATAACAAGATAGCTAAATAAGATTTTAAACCAGCAACAAAATAGTACAACTCTTGACATGTACCCAGCTTTTAACCTGTAAGAAATATACTGGGGCGGAAAGCGTTCAAAAAAGGCCTTATAAATGAAATCATCTTTATTACAGAACATAGATCTGGCACCCCAATTAAAGGCCTACCCCGCAGCCATAAGCGAGATGCTTTTGGAGTTGTTCACCGCAGTAATAGCTGAAATACCGAATAAATACATTTATTCTATTTTGCTTTTGGGTAGTACCTCCAGAGGGGAACTATCATACATTGAAACAAATGATAGCTTAGATATCTTCAGTGACTTCGAATTTGTAGTTATTGAGAAGTCCAAAATTCCATCTGAAAATTTACACGCAATGCAACATTCATTAAAAGAATTAGAACGTGTTTGGCAGATAAAATCACCAATGTTTCATATAGATTTTGGTATATCTTCCATTAATAAATTTAAAATCACGCCTCGAACTTTTTGGAGTTTTGAAGTTAAATCTACTGCAATTGTAATATATGGGGAAGATGCCAGAAAGCTTCTACCCAAAGTGACCTTAGAAAATATTGACTTCGGGTCACTGAATGAGCTGATTTTTGTTAGGCTGTGGAACATGTTGCTTCAAATAAGCCCGCGAATGCTAGCAGAAAAAGACAATGACTACACGCGCTTTGTAATCCAACAAGCTTACGCAAGAAATATCCTTGACGTAATTTCAATCTTACTTCCAAACAAAGGTATCCTCTCCGCAGGCTACGAGAACAGATTGCGGCAATTTAAAAAGACCTCAATTTCCGAAAGTTGGAATGAAGATACTTTCAAAATTGAAGCTGCCACCACTTATAAACTTCATCCCCAAAAAACATCATTTAGCCAGATTAACTTCCAGGGACCGTTCATTGATGGGTATAAAAAATTATTAAGTGATTTGACTGGTGAGAACTTTGGTGAGGGAGGCCTCTCGAAAATAAAAAGTGAGTTGTTTAAGGAGGGTACCGTCCGGCGTCTAAGAAGGCATTACTTGGAGGTAAAATTATTTATTAAGTACTATAAATGTAATTTTAGAAAAATTTCACTTATTTTTGGCGATAAAATAAAGATTGGAATTACTCAAATACTATTTGATCTTCATCTGGCATCAGATCTGAGATTGTCCCAGAAGAAAAGGTTAAACCATTTAATCTCAGCTGAAATTTGCTTCAAAATAATATCCAACAACTTTGTTGCTATTTGTAAAGATGATGGGGACTTTGATGATCGGTGGGAAAGTTTGAGATTGGCTTTGGTTGACTTTATGATGCCGTGGTTTTACGGCCGTTCTACTGTAGAAAAGCAAGAAATACTTGACCGAATAAATTGGCGGGAACAGTAATAATGTTGTTAATTTTCATTGACGGTTTGCCATGTGATGTAGCTGCAAAAACGTTGGATGTTTTGCAAGATGCAAATATTCATGAAATTGAGCCTGGAATCGGGTTTAGTAACAATCTTTATCCAGAGATGTTAGCCGGACAAAACCCTGATGAGATAGGGTATTTCAACGAGTGGTCTCCTATCAAAAATGAGAAAAAGAGATTACCAATTTGGATTAGAGCTTTGGATATATTTCGAGGTTCTCTTTATATTAATGCTGGCATAAGAAAAATTATTTTGAAGAAAATATTCAACTTAAATTTTTCCAATATCCCATTCAAGTATGCACACTTATTTAAGCCCCAAGGTTCACATGATTTTCGAGTGCAGAAAGATGGCATTCTTATAGATTATAATTTTAGAATTTTTGATGCCGTAGAGCAGGACGGCAAGGTTGGTACGCGCGACGAAAAAGCTATTAACAAAGCATTAAGCGATGTCAGCGAACAGAATACCCTTGTGTCATTAATGGATGTCGATAATTTATGCCATGTTTACGGAATTGCCTCACCAGAGGTGCAGCAGCATATAAAATTCCTTAATCAAGCTATAACGAAGTTAATTAAAGCGTATTCGTTAATAAATCAAAATTTAGAAGTGGTCCTGTTCTCTGATCATGGAATGGCTGAAGTTACTCGAATTCAAAGTCTTGATTTGGAGAAAGCTTTTGGACCAATGGAAAAGTCGAAATATCTATATTTCATAGATTCAACTTTTCTAAGAGTTTGGACGGGTAATGGGGGGCTTAAAGAACAAATATCTACCTATTTATCAGGACTAAATTATGGAAATATTCTTACTACAGAAGAAAGAATTGAATTCGGTCTTACAAATACTGAATTTGGCGATATTATTTTTCGGGCCAGCGAGAAAACTATATTTCTGCCAAATTTCTATGGATCTCGGCCAGTAAAGGCCATGCATGGATACGACAGTAAACTAAAATCTCAAAAGGCTTTTATATCACGGGTGCAGGGAATTCGTGATTCAAATCAAATTCCAAAGAAAAGTAAGGACGTGTATAAATTTCTTTTGGAGTTATTGGAAACTTAATGTGCAGTGGTGCAAATGAAATATGATATTCACCTTACAAACGTAACTGGTACTGGAGCCTGCCAACTAGTACAAAGTTTGTTGCCCGAACTAGAAAAAGTGTTAATCGGTCAAATTGACAATATATACCTCCCAGCAGATGGCCCTTTGGCAGGACATAGACCAGCTGACCCATCAATAAACGTTGTCACCTATAAAAGAAAATTACCTAAATCCATCTCAAGAGTTTTTGAAACGATTTTGTTTTGGAATTATAAAAAAAATAAGAATCCAATTTTAGTTTTGGGTGACTTACCTTTAAAAGTAAATCATGGACAAACTTTATTCGTTCAAACTCCTCATTTAGTCGGCATATCAAAGGGATTGAAATTTCAAGATAAAATAAAATTTTTGATTTCAAGATCTATTTTTAGGTTGAATATTTCAAGCGTTGATACAGTGATAGTTCAAACTCAAGCGATGAAAAATGCATTGCTGAGCAATTTCCCATATTTAAAAAATAGAACATTTATTGTTAGCCAACCCCCTCCAAATTGGTTATTAAGTTCAAAGCTTAAAAGAATAGCGCCAAGTGCCACCTATAAAAACCAAAAAACCCTTAATTTAATTTATCCAGCAGCTCATTATTCTCATAAAAATCATGTTATCTTAAAACAGATGACACCTGAGTTGTTCAAAGAATTAAATATTAATCAGATAACGTTAACAATCAGTAATGAATGTCATCCCAAAGCAGAAGTTAAAATGATAAAATGCGTTGGGGAATTATCACCATTGGAGATGGTAGAGTTATACTCGGAGGCTGACGGTCTTCTTTTTTTAAGTAACGCGGAGAGTTATGGCTTCCCCTTATTAGAGGCAATGCAAGTAAATTTGCCAATTATTTGCCCAGACCTACCCTACGCTCGTGCATTGTGTGGAAATGGTCCAATATATTTTGATCCAAACAATTTTGAATCTTTAACACTTTCTATGAGAACGCTAAATGAAAGATTGGCGACTGATTGGTGGCCTAATTGGCACAATGAACTTGAAAAAGTTTCTAAAAACTGGCGACAAGTTGCAGTTGAATTTTCCGAGCTTATGTAAATAATGCTTCTAATTAAAAATAAAACAAACATTATCTTTAACAGCCCATTGATAATGCTATTTACTCTAATTGTGCCTATTTTAATTTCTGTAAAAGGTTCTGGCTATAAACCAACATCTTTTTCTGAGATTACCATCACGGTACTAGTTTATTTAATTTTGATTTTGAGCTTCACTAAACGCCTGTCACAAGCGCAATCAATATTCTGTCTAACATTACTTAGCTATTTAGCGGTTCAAATATGCTTATCGATTATCAGTAATTCAATTTTGGCCGCATTCGAGTCATTAGTATTACATAATAGGTATATTCCGGTTTCGGTAATTGTATTTAATCTCTTGAACCTGAAAAAACAGCGTGTGCTTACAGATCTACTGATAATTATGGGCGTAATGCTAGCTTGGCTAACCGTAATAAAGGTACTTCAAGAACCAACGATGTTGTTTACGCTCTATGCTGCGTCGGAGGGAGGTTATCAAAGGCAGGGCTCAATATTTCCTAACACAAACATGGCTGGAACTTACTTCACAATAATTCTGATTTTATTTCTACCACGAATTCCAGTAAATAAATGGTATAAAACTGTGGCCACGTATATCATAGCGTGCTTCCCGCTCCTTTTATCTATCATGTTATCGTTTTCACGAAGGGCTTGGTTATTCCTTTTAATAGCTGTATCTCTGCAATTTCTTTTGGGAAAACGAAAAATAAAATTTGTTGAATGGTTGCTTATGTTAGTAATCATTTCTGCCTTATCACAGATCGATTTTGTTTCAATAATTGGTAGGTTTTTGTTAATCTTTGATGGCGGTTATGAAAGTAATTCGCTTAGGGCTGCTTCATCAGGCCAATTTTATAAACTTCTAAGCAAAAGTCCCGAACTATTTCTTGGGGGTGGTGGCGTTGGAAGCTATGGACCTGCTTCTATTGCAATTTCGGGTGACAAATATCGGCAAATTGATGTGTATTATTCACAACTCCATTTAGAATTTGGTCTTATTGGCTTGCTTGGCTATTTTGCAGTTTTCTCAGTGGTATCATCTACCGCCATATACTTTTACATGAAACGCAAAATAGTGGAGGAATATAGAGATGTGTATTTGGCTTATATATTGGCATTTCTAGGCTTATATTTCTTCGCTTTGGCTGGAAGCACTCCAATAACTTACCCTCTTAACTTTTTCCAATGGTACATTGCAGGAGTGCTTTTGAGTCGTGGGTATAAAGTGTCTTAAATGCATAAAGTTAATAAAATAATTTATCTGACAACTTACCTGGACCAAGATCTATCAAAAGAGTTTGATATGGCCCACTCAGAAGCTGGCCTAATAAAGAAAAATCAGTTAATCAGAGTTTTGGAAAAAAACTTTGACTTAAAGCTTGTATTTACCGCAGTATTCACTCGAATTCCTGGAAAAATAATACCAGTTAATATCGTGCCACTTTCACAACATACATCTCTTCATATTCCTTGCATATTAACAGTTCCTATTCTTAATTATATTATAAATCCGTTTTCAGTTTTTTTAACAATTCGTAATTTGATTAAAAATGATAAATCGGCAACTACAATCATAATTTATAATCTTACCTATGAAAACGTAATGCCCGCGTTGTTACTGAAACTGTTTTTTAATGTATTAATCATCACTCAGTATGAAGACGGTATTAATCCCAATTTTGGGCCAATGAAAAAATTTATCGCCAGATTTGTTGAAAAGGTTGGTTTGAAAATCACGTCCACTTTCATCACAAATTCCAGGGTGGCTATAAAAAAATTTGAGGAAAAAGGCTTTTTTCTGTTCAGAGGTGTTTGTGACAAAGTGCAACGAAGTTTACTTAGAGGTGGTTCGCTGATTGACCCACAGAGCAATCTAATAAAAATCGTTTTTTCTTCTACTTTAGATGAAACTAGGGGCATCAATTTACTAATTTCACTGCTTGAGAATGCAAATTCGAGTGTGTTAATTGAAAATGTGAAATTCATAATTTGTGGGAAAGGAACTGAAAAAAAGTTTTGCGATGTTGTTTCAGCCGTCGATATTTATCGTCGAAAAGGTGGGGCAGCGGATTTCAAAGGCTTTATATCACAAAAAGAACTGCAGGATGTGTCCACAGAAGCTGACATTTTTCTAAATCTTCAGGACCCATCGCATGAGTTTAGCAAAAACTCGTTTCCATCCAAAATATTTGACTATTTGTTATATGATCGGCCAATAATTTCTACAAAAGTCTCAGATTTACAACAAGATGATTTGTTTAAAACTATAAACTTTATTGATGCAGATTGGGAATCTCTGCAAGAGCGCATTCTAATTGTGGCAGGTTCTATTGATACTTATATTGAACATAACTCAAATAACTTTATGAATTTGCAGCGAAACTTTAGTTCTGACAAAGTCGCCCACGATCTTCTTGAATTTATAGACCTTAAAATAAGTTATAAGATGTAATCGACGAGCGTTCAGCCAACATACCTAGTTTAATATAAATATTTATATAGTATATTATGCTGAGGACATGTCATGGCGACCTTCGGGTTAAATAGTCCATTTCATCGCATGTTATTCGGCGAACTCCGTTTGTGATGTAGCACTGGCCATGTTGGGAAATTAGCTAGCTATACACGATTATTAAATTAACTGTCGGGTATTGTGATAGTTTTAAAGATAAGAAACTATAATTAAATGATAGCAGTTTTACTCTTAAATTTGGAGGTTTTTTTTGGTTTGTGAGCTTTCAATCATCACTATAAATTTCAATAATAAAGCTGGACTCAAGCGGACGCTAAATAGCTTTAGGGAAAATGTGAAAGGGAAAAGTAAAGTAGAGTTTATCATAATCGATGGAGCCTCCAGTGATGGTTCTGTCGATATTGCAAACATTTTTTTTAAGGAACGAAGCAACTGTAAGCTAACTTCCGAAATTGACACAGGAATTTACAACGCAATGAATAAAGGCATTGCGCAGTCATCTGGAAAATATCTTGCTTTTTTAAATTCAGGGGACTCTCTTGCATCGCATAATATTATCGAAGATATCCTGGTAAAATTGAGAGAAAATCCGGAAAAAATTGGTTTTTTTGGTGACGTTGTTTTTAAAACCTTTCCTACCAATAGAGTTGTTAGGTACTGGAAGGCAGGAGAAATGTCTCTGCCAAAAATTTTATGTGGGTGGATGCCACCTCACCCAATGTGTGTAATCAAAAGGTCAAAAATCCAAGCTGTAGGAGGCTTTGATGAAAACTTCAAAATATCTGCTGACTATGATCTCATGCTTAGAGTATTTTGGCCCCTAAAATTTGATGTAATCTATTTGGACAAGCTCTTGGTGTGTATGGAAGTGGGTGGTGTAAGTAATGGCTCTTTCAAGCAAATCCTTGCTGCAAATTTGGAAGTTATTAAAGCATGGAAAAAACGTGGTAGACATTTTTTTCCGTTTTGGATCTTTTTAACTAAGCCACTGATGAAGGTTAGACAATTATTTACTTTGAATAATTAGAAATTTTAATATAACCCTCAACTAACGTGAAAACATAATTGGCGCGTCGATTGGCATTGTGGGTATTTTGAAAAACCTAGTAGATATTCGAGGCCCCAGTCACAATTTTCACAATCGTATACCATTATAATGTTATAGAAATTGGGTGTTATTTTGAAGAAAGTTGCTTTAATCACAGGTGTAACGGGTCAGGACGGTTCATACCTAACTGAACTTCTACTTAAAAAAGGCTATGAAGTTCACGGCATCAAGCGGCGTGCGTCGTCTTTTAACACGCAGCGCATTGATCATATTTATGAAGATCCCCATATCGATAACGTCCGTTTCAAGCTGCATTTTGGAGATTTGACTGACACCTCAAACCTCACCCGAATTATCTCTGAGGTTCAACCTGACGAGGTTTACAATCTGGGCGCGCAGTCACATGTGGCTGTTAGTTTTGATAGTCCGGAATATACCGCGGATGTAGATGCCATGGGCACCTTGCGGATGCTTGAGGCCATTCGGTTTTTGGGTCTTCAAGAAAAAACGCGTTTTTATCAGGCTTCCACCTCTGAACTTTACGGTCTTGTACAGGAAAGCCCACAAACTGAGACCACACCATTTTACCCGCGCTCACCATATGCTGTGGCCAAGCTTTATTCCTATTGGATGACCGTGAACTACCGTGAAGCTTATGGGATGTTTGCTTGCAACGGTATATTGTTCAATCATGAAAGCCCGCGCCGTGGTGAAACATTTGTCACACGCAAAATCACCCGTGGTCTCGCCAATATCTCTCAAAATCTCGAAACTTGCCTTTATATGGGCAACATCGACAGCCTACGCGATTGGGGACATGCAAGGGATTATGTCCGCATGCAGTGGATGATGATGCAACAAGACACGCCTGAGGATTATGTGATCGCCACTGGCAAGCAATATTCTGTGCGTGAATTTATTCGATGGACCGCTGAAGAGCTTGGCCTTAGCTTGAAGTTCTCTGGCATAGGCACCGATGAGGTTGCCACCGTTGTTGCCGTTCACGGCGACAAGGCGCCTGCTGTGAAAATTGGTGATGTGGTAATGCGTATCGACCCGCGCTATTTTCGCCCGGCTGAAGTTGAAACCCTGCTCGGAGATCCGAGCAAAGCGAAAAAGCAGCTCGGCTGGGAGCCAGAGGTCACAGCGCGTGAGATGTGTACAGAAATGGTGCTTGAAGATCTTAAAACTGCGCGTCGCCATGCGATCTTGAAAGACCATGAGTTAGGCCTGCCAGCGTCTATTCAAGATTGAGGGAACAGCAATGAGCAAGATTTTTGTAGCGGGACACCGTGGCATGGTGGGAAGCGCAATTTTGCGCAAGCTTATCACACATGGGGATCATCAGATCGTGACCCGCACCCATGAAGAATTAGATTTGACGGCGCAACACGCGGTGCGCGATTTCATGCAGACTGAACAACTGGATGTCGTTATTTTGGCCGCTGCAAAAGTGGGTGGTATTCATGCCAATAATATCTACCCTGCTGACTTTATTTATCAAAACCTGATGATTGAATGTAACGTAATTCATCAAGCCTTCGATGCCGGGGTGACGCATTTGTTGCAGCTTGGGTCGTCGTGTATTTATCCACGCGATGTGCAACAGCCAATGCGTGAGGATGCGTTGCTGACCGGAACGTTGGAACCCACCAATGAGCCGTATGCAATTGCCAAAATTGCCGGCATCAAACTCTGCGAAAGCTACAACCGGCAACACGGAGTTGATTACCGAAGTGTTATGCCGACCAATCTTTATGGTCCAAACGATAATTTCCATCCAGATAATAGCCATGTTTTACCGGCGTTGATCCGTAGGTTTCATGAGGCGGCTCAATCAGGGCAAGATGAAGTGGAGATTTGGGGTACGGGAACACCCCGGCGCGAATTTTTGCATGTAGACGATATGGCCGAGGCATCTCTGTTTGTGCTGGACCTGCCGAAATCTGACTATGATGCGGGCACCTCACCCATGCTTAGTCATATCAATGTTGGCTGTGGGACAGATATTTCGATTTTGGGGTTGGCGCAGATAGTAGCCAAGATCACTGGTTACAACGGACGGATTATTACAGATGCGACCAAACCAGATGGCGCCCCGCGCAAGCTGATGGATGTGACCCGACTTAAATCCATGGGCTGGCAGGCGAAGATTGCACTAGGCGATGGTTTGTCTGAAACCTACAGTTGGTTTCTGCAAAACGAGCAAAGCTTAAGAGGATAATCTATGACTCGAATTACGCCAATTTTGCTCGCAGGTGGCTCTGGTACTCGACTTTGGCCAGTATCCCGCAAGAGCTACCCTAAACAGTTTTCGTCACTTTTGGGCGATGAAACTCTGTTTCAAAGTAGTGCCAAGCGCTTGGTCTCATCCCAAGCTGTGCAATTTGATGCGCCCGTTACCATGACCAATTCAGATTTCCGCTTTATCGTAATAGAACAGTTGCAAGGTGCCGGCATTGATCCCGGCGCGGTTTTGATTGAACCGGAAGGTCGCAATACGGCTCCAGCGATTTTGGCTGCGGCAATTTATGCCTGTAAGAGTGATCCTGAAGCTACAATTTTGATTGCACCTTCAGATCATATTATCCCCAACACTTTGGCCTTCCACGCGGCGATTTGTGAGGGGTTGAAGGAAACGGTAAGCGGGCGGATTGTCACCTTTGGCATCACCCCAACACGGCCTGAAACGGGTTATGGATATTTGGAATTGTCGGCGGCCTCATCTGGCGGCGCGGTACCACTCAAGCGATTTGTTGAAAAACCAGATGCCGAAGCAGCCAAAGCGATGCTTAACGCTGGGACCTATCTTTGGAATGCGGGTATTTTCCTGTTCCGCGCCAAGGATATGATTGCCGCCTTTCAGGCCCATGCGCCAGAGTTGATGGATCCGGTGGGTGATGCCATTGATCAAGGTCACGTAGACCTTGGCTTTTTCCGGCTTGCCGCTGAACCATGGGATAAATGTGAAAATATATCAATAGATTACGCAATCATGGAGAAAATTGACACGCTGTCGGCGGTTCCCTATTCGGAGGGGTGGAATGATCTTGGTGGATGGGATGCGGTTTGGTTGGAACAAGGGCCTGACGCTGAAGGCGTGGTGACCAGCGAAAATACCACAGCGATTGAATGCCAAAATGTGTTGTTACGCTCAGAAAATGAATCTCAACATTTAGTGGGTTTGGGACTGGAAGATATTATCGCCATTGCAATGCCAGATGCTGTTTTGGTGGCTCATAAAGACCGTACGCAGGATATCAAGCTGGTTGTGTCCACGCTAAAAGCCAAGAGTGTGGCCCAGGCTGAATCCTTCCCAAAAGATCACCGCCCCTGGGGCTGGTTTGAAAGCCTTGTCATAGGCGCGCGCTTTCAAGTGAAGCGTATCCATGTGCTGGCAGGCGCTGCATTATCCTTGCAAAGCCATCGTCACCGGTCAGAACACTGGATTGTAGTGGAGGGGACAGCCAAGGTCACGGTTGCCGACAACGTGACACTTCTGACCGAGGGGCAATCTATCTACATCCCGCTAGGTGCCGTGCATAGAATGGAAAACCCCGGCAAAGTGCCGATGGTGCTTATCGAAGTGCAAACAGGTGTATATTTGGGCGAAGATGATATTATCCGCTATGAAGATCTCTACGCGCGGAGCTAGAAGATTACCTTGGGCAGTTTAGCTGAACATTAACACCATGAAAGACCCCTATATGAAATACATCAAAAAAAGACCAACAGCTTTAAGCTGCTTTAAGGCCTGCGACGTTCGAGGCGAATTGAATGTGAATTTTGACACCACAATAGCCTACCGCATAGGCCGAGCAGTGGCACAGCATTTTCACGCTACAAACATAGTGGTTGGCTTCGATGCTAGAGAGACATCCCCAGAGTTAGCCGCCGCGGTCATGCGCGAAATTTGTGACGCTGGATCTAACGTCATTTCAACAGGCCTGGCTGGAACCGAGGAAATGTATTGGGCCGTAACCGAATTTAACGCCTGCGCCGGAATTGAAATCACCGCGTCCCACAACCCAATCAATTACAACGGTCTTAAAATTGTAAAATCCGGTTCCCGACCGTTGGACGATCAGGAAGACTTTCAAGCGATCAAACTACTAGCAGAAACTGCAACGTGGGTGGAAAACCTACCTAAAGGCTCTATCCAAGATATCTCAAGAGAAGCGCGCAAGAAATACGTGCAGCGCGTCCTGAGTTTCCTAAATCACTCGAACCTTAAGCCATTAAAAATGGTGGTAAACTCTGGAAATGGTGCCGCGGGTCCGACGTTTGACGCAATAGCCGATGAGCTCAGCCGCATCGGTTCCCCACTAGAGTTTATTCGCGTCCACCATGAACCAGATCACACATTTCCCAATGGCATTCCCAATCCCCTGCTACCAGAAAACCATGCCGCGACCGGTGACGTTGTGAAGCGCGAGGGCGCTGACTTTGGCGTTGCCTTCGATGGTGACTTTGACCGCTGCTTCTTTTTTGATGCCACCGGTGAATTTGTCCCTGGCGAATATGTCGTGGGGCTTTTGGCGTCAATATTTTTAGATAAGGAAGCTGGCGCCAAAATTGCTCATGACCCACGCGTTGTGTGGAACACACAGGACATTGTTTCGGAGAAATCTGGTGTCGCTGTACAATCCAAGACGGGTCACACGTTTATCAAACAGACGATGCGGGCGCATGAGGCGGTCTACGGTGGCGAGATGTCGGCGCATCATTATTTTAGGGACTTTGCCTATTGTGACAGCGGGATGATCCCCTGGCTGCTGATGGCGGAGCTTATTAGCACTTCTGGCAAGAGCCTTGGTGAGTTAGTTGCGGATCGATTTAAAAAATTTCCAAGTAGTGGCGAGCAAAACTTCACTGTCGCCGATCCAGATAAGGTAATCGCCGCTATCCTAGCAAAATATAGCGACACTGCTGAGTTAGATGAAATGGACGGCTTGAGCCTCAGCTTTCCAGATTGGCGCTTTAGTCTGCGTAAATCAAACACTGAGCCCCTAATACGGCTAAACGTAGAGGCACGTGGGGAGCAAGCTGGCCTTGAGCAAAAAATTAATGATCTAAAAAAATTAATTGAAAGCTGTTAAGACTAAAAAAATATTATCAGATTTAAAGCGATGAGTACGGCTCATATTGTATTAAAATTGCTCCACTAGGACGCCCAGACGTTATGCTCTGCAAACTTTAGATACCCATTTACAGAATCTAAGCTACGCCAGCCCCCTGCCCTCATAATGGCCAGTGTGTCGTGGCCCTTGATGAGTAAATCTTGGGCAGCACCAATCCTAAGCGAGTGGCCGGAATACTGAGCAGCGACAGGCCAAGACTTACCTGACTGCCTCACAGCAAATTTCACAATCTCAGATGCGCTTCTGTCGCAGAGGTGGCGATCAAGGCATTTCCCATGACTGATTGGGCAAAACAGCCAGTGAATGGATTTAGGTTTCTTTTTGAGCCATGTTTTTAACAGCCCAGCACTACGACGAGATCCAAACGTAAGCCGGCCGTATCCCAATTGGTCGGCTTTACTTTTTGGGATCATGCCGCGCAGCGTCCCATCGGGCAAAAACTCCAAATATTCAAACTTCAGGGCAGCCAATTCCGACCGTCTGGCCAGAAAATCATATCCAAGCGACAGCAGGGCGCGGTTTCTGTGTCCTATTAGCGATCTTGGTTGGGCATCAATCATTTGAAGCAGTAATTCATAGTTCACACCCTTTGCCTGATGTGGCCTGTTTGGCTTTGCACGCTTCAACCTGCGGAATGCCAAGTAAAAGTCTTCGGTGCGCGTGGGATCACTAAACCCCATCAGCATATTGATTTTGCGGACAGCGTAGAGACGCCGCTTGATAGTTGTCAGTGCGTACTGTGCTAGCGCCGCCTCAAGATAGCGTTGAATGACACCACAGCTGGTGGGCAGTGCAATGAGATTGCTGCGCTCACACCAGTCGACAAAGTGACTGATGTCTGCATAATATGCTTTAATGGTGTTGGTAGCATATGCACCTTCAAGTCGGTGTATGTAGTGCTTCCAAGTGTTTTGTAATTTATCGTCCATATGGACTTAAATAGGACATATAACGTAAATGTCAAGTGTTTCGGTTAAGCAAATAATGATGGCCAGAGCTGCACTTGGTTGGTCATTTGACGAATTTGCAAAGCGATCCAGCGTCAGTGCTCGAACTATTAGACGCATAGAAAGAGAAAATGGGTTGGAAGCCGCCACGGCTGCAAATGTGAAGCTGATTACCGACACATTACTATCGGCAGGCATTGAATTCATCGGCACGCCTGAGGATGGCCCTGGAATTCGTCTTTGGTCCCCAGACAGACAGTCCTAAACACAATAATTTATTTTAACTTCGTGATAACTTAACAAAAATAGCACATGTAGGGATACATCTTTAAGATAAACACTAAATGTGGTATTTTACCTCCTGATACAGTAGCGATTCCAATTGTCATCAGGGAGATGTTAACTATGGCAACAAAACCTAATTCACTCGTGGCCCAACAGTTTGGCTTAACGAGTTTCGCAGAACTCTTGTTCGAACCCTCTGATGCTATTGGTGAGACTGACGGCTTTTTCGAGACCTTTCACGAGCACCTCTTGCAGTCGCTCGTGCCTATGACTGCCCACGAGCGCGTGCTTGCCGAAAACATTATCACGGTAGAGTGGGAAATATCGCAACTGACGCGTGCCATGCGCGCCTCAGTACGCCGTGGTGTAGAGCAAGATATTCAATCCCATATAATTAACAAACACCGAGGAATCTACAGTGCTGAGATGGATAAACTCCGCAAAGAACACCAACCAGCGAGTGGCCAATCATTTGACTTTAACCTCATTCTTGGAGATCAATTTGAAGAGCCTTACGAGTTTGATCCCATCCCAGCAAAAACAGAGGCGGAGGATTTGATCCAAAGGCTTTATTCAAAAGAGCCTGAGATTAAAAAGTGCGCTCATGATGACCTTTCTGTGTCGTTCAAACATGCAGAAGATATACTCGCTGACCAATACAAAAGAGGCAATGTTTTCCAGACGCACTCGGACCGCATTGAGACACTGGAGGAGCGCCGACGCGACCTCAAAAAAGATTATGATCGCCTTCAACAGTTCAGGCCAATCGAGGCGATAGCCGAGGAGGCTTGAGGGTGATGGCTGGCGACAGTCGCAGTGAAAAGAAGAAACGTGAAAGTACTGGACCCCGAACTTCAGCAGGCAAGGCGATCTCGTCGCAAAATGCGAGGCGCCATGGGCTAACCGCGGGGCCAGATGTGGGCTCTGTTCGGCAGTGGTTTCGCATAATACTCAACAGACCAGACGCAAAATTGCGTGTAGACGATGTGCTCTCCTTGGCAGAAATCGTTGCTCTGAGCCTTGCACGTACTGAGGTACAGTTAAGGCGCACCCACCGCGCACTGGCGGCCTTTGAAGCCCAAGATGATCCCCTGCTGCGAGAGCTTTCTGAGCTGGAAACAAAGCAAATACTATATGCCAAAATAATGGCCCATGCTGAGACACCAAAACTGCTCTGGCAGGCGATTAAATTGATTGCCAGGGTGGATAAACGGCGCATGGATGAGCTGCAAATATTCATCAATCGCAAGCGTCGCCTGCTGAGGCGCTACCATTCGGAGGCAAAATCAAAACGCAGGACGGCATTCAAAAATTGGTGTGCATATTTGGAGGCGCCAACTGAGGTTTTCTGATTTCCCGAAACGAACTGAAGCTAATCTTGTTAGAGAAATATTGGATAAGTGATCAAGACCAAATACCACTTTTAAAAATACTTGATAGAATTGATGGTATAACGTAAGTTATAACAAACTGATCAGGAGAATCGTTATGACTGCCGTTAAAATTACAGCTGTCGGAAATTCTGCAGGGGTTCTGCTATCGAAGGATATACTGGCAAAACTCCGCGTCGATAAGGGGGATTTTTTACATGTTGTGGAGACTGCCAACGGGATTGAATTAACGCCGTATGATCCAGACTTTGAAACTCAAATGTCTCTTGCTGAAGGAATTATGCGAGAGGATCGAGACATTCTTAGAAAACTTGCAAAGTGAGTGAGCCAGTTTGGATTAGTCAGCGCGCGATACATGCTATTCACGATAGGCAGATATCTGAGCACGGTGGATTGCCTGGCGTGAGGGATGAAGGTCTTTTGCAATCAGCATTATCACGTCCTGAAAACTTATATTTTTATGGTGACCCAAAGCCTGATATTTCAGATATGGCTGCGGCTTATGGTTTTGGTATTAGTAAAAATCATCCATTCAACGACGGTAATAAGCGAACCGCTCTAATCGCCATCAGGCTTTTTCTCAAACTCAATGGCTTTGACCTCACGGCGACAGGGCCTGAGAAGTTCACCATGATTGTTGAACTTGCCTCCAGCCATATTGACGAAGGTGACCTTTCATCTTGGATTAGGGACCGAATTTAACAACGCAGCTGAATTTATTCTAAACGTATAAAAATAGGATATGTCTGGCTTCTTTGACGTTGAAACCACACTTTATTGTGCGCTGAGAAAGTCTTTCATTTCAGGTTCAAAACATTTTTTATAAATGCCCATTAAACTTCACGAAGGAGTTTCAGTATGGCTGGCCCCATCCTCGCAGACGTCACGGCGAGCGTCACCGAGTTGCAAAAAGACCCGACGGGCACTGTAGCCTCCGGGAATGGCGCGGCCGTCGCTATTCTTAAGCAAAACGCGCTGGCATTTTACTGTGTGCCAGCTGGTAAGTATCACGCGATGGTCGACAGGCTCGATGACCTAGAATTAAATGCCCTTGCTGAGGCACGCAGAGATGGGCCCTTTGTTGAGGTGGGTCTAGCTGAGATGTAGTCTCTAGTTCTCGGAATGCGCGATGAAAGAATGGCAGAAACTAGGCCATCCGGCTCAAGCACATTTAAAACAAAAATAGCTCCGTGTCCCAATAATCTGCATGGATTTTCTGGCCAAATTATTCGTGCTAAAAACTGATTTTAGATCAAAATCAGCGGCGCTAGATACTGGTACCGCTTCAGAGCAATAGACGACATGCGTCTTGTGCAAATCGTTTCAATTGGGAAACAGAAGCGCATCTTCGTTTTGAGAATTCCACCGACCGAAGGAATTGAATTCTTCGTGGCTTGGTGCCCCAAGTATAGGAACATTCCGCGCATATTTCGAAGCAAATAGATCCAATTCACAGGAACGTAATCTTTAGGGATTTTACTAAAAGGTTAAATTCCTAATGGTCTGCTAGTCTTAACCCGCTAGGCCATTACTTTTATTCAGGGGGCGTTGGATAAAGAACCGCAGGATTGAACGCCTGTGGCGGTCTTTGGAATACGAATGCGTATGTCTCCATGCCTTCGAGGTAGGTTTATAGGCAAAGGCGGGCATTCTGCAATGGCTGACCTGTTCCAACCCCGAGAGGCTACCATCAACTCACGGAACCTTGGAGCTTAAAAAAGCTTATGCAATAAGTTTATAGCTGATAGCTTAAATATGCTGGCATAAAACCTTTCTCTTCGTTAAATGAGGTGTAACGTAGCCAAAGAACTAGGGCTGACCCTGATAATACAAAATTATTTTACCATTTTAGAGGATAAGCGCTATATGTTACCTTATGGAAAACAAGATATTTCTGAGGAAGACATACTAGCAGTAGAAAATGTTTTACGGTCGTCAAATTTGACTCAAGGCCCTGCTGTTCCAAAATTTGAGCAGGCAGTAACCGCGCATTGTAATGCTAAATATGCAGTTGCTTTAAATAGCGCGACATCTACTTTACACGTAGCTTGTTCGGCTCTAGGTCTGGGTGAAGGGGATTGGTTGTGGACCTCTCCCAACACCTTTGTTGCATCGGCGAACTGTGCTCTTTATTGCGGTGCAAGTGTAGATTTCGTTGATATTAATCCAAAAACATTTAACATGTGCGTATCTGCTCTCGAACGCAAGCTCGTCAAGGCTAAGGCTCTTGGTAAGTTGCCAAAAATTGTCGTGCCTGTTCACTTTAGTGGCCAGCCTTGTAGTATGAAAGGTATCAGTGAGCTAGGGCTCAAGTACGGTTTTAAAATAATTGAAGATGCCTCGCATGCGATTGGTGGTAGATATTTAACTGAGCCAATTGGAAATTGTCGATATAGTGACATCACCGTTTTTAGTTTTCATCCAGTGAAAGTCATAACTTGTGCAGAGGGGGGAATGGCAACTACTAATAATCCAATCCTAGCGGAAAAAATGGCTCTTTTGAGAAGTCATGGCATCACGCGGACACCTAGCCTAATGACCAAACCAATGGAGGGCCCATGGTATTATCAGCAAGTTGAACTAGGACATAATTATCGGATGAGCGATTTACACGGAGCTTTAGGCGCATCCCAAATGAACCGACTGACCAGCTATGTATCTCAGCGTCATAAATTAGCAAAAAGGTATGATGCGCTATTGAAAGAATTTCCTGTAACCACTCCACATCAGGTTGAGGAAGGATATTCTGCTTACCACCTGTACGTAATTTTACTTCAGCTTGATAAAATTGAAGCAAGCCATTTAGACGTATTTGAAGCTCTCCGTTCTAGAGAAATTAATGTTAATATTCACTACATACCAGTGCATACACAGCCCTACTATCAAAATTTGGGATTTAAATATGGCGATTTTCCTGAAGCAGAGAGCTATTACAAAAAGGCAATAAGTATTCCTCTCTATCCAACACTAACATATGAAGAGCAGGACTATGTTGTAGAATCTCTGAGAACGGCTCTTGGATGTTGAGAGTTGCGGCTTGTCTGACACCAGAACCCGTGGCACAGATTTGAGGGTGCAATCAGGCTATTTAGAAGAAAAAACGGTACCGTCAAACAAATGAGTGCGTATGTTGATCCCTGACAGGCGCTGGTTAAACGCTGCCCGTTCCCCTGAGACCATCATACCGATGGGCCAAAGGCCAGTGATGCACAAACATTCAAAGTGGACCAATCAAATGGGGCCGACCATTGGCGACACCGCTTGGATTTGCTGCCGGTCAACCTGAACGCGGGTGGCCTTGCCCATAAAGTCAAGCAAGACACAGACGCGGGCGTCGCTGGCCATTTGCTCTACGGTGGCTATGAAACTTTCAAATGGGCCTGAGTGCATTTGCACCGATTGGCCTGCCTCAAAGTTCTCCAGGGGCACCACCTTGCCGACACTGTCGCACCGCGCGCGCAGGCCAGCAATGAGGGCCTCTGGCATGGGCTTGGGGCCTTCCGCAAAGCTGAGCATGCGAGATAAGCCGTAGGTTGAGTTTATCTTACTCCATGGGGCTGTCTCGGGGTCGCAGGCCACAAACATATATCCCGCGAACAGCGGCCGTATCACGGTCTCAAACTTGGCCACCGTGCGCCGCGTCACCTCATGCATCGGCAGGAATGTCTCAAACCCCTGCCGCTGCAGATTGCGCACAGCAATCTTATGGCTGTTGGGCTTAAACTGCACGATGTACCACGAGGGTGTGTTGGCGGACGTCATATAATCTCCTGCGCATTCGATATATGCATAAGTTATAATTTGTTCTCAGCCAAGTGGGCAATCATCAGGTAAGCCAGTGATCCCTCATACTATTGCCATACATCTACGCCATGATGCCTTTTAGGTTCGGATTATCTCGTGTATCGAACTCAGTAATTGATCAGCAAGGATTTCGACATGCCAAAAATTGTACGAAAGGCGGTATTCCCTGTCGCGGGATTTGGGACAAGGTTTTTACCGGCGACAAAGGCCATGCCAAAGGAATTGCTGCCGATCGTTGATAAGCCGCTGATCCAATATGCGGTTGAGGAGGCTATACGTGCCGGAATTGATACGTTGATCTTCGTGACGGGGCGCAACAAGCGCGCCATTGAGGATCACTTTGACGCCAATCTTGAGTTGGAGGCAGCCCTTCGCGCCAAGGGAAAGCACGAGCAGGCCGACATGGTTCACAATATCCTGCCAAGCGGGGTGGAGTGTATTTTTGTGCGCCAAGCGGAGCAGCTTGGCTTGGGCCACGCAATTCTGTGTGCTGAGCGCGTTGTTGGGAATGAGCCGTTTGCGGTATTGCTTGCGGACGACTTTTTAACGCAGAAAAGCGCTTCGGCTAAATCGAACGTGACCAACGACTTAAAAAATGCTTTTGAGGTATCTGGGCAAACGCAATTGTCTGTCATGCAAGTGCCCGGTGCTGACATCTCCAAATATGGGGTGATCGTACATGGCGCCACTCAAGGCGCTGTTGCGGGCATCGTGGAAAAGCCCAGTTTTGAGGAGGCACCCTCAGATATGGCGTCAATTGGGCGCTACATCCTTACGCCAGATATCTTTGATGTGCTGCGAGACTTGCCCGCGGGCAGCGGCGGAGAAATCCAGCTGGCCGACGCGATTAACATTCAAGCCCAGCGGGGCAACGTGAACGCCGTACACTCAACGGCGTTGCGCTTTGATTGCGGCTCTGTCGATGGGTTTCTGGCGGCGATCTCTCACGTGTCTAACCTGCGCAATCGCTAAGATTACTGATAAAGTTTTGAACGCACCTTAGGGGGACACGCGCCCCTTAAGACTGGCGCTGCCTGACGCGCCGATACGCCAAGCCAAGGCCAATTCCAATAATCACGCCGAGCGTATCTGCGACCCAGTCACTTAACTCTGCGCTGCGGTTGAAGGCGGGTTGTATCAGCTCAATTATGGCGCCAAAGGCACTCGCACCGATGAGGACGGGGATTAACCCGAACCGGCCCGTGCGGGCCAGCGGGAAGGCCAGAGCCGCGAAGGCAATGAAGTGCACCAGCTTGTCGGCCCCCTTGGGCACTGGGGGCGGCGCCTCAAGTTGCCAGAGCATCGCTATGGTTAGGACGGTCGTCACAGCCACAGTGAGGGGGCTGTCGAGATATGTGCGCATTCCAGCACCTTACTGCACAGCAAGTGGGGCGCAAGCTTGCGTATTAAAATTGGATATTGCCATCCAACTAGAAACCCTTGGGCGAACAGGGACTTGTAACTTCCGATATGCGGATATTATAGGTCGTGTTAGAACAAAACATTTTGAATGTGGATAACTGTAACTATGGATGAAAAACTCCGTATATCTTTTTATTTTGGTGCTAAAAAAATTCAAAACCAAATAAATTTTTTTTGAGGACTTTATTTAGGTAAACAGCTATGTCTTATGAGCTACAATTTGGAACTAATTTAGATGAATTTATTTGAAAAAACTGCGCAGAAATATCCAAAAATAGTCGAGAAGATGTGTTTAGCTGCAATCTTGGCTGGGACAAAGATTATGGTAGTTTACTCCGAGGAGGATTTTGGTGTTGAATTGAAAAGTGACGACAGTCCGATCACGCGCGCCGATCGTCTCGCGGACAAGGTGATTGGAAAAATCTTAAAGCAAAATTTCCCGGATATTCGTATCGTTTCAGAGGAAAGTAATTGTGATTTAACGGCGGCTATGGGTGACATATACTTTTTGGTGGATCCACTAGATGGGACAAAGGAATTCATCAAAAAAACTGGTGAATTTACTGTGAATATCGCAGTTATACTAAATGGCAAAGCAGAGCTTGGTGTCGTTTATGTGCCAGTCACAAAAGAGCTTTACTACAGAGATTTAGATGGGCTGTCTTATTTAGAGCGAGATGTGAACGATTTTGAAGGTCGCGGTGAACGCAATCAAATTTCTTGCAGGAGCGCTGCTATGGACAATCTATCTGTCGTGAGGTCGGTATCCCACTCGACGCCAGAAACGGAAGCCTACATTTCTGGCTATGCGCCAAATAATTCTGCAAGTGCGGGCTCTTCCCTGAAATTTGGTTTGATTGCGCGCGGCGTCGCTGATCTATATCCAAGATTGGGGAGAACAATGGAATGGGATACGGGTGCGGCGCACGCCGTCTTGAAGGGCGCTGGCGGTAATGTAAGGCGGTTAGACACGCTACAAGAACTGTCCTATGGGAAGCCAGGTATGGAAAATCCCTTTTTTGTTGCATCTGGCAATGATATGAAGTTGATATCTTATGCTGGAAAATCGTGAAAAATAACGGCAGAGCAAGCGTGTTGTCATTTTTAGAATGAAGCAGGACAATAAGAGTTCTTATCTGGCTTCCTTACTCTTTTAATTAATTGCATTATGAGATAGCAATCATATTTGGGATTACACGGCATTTTGAAATTGTGAGTTAAACTAATATTTTGGACAAAATATGTTAGAAACAAAGTCGCCAGAAACTGACGATGAAATAGATCTGAGAGAGCTTTTCTTAGCCCTGTGGCGGGGAAAATATATAGTTTTTTTAGTCACAATATTAGCCATCGTGTGCGCGTCCTTTTATCTGCGAAATTCTGAAAGAAAATATTCTGTTAAAGCAGTTTTTAAGCCAGTCGTAGAGGCTAGTGGTGGTCCAAATTTATCTGGACTTTCTGGCCTGGCATCTCTCGCTGGTATCTCCATGCCGACAAGTAGTGGTTCTGACTTTACGACATATCAGAAATTGATATTTAGCGAAGAAGTTGCTGAGCGAATTTTTACCAATAAAGGATTGGTTGAAGAATTATTTGGAGGTGAATGGAGCTCTGATACTCAATCTTTTGAGGCTCCACAGAGTGGAAATATTAGCAAATTAAAACAAAGAGTTAAGTTGTTATTAACTGGAGCTGAGAAAGGGAAGTATATCCCACCAAATCCAAAGCGACTGTCAATGTTGATGGCTTCAATATTCAGTATAGGTGTAGATAGCGGTACGGGTTTTATTGCAATATTGGCGGAAACCAGCAAGCCTGATGTCATGGTAGAACTTATCTCAAACGCATCACAACAAACAGACAAGCTTTTGAAAGAGCGTTTTTTTGCTACAGCAGAGGATACGCTTGAATTCTATTATCAGAAACTCTTAACGTCTCGATCTCCAGAGCATCGTGAGGCACTGGCTAAGCTTATTTCTGCGGAAGATCAAAAACTAATGCTGGCATCAAAAAATAGTAATTTTGTGGCAGAACCTCTTACTATGCCAAGCGTAAGCCTCTACCCAACTTCACCAAAATCGAGCTTGGTTTTGGCGCTTGGTTTTGTCTTGGGTATTTTCCTTGGTGCTGCTATTGTCCTTTTCAGGCACGCGATTGTAAAACCAAGGGCGACTTAAATGAAATTTCTTAAACTACAAGCAATTCTTGCGGCAATAATGTTTTTAGGTATGGTTTCGGGTGTCTTTGCGCAAGATTATAATAAGCAGATGCAGCTCCCGCAAAACTCGGAGCTTTTAAGACAACTACGGAATAGTAGTGAGAATACTGAACAAGCTGATTTTGGCTCTGGTATACCCTCTGCAGAAAATCCAGTATACCAAAACACTGATAATTTATTACAGCAAGAGAAAATAATAGTTGGACCAAATAAAAGAGATGAAACTGCAACCTCAGTTGTAGAGAATTACTTTAATATCCTGACAGGAGACGACTTGGGTCTATTCGGGTCTGATGAGTTTTCTCAAGGCCAAGATGACAACCTCCTATTTTTTAACACTATTGGGCGCAATTATAAATTAGCGCCAGGTGATGTTCTAAAAATTAATCTTCGTGGATTTCTGGAGATGGATGAGGTGCATAAAGTATCCCGCAATGGAACAGTCACTCTGCCCAGCCTTCCACCGATAAATGTGGTGGGGATTACCACTGAAGACGTGGAACGAAAGGTTCTTGAGTTACTGACACTTGGTGATGCTTCTGCCGCGGCTTATGTCTCATTGGATACTGGTCGACTTGTTGCAGTGCAGATTTCTGGTGGGGTAGAGAGCCCACGTACAGTG
>Ga0209632_10000189_pt1 | contig 63626 bp, 59 predicted proteins | sample COG_10_FD_184754 | JGI IMG/M metagenome (GOLD analysis project Ga0209632, IMG submission 184754) | Pelagic Microbial community sample from North Sea - COGITO 998_met_10 (SPAdes) (version 2) | ecosystem: Environmental > Aquatic > Marine > Neritic zone/Coastal water | place: Helgoland, sampling...
CGGATGTGATGTTAAAAATTAAATCTTTGCTAATCATAGACCTTAAATTCCACTACAAAAGTAGCTAAAAATAAAAAGAGCGTTGCCATGTGGCAACGCTCTTTTTAAGTATTTTAAAAATGGATTATTGAATAATCAATTTTTTTGTAGTTGTAGCCGTTCCTTGTGTAAGCTTTATAACGTAGACACCTGTGTTAAGTGTAGATACATCTAAACGACCACTTGCAACAGCTGCATTGATCACTTGCTTTCCAAGTATGTCATATACGTTAGCTTGTAATGTTCCAGATCCAGTTGAAGTAATGTTTACAAAACCAACATTACTTGGATTAGGGTATAGGTTGAATAAAACGTTATTTAACGAATTCACAGATAAAGTACCGTCATTCATAGTCCCTGGTGAGAAAGTCACAGCGTTAGTAGTATGTGATAAATGGCCAACAAAATCACCCGTAAAATCTGGTTCTCTACATAAAGATTGATCAGTTGCTCCTGTATAAGCTACTGTTGTAACGACAACTCCTACAGCATTTTTAATAGTTACAGTATCGCCTCCGTTATTTAAACCTAGAGAGCCACCAGAAGCTAGTTGTGCATTTCCGGTAAAGCTATCAATCGAACCACCACCAAATACAGTCAAGAATGTTCCTGGCTGTAATATTGTCGGATTAGGAAAAGTGTGCCTTAAGCTAGCTATATCTTCAAGAGTGTAATTGGAGATGTCTAAAGCGCTTGTTCCAGTATTATAAAGTTCTACAAATTCATCATGACTAGGATTTATCGCATTATCTCCATTTGCATCTCCGTCAGTAGCACCAGGATCCGCGAGAATCTCATTAATAACCAAGTCGGTTGTAACAGGGTCGCAAACGCTTGAAGGAATAGTTCCAGAAACTGTTGTTCCATCACAATCACCTCCATTTATAGTTATATCCCAGACATCTCCTTCAGAAAGCCCTGTAATAGTAATTGTTCCATCTGTAACAGTTGCAGGGTTATCACCTGCTATTGATCCGCCTGAAGCAGTCGTTATAGATGTAATTGTATCTTCTACACCTGTATAAGCAATTTCAACAGTAGCGCCATCATTGCCGTTTCCATCAGTATTTGTTAAGCAAACATAAGATTCAGTTTGTAAGCTTAAATCACATACAGCACAATTTGAGGTAGGAACCGTCCCTAAAAGAGGGCATGTATCAAATGATTCCAAAGCAATATTGGACAAGGTCCAATTAGAATAGGATCCATCATCGATGTAGCTAATGCCAATGAAAACATCGGATCCACTTGCAGCCGACAAATCTACGTCGATATTTCCTGAAGCAGTGATCGTAGTTTCAGTTGTCCACGTTGTAGACGACGGACATCCAGAATAAGAGGTGCTGTAAGCAACATCTAATACAGTGTCACCATATTGTTTTACAGTAGTAAGGGCTAAGTTTAAATCAGATGTTTGAGTCGTGTTCAACGGACCAAATACAAGCCATGCTTCAACGTCTCCATCGCAACCGCTTCCACAGTAAGGATTTAAATTGTATGTTCCAGTGGTATTTAACCATCCATCCCCTGAAGAGTTTAAAACAACGTCTACTAATTCAAAAGAGTCTGAACCAGCACTTAAATCAAAACAAGTATTAGGTGTAGGATCGCATTCATTGGCTAATACCGTTCCTGACGTTGTTGTTGTGTCACAATCTCCGCCATTTAAAGTAATTCCCCATGCATCACCTTCTGAAAGTCCTGTAATTGTAATTGTTCCATTTGCAACTGAAGCAGGATCATCACCACCAACTGTACCTCCAGAAGTAGTGGTGACAGACGTTATTGTTCCATTAGAACCAGTGTATGGGATTTCAACTGAAAGAAAATCGTTGTCATCACCAATTGTACTAGAATCACAATTATAAGTAATTGTCCCGAAAGAAATTCCGCAAGGATTGCCTCCATAAGTAAAGGTTCCGATCGGGAATTCGGAGGTACAAGTTGCATTTGAGGTACACCCATCAACAGCATTTATGCCACTAAAAGCCCAGTTTTCTACAGTAAAAACAGCATTATCTGGACCGGTAGAGTTGTTTCTGTAAGCCCAGCCATCTAAATAATCCCAAGCTTCTCCAGTACCGTCAACACTAATATTTCCGAAAGTGTCTATAACAACATTATTAGAGAATAGCTCCAATGCATCATCACCATTATTATTTGCTGTACTATTAGCATAATCTGCTGCGAATCCAAAATAAGTTTCAAAGTCAACCAAGCCGGCGGTTATGTAGATATAATCACCTGCACTAGCATTTCCTGTAAAAGTAAATTCCTGATTATCCGTTCCACCACCGTTGTTTGCACTTCCGATTCCAAACGTTGATAAATCCGCTATGTCATTGATAACATAAATCTCTATAGCTTTTGGCGTTCCCCCAGTTAGAGGTCCGTCAAAAACACCTGTAATAACCATGTCTTGCCCAAAAGACAGACTTGTCATTGTTAGTGTTAAAAGTAAAAAGTAAATTTTTTTCATGGTTTTTTTTTTTAGATTCAACCAAATTTAAGAAAATTAAATTTACTTTTAGTAAAATTGTTAATACTTAACGATATATTATTAGTCAATTTATGATTTTACAGATGTTGAGGTTCTAATGTTATGAGGGCTTTAATTTAATGTTATTAAATTTATATTTTTCACTACAGTGTTTAATTTTTCTATCTTTATAAAATATTACAAACACAAAAAATGAGTAACGATTCTATTAAAATACTGTTAGTTGATGACGAGCCAGATATCTTAGAAATTTTAAGCTACAACTTGATTGCAGAAGGCTACACTGTTTTAACCGCTGCTAATGGATTGGAAGCTGTGAAGTCTGCTAAAAAAAACCAACCTCATTTGATTATTATGGATGTGATGATGCCCGAAATGGATGGCATTGAAGCCTGTGAGCAAATCCGTGCGTTTCCGGAACTAAAAGACACGATTATTACCTTTTTAACAGCTCGTGGTGAAGACTACTCACAGGTTGCTGGATTTGAGGCCGGTGCGGATGACTACATCACAAAACCAATCAAGCCCAAAGTATTGGTTAGTAAAATAAAAGCATTACTAAGACGTCTTAATGAGGCGACTCCCAAAGAAAATTCAGAGCTTATTACAGTAGGTGATTTAACAATTGATAGAGAGGCCTATAAGATTATACACAAAGGAAACGAGCTTGTTTTACCTCGAAAAGAATTTGAATTATTATCTTTGTTAGCCTCAAAGCCAGGTAAAGTTTTTAAAAGAGATGAAATCCTAGACAAAGTCTGGGGTAATGAAGTGGTTGTTGGGGGTCGAACGATTGATGTTCATATTCGAAAACTTCGTGAAAAAATCGGGGATGACTCGTTCAAAACAATTAAAGGCGTCGGGTATAAGTTTACAACTTAATGAAAAATAAAATTAAAAAATCCCATATATTTTCTCTTCTTACAGCGTTTTATATAACGCTTTTACAAACACTCCTATTGAGTGTTTTTTTGTACCTGTTTACAGATGTCGACCTTTATTTTTTATATTATTGGGCCTTGTTTTCTTTCGTTTTTACATCCGTTTTAATTCACTTGCGTCTTGAGAAGTATGTTTTTAATAGCATCAAAAAGATTTATAAAGACCTTACACTTTTAGAGTCAACCACGTTCAATAACAGTCCTATCAATACCGACATGGCTACCTTAAAAAAAGAAATCGATACCTACGCTAAAAACAAAAAACTTGAACTCGAAGCGCTAAAAGGCAGAGAAGAATACCGAAAAGAATTTATTGGCAACGTCTCTCATGAACTCAAAACCCCTCTTTTCACAGTCCAGGGTTATATTTCTACCCTTATTGAGGGAGCTGCAGAGGATCCTGAAATTAGAGATAAATATCTAAAACGAGCAGATAAAGGCGTGGACCGATTAATTTACATCGTCAAAGATTTAGACATGATTACAAAGCTAGAAATAGGAGATGCAAATTTAACTCTTGAAACTTTTGATGTCATCGAACTCATTACAAATGTGTTTGAATTGCTAGAGATTAAAGCAAAGCATAAAAACATCTCTTTGCTTTTAGATAAAGATTATTCGACCCCAATTATGGTTGTTGCAGATCAAGAAAGAATTCAGCAGGTTCTTACAAATCTGGTCGTCAATTCTATTAAATACGGCCACAAAAATGGAACGACTGAAATTAGTGTAGAAAATCTAAATTCCAGCAAGCTAATTGTTAGAGTGACCGACAACGGAGAAGGAATTGAAAATGCCCACCTAACGCGTTTGTTTGAGCGGTTTTATCGGGTGGATAAAAGTGGTTCTAGAGAAGAAGGGGGCTCCGGACTTGGTTTGTCTATTGTCAAACACATTATTGAAGCCCATGAAGAAAAAATTTATGTAGAAAGTAAATTTGCTGTGGGAAGTGAATTCTCATTTACGCTTCAAAAACAAAACTAGAATCCAGATATCTTTCCGTATTTTTGACAAAAATTAATTAAAGTGGGAAGTAAAAACAAACTTAAACGATTCAATGAAAATGACACATTTTACAATGTGTTTCAGCCTAAGCGTGAAGAGCTAGTTGATGCTGTATATCCATTAAAAGGACAATGGAATCAACAGTTTTTCAAAAATAAAAACCCCTTAGTCTTGGAGTTAGGCTGTGGCAAAGGCGAGTACACTGTTGGTCTAGCCGAGCGATATCCTGAAAAAAACTTTATTGGAATAGACATCAAAGGGGCTCGATTTTGGAGAGGGGCCAAAACAGCCATTGAAAACAAACTTCCCAATGTTGCGTTTATTAGGGCTCAAATTGAACTTGTAGAATCTTTATTTGCGGCCAATGAAGTAGATGAAATATGGATTACATTTCCAGATCCTCAAATTAAATACAAGCGAACCAAACATCGGATGACGAATGAGGCGTTTTTGAAACGCTATAAAAACATTTTAAACGATACAGGGATCATGCACTTAAAGACAGATAGTGAATTTATGCATGGATATACCCTAGGTCTTTTACATGGACAAGGGCATGAAGTTCAATATGCGAATCACGATGTATACAAACAGGAAGGAAGTCCAGAAGAGGTGACAGCAATTCAAACATTTTATGAGAATCAATACCTAGCAACTCAAAAAGCAATTACGTATATTAGATTTAAAATAAACTAAATTTTGAACGTTTCATTTGTGTTTTTACTTGGGTTATTGGTTGCGTTTGTTGGCGTGATCCCTCCAGGATTACTCAATATGACCGCCGCGAAGATCAGCCTAAAAGAAGGCTATACCCGTGGATTTATGTTTTCATTAGGCGCTTGTGTGATTGTCGGATTACAAACGTACTTAGCCGCAGTTTTCGCTAAATATCTCAGTCAACATCTAGATGTTATTGAAATTCTTAAGCGAGTGGCTTTGATTATTTTTATCCTAATGTCTATTTATTTCTTCTTACTTGCTAAAAGAGAAGTTCCTGTCAAGGAAGTAGATGCCTCAAAAAGCAAAAAAAGTCGCTTTTTTCAAGGTATTTTTATGTCTGCCCTAAATATGTTTCCGATTCCTTACCAAGCCTATGTAGTGACCACATTGGTGACCTTTAAGTGGATGTTTTTGGATAATTTATCTATAGGAGCCTATGTAGCTGGGGCTGTGTCTGGAACTTTTGTAGGGTTTTATATTTACATTCTCTTTTTTGATAAAATTAAAAACTCTAAAATATCCTCTCAAAAACATATGAGCCTAACAATTGCTAGCATCACGGCTTTGGTAGCGATCATTACTTTAGTGGATGTTCTATTAATTTCATAGCCTTTATGTCTGACTCATCTCCTTTTTTTGATAAATGTTATGAAGTGGCACGACAGATACCATTTGGAAGAGTCACTAGTTATGGAGCTATAGCTCGTTATCTTGGTGCGGCCAAAAGCGCGCGAATGGTGGGCTATGCCATGACAGCCTCACATAACAAAGACGTCCCTGCCCATCGAGTTGTTAATCGCAAGGGCCTGCTTACAGGTAAGCATCATTTTGAAGGCACTAATTTAATGCAACAGCTTCTGGAAAGTGAAGGTATACAGGTTAAAGAGAGTCAAATTATAGATTTTGAGTCTGTGTTTTGGGATCCCGCAAAAGCGCTCTAGTCTTCAACTTTATCATTTACCGTATTCCACTTCTATTTTTAAACATTTCACTGTATATTTGTACTTTAGAATCCATCTAAATTAGAAAATTTGAAATTTAATAAAAAAGACATTGAGCAAGCGCTCAAAACAATTACAGTTCCTGGAGAAGGTCAAAACATGATCGACAGCCAGGCGGTTAAAAATATAATCGTTTTTGGCGATGAGGTTATTGTAGATATTACTATTTCTAACCCAAGCTTACAGGCTAAAAAGCGAACCGAAGTTGACATCCTAAAAACAATTCATGAGTTGGTCTATGCCAAAGCAAAAATTACGATTAATATTAAAGTTGAGGCTATCGTAAAGCCCAAAAATGAAATCAAAGGGAAGACAATCCCTGGAATTCAAAATATAGTAGCCGTAGCATCAGGTAAGGGGGGTGTTGGTAAATCAACAGTCACTTCAAACCTTGCTGTAACCCTTTCTAAGATGGGTTTTAAAGTGGGTATTCTTGATGCGGATATATATGGGCCTTCTATTCCCATCATGTTTGATGTTCAGAACGAAAAACCCCTAGCAGTCACAGTGGATGGAAAATCCAAAATGAAGCCTGTAGAAAACTATGGTGTTAAAATATTATCTATAGGATTTTTTACCAAGCCAGATCAAGCGGTCGTTTGGAGAGGTCCTATGGCAGCCAAAGCACTCAATCAAATGATTTTTGATGCTTCATGGGGAGAACTTGACTTTCTTTTAATTGATTTACCACCCGGCACAGGAGATATTCATTTGAGTATCATGCAGGCTTTGCCAATCACAGGGGCTGTTGTGGTGAGTACGCCTCAAAACGTAGCACTTGCAGACGCTAAGAAAGGGGTTGCAATGTTTCAGCAAGAAAGTATTAATGTGCCAGTTTTAGGTATTATTGAAAACATGGCTTATTTTACCCCAGAAGAATTACCAGAACACAAATATTTTATTTTTGGTAAGGAAGGAGCTATGCATTTAGCAGAGGATTTACAAGTTCCTTTTCTAGGCGAAATTCCACTGGTTCAAAGTGTGAGAGAAGCAGCTGATTTTGGCCGCCCTGCAGCAATGCAAACAGCCACTCCTATCCAAGAAGCTTTTAATAAAATCACTCAAAATGTTGCGCAAGAGGTCGTTCGTAGGAATACAGCATTGCCCCCTACAGATGCAATAAAAATAACAACAATGGCAGGCTGTGCCGCAGTTAAAAAATAACAACTATGAGTTCAGAAGAAATTAGACTAAACGTCGAGAAAGCTTTAGATGAAATCCGACCATTTTTAGAAAATGATGGTGGAAATATCAACCTTATTTCTATTGAGGATGATCGTTTAGTTACAGTGCAGCTTATTGGTGCCTGCTCGTCTTGTACTGTCAATCAAATGACATTAAAGTCGGGAGTTGAATTAACTATTAAAAAATACGCACCTCAAATTGAGTCAGTAATGAATATTGAATTATAAAATGATTACGACTGATATTTTAATTATTGGGGCTGGGCCAACAGGATTATTTACAGTTTTTGAAGCGGGACTTCTAAAACTTAAGTGCCATCTCATAGATGCCTTGCCACAACCAGGTGGGCAATGCTCAGAGATATATCCCAAAAAACCCATTTATGATATTCCTGCTTATCCAGAAATATTGGCCGGCGAGCTTACAGATAAACTGTTGGAGCAGTCCAAGCAATTTAAGCCAGGATTTACTTTGGGAGAACGTGCCCAAACTATCGAAAAACAGGCAGATGGCTCTTTTGTAGTAACCACAAATAAAGGCACACAACATAAAGCATCTGTTGTTGCAATTGCTGGGGGACTTGGAAGTTTTGAGCCAAGAAAACCCGCTATCGAGAACTTACAGTCTTTTGAAGACAAGGGAGTGGCCTATATTATCAAAGACCCTGAGGTTTATAGAAACAAAAAAGTAGTCATTGCTGGGGGTGGAGATTCTGCACTAGATTGGGCTATATTTTTAAGCGATGTGGCGAGTGAGGTCACTCTTATTCACCGCCGTAATGAATTTAGGGGAGCCTTAGACTCTGTAGATAAAGTTCAAGAATTAAAAGACAAAGGGCTAATTAAACTCATTACCCCTGCTGAAGTAACCGCTGTGTTTGGAGATAGTAAGTTAGAATCTATTGAAGTTGTAAAGTTAGGTGAGTCGCCTGTAAGAATCCAAACGGATGCATTTATTCCACTGTTTGGATTGTCTCCAAAATTAGGTCCAATTTCCGATTGGGGTCTTGAAATTGAAAAAAATGCCATCAAGGTAAACAACGCCCTAGATTATCAAACTAATATACCTGGAGTTTTTGCCATTGGGGATATTAATACTTACCCTGGGAAATTAAAACTTATACTTTGTGGGTTTCATGAAGCGACTCTTATGTGCCAAGCGGCTTATAAAATCATAAATCCAGGGAAGCGATACGTATTAAAATACACAACAGTTAGTGGAATTGACGGCTTTGATGGGAGTCGAAAAGAAGCTCCTAAAGCTGTTGTGAAATCTATAGATTAATGGCTCTAGACGTACACATACAAATTACAGACCGTGACGGTATCCTACATGATGTTCAAGCGCCTGCAGATATGGCTTTGAACCTAATGGAAGTGGTGCGCCTTTTTGAATTAGTGCCTGAGGGAACGATAGGGGTTTGCGGAGGAATGGCGATGTGTGCGTCTTGTCAGTGTTATATTCAGTCGAGTCATGAACTTACCGAAAAGTTAGATGATGAAGACGCCATGCTTAGTGAAGCTTTTAATGTCAAGTCCACAAGCCGATTGGGGTGCCAAATTCAAATAAGTCCAGAACTTGAGGGACTTCAAATCGAACTAGCTCCAGAAGATTAGTCGATTCAAAAACTAATAATTTTACTATTCTAAAATCTCTAAGGCGATTGGGAGTATACGTTCTACAAATTTAGTATAAGCGAGTGTGGAGGGATGTAGGTTATCAGAAGCCACCAGCTCTGGGTTTTCAAGGCCTTGTTGGGTAATATCGGTAATGTATACGTAGTTTAAGTTGTTGTCTTCACAATACGATTGTACAAATGAGTTGTACAACTCGAGCTGAGAACTAATATTGGTTGGATTCTGGCTTTGGCCAAATGAAGTGTAGGCATAATCAGGAATAGAAACTACAATCAATTTTGAGGCCTCTCCATCTACTAAGGAAATAGCGGTATTTACCAGCTCTACAAATTCAGTTTCATAGATATTAAATGGTTTACTTTGGTATTGATTATTGACGCCAATTAAAAGGGTTGCTAAATCAAAATTAAGTGCTGGTTCCGCTGTTGCAATTGCATTTTTTAAGTTGGTGGTTGTCCATCCCGTTTGGGCAATAATTTCTAAACTAAACGAATCATTAGTGGAGAAATAAGTCTGTAAGCTGTCTTTTAATTGCGCTGGAAAACGACAGTCTTCACAAACATTCTGTCCAATAGTATAGCTGTCGCCTAAAGCAATTAATTTGAAGCTTCTGAGCTCTTCTTCTTCTTCTTCTTCTTCGTAGATAGGGACTTTGGGGTAATTAGCTTCAGTTCCACAACTCAGAAGGGCCAATCCCATTGTAATCAAAAAAAGGAGTAACCTTAAGTTAACCTTTAGCTTCATTTTATTTAAATGCGTTTAGGCCTGTAATATCAAATCCTGTAATTAATAAATGAATATCATGCGTACCTTCATAAGTAATAACACTTTCTAAGTTCATAGAATGGCGCATAATACTATAGTCTCCGCTAATTCCCATCCCTCCTAACATTTGGCGTGCTTCACGGGCTATATTTATAGCCATATCCACATTATTCCTTTTTGCCATTGAAATTTGAGCAGTAGTTGCACGATCTTCATTTCTTAACACCCCTAGGCGCCAAGTCAGTAACTGTGCTTTTGTGATCTCAGTGATCATTTCTGATAATTTTTTTTGTTGTAATTGAAACTGACCAATTGGTTTTCCAAATTGTATGCGTTCCTTACTATATCTCAGGGCTGTATCGTAGCAGTCCATAGCAGCTCCAATAGCGCCCCAAGCAATTCCATAACGTGCTGAATCTAAGCATCCTAGTGGAGCGCCTAGTCCTGATTTGTTGGGGAGTAAATTTTCTTTAGGAATTTTAACGTTATCAAATATGAGCTCACCCGTAGAGCTTGCTCTTAAAGACCACTTATTGTGAGTTTCAGGAGTTGAGAATCCTTCCATACCTCTTTCAACAATTAATCCATGTATTCGTCCTTCTTCATTTTTAGCCCATACAACAGCTAGTTGCGCTATTGGGGAGTTAGAAATCCACATTTTAGCACCATTTAATAAATAATGGTCGCCCATATCTTTAAAATTGGTGGTCATGCCTCCAGGATTACTTCCATGGTCAGGTTCGGTTAATCCAAAACAGCCTATCCATTCTCCGCTTGCTAGTTTTGGTAAGTATTTTTGTCGTTGTTCTTCATTTCCATATTTCCAAATAGGATACATCACTAATGATGATTGTACCGAAGCTGTGCTGCGCACACCTGAATCTCCGCGTTCAATTTCTTGCATTATTAAGCCATAAGAAATTTGGTCCAATCCAGCACCTCCATATTCGGTTGGTATGTAAGGGCCAAAAGCGCCTATATCCGCCAAGCCACTAATAATTTGTGTTGGAAACTCTGCCTTTTGAGCATAGTCATTTATTATTGGAGAGACATCTCTTTTTACCCAATCTCTAGCAGCACTCCTAACAAGTTTGTGCTCTTCAGTTAGTAAATCGTCTAAATTATAATAATCAGGGGCTTCAAATAAATCTGCTTTCATTGGGTGCTTTTAAAATTAATTCAACTTTAGTGGCTAAAAATGAGAATTCCATAACCAATATACAAATTTACTTAATCTAGTTGAAAATTCTATAATTTTAAATAAAAATCTTTGGTGAGGTTTATGTAGTCTTCGGTGTATTGATGGCGTATGATTTCGATAGTGAGTTCGCGAATATCGTCTACGCTCTTCTCTTTAAATGTAAAACAGATTAAGCTGCGTTTTAGAGGGCTTGATTCTTGTCCTCTAACCCGAAGTATTCGGCTAGGGTAGAGGCGTTTTTTTTTAGCAAGATTTATAAAGTTTTCCTCTTCACTAAATGGGATTATTACGTTTAATTGCCCAGAAGGTGAAAGTAGTTTTGAGACTGACGATAGGAGTTCTGTAAATGGTAAAGCCTCTTCAAAACGTGCCTTATCCCTTGCCTTATTGCCTGATTTAAAATCGTCTGTGTAGAAGGGAGGGTTGGAGATAATTAAATCATAAGTGTCGTCAATTTCGTTTACAAATTCTTCTAAAGAAGCATGGTAACAAAATAGGCGATCTCCCCAATCAGAGTTTTCAAAATTATGGACGCATTGTTCATAAGCATCAGCGTCAATTTCCATCGCATCAATGAGTTCTGAAGCACTTCTTTGTGCCAGTATGAGAGCTAGAATGCCAGTGCCTGCCCCAATGTCTAAAATTGTTTTTGGAGCAGCATCTAAATTACACCAAGCCCCTAACAATACGGAGTCGGTACCCACTTTCATGGCGCAACGATCTTGTGCGACACTAAACTGTTTGAATTGAAAGGGTTTAGCCATTATTCTAAGTATAACTCAATAAGTCCAGGGGGGGTGTTTACTGTGATGGTCTTGTTTTTTCTATCAAGTTTTTTTATAAAATCATCATTCATAGGAATTAAAATTTCTATGCCGTCACGATCTACTTCAAATAGTGCTTGTGCAGTGGTGTCATTAACTCCTTTCACGGTCCCAACAGGACCAAAGTTTTCATCAATTAGTTGAAAGTTAATGATTTCATGAAAATAAAATTTATCCCCTTCAAGCTTTGGTAGTAAGTCCAAAGGCAAGTAAAGGTCGCTTTTTAGAAGGGCGTCTGCATCGGCTTCACAAGAAACATCATCAAATTTTAATCGGAGTAAGTCCGACTTATGTAATTGTGATTTTTCAATAAAAAAAGGTATAAGAGTGCCGCTCACCTCAATGAATATAGCCTCTAAATTTTCATAAATAGCAGGTTCATCGGTGTCAAGTTTAGCTAATAGCTCGCCTTTGAAACTATATTTTTTTACGATTTTCCCTAAGTAAAAACAGTCCTTTGTTGTCATGATTTATTTCATAAAAAAAACCTGACAGTGTTGCCAGGTTTTAAAGGTATAAAAATTTTTATATTTTATTTATCATCAGAAGCAGGAGCCTGTTCAGTAGCAGGAGCTTCTTCAGCAACAACTTCTTCAGCAGCAACTTCTTCAGCAGGAGCTTCTTCAGCAACAACTTCTTCAGCAGCAGGAACTTCTTTAGCAACAACTTCTTCAGCAGCAGCTTCCTCTACAATTGGTGCAGCTTCTTCAATAACTTCTTCAACAACAGGAACTGCAGCTGCAATTCTTGCTTCATTTGCTGCTTTTTCAGCTTCAAATATTTTTACTTTTTCAGCGTCCACAGCTTTTTCTAAGTCACTTTTCTTAGCATCAATTTTAGTTGATTTCTCTTCAATCCATGCTTGGAATTTTGCTTCTGCTTGCTCTTCTGTCAACGCACCCTTACGAACACCACCTACAAGGTGATTTTTTAGTAAGATCCCTTTATAAGATAAAATTGACTTAGCAGTATCAGTTGGTTGTGCTCCATTTTGAAGCCATTGTACAGTACCGTCAATGTTAATTTCGATTTTTGCAGGGTTGAAGTTTGGATTGTAAGTCCCTAATTTTTCAAGGTATTTACCATCTCTTTTTGAGCGTGCATCTGCAGCTACGATCCAATAAAAAGGTTTTCCTTTTTTACCGTGTCTTTGTAATCTTATTTTTACTGGCATAATAAATTAATTTGTGAGGTTCTCGACCTCGGTTATTAATGAGTCGGCAAATATACTATATTTTTCCTTTATACAATCTTTTGTTTATTTTTTTTATACTTTTGAGTCCTGCAGTATATCGATCGCTATTTTTGAGCGTACCACCTAAATAAAAAAAACCATAGTTGTGAAAAACATGTATACTTTTTTTTTAATTACAGTTACACTATTTGGCTGTCAAGACAACATTGAAACGAGCTTACCAGCTTTTCAGAGTTTAAAAAATGGAGATTTTCAATGGAAATCCACCATTTCTTCTGTAGTTAGTGAGGCCTCTGGTGTCACTACTTTTACAGGCTCAGATGGTTTTGGGACTATTACACTGCAGATCCCTGAACTAGTTTTAGGTTCCTATGAGTTAGGTTCATCTTCATTAGCAGTAGCTTCCTACGAAGAAGACGGTTTTGAATACAGCACTTTAAATGATGGTATGGGTAGTATTGTTTATATCAGTGATGGTTTGATTTCAATAGACGAGATTGATGAAGCTGGAGCCGTCACAGGCTTGTTTTATTTTAACGCTTACAATGCCAACGGGGATATGGTGATTAATTTTTCGGAAGGTATCTTATATAAATTACCGGTTACTACCCCCTAAATTTAACTCTTATAACTAACCAATTAGTAATGCACAGAGTCTAGTGACATTGTTTTTTTTTGTTCATAATTATTATCCATTTTCACTCTTCAAATTCTTAAATAGTTTTATATTTATAATTCCGTTTTATACCAAAAAAAATAGATGTATTTAATATTTGACACCGAGACTACCGGGCTGCCTAAGCGTTGGAACGCACCCATTACCGATACGGATAATTGGCCGCGTTGCATTCAAATTGCATGGCAATTACACGACAACATGGGGCATTGTTTGGAGCATCAAGATTATTTAATACGTCCCGAGGGTTTCAATATCCCCTATGATGCAGAAAAGATTCATGGGATTTCTACAGAATTGGCTTCCGAACAAGGGCTTGGCCTATCGGAAGTACTAGATTTGTTTAACATAGCCCTTTCTAAAGCTACTTTTGTGGTGGGTCAAAACGTGGGATTTGATTTAAATATTATGGGCTGTGAATTTCACCGTCTTCAGGTTGTGTCCCCTTTAAATCAACTCCCTATTCTGGACACCTGTACCGAAAAAACGGCCTCAATGTGTCAGATCCCAGGGGGTAGAGGGGGTAAATTTAAGTTACCCACCCTAACAGAATTACATCAATTTTTATTTAACAAGCCTTTTGGAGAGGCGCATAATGCCACCGCGGATGTTGAGGCAACAACACGTTGTTTTTTAGAACTCATACGACGTCAAGAATTTAGTATTGATCAGCTCCAGGCCTCAAACGATTATTACCAACAGTTTCAGTCTGTCAATCAAAATGCAATATCGCCAGCAGGGCTTAAGCATGTCAATCTCAAAGATCAATCCGCTAAAATAGCGTCGAGAATACAGCAAGAAAAAGAGTCTGTAACGCCTCAGTATATACCCACAGAAGTTCCAGAGGTTCTCAATGATGTGGAAGTTGTTCACCTTCATAACCACTCCCAGTTTTCGGTTTTACAATCTACGATAAGTGTAAAAAACCTAGTAGCAGCAGCATCGGATAATCAGATGCCTGCTGTGGCAATAACAGATCATGGTAATATGATGGGTGCCTTTCATTTTGTGAAAGAAATAGGCAACTATAACCGTGCGATTCGCCAGCAAAATCAGCAGGCATTAGACAAAGATGAGCCAGCAAAAGGGCAAGAAATTAAAGGAATCGTTGGTTGTGAGTTTTTTGTATGTGAAGACCACACTAATAAGTCACAAAAAGACAACGGTTATCAGGTGGTGTTTTTAGCCAAAACAAAAAAAGGATATCACAATTTAGTAAAAATGTCGTCAAAGGCTTACACCGATGGTTTTTACTATTTGCCAAGGATCGACCGAAGTATTGTTGAAACTTATAAAGAAGGTCTCATTGTCCTAACAGGAAATTTATATGGTGAGGTTCCTTCAAAAATATTAAACGTTGGCGAGCGTCAAGCAGAAGAGGCTCTTTTGTGGTGGAAAGAAAAATTTGGAGCGGATTTGTATGTGGAGATTATGCGGCATCAACAAGAAGATGAGGATCGAGTTAATCCGGTACTCATTAGCATGGCCCACAAGCATCAAATCAAATTGGTTGCGACCAACAACACCTATTATATCAATCAAGAAGATGCCAATGCACATGATATTTTACTATGTGTAAAGGATGGTGAAAAACAAGCCACTCCTATTGGTCGGGGTCGTGGGTACCGTTATGGGCTCCCCAATCAAGAGTATTATTTTAAGTCCTCTGATGAAATGAAATCTCTTTTTAAAGACATTCCAGAGGCCATTATTAACATTCAAGAAGTTGTTGATAAAATTGAACCATTTGAGTTGGCGCGTGATGTTTTACTTCCAAAGTTTGATATCCCCAACTCATTTATTGACCCTGCCGATACGGCCGACAGTGGAAACCGTGGTGAAAATGCTTACTTAAGACATTTAACTTATATAGGGGCCGAAAAGCGCTATGGCGAGCTTACCGATGCCATAAAAGAACGACTTGATTTTGAGCTAAAAACAATTGAAAACACCGGCTATCCTGGGTATTTTTTGATTGTAGAAGATTTTATACGTGTGGCTCGTTCCATGGATGTGTCGGTTGGGCCCGGACGAGGATCTGCTGCGGGATCCGTGGTAGCATACTGTTTGTGGATTACCAATATTGACCCCATTAAATACGATTTACTTTTTGAGCGTTTCTTAAATCCAGACCGTGTGAGTATGCCGGATATTGATATCGATTTTGATGATGAAGGTCGTGGACGTGTGATGGACTATGTGATTAATAAATATGGGTCCAGTCAAGTGGCTCAAATTATTACGTACGGAACTATGGCAGCAAAGTCTTCCATCCGTGATACTGCTCGTGTTCTAGATTTACCTTTAGGAGATGCCGATCGAATTGCGAAGTTAATTCCTAATATGGCCAAGTTGAATAAAATATTCAACACTCCAGAAAAAGAACTAAAGGCTAAGTTTAGGGCAGAGGATATGGAGTTAATTAATCAGCTGCTTAATTTATCTGAAGGAGACGACCTTGAAGCGGAAACCATTAATCAAGCGCAGGTATTAGAAGGTTCACTAAGAAATACAGGGATTCATGCCTGTGGAGTGATTATTACGCCTAGTGATATTACAAATTATGTGCCGATAGCTACTGCTAAAGATTCGGACCTTTATGTGACTCAGTTTGATAACTCCGTTGTAGAAGATGCAGGTCTTCTAAAAATGGATTTCTTAGGACTGAAAACATTGACATTGATAAAAGATACGGTCAAAATTGTAAAGGCAAAGCATGATGTGACCTTAGATCCAGAAAATTTCCCTTTAGATGACGAGCTCACATATGAGCTGTTTCAAAGAGGAGAAACGGTTGGAGTTTTTCAGTATGAATCACCTGGTATGCAGAAACACATGCGGGACTTAAAGCCCACTGTTTTTGCCGATTTAATTGCCATGAATGCCTTGTATAGACCAGGGCCTATTGAATACATACCCAGTTTTATTCGCCGTAAACAAGGGGATGAAGAGATTAGTTATGACCTTCCAGAAATGGAAGAGTATCTCAAGGAAACCTATGGAATTACAGTGTACCAAGAGCAAGTAATGTTGTTGTCGCAAAAGCTAGCAGACTTTACCAAAGGTGAGGCAGATGTACTGCGTAAGGCGATGGGAAAAAAGCAAATTTCGGTCCTAGATAAAATGAAACCTAAGTTTATCAATCAGGCCGCCGCCAAAGGAATGGCTTCGGATAAACTAGAAAAGATTTGGACGGATTGGGAAAAATTTGCAAGTTATGCCTTTAACAAATCGCACTCTACCTGTTATGCCTGGATTGCCTATCAAACAGCTTATTTAAAGGCGCATTACCCTGCTGAATATATGGCGTCAGTCCTGTCAAATAACATGAATGATATCAAGCAAGTTACTTTCTTCATGGAGGAATGCAAGCGCATGAAATTAAATGTTTTAGGGCCGGACGTTAATGAGAGTTATTATAAGTTTTCGGTCAACCAAAATAATGCCGTTCGGTTTGGAATGGGCGCTATAAAAGGGGTTGGTCATGGGGCCGTTAAAACCATTGTTGAAGAACGAAAAAATGAAGGGCCTTACAAATCAATTTTTGATCTAGCCAAACGAATAGACCTTAGAGCTGCTAATAAAAAAGCATTTGAAAACCTGGCTAATGCAGGCGGGTTTGACTGTTTTTCAAGTACCCATAGAGCCCAGTATTTTCAGGATGAAGGGGACGGGGTTACTTTTTTAGAAAAAACCATTAAATATGCCAATCGCTTTCAAGAAAATAAAAACTCAGCACAGGTGAGCCTATTTGGTGAGTCGAGTGATGTTCAGATTGACGAGCCTCTAATTCCACCCTGTGAACTATGGGGGACTATGGAGAAATTAGCGCGTGAAAAAGAAGTGGTTGGGATTTATATTTCTGGCCATCCCTTAGACGATTTTAAACTAGAAATGCAGAATTTTTGTAATGGCGATATTTCTGTTTTTCGGGATTTACCAGGGTTTTTAAACAAAGAAATTTCTTTTGGGGGCGTGGTGACGGATGTACAGCACCGCGTGAGCAAACAAGGTAAAGGTTGGGGTACGTTTGTCATAGAAGATTATATGAACAGCCATGAGTTTCGAATCTTTGGAGAAGAATACCTAAAGTTTAAACACTTTTTGATGCATAATAATTTTGTGTTTGTGCGAACCCTTATTAGAGAAGGTTGGACCAATCGCGAAACAGGTGCCAAAGGGGAGCCACGCCTGCAGTTTAATAGCTTTCAGCTACTGCATGATATCATGGAGTCCTATGCCAAGAAATTATCGATACAGTTAAATACTAAAGAAATCTCTGAAGAGAAAATACAGAGTCTAAAAGAGCTTCTACAAATGCATTCGGGGAATCATGCCCTTAAATTTGTGGTTTATGATGACGACGATGAATTGAAATTAGAAATGAGTAGTCGCTTACAAAAAATTAAAATATCCCAAGAGTTGTTAGAAGAGCTAAAATCTCAAGAGGTGTTTTATAAATTAAATTAAAGAGGTATAATTTTGAACAATCTCAGCATAGGAAAAACAAATCGCACAAGATTCGGATTCCTTAATTTTTTAATTAATTTTACATACAGATAACAGTGTTATGGGTAAAGGATTATTAATACTTTTAGCAGTTTTTTCAGTAATCGCCTTGCTGAATTATTCATCACTTAAATTGATGAAATTGGAAGCGGTGAAAAAATCAAAATTCAGGAAAGTATTCTTTTATTTTTATGGCTTGTTTTTAATCTTTAGTGGAGTCGTTAATTGTATTGAAAAATCAGAGATAGATTTCTGGTTCTTAATTAACATTGCTCTGGGTGTTACTATCCTCATTGCGACTTATTTAGGCAAAATGGAAGAAAAACAATCTGCTTGATAATGCTTTTTTAAGGATACCACATTTTATAGAATACGAACACACAAATTAATATAATTATAAACAGTTAAATAATAATAATATGGCATTAGAAATAACAGACGCAAATTTTGAAGAAACAGTATTAAAAAGTACAAAGCCAGTGTTGGTAGACTTTTGGGCAGCATGGTGCGGCCCGTGTCGAATGGTAGGACCTATCATTGAAGAAATTAGTACTGAATATGGTGATAAAGCCGTTGTAGGTAAAGTTGATGTAGATGCAAATCAAGAATTTGCTGCCAAATACGGCGTTCGAAATATCCCCACTGTATTGGTGTTTCAAAACGGTGAAGTTGTAGGCCGTCAAGTAGGAGTGTCTCCAAAAAACGTCTATACAGAAGCGATTGACGCCTTGCTATAACACGTACTTAAAAAAGATTGTTAAAAAGGTTTGTCTTATTGATAAACCTTTTTTAGTTTAGGACCTATGGATATTCAGAAAGAATTACAACAAGCCTCCGGGTTTTTAAATTTTGATTTATTAGCTAAATCTATTGTAGAGGGCTTTATTTCTGGGATGCACAAAAGCCCATTTCATGGATTCTCAGCAGAATTTGCAGAACATAAAATTTACAATAACGGCGAGAGTACCCGTCACATCGATTGGAAGCTATTTGCAAAGACAGATAAGCTATACACCAAGCGTTATGACGAAGAAACGAATTTACGCTGTCATTTGATTGTGGATAATAGCAGCTCTATGCATTATCCAAAGCAGCCGCAACAGGACATTAACCATCTCACTAAAATAAGTTTTTCTGCCCTTGCAGCTGCGGCAGTGATGCAGCTTTTAAAAAAGCAACGCGATGCTGTTGGTCTGAGTGTGTATTCGGATGCGCTAGACTACTACGCGCCCGAAAAGGGGAGTGAGCGCCATCATCAAATGCTATTGGATTGTTTAGCCACAACAGCTACTCAAGCTCCAGAGTCAGCGGGGACCAAAACCTATGAGGTCTTACACCAAATTGCAGAAAAGCTATACCGCCGCTCTTTGATCTTTTTGTTTACGGACATGCTACAACCGGAACAAGAGGCCGAAAAACTCTTTGAAGCTCTGCGACATTTAAAGCATAATAAGCATGAATTGGTATTATTTCATGTTTATGACAAGACTACAGAATATAATTTCAAATTTGATAATGCCCCCAAACGTTTTGTGGATGTAGAGTCTGGAGCTGCAGTTGATGTGCATCCAGAAGCGCTTCAGCAAAGCTATGAAGTAGCTATAGAGGCTTATTTCAAGGACTTACGCAGGACCTGTGGGCAGTATAAAATCAATTATGTAGGGATTGATATCCAAGAAGGTTTTGATAAACTATTAACCACCTTTTTGGTAGAGCGTCAGAAATTCATTTAAATATACATTTTAGTAAAAAATAAATCCAAAAACACTTGTGTTATGAAAAATGCAGTGTATATTTGCAACCGCAATAACGCAACGGTTTGGTAGTTCAGTTGGTTAGAATACCTGCCTGTCACGCAGGGGGTCGCGGGTTCGAGTCCCGTCCAGACCGCTAAGTATTTTTAACAAAATACAATAGTAAAAAAGATGTTGTGTTGTGATAATCAGACGATTATCCGTGGTTTGTGACAAAACCAGTGAGAAGCTTTCCTGAAAATGGAGGGCTTTTTTTATTTTTGCACCTTTCGCTTTCTAGTGGACAATATTTCATCTAAAAAGAAATAAACAAAAAAAGACTGCCTTTTAAGACAGCCTTATTTTTAATAACAGATTCTTTTAGCTTATTCTTTCTTTAAATCAAAAGTCTGACCCCCTACATTCAATTTAAAACCATTTTTTTCAGGATTAAATTGAATGCTTAATCCAGCTTCTACCATAGAAAACTCGCCACCACCTTCACTTTCTAATGGCAATGCTGGCTGTCCTTCAGCTTCAAGTACAAGTGCTCCAGCATTTTCGGAAACCGTAATTTTCATGGGAAGCTCTGGAGAGGAGTAATCCCCTAAATAATCAGTTAAAATTTCTACACTAGCAGTACCGTCAGTTGCTTTCCATTTATTATTACTTGAATTTACGTCTGGCAATACATAATCAGGGTCAATGACAACTTTGGCTAACTCTTCCTTAGAGTCATGCTGAAAGGTCCATGATGTATTTCTTTTCCATATTTCAACAGGAAGCGTGTGTCGGGTTACTGCGCCACTAACTGTTTTAAATTCAATGACTACTGGCATAGGCATCTGTTCTAGATTTTCAATTGTAATAATAACTCCCTGAGTCGGGTCATTTTTCACGTATTTAACTTCTGTAATCGCTTGGTCTACTTTCCAGCTATTGATAAACCAACCTCTCCAAAACCATCTTAGGTCTTCACCGGCTACATTTTCAATGGTTCTAAAAAAGTCGTCTGGAGTTGGGTGTTTATACGCCCATCGATCAATGTATGCAGTGAATGCTTCGTCAAAACGCTCTTCGCCTAAAATGTGTTCACGTAATATGGATAATCCAGCACTTGGCTTGTAATAGGCTAGAATACCTAAGTTTCTTTCCTTTAAGTTATCTGGTGATGTGTAAACTGCTTCCAGCCTATCATTAACTAACATACTAGAAAATTGGTGCATGTTTCGAACAGGTTCTTTATATTCTCCGTCATTGAATGCATCCGTACTAAGCGAGTTAATAAAAGTGTTGAACCCTTCGTCCATCCAAGCGTGTAAACGCTCGTTAGATCCCACGATCATTGGAAACCATATGTGTCCAAATTCGTGGTCTGTAACCCCCCATAAATCAGCTGTTTTTGATTCATAATGACAAAACACAATTCCAGGATATTCCATACCCCCTTCATTACCTGCAACGTTAATAGCTGCAGGGTAAGGGTATTCTAACCATTTTTCGGAATAATGTTCTATGGAAGCTTTTGTGTATTCTGTGGAGCGTGTCCATGCGTCTTGCCCTACGCTTTCTACAGGATATGCAGACATCGCTAGAGATTTTTTTCCGCTAGGAAGATTAATACGTGCGGCGTCTAATATAAAAGCTGCTGAGGATGCCCAAGCAACATCTCTGGAGTTTTCAATTCTAAATTTCCATGTTAAAGTGGAAGCACCTATGGGGCGAGAACTTGACTTAGTCACTTCAGATTCGGAACGAATCATAACTGTGGCATCGCTAGCTTCTGCTTGTTTCAATCTATTTTGTTGTTCTTGTGTGTAAACTTCTGAAGGGTTTAAAAGGGCTCCTGAACAAACCACGATATGGCTTGCTGGTGCTGTAATGTTAACATCAAAAGTTCCGTATTCTAAATAGAACTCTCCTGCACCAAGGTAAGGTAAGGTGTTCCAGCCAGTTACGTCATCATAAACGCACATTCTTGGGTACCATTGTGCAAGTGTAAAAACACGACCGTTTTTAGTTTCAAGGACTCCCATTCTGTCCGAACCATAATCTGGGGATGTAAATGAAAAATCAATTTGTATTCCTACCGTACCACCATTAGCACTCAGTGCTTTTGGTAAGTTGACTTTCATTCGTGTGTCTACAATTGAATAGGTTGTGTTTATAACAGTAGCGCGACGTCCTTTTTTGTAAACTAATTGAATGTTGTTAATCCCGTAACCGCCGTCAAAACTTTGACCATTCGCGCCGTTTCGGCTGCCTCTTAAAGGAATAATAGCATTACCCCGCGAGTCTTTTTTGAATAAGTTTTGATCCAATTGCATCCACAAAAACTCAAGTTCATCCGGACTGTTATTTGTATATGTGATTGTCTCAGATCCTGAAATTTCTTTAGTGGTTTCGTTTAAGTTTACGTCGATTGTGTAATCGGCGCTATTTTGCCAATAGGCATGCCCTGGTTTTCCACTTGCCGATCTAGTTGATGTGCCATTTTTGGAATAGAAATCATGACCAAAGGCATCATTGTAGTTGTAGTTTGACTCTTGTTTTTCTTGTGCCATTAGAGCAGTTGACACAAAAAATAAACCACAAAATAAGGAGGTAATATACTTGTTCATAGTATTAATTTTTAGAATTTTATAGAGCTAATTTAATGTAAAATATAGATTAATTATTAAATAAATTGATAAATGCTTTTTGAGGACTAGAACAATTCTGCTTTGTGACTCCAAATAATTGAAATAAAAAGTCCTAAGTACACAATTGAAACTATTAATTTTATAAAGGCCGATGTTAAAAACCCTAATAGGCTTCCAAAAGCAGCTTTTAAAGCTGTTTTTGTGTTGGCATTATTTAATAGTTCGCCAACAAATGCACCAATAAAGGGGCCTAAAATAATTCCACCTGGAATTGGAGATAGTATTCCTAAAATGAGCCCAATGGTGGTTCCGATCATTCCGGCTTTTGTGCCGCCAAACCGTTTCGTTCCCATTGCGGGAATGATGTAGTCTAGTATCCAAATAAGAATCGCAATGATAAGAGTCACAATAATGGTAGTTATACTTACGTCAATACTAGGCGTTAAATATAAAATCCAAAGACCAACCCAACCTGTTATGGGACCAGGAAGGACGGGAAGAAAACTACCAATTAGACCTAATAGCATTAAAAGTCCTGCAAAAATGATTAAAAGTTGATCCATTTGTTTTTTGTAGATTAAGTTCTATTCAATATTACAAAAATTTAACAGATTGTTAAAACAATAAAAAAGTCATTTTTGTCTCCAAATCAGTATTTTTGTAAAAAATTATAATATTATGCAATCCCTATCAGAACTTATAGACCTTGTCTCCCTAGACAAAATTAACGATCATACCTTTATAGGTAGAAATTATAAAGCCCCTTGGGGTCGTGTTTTTGGAGGCCAAGTTTTAGCACAATCACTTCATGCGGCATATCAAACGGTAGCAAACGATCGCTATGCGCATTCCATGCACGCCTATTTTATTTTGGGTGGAAATATAGATATTCCAATTAAATACGAAGTAGACGTGATTAGAGATGGTGGTAGTTTTACCACACGACGTGTTGTTGCTTTTCAAAATGAGAAACCCATATTTAATATGTCTGCTTCTTTTCAGAAAAAACAAGAGGGTGTGGACCATCAAATTTCAATGCCCAATGTTTTCCCCCCCGAAGAGTTAATGAATAGTCATGCTCAAATTGAGCAATTCAAGGATGTGATCCCAGATACTTACAAGCGATACAAGTCTTTTTTGCCCAAAATATTTGAATTTAAGCCTGTAGACAATATGTTAACTAAGCTGGTAAAAAACAGTCCGCCGTTTGATAACATATGGTTTAAAACCTGTGAAAAAGTGGCTAACAGTATCCCACTTCAGCAGCAGTTATTGGCCTATGCTTCAGATTATAATATTTTGAGGCCTGCCTCAATGCCTCACCGTGAATTTTTAAATTCAAAAGAAGTCTTTTACACAAGCTTAGACCATTCAATTTGGTTTCATCGTGATTTTGATATCAGTGGATGGTTGTTATATGCTATAGACAGTCCAAGCGCTTCAAACTCAAGAGGGTTTTCAAGAGGCAGCGTGTTTGATTCTAAAGGGAATTTAATTGCTTCGGTGGCCCAAGAGGGATTGATGCGCATTTTAAACCAGGGATCAAAACGGGGCACTATCTAGGGGTTAACAAATAATTAATTCCCTCTTTAAATGTTTCATATTTGTGTCCTTTAGCGACATGGTTTAGAGCCACAGAGACCACTTTAGAAACAGCGTCACTTGCAAAACCCAGTCCGATAGCTAACTTAGTTAATAGTTTTACTTTTTCAGAGAAGTTTATGGTGTCTACATTCACCATTCGTGCTAAGTCATACAGCCGTTCTATTCGTTTTTCTAAGTTTGCAGGAGGGTTGATAGGGTGTGATTTGTAGTCTTTTAAAATCCTTGCGTACATTTCTTTCGAAATGTCTAGTTTCTGAGCCAGTCGATCTAGAAATTTTTTTTCTTGCTCGGTTATGGTAGCGTCACTCATGGCAACGTTAACGATGGCTGCAAAATGATCTTGGTTTCGGGTGTTGAACCCGCTAGTAAATAAGTCTGAAATAGTCATAGGTGTATAGTTTGGGACAGTAAACCTACATTATTTTTGTTTATTACCAAAAAAACAGCTGTTATGAATCTCTTAAATCTAACACAAAGACATTGTAATATCTTATATTTGCCAAAATTTTTATATTGAGTAAAACAATTCTTTCTCAAAAATTTAAACAGTCTTTGATTCATCAAAAACTGAGCGAATTCATATCCAATTCTAAAGAAAAACTACATTTTAAAGGGGCTTTAGGCTCTTCCTTAACTTTTTCAATTTCCACAATTTTTAAGTCTTTAGAGAGGCCTTTTTTATTGGTGTTTGACTCCAAAGAGGAGGCGGCTTATTACTTGAACGATTTTGAAATGTTATTGGATGACAAAGAAGTGTTGTTTTATCCAGGGAGCTATCGAAGACCTTATCAGATTGAAGAAACTGATAACGCAAATGTTTTGCTTAGAGCAGAAGTTTTGGGAAGAATTAATTCCCAAAAAAAACCAGCTTTGATAGTTACCTATCCAGAAGCACTTTTTGAAAAAGTAGTATCGAGAAAGCAACTTGAAAAGTCTACTTTCAAGCTTGCGGTTGGAGAAACACTTAATTTAGATTTTTTTAATGAGGTTCTTTTTGAATATCAATTTTCTAGAGTTGATTTTGTTACAGATCCGGGTGAGTTTTCTGTTCGTGGCGGTATTGTCGATGTATTTTCTTTTTCGCATGATAAGCCCTATCGTATTGAGTTTTTTGGTGATGAGGTTGATAGTATTCGAACTTTTGATGTAGAGTCTCAGCTTTCTATAAAGCCGGTTAAAAAGATTCAAATTATTCCAAACATTGAATATAAATTACTTAACGAAACTCGTCAGAGTTTTTTAGAATACATTTCCTCCAATACGTTGGTCTTTGCTAAAGATATTCCAGCATTTTTAGCTGTTACAGATGCACTACAACAGAAAGCTATAGAAGCGTACGCTGAACTTTCTTCAGCAATTAATCACAGCCGACCAGAAGATTTGTTTTGTACTTCCGCTAATTTTAAATCTCAATTATTAGATTTTTCTGTCGTTGAATTCGGATCAAATCCTGTGTTAGCGACAGGGGAAACTCAAAAAGTGGAGGTTCATGTTAGTCCACAGCCTTCCTTTAATAAACAATTTAATTTATTAATTGAAGACCTAAACACCCAACATGACTTAGGGTATCAAAATTATATATGTTGCTCTAATGCCCAGCAAGCGCAACGCTTTTACGATATTTTTGAAACGGTAGACCAGGAGGTTCACTGTCAAACAATAGTGATGTCTTTATATCAAGGCTTTGTAGATCATGATAAAAAAATAGTCTGCTACACAGATCATCAGATATTTGAACGGTATCACAAATTCCATCTAAAAAATGGCTACGCTAAAAAGCAATCTATTACCCTTAAAGAGTTAACAAAGCTCGAAATTGGCGATTATATCACTCATATTGATCATGGGATTGGGAAATTTGGAGGCTTACAGAAAATTGATGTCGAGGGCAAAAAGCAAGAGGCCATCAAATTGTTTTACGGCGAACGAGATGTATTGTATTTAAGTATTCATGCGCTTCATAAGATTACTAAGTTTAATGGGAAAGATGGCAAGCTCCCAAAAATTTATAAGTTAGGTAGTAAGGCTTGGAAGGTTTTAAAACAAAAGACCAAGTTGAGGGTTAAAGAAGTGGCTTTTAATTTAATCAAACTATATGCGAAGCGTAAATTAGAAACAGGCTTTAGGTATAAGCCGGACAGTTCGATGCAACTTGAATTAGAAGCATCTTTTATGTACGAAGACACGCCGGATCAAGTCACTGCAACTGCTGACATCAAAGCGGATATGGAAAGCGAGCGTCCAATGGATCGGTTGATTTGTGGCGATGTAGGGTTTGGGAAAACAGAAGTGGCTTTAAGAGCTGCTTTTAAAGCGGTTGACAACGGAAAACAGGTCGCTATTCTGGTGCCTACAACCATACTGGCATTTCAACATGCCAAGACATTTAAGGCCCGTTTCAAGGAGTTTCCAGTTGCTATTGATTATGTGAATAGGTTCAAAAGCACAAAACAACGAAAAGAAGTATTAGAGCAATTAGAGTCAGGCCAATTAGATATTATTATTGGAACGCATCAACTGGTCAACAAGTCAGTGAAGTTTAAAGATTTAGGGCTTCTCATTGTAGACGAAGAGCAAAAATTTGGAGTGGCTGTTAAAGAAAAGCTCAAAACGCTTAAAGACAATGTGGATGTGCTAACACTGACAGCGACCCCTATTCCAAGAACTTTGCAGTTTAGTTTAATGGCAGCACGGGATTTATCGGTCATTACCACTCCGCCACCCAACAGATATCCTATAGATAGTCAAGTAATTCGTTTGAGTGAAACGATTATTCGGGATGCAATTCATTATGAAATTCAGCGGTCAGGACAGGTTTACTTTATTCATAACCGTATTGAAAACATTAAAGAAGTGGCGGGGCTTATTCAGCGCTTGGTGCCCGATGCAAAAATTCGAGTGGGTCATGGGCAGTTAGAAGGTCGTAAATTAGAGCAGCTAATGCTTGATTTTATGAACGGTGAGTTTGATGTACTGGTCAGTACTACTATTGTGGAAAGTGGATTAGACGTCCCAAATGCCAACACTATTTTCATTAATAATGCTAATAATTTTGGATTGAGTGACTTGCATCAAATGCGTGGACGTGTAGGACGAAGTAACAAGAAAGCCTTTTGTTATTTCATTACTCCTGACTTTCATGCTATGACTGATGATGCGCGAAAGCGCATATCTGCTTTAGAACAATACACTGCCTTAGGGAGTGGATTTAATATTGCCATGAAAGATTTAGAAATTAGAGGTGCAGGTGATTTATTGGGAGGTGAACAAAGTGGATTCATTAATGATATTGGATTTGAAACCTATCAGAAAATCCTTAATGAGGCGATAGAAGAACTTAAAGAAACAGAGTTTAAAAATTTATATAACGAAGATATAAACACCAAAGAATTTGTAAAAGAAGTAACTGTTGACACGGACTTTTCACTTTTGTTTCCAGATGATTTTGTCAATAATATTACAGAGCGATTGAGTCTTTACACACAGTTAAATTCATTAAAATCTGAACCTGAGTTAGAGTTGTTTGAGCGCAATTTAATGGATCGCTTTGGGGCTTTGCCAACTCAGGTAGTAGATCTTTTAGACAGTGTGCGTATTAAATGGTTGGCAACGACTTTAGGTTTTGAGAAAATAGTGATGAAACAAGACAGACTTATTGGATATTTTATAAGTGACCAAGACAGCCGTTTCTATCAAAGTATTCATTTCTCTAAAGTGCTACAATACGTCCAAGCGAATCCAAGATTATGCACTGTAAAAGAAAAGCAAATGCGCTTGGGGCTTCGGCTTTTAATGAGTTTTCCAAATATCAAATCCGTTCAAGAGGGTTTAGAAGCGTTAAAGCCAATTCTTTCACTAGATGCTGAAGTTGTTAAAAATAAATAGTCCTAAAAATGATAAAAAGCATTCTCGATGTGTTCAATTTGAGGACTATTTTTTATTGCTACAATAGCAATAATATCAAATCGCACTTCTAGATCTAATTTATGAGACACCACATAGTGATCAACCGCAATAATGATGCGTTGAATTTGTGCAGGTTTCAAAAACTCCTGAGGCGATCCAAAAGCGGAGGTACTTCGAGATTTAACTTCCACGGCGATTAGCAATCCCTCTTTTTGAGCAATAATATCAACTTCTGCTTTTTGATAGCGGTAATTTCGGGCTAAGATTTTATACCCTTTAGATATTAGGTAGGTAGCCGCAGTTTGTTCTCCAGACAAGCCTTGGTTGTAGGATTGGGACATTTGTTTAGGGGTTTCTTAGAATGAGACCCTGGTATGCGTTTTGGTCACATTAAGTTTAATGTGACGTCCAAAATAAAGTGCTCTGTTTTCAAGTTCGTGCCCTGCAGGAAATCCAAAAGCGACTGGAATATTGGTGTCTTCTAGAATGTCTAAAATGAGCGCTTCAATAGTTTGTCCCCATTCGGGGTTGTTGGTTTTTAGCTTACTCATATCTCCAACAATTACTGCAGAACATTGTTTGAAATAACCAGCACGTTTCAAGCTTTGTAACTGCCGATCAATATGGTATTTGTGTTCACCAATTTCTTCAATAAAAATAATTTTCCCTTTGGTGTCTAAGCTAGTTTCACTCCCTAATGTAGCCGTTAGTAATGATAAATTCCCCCCAATAAGCTGTCCAGAAGCAGTTCCTGGATTGTTATCTGTATGCCCTTCTATTTTATAGCTTTTAAGTGCTCCAAAAAGCGCTAATTTTAAGGTTTTAACGGAGGGTTTTATGGCTTTGGCATCTTCAGCTAAATTAATACACATCATGCCGTGTATGCTTTCATAGCCTAAGTTATTTAGTGCCAAATGTAGGACCGTAATATCGGAATACCCTACAATCCATTTCGGAGATTTTTTAAACCCTTCAAAGCTGAGTTTGTCAATAATTCGCAAGCTGCCATAACCGCCTCTTGCACACCACACTGCTTTAATATTTGGCTGGTCTAATGCCCATTGAAAATCACTAGCTCTCTCCGTATCTGATCCTGCAAAATGATTTGTTTTTGTTTTTAGATGTTTTCCAAAGACTACTTCTAGGCCCCAACTATTTAGAAGTATTTTTGTTTTTTCAATGACCTCACTATCTTTTTTTAAAACGCCTGCAGGAGCTACCACAGCAACAGTATCTCCAATTTTTAAGTAAGCGGGACGAATCATTTCAGAAACGGTATTAGTAGTCATTTTTTTAATTTTAGGGGTCTGCATCGGCAGAACATCTGCACTAACAATCGATAACAGAAAAAGGCAGCAGATGAAAGATTTAAAAATCATTTTACAGGGCTTTTTGTAAAGATAAGAATTTCTCTAAAATTCTGTTTCTAATTCGATGTAATATTATGTATTTTTGTGTTTATAAATATCACACAATGTCAAAACGTTTTACCATTACAGCCGCCTTACCGTATACCAATGGTCCCTTACATATAGGGCATTTGGCAGGCGTTTATGTCCCTGCCGATATCTATGCCCGCTATTTGCGTTTAAAGGGTCATGATGTGGCTTTTATTTGTGGAAGTGACGAACATGGTGTGCCTATTACGATTAAAGCTAAAAAAGAAGGAGTCACTCCTCAAGATATTGTAGACCATTTCAATGCAAATATTAAGGCCTCCTTTAAAGAATTTGGTATTTCGTTTGATAATTACTCAAGAACCTCTGCAAAAATACATCACGAAACGGCTTCCGAATTTTTCACGACCCTTCATGGCAAAGGCGAATTTATTGAAGAAACAAGTGCACAGTTGTATGATGCTGAAGCAGGACAATTCTTAGCCGATCGATTTGTGGTTGGTACCTGTCCAAAGTGTGGAAATGAAGAAAGTTACGGCGACCAATGTGAAGCCTGTGGAACGTCTCATAATGCCACGGATCTTATAAAGCCAAAATCGGCTATTACGGGCGCAACTCCTAGCTTAAAAGAAACTAAACACTGGTTCCTTCCGCTTGATAAGCATGAAGCATTTTTAAAAGAATGGATATTAGAAGGTCATAAGTCAGATTGGAAGCCTAATGTTTACGGCCAATGTAAATCCTGGATTGATGATGGATTACGTCCGCGAGCGGTTACTCGTGACTTGGATTGGGGGATTCCTGTCCCAGTTGAAGGCGCTGACGGAAAAGTTTTGTATGTGTGGTTTGACGCTCCTATAGGCTATATTTCTTCTACTAAAGAATGGGCTCAAAGAGAGGGTAAAGACTGGGAACCTTATTGGAAAGATAAAGACACTACTTTAGTCCATTTTATTGGCAAGGACAATATTGTATTCCATTGTATTATCTTTCCAGCCATGTTAAAAGCAGAAGGCAGTTATATCCTTCCTACGAATGTGCCTGCAAATGAATTTCTAAATCTTGAAGGTCAAAAATTATCCACATCCAAAAACTGGGCAGTTTGGCTACCAGATTATCTAAAAGAATTTCCTGAAAAACAGGACGTATTGCGTTATGTACTTACGGCGACAGCTCCTGAAACAAAAGACAATGATTTTACGTGGAAAGATTTTCAAGCTCGAAACAATAATGAATTAGTGGCTATTTTTGGTAATTTTATTAATAGAGTAGTGGTGTTGACTAATAAATATTATGATGGGGTCATTCCAACGCCTAATGAGTTTTTAGATGTAGATAAAGAAACTTTAAAAACACTTCAGTCCTACCCTGAAATCGTTTCGAAGTCTATTGAACGCTATCGTTTTAGAGAAGCCAGTCAAGAACTTATGAATTTGGCGCGTCTTGGAAATAAGTATTTAGCGGATGCTGAACCTTGGAAAGTTGTAAAAACAGCTCCAGAACGGGTACAGACCATCATGTATGTAGCACTGCAAATTGCAGCAGCACTAGCGGTGGTGTCAGAACCCTTATTGCCATTAACTTCACAAAAGCTAAAAACAATGCTTAATTTGGAACCCCTTACATGGGCCGATATTGAAAGCGGAGGTCCGCTATTAAAGTCTTCTCACCAAATTGGTGAGGCCCATTTATTATTTGCAAAAATTGAAGATACGGAAGTTGAATTCCAGTTAGAGAAATTAGCTCAAAGTAAGTTGGCTAATGAAATAGCAAATAAAGTACTAGAGCCTCAAAAAGAAACGGTCTCTTTTGAAGATTTTTCAAAGTTAGACATTCGCGTAGGAACCATTATTGAGGCTAAGAAAATGCCAAAAGCAAAAAAACTATTAGTGCTTCAGGTAGATACTGGAGTTGATGTTCGGACCATTGTGTCGGGGATTGCCGAAAGTTTTACAGCTGAAGAGGTTATTGGCAAACGCGTTACTGTATTAATAAACCTTGCGCCACGAACCTTACGTGGAGTTGAAAGTCAAGGAATGATTTTAATGACTGAAACGGCCGAAGGAAATCTCGTGTTTGTGAATCCTGACGCCACCCATGATACCACAAATGGTTCAAAAATCAGCTAGGACAGTTTGACTGTCAATATATAAGTTATAAATTTTGTTGAGACCTAAGGTTGTAGTACCTTTATACCTCACCAATTGTACAGCTTTTATGGCGGGATCAAATATTACTTTAAAACAACTTTCATCTATATTAGGGGTGTCTATTTCAACCATCTCAAAAGCCCTTAACGATAGTCACGAAATAAGTGATGCTACCAAAAAAAGAATTGTAGAGTTGGCCAAATTACATAACTACCAACCAAACAAAATTGCTGTAGGTCTTAAGTCTGGTAAAACCAATACTATTGCTGTGATTATTCCTAGCGTACAAAATAGTTTTTTTGCACGTGCTTTATATGGAATAGAGAGCATGATTTCGGACACTAATTTCAATATCATTGTGTGTTTAACAAAAGAGTCTCATGCCAAAGAAGTTGAGACTTTTAATATGTTATCCAACGGCGTTGTCGATGGTTTTATTGTAGCTGTTTGTGAAGAAACACAGAATTTACAAAACTATGATCACTTCACTAATGTGATTGATAATGGGAAAACGGTAGTCATGTTTGATAGAGTGATTGATTCTGTTGATTGTGGAAAAGTAACCACCAATGATTTCACTGCCTTATCTGAGGCTACTCAAAAACTAATTAGTTCGGGACGTAAGCAAATTATATTACTATCTACGATTCATAAGTTAAATGTTGGAAAGCAGCGTGCTCAAGGCTATGTAAAAGCCATGGAGGCTGCTGGCTTACCCCCAATTTTGTTAGAATCAGATGATAAGCAAGCAGGAGCCGTCATGGGAGCGTATTTAAAATCAAACTCCGTAGATGCTATTATTGCGTTAGATACCGACGCTTCATTAGCCGCCTTAAAAGCCGTAAAAGCTTTCGGAAAACAAATTCCAAAAGACATAGCGGTTATTGGCTATGTTAGTGAGCGAATGGCACACAACCTAACACCAGAGTTAACAACAATCAACCAACATAGCTATACGATTGGGAACTCGGCTGCAACCATGATGGTAGAAGCGCTCAGAACCAAATCCAAGGAAATAAAGCAAGTGGTTGTTAGTTCAACATTATCGGTGCGTGACTCGTCTTAAACGCTACAAGCCCACAAGGTGAGCTTCTATGGGAGTTTTAATTAGTTGCTTTCCCTAACAGAAGCAATTCGTTTACCACGACTTCAGTAATATACTTTTTAATCCCGTCCTTGTCATCATAGCTTCTTGAAGTAAGCTTGCCTTCAATTGCAATTTCTTGGCCTTTTTTCACATAGTTTTCAATTAGTTCAGCCGTTTTGTTCCAGGCTACAAGATTATGCCATTCGGTCTTTGTTTGCTTTTCTCCGCTAGCATCTTTATAAGATTCATTGGTAGCTAGAGAAAATTTAGCTAATTTTTTTCCACTATCTAAAGTGATTATTTCTGGGTCGTTACCCAAGTTTCCAATTAACTGTACTTTGTTTCTTAGTGTGTTCATAATTATTAATTTTAAGGTTATTACAGTTTCCTATCGAATGATTCGACTCTGCAAATATGCGATGTCGTTTAAGAATTAGTCGGTTGGTATCTATTTGATTTCGTTTGTAAACACTTGTAGTCGTTTGTAATTGAATAATTTAGAGTATCTTTATACCAAAGTCCAATTAAAATAAACAACGAATGAAAAAGCAATGTCCAGAATGCGATGATTTAATTATTGGCCGTACAGATAAGAAATTTTGTAGTGATGGTTGTCGAAATAGCTACAATAACCGCGTTAACAAAGATCAAAAAAACCTAATCCGTAATATTAATAACCGATTGCGAAAAAATTGGCGAATTTTAGAATCTCTGAATCCGCACCAAAAAACGAAGTCCACGCGTGACAAGCTTATAGCTAAAGGATTTGACTTTAACTATTTTACTAGTATTTACACCACCAAATCAGGAACCGTCTACTATTTTGTATATGATCAAGGGTACTTGCCTTTAGAAAACGATTATTATGCATTGGTGAAAAGAGAATAGAACACTTTTTTTTTCATTTCATCTGATCGATTTCCCGTTTATTACCTCATTAGTCCTTTGGTTACTTTGGCCTTGCAGATGCTTTACAGCTCTTATATATTTGAAGTATGTAATTTAATATCTTACTTAAAAGTTAAATTGGTTAATTTTGAAAAGCACTACTTCGGTAGTGCTTTTTTTTTCATTTTGTCGGAAGAGCTTCCCGCTTATTACCTCATTAGTCCTTTGGTTACTTTGGCCTTGCAGATGCTTTACAGCTCTTATATATTTGAAGTATGTAATTTAATATCTTACTTAAAAGTTAAATTGGTTAATTTTGAAAAGCACTACTTCGGTAGTGCTTTTTTTTTCATTTCATTTGATCGATTTCCCGTTTATTACCTCATTAGTCCTTTGGTTACTTTGGACTTGCAGGTGCTTTACAGCTCTTGTATATTTGAAGTATGTAATTTAATATCTTACTTAAAAGTTAAATTGGTTAATTTTGAAAAGCACTACTTCGGTAGTGCTTTTTTTTTCATTTTGTCGGAAGGGCTTCCCGCTTATTACCTCATTAGTCCTTTGGTTACTTTGGCCTTGCAGATGCTTTACAGCTCTTATATATTTGAAGTATGTAATTTAATATCTTACTTAAAAGTTAAATTGGTTAATTTTGAAAAGCACTACTTCGGTAGTGCTTTTTTTTTCATTTCATTTGATCGATTTCCCGTTTATTACCTCATTAGTCCTTTGGTTACTTTGGACTTGCAGGTGCTTTACAACTCTTATATATTTGAAGTATGTAACTTAATATCTTACTTAAAAGTTAAATTGGTTAATTTTGAAAAGCACTACTTCGGTAGTGCTTTTTTTTATTTCATCGGAAGGGATTCCCGCTTATTACCTTATTAGTTCTTAGGATACCATACTCCATTGATGCTAATTCGTGATTTGTGTATATCAGTATGATTTTGAATACAAACGCTTACATTATAACATTCGCCTATTTATGTGAAAGCTTGTCCTAGTAGATTTGAAAAAAATCAGTTACTTTTGGATGAAAATTAAATAAAATGATTAAAATTAAATACACTCTTATTTTAGCTTTTGCCTTTGTTTTGCAGACGCAGTCTCAAAACAGTTCTGACTTATTAGCGCACTATCAGTCTTATTACGTTCAAATGAAACAACTTGGAGACACACAAGGAATTATTAATGCGATGAATCATTTGGCTATTCTTGAGCCAAATATTAGACGTCAAGACACCCTAGCGTATATTTATATGAGCGAAGGGAAGCATCGCCAGGCAATCTCACTTTTGGGAGCTGAGGTAAACGAATCTGATACAGATTTGGATTCTGAGGTTAAAGCAATCAGTTTAAAAGCTTTAAATGAACCTAAGCTTGCTCTTGAGCACTACGAAGTACTTTACAAACGCAAGCCCTCCCCTCAATTGGCGTATGAGCTAGCAGATCTTAAGATTTTAACAAATGACCTTACTGGAGCAACTATAAATATTTCATATGGTATTGCATACTCTACACCTGAGATGGTGAAGGCTTACTATGAGTCGCAAACGCCTTATCAAGTCTCTTTAATGGCGGGCTTTGTGTATTTAAAAGCGATTAGCAAGTTTCGAGAAAACCCTGAGACCAATCACGAAGCTTCAATAGCTATTTTGGAAGAAGCGTTGCAAATTTCACCAAACTTTAATTTAGCAACGATAGCTATTAGTGCAATACGTTCTCAAAAAGAAAGTTTAGAGACTAAATAATTAGTTTGCCATAAAAAAAAGCAGCGCTTAAGCGCTGCTTTTTTTGTTTAAATGGTTTCCGTGTTTTTACCAGATTCGAACGCGCTGGTCTTCAGCTAAGTACATTTCGTCTCCCTCTTTAATGTCAAAAGCTTCATAAAAAGCATCTATGTTTTTTAAAGGTTGAGTCGCTCTTTGAATCCCTGGAGAATGTGGATCTGTTTTAATTTGTGTTCTAAGTGCATCTTCACGCGTGAGTGTTCTCCAAACGGTTGCCCATGACATAAAAAATCGTTGTTCTGCTGTAAATCCGTCTATATCTTCGGGTCTTCCATTGCTGTCCATGTATAATTGAAGTCCGTCATAAGCCCCTAAGACTCCGCCTAAATCACCAATATTTTCTCCTAAGGTAAATTTTCCATTAATATACACGCTATCTAAAACCTCAATAGCACTGTACTGTTCTGCCAAGGCATTTCCACGTTTTTCAAATTCAATTAAATCCGCATCTGTCCACCAATTATTCACATTTCCATCGCCATCAAAACGGGCTCCAGAATCGTCAAAGGCATGAGATATTTCGTGGCCAATAACCGCGCCAATTCCACCATAGTTAACAGCTTCATCAGCTGTAAAGTTATAGAAAGGGGGTTGTAGAATTGCTGCTGGAAAAACAATCTCATTGTTCATAGGATTAAAATAGGCGTTGACAGTTTGTGGAGGCATTCCCCATTCGGCTTTATCTACGGGCTGTCCAATTCTGGATATATTCTCTTTGAAACTCCATTTGGCAACTGCCATCATGTTTTCTGCATAACTATTTCCTTCCAATACCTGTAATTCTGAGTAGTCTTCCCACTCGTCTGGGTAGGCTATTTTTACGGTAAACTTATCCAGTTTTTCTACAGCTTTTATTTTAGTTTCGTCACTCATCCAATCCAAGGCCATAATTCTGTTTTGAAAGGCTTTGATCACATTAGCGATCATTTTTTCAGCCTTTTCTTTAGCTTCTGGCGGAAACTTAGCTTCTACGTATAATTTTCCTATAGCTTCTCCCACTGAACCATTTACGGTTCCTAAGGCGCGTTCTTCAGCCGCCCGTTGTGCTTTAGAACCATTAAGTGTTTTATTATAAAATTCCCAGTTTGCGGTTTCAATTTCTGTGGTTAAAAAACCAGCGGCATTGTCAATTGTACTCCAAGTCATAAGGGTTTTGATGTCCTCGATGGAGGTTGTGCTAAGGAAGCTGTTTAAAGCGACCATGTACTTGGGTTGCATCACAATTAAGGACTCTAAAGGGGCCGTAATCCCTAAGTCTGTACTAAACTTATTCCAGTCTATTACTGGAGTCATTTCATTGAGTTCTTTAAGAGTACGAGGGTTGTTAAAGTTGCGAACATCACGTCTCTCAACTTTATCCAATCTTGGCTTGGCTAGTTTCGTTTCTAGTTCAAGAATACGTTTGGCAGCGGTCATTGCGCTTTCATGGTCATAATCAATAAATTGTAACATGCGCGCAATGTGGTCTATGTATTGTCCTCTAATTTCTACAGATTTAGCATCTTCATCTAAATAGTAATCACGTTGAAGTCCTAAACCTCCTGGAAATACCCAAGCGGTATTCATACTACTATCATTTAAATCTGCGGATGCTCCAATGGCTGCAAAAGGGGCCGAAACGCCTATGGTTGTTGCATACACAGTTTGCATGTCTGCAATTGTTTTGATACTATTAATCGCTTCTAAAAGCGGTTTAATAGGGGTGATGCCGGCTTTATTTCGAGCTACAGAATCTAATTCTGACTCAAAAACTAATAAGGCTTTTTTCTGATCGGTTCCTTCAGCATAGGTTCCAAATTCCTTAGAGGTTTTTATAATATCAAGCACATCTTTTCGTGTCGATTTTCTAAGGACTCCAAACCCTCCCCAGCGTGTTTCATCGTCTGGGATGGTATTGGTTTTCATCCAATTTCCATTCACATAGTCATAAAAATTGTCTTTTGGGCTGACCGTAGGGTCCATATTTTCTAGTATGATTCCTGGAATTTTTTTGATCTCAATAGGCGTGTCTTTTGAGTTGTTTTTACATGCATTTAGGCTTAAAATGCTAAATGCACTTAATAGGGTCAATTGTTTTAAGTTCATAAGTTTTGAGTTTAAGAAATGTCTACCAATTTAGCTAAAAATCAGAGCTTACCACAATTTTAAATGTTAAATAAAACAATCTCTACTATATGTTTTTTTAACTCTTATTCGTTAATTATTGGTCAAATATAGTGTTTACAAGCTCGTCTTTTAGTTTAAATAACGAGCAGGTTAATTGGGTTTAGAGATGAGTTGAGATTCTTTTTCAAGGGTTTTAGATATTTGAAAAATTAAATTAGAATAAGCAGCCGTTAATTCTAGTTTAGTTTTTTCAAATCCAGTTGCGTCTTGTTTGATTATTTTGTAATCTACCCTCAACTTATAAACTAATGTTTCTAAAACCTTAAAACGAGCCAAAATACTAGGGGTATTTAGAGCGTCAGGGATATCGGATTGAATATTTAAAAACAAAATCTTTAACGCCTCTTCTGACTCTTCAAGAAGTTGGTGTTTCCCATCAGAAACAGCTGTAATTGATTTTTCAAGTTCGCTTAAAGCGGCCCAGTCTAAAAGCGAAGAAGGAATGCTACTTGTGATGTTAGGTTCGCTTTTTGGAAGCGTATTTTTAATTGTTGTGGGAGTTGTTAGTTCTGGTGCTGGAGTGGAGCTACTTTTGGGGGCCTCCTTGCAACTTTGTAACGCAGTAAATACGAACAAAGAAAAAAGAATAGTATTAAATTTATAAATTATCAAGAATTGGCTATTTTGGTTTAATTATTACGAAACTATGTAATAAAATAGATGTATCTCATAAAAAGATGTTAAATAACTTGATAGGTTGCAGCATGCAGCTGTTTGATTTTTGTAATATCTGATATTTTGATCGCGACTGGAAGTCGATAAAAGCCCGTCCTTAATTGTTTTAGTCCAAGGAGGCGGGTTTTGTTACTGCGTATTTTTGTAGGGACGTAATTGGTAAGTAAGCATTAAACCGCCACGATACAAAACAACTTCTCCACTGCCATTAAAGTCTCTATAATTGTCCTCGTCCACATCGGTGCGTTCCATCCCGTTATACCCCTTGTACCACGACATGGTATAGCCTCCTCCAACAAAAGCTTCTAAGGCCCAGCGGTCATTGAGGCGTTTTTTATAGCCTAGCGAAAGGCCGTGAAAGCCAGAACGTCCTGATTTGAAAGTACCATCCGCCGGATCTGGGTTACTTCCATTGTTGTAATAGTCGTAGATAATAAAATCATACGGTTTTTGTAAGGTAAACATTCCAAACCCAAGGTGTCCCCCTACAAACCAGCCAGAGGTGTCATTGTTTTGGTAGTATCGAAACTCCAAAAATGTTTGCGTTATGAGTAGAGGGTCCCCATCGATGGAGTCCCAAAAAGAGCCCAACACATCTAACTGTAAACTTGTTTTTTTGCCCACTTGAAATTCAATACCTAGATTAGGCACCAGAACGGCTGCCAACGGCAGGTTGACTTTTAACTCTACTTGAGCTGAGGCTGTGTTTAAGCTTGCAAAGAATACACTGAATAAAAGGCTCCAAAAATAAAACGTAAAACTGTAAGACTTCATATGATTGAAATTTAACGTAATAAACAAGAGTTAAAGATAAGGCTTTTTGTCAGTTAACACATTTTTATTTTTTCAATAACCAACTGCTTGACTGAATTTTATCGCCCAAGCCGTCTACCAAAGAGATGCCTAGTGTTTCACAGATAGGTGCTTCCGGGATCGATAGGTTATCTTGATCGCCGCCATTGGCAAAAGCCAAGGCATAGGTTTCGCCGTATGTTTCTGCAATCTTAGCAATCGTAGCGCAAACCGTGCGGTCGGAATCAATTGAAAGCAGGGCGTGGTCAACTGCTTTCAGGTTACTCACAATAAAAAGACGTTCTGCTTCTTCTTGAAACTCCTTAGAGCCCTTCAATGCGCGTTGCTGGTCATTATTCACAATAACAAACAAGGCGTCTGCCAAGGATTTGGCAGCATTTATGTATTCTATATGCCCTTTGTGTAAGGGGTTAAAATACCCGCTAACGATAATAGCTTTCTGTTTAGACATTGGTTGTTTTTTTATAGACCCCTAAAATAAGAAATTTATTTTGTAATCCAGCTCTGCGCCAATGGTTTCGGGGCTAACAGATGTCGTTTTTTTTGTGGTTTTAGTTTGAAAGTCTAATTTAATAAATTCGATTTAAACAGAGACGCCCTCATTTATTAACTTTAGTATACATTAGTGAGCTACTTTTGGATGTTGTCGTCTCGTGTAAAAAGCAGCCATTTAAGTGTAATTAAATTGGTAAGTTTTAAATAAGGTTGTAAATTTGTTATAATCATAACAGCACCTAAACAAGCTTTTTTAAGTGTTTTAATATTACATAAAATAAAATCATGAGACTATTTTTTCTATTGACGTTCTTTTGTTTTTTTGGTTTTTCACAATCTAATAATGCGGAACTTAACCAAGCACTTAATTCCGCTAAAAATCAAAATATTAAGACCAAATCTCAAGTTCAGAATGCCCTTCAGAAAAATGGAATTAGTGAAAGTCAAGCACGTGAGATTGCGCGTCAAAAAGGCATTAGCTATGATGAGTTTTTAAATTCAAATTTCACAGATGGTACTGAAGTTCAGAGTGATAGCTTTAAAGATCCAAATGTGTCGGATTTACAAATCAGCGCTGATTCATTAGCGTATGAGGTATTAACGAACAAAGACGCTCCGGAGCCTGTTTCTGTGACTGCTGATACGTTAAGTACTTACTTTGGTTATGCTATTTTTGAAAATAACCCCTATCTAAACAAGGAGTATTTGTTAGGAAACATCGACGAAGGCTACCTTATCAGTCCTGGTGACGAAATGAGAATTATTACCTATGGCGATAACTCACTAGAACAAAATGTCACTGTTGATAGAAATGGAAACATAAACATCACTGGATATGGTTTGTTTTTTGCTTCTGGAATGACTTTTAAAACCTTAAAATCACGTTTAAAACTATTTTTAGGTAAATACTTATCCGGACTAATGACTACTCCAGCACGTACTTTTATGGATGTGTCTCTAACGCAACTAAGACCAGTTAAAGTAGTTGTTCTTGGCCAAGTGCAATCGCCAGGGCCACATGTTCTCAATACCTCTGGATCTGCCTTGTCTGCTTTGTATGCGGCTGGCGGCGTTAAGTACAGTGGATCTCTTAGAGAGATTAAAATTTACAGAAATAACAAGCTACACAAGACAATTGATTTATACGACTATATCACTAAAGGAGAGCTTAGACAGGACATCAGGCTAACCAACAATGATATTATTTTTGTTGGAGCTCGAAAAAATACGATTGAACTAAGTGGAGAGTTGTATAATCCAGCTATTTATGAAACCTTGCCTGAAGAAGACTTAAACAGCTTATTGAAAATTGCAGGAGGCCTACCACCAACCACCCAAATCAATAAAATTAACATTAGCCGTATCACGCCCAGCAAAGATCGAACACTTGAAATTATTTCAGATAGAACATTGCTAACGGTAGCTCTTGATGACAGTAAAATTAACCTTGTTGATGGTGATACAATTACTTTTTTCAAGATTTTAGATAAAGAAACAGATCAAGTTTCGATTTCGGGTCATGTATATGATCCTGGAGTCTATTCTTTGCAGACTTATTCTGATCTAAAATCATTAATTTTTGACGCTGCTAAAGGCGTTCAGCCTGATGCTTATTTTGATAAAGTAGATGTGATTAGCATTTTTGATGGTATCGAAATTGCTAACAGCTATGTCTTAACTGAAGTCGTTTCTGGAGAAATTGTGATAAAACTTAAAGACGAAGATCGGGTAGTAGTGTACAGTAACGATAAAGTACAAGGCGATAAATCTATTTCAATAGGAGGCTATGGAGTTACCGCCCAAACCATTACATGGAAAGAAAATTTTAGCTTGTATGATTTTATATTTTATGCTAGCGCAGTGGACAGTCCTGACTTTTTGAAAAATTTGTTACGGTCACGAATTGATTTGAAACGCTACAATATAAAGGCAGGCAATTACACCTCATTTAAGTTTGATTATAACGATATTGAATCTCTAAAAGAGGTCTTACTTGCTCCTAAAGATGCTGTAGTGATTTACGCAAGGTCGGTAACAGAAGTAACCAATAAGTTCGTTTCTATTTATGGATTTGTAAATAATAACGATTTTAATTCATTTGAGAAATCTCTATATGGCACACAAAACGACTCCATACCACTTGAGGAAAACATGTATGTAGAAGATGTTATTTTATTGGTTGGAGGGTTTCAGTTTTCAGCAGACCAAACGGTTGCTGTTGTAAACAGGCAAATGATAGATCCGGTCAATGAACGGTTGATAGAAAAGTTTAACGTCCAAATAGATAAAGATTATTTACTAGGCCTTAAAGACACTCCAGATAATGGATTTATATTAAATCATAAGGATTTGATTTCTATCAAAAAACAAAAAGGCTATTCAGAAGCCGAACGAATTTCAGTTACTGGAGAGGTTGTCTATCCACAATCGGTAATTTTAGAGTTCAGGAGCTCAAGTTTTCAGTCTATTATAGAGGCTTGTGAAGGCCTTACTAAATACGCAAATTTAGACGCCTCTTATCTTATAAGAGATGGGGAAGTTGTTGTTATTGATTTATCTAAAGTGAATGCTAATGATGAAATATTTGTGAATGGGGATCAATTGGTCATCGCATCCAATAAAGGGGAAGTTGAAGTCACTGGTGCAGTGCAAAATCAATCTACTTTTATTTGGAATGAAAAATATAGAGCCAAGCAATACATACGAAATTCTGGAGGAAAGACAAAAAAGGCTTCAAAATCTTATATGGTAATGCCCAATGGGAAATCGAAAAAAATTAATTTTTTCCATAATCCAAAAATATATCCAAATTCAAGAATCGTAGTGACCACAAAGGAGGAAAAAGAGAAAACCGAAGGAAAATTTTTAGACAGTTTTACTAAGGTGTTTTCAATTGTAGCATCGACACTCACAACCATATTATTAGCTTCAAGACTATAATTTCATGAAAGACAAACAGACGGATTTACAGGACTATTCGGAAGAAGACTCAATAGATGTCATCGCCCTTTTAAAGACCGTTTGGGACGGAAGAAAGTTAGTGGTTAAGAGTGTAGCCGTATTTTTTATAGTAGGTTGCATTGTAGCACTCTCAAGTCCTGTTATTTATACTTCCGAGACTACATTTGTTCCACAAACATCTGATGACCAAATGTCTTCTGCGCCCAAAGGCTTGGGGTCTTTGGCCGGCCTAGTGGGAATTAACCTGAATTCAGCGGGTTCATCCAATGACTCTTATCTTTCCCCGCTATTATATCCAAAAATTGCAGACTCTGAAGAATTTGCTATCCATTTGCTCAACGAGACGATAATCAACTTGGATGGTTCAACTATTGCCGTTAAGGACTATCTAACGAAGGATGCAAGTGGTTTTAACTTAATTGGTTTCATTAAAAAATATACAATAGGGTTGTTTTCTAGTGACAGTTCGGATGAGGCAGTTGTAAATCCAGCTTTGGAGGCTTACAATTTTATAAGCGCAGAAGATTTTAGTATGATCACAAGTCTACAAACAAAATTCTCTATAGAAATAAACAGTAAAGAAGGTTATATCAAAGTGATTGCAACCGATGAAGATGCTTTTATTAGTACGCAACTGGTTAGCTTAGTTACTAAGAACTTACAGTCAAGAATCATCGCTCTTAGAACCAATAAAATTAAAGAGCGCTTAGACTACTCTAAAGAACAGTACGATAATAAACGCAGAGAGTTTGAGGGTTTACAAAATAGGGTTGCTCAATTTAAAGACTCTAACAAAAATATTTCAACGGCTTTGTTTTTATCCGAACTCGAAAAACTACAGTCGGAGTATTCCTTACAGCAGAATATTTTAATGACCCTGGCCAGTGAATACAACAACAATAAAATCAAGCTAAACAAAGACACACCAATTTTCTCTGTCATTGATGAGGTTTCTGTACCTAATAAGCGTTCCGCACCTAAACGGATTCTGATTGTGATTATTTGGGTGTTTCTAGGGCTTGTATTAGTGGTGGGGTACATATTAGCTAAGACGCCTGTAATGAAGCTGCTGAGGGAGCTTAAAGGCGATGCTTAGGGTTTGGGATATACGTTGTTTTTATAATTCTTCATAGTAACTACAGTCCTAAGTATATGCAGACAGCTATCATTTGTCATTAATTGACCATTGTGTCGATTAGCGAGTCTCAGATTTATTAAAATTTACTCCGAATAACCTTAGAAAAGCACCTACAGGCTTGTATATCGATATTATTCAACAAAAGACGAGGAAATCGGTGACCGTTGGAGTAGTAGATCCTTTAGTTATTGAACTGTTAGAGAATGAGTTTCCAAGAAGAGTTTCTCAAGTAGTTTTTAATAAACAGATTAAAGCACTTTGCAAGATGGTGGGGATTGATGAATTGGTTAGCGGGTTTAAAAACAACCCAAAGACAAGAAGAAAGGAAATTGTAAATGCACCGAAATATGAATTTGTGACCTCGCATATTATGAGGCGTTCTTTTGCGTCTAACTATTATGGAAAAATTGAAACGCCACTACTTATGAACATCACCGGGCATTCTAAGGAAAGTACTTTTCTGACCTATATAGGGACGCATCAAAACAAGGATGCGTTAGCAGATTTATTTATGCAGCAGGCGGGAGTTATTTGGTGATGTTTTTTCTTTAAAAAGTATAATATTAAGTCTGTATTTTTCTTTTTATTCTATTTAATAACCACTTTCTATATTCACTATTAAAAATGGATTTACAAAATTTACCAAACTTCCTGTATAAATTAATCGTAAACAATTTAAAATTTATTATTGATTTACTTCTATAAAGGGATTTATTAAATGCTTTCAGGTAGTTTTCTGCTTCTTTTGTTTTATTATATTTTAAAGATTCTAAATCTCCAAAAACAAGGTTACAATTTGCTAAAAAACAATTTAACGGGTTCTTTAGCATAGTAAACTTTGAAATAGCCTTTTTAGTATCAACTTTTTTTGACAATAGAAAAACGTCATAGGCATTTCTTAGTGAGAAATTCTTAAGCTCAAACCCATAATCATTGATTTGACTAGATATAATAGAAAGTGACAATTGATTTTCAAAACTTAACACTGAAAAATCATTTATTTGTTGAGCATCCTTACTAATCATCTCACAATTAAATTCACCTCTATATTTGTCTATGGTAACTTCTTTATGAATTTCAACTGCAGCTATATTTTCTTGTTTGACCAATCTTGGAAAATGCCTATGTCCGGGATAATTATTTAATAACTCTTTAGGAGTAGTATAATCATCACTTTTTAAAATTTTAATAGCACTGTATGAATCTTCTTCTGAAAACAGAAAATCAATATCTCCAATCATACGTTCTCCGATATCTTCATATAATCCCTCTAAAATATTTCCGGTTCCTTTTAAAAATATAGGTCTAATATTATTCGCTAATAATAGGCTGTTTAGTTCTTGTGCTTGTTGAAGTATTTGTACATTCCTATCTCTATTTAAGTTAGTTATGTGTATCATGTACTCAATCAAATCAGCGGGAAGGTATTTTACAAAATCAGCTCTTTTAAAATTACAATACAATGCAGAAAATACATAATGACTGGTGCTTATTTTTACCACTGCTTCCCAATCTATATCCGTTGTTTCAAGAATCAACTCTATTTCGTCTCTGTTTTTATCCTCCAATGAAATTGTAAGACATTTAGCAATAAAAAATAGAGTTTCTTTATAATTCATTTTAACTTTTCTTTGTACCAGTTTTTATCAGTCACTTTTTTAAATAACCAAACGCGATACTCTTTGTACATTATGGACATATAAAGAAGATAAATTTTTCGCTTGATAAATATATAAATTTTATTGAATTTGTATTGTCTTTTTGCTTGAACGGGATTTGTAAACTGACTATTAAATTCGCTCAAATAGGAGGCTGTTTTTGCGGTTAAATTGTATGTTAAACTATCTACCTTATTAAAAACTGCGTAACAAGCAGCTAAAAAACAATTCAAAGGTTGACTTAATTTATCTAATGCATTTACCGCATCTTTTGCATTCGTTTTTTTAGATAATATAAAAACATCATAGGCATTTCTTAAGGCAATTGTTTTATAAAAAAAGCCATTGTCGTTTATTTGATTGGCTATAATCGATAAATTAAGTTTGTTTGTATAACTCAAAACAGTAGCACCGTTTATAACCTGAATATCTTTCTCTACAAAGCTGTAATTAAATTCATTAGCGTACTTTTTTATTAAAAATTCTTTATGAATTTCGATGGCTGCAATATTATTCTCTTTTTGAAGTCTTCTGTAATGCCAATGTTCATTAGGAGGATAATATTCTTTCTTTTCTACTTCAGAATACCCAAACTCTCTTATAATAGTAATCGCTTTTGGATAGTCTTCTTTTGAGAATATAAAATCAATATCCCCCACCATTCTTTCGGCAATATCATCATATATTCCTGCTAATAAATTACCCGTTCCTTTTAAAAAGATTGGTCTAATATTATTGGCTAATAAAACATTGTTTAATTCATTTGCTTGAGTAATTATTTGTTTATTCCGCTCCCTGTTTATATCGGTAATTTGCTTCATGTAGCAAACCAACTCATGAGGTAAATACTTTAAAAAATCTGTACGTTTTAAATTACAATACAATGCCGGAAACACAAAATCGGCTGTACTCACTTTTACAACAGCATCCCAGTCTATAGATGCTGATTTTAATTGTTTTTCCATTTCTTGCCTATTCTTATCTTCCAAAGACATGGTCAAACATCTTGCAATAAAAAATAGCGTTTCCTTATAATTCACTTTTAATATGCTAAAATATTATTTGGTTGGGTCAGGATCTCTATACATAATTCCTTGCTTTTCAATTTCTTTTAATTGTTCTATTGTAAACTGATCTCGTACAGATTTTGTTTTTGGGAAGATATAATTAGAGAGGGTTACAAAGAGTTTTACTCTCTCAGTTTTAGTGAGTTTTTCTTGGTTTATGAGCAGATCATCCAGCACTTTTTCATAGAGCATTTCCATCTTTTCTTTGATGGAAGGGCCTTCTTTTTTGGCAGGTCCTCTTTTGGATTTTTTACCGGCTTTTTTGGCTGAATTTGGATTAAATGGCATAGTTTATATTTATTAAAAACTTCGTTTAGGTAAATCTTTAAACCAACTTTCATAAATTCTTGTTTCTGGAAATATGATTACCCAAGCGGTTAAAAATATTAGTTGAGAATCCAAAACAAAAGAACGCTTTGATTGATACCACATTTCAAGTTGCCCTTTATATGGTAGTATTATTTCTTTATAGCATTCATGAGGGGTTAGTTCAGATTCTGTCAAGATTCTCTCTTCATCTCTAAAAACTATAGAGCCTATTCCTGTTAAACCTGGCTTTACATTATAAACAGAATTTTGAAAATTCAAACTATACCTATTAAAACCAGCCCTCATTAAAGGTCTTGGTCCAATGACAGAAATATCACTCATAAATATATTGAATAATTGTGGGAGCTCATTTAATTTAGATTCTCTAAGAAATTTACCAGCTTTAGTTACTCTAGGATCATTTCGTAATGTTACATCACCTGCACCAATATTTGGACTATTTTTAACCATAGTAGCAAATTTATAAATCATGAAACTCCTTGTTTTATAACCTACTCTTTCTTGGAGATAAAAGATTTCACCTTCGCCTGTCAATTTAAGTATTATTATAATTAAAATTAAAATTGGTGAAAGCAATATAATTGCGATACTTGATAGTATAACATCAGTTATTCGCTTGATAATTAAATACATGAATTATAGAATTTTTTTATTGTTTCAACAACTTTTTCAAGATCCTCTTCTGTTATCCCTGTTGAACAAGGAATTGACAAACAACTATCATGAATCTTCTTGCAATTATCTATTTTTGTTATGTAATGACAGTTTTTATACATAGGCAACTGATTCATTGGCATCCAAAAGGGTCTACTCATTACTTTATTAGCATTCAGATATTTCAATAATTCTTTCTGATATTTCGTTTTGATAGTGAATAACCAATCATTATGTTCTACCTCATCATTGACGTGTTGAAACTCTATATCACCAACCCCAAGAAGATGCTCTCTGTAGTAATTTCCTATATGTTGTTTTTTCTTTACAAAAGAAGGCAACTGTTCCATTTGAGCAACTCCTATGGCTGCTAATACATTGACAAGTCGATAATTATAACCAACCTCATCATGATAATAAAGCATAGGGTCAACCTTAGCTGTGGTAGTAAGATGTTTAGCATTCTTTGCTAATAACTCATCATTCGTAACAATTACACCACCACCACCTGTTGAAATGATTTTATTTCCATTAAAACTAAAAACACCCAACTTATTAAATGTACCAGCAGATTGGCCTTTAAATTTAGAACCTAATGCTTCTGCGGCATCTTCTACAAAAGACATATTATACTTTTCACAAATAACCTTAAATCTATCTAGATCAAAAATATTTCCTTGAATGTGAACAGGCATAATAGTTTTTACACATCTCCCATCTGAAATAAGAATACGTTCACCCTCTGAATTTATAGATGTTTTATTGTCTAAAAATTCATCTAAAAGATCTAGATCCATCTGCCAAGTTTTTGGATCCGCATCAATTAATATTGGATCTGCACCCGTATATTTTATAGAATTTGCACTTGCTACGAAAGTCATATTCGAAACTATAACATAATCTTTTGGTTTAACACCAGCCAATAGTAGAGCTATATGAAGTGCTGCAGTTCCGTTCATTGTTGCAATACCGTATTTTGCACCAGCATAATCTGCTACCATCTGCTCAAATTTATCTACATAACCTCCTGCTGAGGAAATCCAACCAGTTTCTAGGCATTCTTTAACATATTTTAACTCATTTCCAGAAATATTTGGAACACTGAGTAATACAGTTTTTTCTTTTTCATTCATTATTTACTCTTTTTATTATCATAAAATGACTCGTGAAGATCTTTATTTTTATCCAAATAATCAACGTACCAATTTATTGTGCCTTTTAATCCATCCTTCCAACTAACCTTTGGTTCATAACCAAGATCTTTTTTAGCTTTACTAATATCGGGACAACGTCTAGCGACAGATCCTGGATATGTAGGAGCATCTATATATTCACCTTTAAAACCCATTAATTCTCCTGTATACTTTATTAACTCTTTAATTGTAATTTCTTCTTGAGTACCAATATGATATATCTCACCATTACCACCCTTCTCCATGGCTAAAACTGTCCCATTTACAGCATCATCAATATGATTAAAGGCTCTTGTCTGATCTGCTCCATATATTTTAAACGGATTCTCACCATTTAAAAAACGTTGAGCTAAATGAGGTATAACATGTTTGAATCCCATTCTTTGTCCATAAACGTTATGGTACCTAACTATAGTACATTCAAAACCTAATTTATTTGCATATTGTATAAAGCCAGATTCTCCTAACATTTTCGTAACTGCATATGTAAACCTTGGGTGAGTTATGTCTTGAATTGTCAACGGCACTTCTTCAGCTGTTGGAATTTGATAATCAAAAGCCTCAACGGTTCCTGCATAACATTCGCTAGTAGATGTAAATACTACCTTACCACATTTACTACTTCTAAGCCACTCTAGAGTGTTATAAATTAAAGCTGTATTAATTCTAATAATCTCATGTGGCATCTCATTTACGTAATCAACACCTACTACTGAAGCTAACATATAAACGTAATCATAGTCTTTTTCTAGTTCTAGAAAGTAATTTGATTCCGTGAAATCTCCAGAAACAATCCTAATATCATGCTCATCAACAAGAGATTGTAATGAAGAATCTATTTTCCCTCCGGCTCTAAAAAAATTATCAGCTATTGTAATTTTATAACCACCTTTTTCTGCCAAATATTTGGCAATACTAAAGCCAATAAATCCAGCTCCTCCTAATAATAATACTTTTTTCATTTTTTTCATTTTAATTTATATCTCCTCGTCCGACTACTCGAACTTTATGTTTTTCACTCAATTGTGAAATTTGTGAATTTGTAAATAAACCTAAAGTGTCATAAATAAATAAGTCCTCTTTTTTCAAAAGTAATGTTATTAAATATTCGGAGTCTTTATATTCTTTGTGAGCTGTTGTAATAACAACTATATTTAATTCTGATTCAAAAACCTTATCAATACTTTCATCAACCTCAAGCCCTACTTCCTCCCAAAATCTAACATAAGGGTCATGTAGTTTTATTTTTGCACCATCTTTGATTAAATAATTATAAAATGGTTCGACAGGGGTATTTCTGGTATCTCCAACATCACTTCGATAAGAAACTCCTAATAACAATATTTTTTTCCCATTTAAATTATTAATTTCTTTTTTCAAAAACTGGTAAGCATAAAGTGGCATTTTATCATTTATTTGAACTCCTTTTATACTCTGACCTAATCCTTCTTTAGATTCAAAAAGATTTTGTTTAGACCAAGAAGCTAATAAAGGATCTTTAGTTAAGCAATAACCTCCAACTCCAATACCAGGATACATTAAGTTTTTATGCGTAGGTCTCTTTCTTATTGCATCTACTACTTCATATAAATTAACGCCAGACTCTTCTGCAAAACGAGACCATTCTACAGCAAAAGCAATATTCATAGCACGATAAGAATTTTCTAAAACTTTTGCCATTTCTGTGGCATTAGTACTTCCTAATCTTGTAAGTGGATATTCTTTAGTAGAAATTATTGTTTTTAAGAATTGTTCAACAGAATCTGCTGACTTTTCGTTAATCCCTGAATATACTCTGTAAAAATTCTGAATAGAATCTATATAGTTCGGTCCTGGCATAACTCGCTCATAAGAGTGACCTAATTTAAATTTATCAACTGAAAGTCCTCTTTTTATTAAACATTCTTTGATAATTGGATATGCTACTTTTTTTGATGTTCCTGGGGGCACAGTAGTTTCAATCAAGATTAATACACCCTCTTTACAATTGTCACCAATTGCTTTCATTGCTTTTTTAAATGCAGTTAAATCTACTTCAAAATCATTAAGCTCTCCATAAAAATCTGATTCTTTAGCTACGTCTAAATTAATATCTACAATGATTACATCTGCCTTTGTATATGCATATGAATCAAAAGTGGCTAAAAGATTCCCTTTTTGTTTCGCAATACCATAAAACTCCTCGATTTTTGGATCTGATGCAATTACAGGAAATAAGCCCTCATTTATTGATTTTATTTTCCAAAAAGTGTCTTTTCTAGGAAGGTCAACTCCAATCACAGCATAATCTCCATCTATTGCATTAGCACAAACTAAAGACATAACCGCTCCTACAAAGCCTAAACCTTGAACGGCAATTACCGGTTTATTATTTTTTGAGACAAATTCATCGATACTAATAGAATCGTCTATTGCATCAGGAATGATGTAAGTTTTTCCATTTAATGGATTAATTGATTCTTGTTTATTTTTCATATAGTTTTACTTGGGTTACCTACTACTTTTGTATTATCTAAAATATCATTAATTACTACTGCTCCTGCGCCAACCGTAACATTACAACCTATTTTCACACCTTGTTTTACAACAGAATTAGCGCCTATAAAACTTCCTTTTCCAATTAACACATTACCGGACAATACTGCACCAGGGGCTATGTGGGAAAAATCCCCTATTATACATTCATGCTCAATTATAGATCCAGTATTAATAATACATCCATTTCCAATTTTCACTTGTGAGTTTATAATCGCACCTGCACATATAAGTGTCTGAAAACCAATATTAACTGTATTAGAGATAATAGAGTTTGGGTGAATTAAATTAATATTAAAGTCTAGGTTTGGAAGGCTTTTATATATATTTTTTCTGATAATATTATCTGCTATACAAATAAATACTTCTTGCTCAGAATTCATGTTTTGTTCTTCTCCTAAATAATTTAATTCATAGGGGTTTTCATTTTTTTTATTTAAGTCACAATAACCACCTATGATTATATCATTTAGCAAAGCTATTTCAATACATACAAAGGCATGTCCTGAATACCCAATTATATTTATTTTTTTTTTCATTAAATATTTTTATAAGATTTATATTCATTTAACAAGGCGTTCCAATATAATTTTTGTTCATAATTATTAACTATAGCTAATCTAGATGTTGCTGAACACTTTAAATATAGTTCTTTGTCTTGAAAAATTCTTGACATTGCCCTTTTTAAAGACTGTATATCTTTACTGGGAACAACGATACCATTATAATCAGTTTGAATAATTTCATTACATCCATTAATATCTGTGACTATACTTGGTAAACCCATAGCCCCAGATTGCATAACAACATTTGGAAAGCCTTCTCTATAGCTAGGAAATACTAATGAGTTTGATATAGCGAAAAATGGTCTTACATCATTTTGATATCCTGCTGAAATTATTTTATCATGACTACTAATTAATCGTTTAGTTTTTTCACTTAATGGATCGAGCTCGTCCTCAAAAGGACCAACTAGTAATAACTTTATTCCTTTTACATCTAAACATAATTCATTAAAAGTTTCAACCAATTCATTTATTCCTTTGTCTGCAACTAACCGACCGACAAAAATAAAAACAAAATCATTTCTTTCAATTCCCAATTCAGATTTCAATTCATTGTTTTCCTTAGATGAGAACAATTCAGAATCGAAATATGAAGTATCAATTCCATTAGAACTTCCAATTCCAATTACTCTAAGTTTATCTTCAGTAGTAAATCTTTTTTTTAATATAATATTTTTTAACCCAAACGAATTAGGGTATACTTTTGTAGAACAACAGTAAGTAAGTTTCTCAACAAAATTTAAAACAACCCTTTTTAGTCCGACAGTCTCCAATAGAGGGAGTCCTGCAACCGTATGAAGCCTTACTGGTACTCTGGCAAAAAAAGAGGCCACCATGCCCACTACACCTGCTTTAGGCGTATGTGTATGAACGATATCTGGCTTCTCCTTAATAAGTAAACGATATAAACTGAAAGTAGCTATTAAGTCTTTGAACGGAGTGATTTTTCTTGTGAATGGAATAATAAAATGTCTACATTTCTCATTTTTAATTACATCTTTCAATTCTTTACCATCAGAACTAATCATTATAACATCAAAACCATTTTCACTCATAAAAGCCATTTGACCTTTTATTAAGTGTTTTAATGACATTGGGATTGTAGTGATGCGTACAAGCTTTTTATTCATTTAAAAAAAATTCTATCTTATTTATAAATTCATTAATGCTTCGAGATTTTAGTTCTTTATCAAATAATACTCTATTGTGACTCGTATCTGAATCCAAAATAATTTTTAAGTGTTGAACTAACCCAGAAACATCATTCACTTCTACAACAAATACTCCTTCTAATTCATCAATTCCACCAGCACATTTTGTAGAAACTACATTTGTATTTTGTGACATCATTTCTAAAAGTACATTGGGGAATCCCTCAACTCTAGATGAAACCACACAAACTTTTGCCAAATTAAAATACGCAAGTACGTTACTAACCCTTCCAGGTAAAAGAACTTTATCGACCAAGTTTAAGTTTCTAATTTTCGTTTCAAGATGACTTCTTAATGGACCCTCTCCTAAAATGACTAATTTTAAATTATAATAATCATTTTGTAATAAATTAAAAGCATCTATTAAAATGTCAAACCCTTTTTCTTCAATTAACCTTCCTGCAGCTACAATGTATTCTTCATTAAAGATAGAATCTGTTCTCGGAGTTAAAATTTCAGTAAACTCAATCGGATTTGGAATAGTTTTAATGTTTATCTTTTCAGAGATAAATGGTAGATTTTTAATAAACTGATTTTTCATCAATTCAGTTTGACAAATGAGTAGATCTATGTACCTATATCCCAAATAGTAAATCAATCTATACCTAAAAAGTTTAATTCCTGAAAAGCGATTAAAAACAGTTGTAGATTCTCTTGCTATAAAAAACTTGGTTTGAATTAATCTTAATTTTATTAATAACCCAATAAACCCATTAATTATAGTTTGTGATGAAAATATGTGATGATATTTTCTACATTTAAGTATAAAATATAATAGATTAATTAATCCTAAGGCACTTGATTTAGACTTACCATAATCCAATGTAATATTTTTATTAATCAATAAATCATCCCACAAGCTTGTTGATCTCTTTTGTAAAAAAAAAACAGAAACATTAGCGTTATTTATATAATGTCTAGCAATCATTTTTAAGACTTTTTCTGCCCCTCCAAGATTATCAGTTGGTAAAACGATTAATATTTTTCTTAACATTTTAAAACAGATAAAAATAAATTTTCATACTCCTTAATGATTTTTTTAGATGAGAATTTCGATAAAACACTAGCTCTAACAACAGCTCTTTCAAAACTTGGAATCTCATTCAAGTTTTGTAAAGTTTTAGCAAAATCATCTTCTGTAACTGCTAAAACCCCATTAATTCCATCTTCTATTATTTCTTTAGTACCTCCAGGACAGTCAAAAGCTATTACCGGAGTACCAGCAGAGCAGCTTTCTAATACTGCATTAGGGAATCCCTCTACATAAGAACCTTGAATAAAGAAATCAGATTTACTAAGGGTTTCTAATACTTCTGAAGTGTATGGTATGAATGTTATTTTATCAATAATGCCTAATTCAATTGCCAAGTCTTTAATTTTACGCTCTAAAGGCCCACTTCCAATAATGGTATATGAATAAAGGTAGTTTTTCACTTTAGCTAATCCTTTTAAAATTCTTTCATGCCCCTTTTCCTCACTCAATCTACCAATCGTAATAAATTTTATTATTTCTGGATACTCAGTTTTGCTTGTTGACAACTGTTTAAGTTTAGTAATAGGATTATTAATAGTTATTAATTTGGATTCTCTAAGACCTAATTCATGTTTTAAATCTTTTTTTATATCATTGGATTGACAAACTATAGCATCTAATTTATTGTATAAAAATTTTACTAGGAAATCTGGAATTTGTTGCTTTGAGTTTGAAATACTATGGCGAACAGACATTACACTAGATTCTCTTACAATAAAACGAACATTTTTAAAGATAAGATTATAAAAGCCTAGTAGTATATTTACGTGTCTTATAGTTCCAAAAACAATATCAGGCTTATGAATTTTTATAAATTTGAATAATGGTTTAATCCCATTCAACATTCTCTTTTGATTAAAAAAAGTGACATCCAAATCATCTACGTTATAAACAGTATCTTTTTTAAACCCAACTACAAGAAGCTTGATTTCAAATACATTTTGGTCAAGATTCTTAGCTAAAAAGCTAAAAACTCGTTCTGCGCCTCCAGCTTTTAAGCTTGGTATAATGAAAAGTATGATTTTTTTAGTCATTATAAAAATGATTACGTTTTCAAGTATGGTTTAGTCGATTCATCAACTATTTCTAATATTCTTTCTTTGTACGTTTTAGTAAAATCCATATCTGATTCACTAACATAACTAGAGAACGCTTTGGCTTTATAGGTGTCATAATCTCCAATTATTTTGGCTGGATTACCTCCAATTATAACTCCAGAAGGAACAGATTTAGTAACCACACTACCAGCAGCAACAATAACATTATCTTCAATAACGACTCCCGGCATAATAATACTATTAACTCCAATAAAAACATTGTTTTTAATTATTGTCTTTTTAAAAAGAAACCTACGACCTTTATCATCATTAAATAGCCATGTAGAACCATCATGTGTTAAAAGCACCACACCTGAAGTAACTGTTACTTTATTTCCAATTTCGATTAACCATGGCTCAGATCCAAATCTAGTTGTATAAATCCTGCAATCATTACCTATCTTTACACCTTTTCTTCTAGCCCAGAAAGTTCCGTCTAATATAAATATGTAACATAAATCTATTATTCTTTGAATCATTTTAGTTGTTATTAATTTTATTTATTCTCATCCACTTAACTAACATGTAAACTCTCCATATATTACTTTTATAATCTGCATTCCCATCCATATGATCATTGAGCATTTTCTTAAACTTAGGGATATTTAAATTGTGAACCATTTTTAAATTCTCATCAGATAACACCTCTAACATTTCTTTTCTTAAATCTTCACGAATCCAATCCCCTAAAGGAACTGAAAACCCACTTTTTGGCTGGTCAAAAACTTCTTCAGGGATGTATTTTTTTAACACGTCCCTTAAGATTCTTTTCTTTTTACCCTGGTAATAACGATATGATATTGGAAGTGTTCTTGCAAACTCAATGATCCTATAATCTAAAAATGGACTTCTAACCTCAACAGAAAATGCCATACTTGCCCTATCTACCTTAACATTACTATCATTCTCTAACCATAATTTAATATTTAAATCAGCTGTTTTTTGATAGTTATTACGAGATAAGTGTTTATAATTTTTATAATTTGAAAGCCAGTTTAAACTCCTATCTAAGGTAATCGAGTTATAACCGGAAAAAATACCCTCAATAAATTCATGATTATTTTTAATTTTAAGAAGCCTTCTTAGTGGTTCCGTTCTGTTTTTAAAAATAAATCTTGGAATTAACATTGAAATTAGACACCTAAAAAAATAAGGAATATAGAGAAGGTAAGTAAACTTTTTAACCAAATCAAAATGATTATAGCCTAAAAAACTTTCATCTCCCCCATCACCAGATAAAGCTACCGTAACATCTTGCTTTGTTATTTTATTTAACAATAATGAAGGTAGGGCAGAGCTGTCTGCAAAAGGCTCATCATAAACCTCTAATAGAGTGGGTAACATCTCTAAAACATCCTTTGCTTTACAAATTGTTTCTTTATGTTCTGTTCCTAAAATTCCTGCATAAGTTTTAGCAATTTTACTTTCATCAAATTTCGGATCTTTAAAACCAATTGAAAAGGTCTTGATTTTATCTTTAGATATTTTAGACGCGACACTAGTAACCAATGCTGAATCTATACCACCTGATAAAAAAGATCCAAAAGGAACATCTGACTGTAACCTAATTCTAACTGCATCTTCAAACAAATCATGAACCTTTTCAACCGCTTCCTTATAAGATAAATTAGAGGGAATCACAGATTTTAAGTTCCAGTATTCTTCTACTTTGTGTGTCTTACTATTTAAATCAATAATTAAATTATTACCAGGTGGCAATTTATATACATCATTGTAAATAGAATAGGGGCTAGGTATATAACCACAATCTAAATAAATACTGACCGCCTCTTTATTAATTGTTTTATTTTGGGAAATAGGCTTAAGCTGGCTGCAAATTTCAAACATTCCATCTTTCCAATAGTAATAAAAAGGTTTTACCCCTAATCTATCTCTTGAACAAAAAAGTGTATTCCTAATTTTATCGTGAATAACGAATGCAAACATTCCATTCAATTTAGGCACTGCAGCTTGGCCCCACTCTTGATATGCTTTTAACAACACTTCTGTGTCTCCTGTTGTATTAAAAATGTGTCCCAAAGAAATTAATTCCTCTTTTATCTCTTGGAAATTATAAATTTCTCCATTAAAGACTATCGTATAGTCTTCCATCTGCATTGGTTGGTTTGATCTTACGTCTAAATCTAAAATTGACAAGCGTAAATGTCCAAAGCTCAACTCATCTTTTTGGAGTACTCCGGTATAATCAGGACCACGAAACTCGATAGCTTTTAACTTTGTTCTTACTTCTTTTTCACTAAAAGAAATATTACTAATGTAAATTCCGCACATATTTTAAATTATTCTTTTATTGTAATTAAAATTTAATAAATAAATGATATTTAAAAATATAAATAACATCAAACCTGAGTCAAAAAAGTTATGACTTACTAAAAACTGTATGAACAACACAACTATCAATAACAGAAGAGTAAGATTCTTTTTCCTTAAATTATAACACTTTTTAAAAAGAAAAAAGAAAACCATAATTATTAATAAAAATGGTAATAACCCAGACTCTCCTAAAATTAACAAAAATGAATTGTGCACACCTCCATCTCCTCGGCCGTCTAAACTTTGACCAAATGAAGAATAACCATTTCCAATTATTGGTGAATTAAGGATTCCATCATAAAATTTTGCCCATTGATATTGACGACTGTCGTCATTTAAAACTTCATTATTAATTTGTCCTGAAAATAGATTCACTAAAAAATCAAATCGACGAGTATCTAAATTTAAATTTTCAGAAAATGTAATTAAAGAAAAAACTGAAACAATTAAGAATAAAAATGTTTTTACTATATACTTTCTATTATAGAATAAATATATGATAGTAATTAAAAACCAAGTTGCCATAAATGTTCTAGATAATGTTATAAATCCAAAAAAAGTAAAAGCCATACTTAGAAATTTCCAATAATTTGTTTTTGTAATACTTAACACATAACCAAATAAACAAATCATAGATGCAGTATTTGGATTTAAATAAAAACCTGAATAGCGACCGTATTGTGAAACATAATCAATTCCTTGAAAATCATTAAACCTAAAATAGAGAGAATCTAACAAAATAGTAATAGCGCCAACTAATAATAGAAAGATGATGGTGTTTTGATTGATGTGTTTTAAAGAAACAAATAGACCAAATAAATACAATAAAAATTTAACATACTTACTAGACAAAGTTATAAAACTCTCTTCATATTGAAATGCACCTATAAAGAAATATAAACTTGATATGCCTGCCATAAATAATATTTGTTTGGGGAATTTAGTTTTATTGGTAATAATTAACACACCCAACAAAAAAAATGTAAAATAAGAAACAGGAGAGCTTACGGCAATAGACTGAGTTTCTAGAAGTATTCCAGGAATGTTCAATAAAACAAGCAAGCACACAACAAATGAAATAATTTTTTTAAACTTCATTTTTAACTTTGAATTTATATTTAACATAAACGTACTGAATTAAAAAACCAAATAAAACTACTATAGAGGTACTCAAAGCAATTCCAGAAACACCATATGTGTCAATAAACAAAAAGTTACAAATAACATTTACAATAACCATAAATGACGAAGAAATAATAGTAAATGTATTTAAATTAAAAGCTGTTAAAAATCTAACAAGAGTAATCGATAATAAATAAAATGGAATTTGAAAACTAAACATAGATAAAACTAAAAACACATTCTCACTATCCTGACTAGTAAAATTACCCTTTTGAAAAAATATAATAATTAAATCTTTACCAAAAACTAATAAAAATAAAGTAAAGAACGATCCTACAATAAATAAAGAAATAAGTATTTTGTTTAATTTTTTTAAAACCTGTCCATTAGGAACCCCTTTGAGTCTTGCAAAGTAAGGTAAGATAACATTTCCTACCCCAAGTGTTAAAATTGTAATTGCAAAAGCCGGCAATTTATTACCATAGTTTAGTGTACTTATAGCTCCATCAGCAATTTCACTAGTAAAAATTTGATCTACAATAGGATTAAAACCTATAATTAGACCCGATAGTAACTTTGGAATAAATTGTTTGTATAAAATTATAGAATCCGGGTCGTCTAACTTTATATCTTTTAAATTAAATTTAATTGGTTGAAACAATAATAATAATAATAACTCAAAAAAAGAGCCAATTACAAAAGCCTGTATTAAAAGACCTATTGTAGGCTCAAAAAAGAAAAGAAAAGAAATAAAAACAATTGAAGTTATTATGGGATAAACTGCACTGACTATAAACTTATTCCTAATTTCTAGTAAACCACTTAAAAGGCTTGAAAATGTCCAAATAGGGATGCAAAACAATAATAAATTTTGGTTTTCATAAACTGCGCTTGCAATATCATTCGAATAATTTCTAACTAAATAGGTATTAATGGGAGTGGAACATACCAAAAAGCCAAGAGTAAGTATTGATCCTAATATTATTGTTTGGAGAATTATGTTGTTCTGGAATATTAAATTCCCTTTTTTTTGAGCAAAAATATAATTTGGAATAACGACTGCCTTAAATGCTCCTAAAAAAACATTACTAAAAAAAGTTGGAATTAGTATTAGAATAAAAAAAATATCCAAGTCTTCTGACATCCCAAATATATTTCCAATAAAAACTTCTTTTAAAAACCCTAAAATCTTTACAATAAAAACCGTGATAATTACTGAAGCTATATTTCTATATATTCCGTCTTTTAAAAATAAACTATCAAATAGTAATTTTACTTTATCCATTGTTCTGCAACCTTATTTAAGGAATAGTTTTCTAAACCACTTTTAGCATTACTTACAAAAATATTTCTATTTTTTTCATCATCTATTAAGTTTTGTAGATGATTTGTGTAGGAGTTTTCATCTGCTAAGGGAATTAAAAACCCATTAACATTATTCTTAATCAATATGCTTGGACCTGTAGGGCAATCTGTGCTAATACAAGCACATCCATAATTCATTGCCTCTAATAAAACATTTGGAAAACCTTCAGAAAGGGAGCTAAATGCAAATATTGATGCACGTTCATACTGTTTTTCTATATTTTTAACCCTGCCTTTAAATTCAACAGCATCATTTATATTTAATGCTTTTACTAGATCTTTTAATTTTGAAAGTAAAGAACCATCACCACAAATTATAAGTTTCCATCCCTGTTGTTTTACTTTTGAAAAAGATCTTATTATTTGTTCTTGGTTCTTATTTGCATCAATCCGGCCTACCGTTAATATAATTTTTTCTTTCTTATTCTTATTGAAATCTACAATTTTGATTGGATTAGGAATTATTGAAGTTTTTCTTTCATCAACAAATGGCTTAAAATAATTGCTAATCTCCTCAGATTGAACTACTAACCTATCAGCTAACTTATATGTTTTTCTTCTTAAAAAATTCCAGTAACCTACATCCTCAAATTTTGGATTTGCTCTTTCACTAATTGTTACTTTTATATTAGATAACATCTTTCCTGAAATTATACCTAGAACATTTGAAGTTGTCATAAAACATATCAGGCTCTTAATCTTAAATGATCTAATTAGTAAAGTGATTTTATATAATAGTACAAGATTAGAAAATATAGATTTTAGGGGATTCGTTCCTGAATTTAAAACCCCTAGCTGTTTTACAGTAATTGAATCATTTAGTTTGTAAAATGGTTCATCCTTAGATAATGTAATAATTACAATATCATTTGTTAAGGATAGTTCATTAGCGAGTAAACTAACAACCCGCTCTGCACCTCCTGCATTTAAACTAGAAATTAAAAATGCTATTTTCAATATATAATTATATAGCTGTTATTATAAATTTAGGTTTGTTTGCACCCAAACTATAAACTTCCATCAACATGTTTTTCATCTAAAAAATTCTTAACATCATAAATGATAGCATTCTCTTTTTTTAATGATAAAAAATCAAGTTCGTTAAATTTGTTATGAGAAACAGTTAAAATAACTGCATCAAACTTTCCGCTTGGAATAGATTTAGTTGATTTTAAACCATATTCATGCATTACTTCATCTTTACTAGCCCAAGGGTCATGAATCGTTATATTGGTTCCATAATCTTTTAATGCCTTTACAAGATCTACTGCTTTTGTGTTTCGAACATCTGGACAATTCTCTTTAAATGTGATTCCTAAAACAAGTACCTTAGATCCATTGACAGGAATATTCTTTTTTATCATACATTTTACAATCTCAGAAGCCACATAATCACCCATCCCGTCATTTAATCGTCGTCCAGCTAAAATAATTTCAGGGTGGTAACCATTCTCTTGAGCTTTCTGCGCTAAATAATAGGGGTCCACCCCAATACAATGACCACCGACTAAACCTGGCTTAAAAGGAAGAAAGTTCCACTTGGTACCTGCTGCTTCCAGTACATCATGGGTATTGATATCTAAAAGGTTAAATATCTTAGCTAGTTCATTCACAAAAGCAATATTAATATCTCTTTGTGAATTCTCAATTACTTTGGAGGCTTCAGCAACTTTTATTGTAGGTGCCAAATGTGTACCTGCTGTAATCACTGATTTGTATAAACTATCTACTTTCAAACCTATCTCTGGCGTTGATCCTGAAGTAACCTTTAGTATCTTTTCTATGGTGTGCTCTTTATCGCCTGGATTAATTCTCTCAGGTGAGTAACCTGCATAGAAATCTTTATTAAATTTAAGTCCAGAGACTTTCTCTAATATCGGAACACAATCTTCTTCTGTAGCTCCTGGATACACCGTAGATTCATAAATTACGATATCTCCTTTTTTTAATACTGCACCAACTGTTTCACTTGCTTTTATAAGCGGAGTTAAAATAGGTCTGTTGTTTTTATCAACGGGTGTAGGAACTGTTATAATGTAGTAATTACAATCCTTAATTTTATCCAACTGATTGGTACAAAAGAGTCCATTTGAATCAGAAGAATCACTAACCAATACAGACTGTAATGTTTCGTTATCAACCTCTAAGGTTGAATCAACACCGGACATTAATTCAGAAATTCTATCTGTATTAATATCAAATCCTACTACTGAATATTTGGTAGCAAAGAGTCTTGCCAGTGGCAAACCAACATATCCCAGTCCTATAATGGCTATTTTATCTTTTTTCATATTTTTTTTATAAATTTTCCCAATACCATTTTACAGCTTCTTTTAGTCCTTGCTGCAGTGTAAACTGGGGTTTGTAATTTAAATTTTCTTTTGCTTTATCTACACTAGCATGTGAATGTGGAATATCACCTACTCTATTTGGTCCGTAAATAACTTCAACTTGTGAAATTTTAGAATCGAATTCAGATAAATACTCTTTTAAGTATCCCATTAAATCATTCAACGTATTACGATCACCATAGGCTACATTATAGACTGTATTAATCGCTTTTTCATTGGTAGTTACTAAACATAATAAATTTGCTTGTATCACATTATCAATGTATGTAAAGTCTCTTGAGTAGTTTCCATCGCCATTAATCACTGGAGATTCTCCTTTCATGAGCTGGCTAACAAATTTTGGAATTACTGCTGCATAGGCTCCATTAGGGTCTTGCTTTCTACCAAATACATTAAAATAGCGTAAGCCTATCGTTTCTAAACCATAGGTTTTTGAAAAAATATCTGCATATAACTCATTTACATATTTTGTAATGGCATAGGGTGATAAGGGTTTTCCTATGATATTCTCAACTTTTGGCATTGATTCTGAGTCTCCATAAGTTGACGAACTCGCTGCAAATACAAATCTTTTCACCCCGTTATCTCTTGCAGCTACGAGCATGTTTAAAAAACCACTCACATTCACATCATTGGATGTAATTGGATCTTTAATAGATCTAGGAACCGATCCTAATGCTGCTTGATGCAAAACATAATCTACATTTTTGGTAGCTTTTAAACAATCCTCTAGTTTTCTGATATCTCCTTCGATTAGGGTAAAATTAGGATTTTCAAGAAATTCTTTTATATTTTCTCTTTTACCGGTGGCAAAATTATCCATACAAATTACCTGGTTTCCTTTTTTAAGTAAAGCTTCGCATAAATTTGATCCAATAAAACCTGCACCCCCAGTAACTAGAATTGTCTTATTACTTAATTCAATATTCATTTAACTATTTTTATCTTTTATCGACTACCACCGCTAGTCTTTATTCAATTTAATTATTCTAAATTTTTACTCGAGTGGTAACCACCCGCTTTCAAATACTGTTTTTTTTACATCAACTTCACATCGGATTGTATCATGTGTTTTACCAATGAAGCTAAGTCATTTTCTGCCACCCAACCTAATGTGTTTTTTGCTTTTGAAGGATCTCCAATTAATCTCCAAATCCACCTGGATCTGGTGGACCTGATTGAGCCTGCGCTTTTTTCGGATTGAGTATCATAAAGGTTCCAAGTGTCGTGAGTGCTGCATTGCGCCCCATTTTCTTAAGCGCTTTCTCTCTTTCTATTAATTAGATCTTTATTATTTTTCATTTCCCTAGTTTATTACTATTCTTTTAGAAATTAGAGTGCTGTCCACTTCCAGTTTTATAACGTAAATTCCAGTTGTCAGCCCTGCTGTAGATATATTTTGATTTGAGAGGCCTGTTTGAAGGGTCTTACTTAAAATTTCTTGCCCTATAATGTTGTATAGA